>ERZ869929.151-NODE-151-length-41615-cov-6.111598_pt1 | contig 41615 bp, 56 predicted proteins | sample MGYA00579312_ERZ869929 | MGnify/ENA primary metagenome ERZ869929 (study PRJEB32216, sample SAMN09231818) | wastewater metagenome | place: USA: Maryland | collected 2016-08-09 | study: EMG produced TPA metagenomics assembly of the PRJNA472060 data set (Reclaimed... | reverse complement strand
TTCCGATCTGGAGCCAACACCCCGTTGTTACGCTAGTGGTCAGAAGTGGTCAGGGTGGTCAGTTCCGGGGTGGTCAAGTGGTCATGACTGACCGGGCCATGTTTACGATCAGGCACTTGCGGGGTGGTCAATGATCGAGCCTGATTGGGTCAGCCTTCGGGAGTTTTCACGCCGGCGTGGCGTCGCACTCTCAGCGGTGCAGAAGGCAATCGATTCGGGGCGGGTAACAGCAGTCAGGCGCAACGCGCGCGGACACCTGGAGGCGATCGACGCGCGCCTCGCTGCCGTCCAGTGGGACGGCAATACCGATCCGGTCGAAGCATTGAAAAACGGCAAGCTGCCTGGACAGCAGCAGGCCGATGAATCGAATACACCACGTGAGAACGGCGCACGGGGGAACGGCGGGCAAGGCGCGGCGCCAGCGCTAGGCCCCGAAAGGGAACTGCCGCTCTTCCAAGCTGATAAGCCGGCCGGGGATTCGTCCCTGGCCGGCAAGTCGGAAAGCAGCGCTGCCGTGGGCGATGCAAAAGACTTCGGGTATCTCCAGGCCCGTGCCACGACCGAGCAGTATCGCGCGAAGCAAGCCGAGCTGGACTACCTGGAGAAGCTCGGCTTACTCGTGGCTGTAGGCGAAGTCGAGCGCGAGACTGCGGAGATCTTCAGCCAGTTGCAGACTAGCATCTATCAGCAGTTGGCCGCCCACGCGCAGGAGTTCGCCGCCGAGACTGATCCGATTCGCATGGAGCGTTTGCTGCGCGAGGCGCTCCGAAAGGTGTTCCATGAATTCTCCGGTCGACTTGCAGCAGATGCTCCCGGAGGGGCTACAGACAGCGAGGAACATTTGCCGGCGTAGTGCTGCGCGCGCGCTGCGGCCCGAGCCGGAGTTATCGGTCTCGCAGTGGTCTGATGAAAACCGGGTGTTGTCGAGCAAGGCATCCGCAACGCCGGGCAAGTGGAGCACAAAGCGCACGCCGTACCTGCGCGAGATCATGGATGCGATGACGCCGTCGCATCCATGCACCGATCTCAACTTCCAGAAGGGCACGCAGATCGGCGGCTCGGAAGGCATCTACAACGCCATCGGTTACAGCGCGCACCAGGCGCCGGCGCCGGCCATGCTGGTGATGCCCAGCCTGGACACGGCCAAGCTGATATCGCAGCAGCGTATCAAGCCGATGATCGACGAAACGCCGGTGCTGAAGACACTGTTCTTTGAAGCGAAAGCGCGGGACTCGGCGAATACGATTCTGCTGAAGGAATTCCCCGGCGGCATGTTGCGCCTGACAGGTGCGAATTCCGGCCCTGGCCTTCGCTCGATGCCGGTGCGCTTTCTCTACCAGGATGAGGTCGACGCCTACCCGGATGACGTGGGCGGTGAAGGCGATCCGTGCGCCGTGGCAGACAAGCGGACGGAGACTTTTGGTGCGCGGGCCAAGCGCATCCGCTGCAGCTCGCCGAAGATCAAAGGCAAGTCGCGGATCGAGCGCAGCTACCAGGCTGGGACGCAGGCCCGCTATTACGTGCCGTGCCCGCATTGCGAGCAATTGCAGTCCCTGAAATGGGCGCAGATGCGCTGGACGTTCCTGCAGCGCACTGAGCTGCATTGCCCGGCCTGCGCGGGGATCACCGAAATGCCGGCCGGTTCGAGTGGTGTGCAGACGTGTGCACATTGCGACGCGGCCGTCGAGTGCACGGAAAAAACGCTGCGCGTGATCGACACCGAAGATCTCGCGCGGGTCTGGTACGAATGCGAAGGCTGCGGCCAGGAGATCCATGAGCATCACAAAACGGCCATCATGGAAGAGTGGCCGGCTGGTAAGGCGCGGCACATCCATCACGCGGCCGGGCCTGGGCAGATCCTCGCTGACGACGATCAGGATCCGCATGCAATCTGGGCTTTCATCAATGGCAAGATCAAGCGCTTCCTGCCGAGCTATACAAAGGCGCTGTCCTACCATGTCTCTGCCCTTTACTCTCCGCTGGGTTGGTTTTCCTGGGCGAAGGCTGTAAGGCAAAAGCTCGAAGCAGAAAAGGGCGGATACAACGAAGAAAGCGGCGAGTCCCTGCTGCAGGTGTTCGACAACACAGTGCTGGGCGAGTCCTACGAGATCGAAGGCGAGCAGCCCAAGGTCAACATTCTCAAGCAACGCGTCGAGCTCCACCTGGAGTTGCAGCGCGTACCCAAGGATGGGCTGCTGCTCACCGCCTTTGTCGATGTGCAGGGTGATCGAATCGAGGTCGAGGTCGATGCCTTTGGCCGCGGTGATGAATGCTGGACCATCGATCACCAGGTGATCCATGGTGATCCCGCCAGGCGTGGCGCCGGATCGGTCTGGGCAGAGCTGGAAAAGCTGCGCGAAAAGTCCTATCCGCATGCCGGTGGGAACACGGTGCGCATCACGGCCATGGGCATCGACGCCGGCTACATGACGCAAGAGGTCTATGACTACTGCCGGCGCTGGGCGCATCGGCATGTGATCGCCACGAAAGGCGCGAGCGAAAGCGGCAAACCGATACTCGGCCGGCCGGCATGGGTGGATGTGGACCACAACGGCCAGAAGATCAAGCATGGCGTGCAGCTCTGGCACATCGGCACTGACACGGCGAAAGAGCGCTTCTATCGCCGGCTGGAAATCGGCGAGCCGAAGCAGCCAGGCGAGCCGCGCGTCATCGGCGGCCCTGGCTACCAGCACTTTCCGCGCGGTCTGTCCGATGAGTATTTCGAGCAGATCGTCTCGGAGAAGGTCATCCGCCGGCGTGTGAAGGGCGTCGAAAAGCTCGAATGGGTGAAAACCCGCGAACGCAACGAGGCATTGGATCTGAAGATCGGCTGCTATGCCGTCGCCGTCTATGCCGGCCTGCAGCGGATGAATTGGGATGAGCTGGAGCGGGCCATCAATCCGCTGCAGCAAGACCTGTTTATTGATGGCGTAAAGGCTGCCGCAGCCATGAATCAGCCTGCCGCGACTGTGGCTGATCTTCAAGCAACTGCGGCTCAAGTCCCTGCGATCGAGCCGCAACCCGGTGCCGAGTTGGCCTTATCGCCGGCAGCCAGGGGTTGGATACCGCGCCGGGACAATTGGCTGGCGCGGCGCTGAAAAAGGAATGAGCATGCCCACAATCGAAACTGCCGTCGCGCGCTGCAAGCATGGCGTGCTGCGCTACCTGGCCAATGATCAGTACGTCGGCCGCTCGCTGGAGCTCTATGGCGAGTTTTCCGACATGGAGGCAGGGCTCTTCGATCAGTTGCTCAAGCCTGGCGCGACGGTGGTCGAGGTTGGCGCCAACATCGGTGCACTCACCATTCACCTGGCGCAGAAGGTGGGCGACAAGGGCCGCGTCATTGCCTTCGAGCCGCAGCGCGTGGTGCACGGCATCCTGGTCGAGAACCTGCAACAGAATGGCTGTGCGAACACTGAGGCGATCTGCGCCGCCGTGGGCGACCATGCTGGCATCATTCCCATGCCGCGCATCGACTACGCCGATGGCAAGCTGCAGAACTTCGGCGCTGTCACCTTGGGCGAGGGCACCGACAGCGCGCCACTGCTCACCCTGGACAGCCTGCGGCTTGAGCGGCTGGATCTGCTCAAGATCGATGTCGAGGGCATGGAGGCCTCCGTCATCGAAGGCGCGCGCGAGACCATCGCCCGGTGCAAGCCCATTCTCTACGTCGAGAATGATCGCAAGGACAAGTCTGCCGCGCTGATCGCCCTGCTCATGTCCATGGGCTATCAGCTCTGGTGGCATTTGCCGCCGTTGTACAGCCCCAAGAACTGCCGCGGCAACAAGGTCGACGTTTTCCATGGCGTGGTGTCTGTCAACATGCTGTGCTTGCCCGCCGGCAAGGGAGGCAACATCGCTTTGCGCAAGATCACCAGCCCGCGGGATGACTGGCAGGACGCAACGCGTGCGATTGAGCGCACCTACCGTGAGCCGCTGCCTGGTGAGAAAACCGCGGCCATCGTCCGCCTGGGCGCTTTTGGCGATGCTCTCTGGTCCAGCTCCATCTTCCCGCATTTGAAGGAAGAGGGCTATCACCTGACGGTGTACACCGAGCCGCGCGGCGAAGAAGTGCTGCGCCACGACCCGCACGTCGACCGCATCATCATCCAGGATCACCTGGCCGATTACGAGATGGACATCTTCTGGCGCGGCGAGGCCAAGCGTTACGACCGCTTCATCAACCTGACCGAGGCCGTGGAAAAGAACATGCTGGCGATCCGTGAGGATCTGCGCTTCTATTGGCCGCAGGACGTGCGGCGCATCGTCTTCGCCGGCAACTACCTGGAGCGCGTGCACCAGCTCGCCGGCGTACCCTGGCGGCAGCACTCCGATTTTCGCCAGCGCTTCTATGCCAGCGATGATGAAAGCCAATGGGCGCACGCCGAGCGCGCCAGCATCGACGGGCCTGTGGTCGTCATTGCCGCTGCAGGTTCTTCCGTCACCAAGTCCTGGCCGCACATCGCCTGGCTCGCTGATGCCCTGGTGGATCTCGGCGCCTATGTGGTGATCCTCGGCGATCCGCGCGACCTGACCTTCACGAGCAAGAGCCGCGTGCGTGTTATCGGCATGGATTGGGACATCCGGCGGGCGCTTGCCTTTGCCCGCCTGGCCGATGCCGTGGTCGGGCAGGAGACCGGCATCCTGAACGCGGTCGCCATGGAGTCCATGCGCAAGGTGGTCCTGCTCACGCACTCCACTGCTGACAATCTAACGAAGCACTGGGCCAATACCGTCGCGCTCAACGGTACCGCGCCCTGCTGGCCCTGCCATCAGATCCATCAGAGCTGGAGCCACTGCACGCGCGATGAGGCCACCGGCAAGGCGCTCTGCCAGGCCACCATCAGGCCCGAGCGCGTGCTCGATGAGCTGCGTGACGCGCTCTTGCCGGCGCCGGTCGAAGCCGGCCGCAGCGATATCAAGGCGCGTGTGCAGCGCATCACCGCTGCGCATGCCATCGGCCGCCAGATGGCCGCGCAGATCAGGGGGTAGCCATGGCCTTCACTGCCGCACAGCTCGCATCCATTGAAGCCGCTATCGGAAGCGGCGAGCTCACCGTCGAGTTCGATGGCAAGCGCGTCACCTACCGCTCTGCCTCCGAGTTGCTGCAGTTGCGCGACACGATTCGCGATGCCCTGATCGCCGATGGCACGATCACCGACACGACGCCGCGGCGCTCCTACGCCGCCCACACTCGGGACTGAGGGGCGCGCACATGGCCAACTGGATCGACAAGGCAATCGGATACGTCGCGCCGATGTCCGCTGTGCGGCGCGAGCAGGCCAGGGCCGCGCTCGCGCACCTTCGCGCCTACGATGCCGCCAAGACCGGCAGGCGCACCGATGGCTGGAGGTCTTCAGGCGCATCGGCCAATGCCGAAGTCAATCCATCGGCAGCCAATGCCCGCAACCGCATGCGCGAGCTAGTGCGCAACAACCCGTATGCCAACAAGGCGATCAACATCCTCACGGCCAAGAAGATTGGCACCGGCATTCGCGCGCGGCCTGATGCTGGCGCCAAGCCGGCCTGGGAAGAGTTCGTCGAGAACTGCGATTTCGAGGGGCAACTCGACTTCTACGGCATCCAGGCCATGCTCGCGCGCGCCGCTGATGAATCCGGCGAAGTCCTGGTGCGCCGGGTCCGTGGCACTGAAGGGCGCGTGCCGCTGAAGCTCCAGGTGCTGGAGGCCGACTACCTGGACAGCAGTAAATTTGGCCCGCTGTCCAATGGCAACTACGCCATCGCCGGCGTCGAGATCGATCGCCTGGGTCGGCGCCAGGCGTACTGGATGTTTGATCAGCACCCCGGCGAAAGCCTCATGCTGCCGCGCAGCCTGCAGAGCAAGCGCTTCGAGGCCTCCGAGATCGTGCACCTGTACGAAAAGCTGCGGCCGGGGCAATTGCGCGGCATTCCGCGCTTGGCGGCGTCCATGCTGCGCCTGCGGGACCATGATGACTGGCGCGATGCTGTCATGATGCAAAAGAAGATCCAGGCCTGCTTCGCCGCCTTCGTCATTGGCGGCTCGCCAAACCGGCCATTGGGCAATGCCGCTACCGATGCCACCACCGGTGAGCGCACCGAAACCATGTCGCCGGGCATGATCGATTACATCCCACTGGGTACCGACGTCAAGTTCGCATCCCCTTCCCCCGTAGGCGATGGCGGCGAGTTCAGCGTCGCCGAGCTGCACGCCATCGCTGCCGGTGGCGGGCTCACTTATGAGCAGCTCACCGGAGACATCTCCCGCGTGAACTATTCCTCGATCCGCTCCGGCATGGGCGACTTCAAGGACATGGTCGAGATGTGGCGCTGGCTCACCTTCATCCCGATGGCCATGCGTCCGATTTGGGGATGGGCGATGGAGGCTGCCTGGACGGCCGGTAACATCCGCTCACCTCGATATGCAGTCGCGCGTTGGACGCCGCCGGCCTGGCCCTACGTCAACCCGGTCGACGACATCAAAGCGGCGAAGGAAGAGATCAGGGGCGGCATTCAGTCCCTGTCCGAGAAGATCCGCGAGCGCGGCTACGACCCTGACGAAGTGTTCGAGGAAATCGCCAAAGAGCGCGGCACCCTGGCCGAAAAGAAGATCGTCGTCGATACCGATGCAGCGGTCAGCAACAAGGCCGCGCCCGCCGTCGATGGCGCGGCAGAGCCCGCCAAGGACGATGGCGGCGACAAGCAGGACAAGAGCAAGGACAAGAAAGAGTCCGCGGCCGAGTAACGCCGCGCCGTTCATCGTTTTAAAGCAAGCCCGCCGGTCAACCGATCGCGCGGGCTTTTTCATTGGAGGTTTCACATGAAACATTCTGTGCGCAGTGTTGACATGCCCATGCAGACGCGGCTGGCACCGATCACGTCTGTTGATGAAGAGACACGCACCGTCGAGCTGTGCTTCAGCGCCGGCGGCCTGGTCAAGCGTTACGACTGGTCCAAGGGCATTTACTACATGGAAGAGCTGTCGTTGCAGTCCGGCCATGTGCGCATGAGCCGGCTGGAGAACGGCGCGCCGCTCCTGGACGCGCACAACCGCTGGAGCCTGCGTGACGTGATGGGCGTCGTCGAGCCGGGCACCGCCAAGGTGGACGGCAAGCGCGGCACCGCCAAGGTGCGCTTTTCCAAGCGTGAAGAGGTCGAGCCGATCTTTCGCGACGTGAAAGACAAAATCATCACCAACGTCTCCACCGGCTACGCGACCTATCGCATCGAGCAATTGCCGCCGGACAGCCGCAGCGAAGGCCTGCCCATCTACAGGGCCATCGACTGGGAGCCGATGGAGATATCCCTTGTACCGATCGGCGCCGACGCAGGTGCGGGGGTGCGCGCCGAGCAACAACGCAGCTTCCCCTGCGAAATCATCGATTCATCCACCACGGCGGATCCCGCCACTCAACGAAAGGAAGCAAGCATGACTCCAGAGGAACAACGGGCCGCCGATGAAGCGGCGGCAAAAAAGCGCGTCGAAGACGAAGCACGCCAGGCGCGCGAGCGCAAGGAAGCCGAGGATCGCGTGCGCACTGAAGAGCTGTCGCGTGTTCAGGGCATTCGCGAGCTGTGCAGCGTGCACAAGCTCGACCGTGCGTTTGAAGACACGCTGATCGGCGACAGCAAGATGTCGCTCGAAGGCGCGCGCGCCGCGGTGCTGACTGAGCTGGCCAAGAAAAGCACGGAAACCGAAGTCCGCTCCGGCGTCGACATCACCATCGTCACCGACGAAGTGGCCGTGCGCCGCAGCCTGATGACCAATGCCCTGCTGCACCGCGCGAACAACATCCCCGGCATCAAGCTGGAGGATGGCGCCAAGCAGTTCCGCGGCTACACCCTGCGCGAGCTGATGCGCAAGTGCCTGGAGCTGCGCGGACTGCGCACCGAAGGCATGACGGTCAACCAGATGTGGGAGCGCACCTTCCTCTCCGGTTCCGATCTGCCCAACGTGGTGCTCGATGCGGCCAACAAGAGCCTGCGCGCGGCCTACGAGGCATCGCCTCGCACCTTCGTGCCATGGACGCGCAAGGGCACCGCGCCCGACTTCAAGAACATCAACCGCATTGCCCTGTCCGGCGCGCCTTCGTTGCTGGAGGTCAAGAGCGGCGGCGAGTTCAAGAAGGGCATCGTGTCCGACGGCAAAGAGACCTATGCGCTGGCCACCTACGGTCGCATCCTGGGCATCAATCGCCAGACCATCATCAACGACGACATGGACGCCTTCACCCGCCTGCCGATGCTGTGCGCCCGTGCTGCTGCCGATCTGGAGTCCGACACCGTGTATGGCATTGTCACGGCCAATGCGGCGCTCGCAGATGGCGTGGCGCTGTTCTCCGCGACAACGCACGTCAACTACACCAGCTCGGGCACGGCCATCAGCGTCGATTCCCTGGGTGTTGGGCGCGCGGCCATGCGCAAGCAGACCGGCATCGAAGGACGGCCGATCAATGTGCGCCCGCGCTTCCTGATCGTGCCGGTGGCCAAGGAAGGTCTGGCCGAGCAGTACACCAGCCCGGCCTACCAGGCTGCAATCAGCAGCAGCATCAATCCGTTTGCTGCCGGCGGCCGCAATCCCCTGGAGCCGATTGCCGAGCCGCGCCTGGATGCCAACAGCGCGACAGCCTGGTATCTGGCCGCCGATCCGGCCCAGATCGACACCATCGAATACTCCTACCTCGAAGGCGAGGAAGGCGTGTACATGGAGTCCCGCATGGGCTGGGAGATCGACGGCATCGAGCTCAAGACGCGGCTGGACTTCGCGTCGAAGGCGCTCGACTACCGCGGCCTCTACAAGAACGCCGGCGCTTAAAGCGCAGCTTCTGCTTTGCCATAGCGCGGCTGCCGGCCGGCAGCCTGCCGCAGCCGCGCTACTCGAACCTCATTCCAGCTTTTTCTAAAAGGATATTGCAATGAACAATCTGATTCAGGAAGGCGATGCAATCGACATCACCGCGCCCTATGCTGTCTCTGCCGGTGGAGCGTGCCTTGTCGGCACGGCCCTCTTCGGTGTGGCGGTGGACACGTATTCCAGCGGCTCTGCTGGCGTCATCCGCACCAAGGGCGTCTTCGATCTCACCAAGACCACCGGGCCGTCGTTCGCCATTGGCGCGCGTGTGTACTGGGACAACACCAACAAGTACGTCACCACCAGCTCCACCGATGCGCCGCTGGAGGTGGGCATCGCCACCACGACCGCTGGCACGGGCGCGACCACCGCTCGCGTCAAGCTGCACGAGAAGATCTAGGCCCGCAGCAGGCGCCGCGCATGGACTGGTCAGCCCACATGGATCGCATCGTCGAGCGGATCGGCGAGGATGCGAGCTACACCCATGAAGGCCGGGCGGCCATCACTGTGCGCGGCGTGTTCAGTAATCCATCGCGGCTGATGATGGGCGCGATGATCGAGGGCTCAGATCCGACGTTTGATTGCATGTCCGCCGATGTGCCGGACGTGGCGCACGGCGACAAGCTGGTCCTGCATTCCACGACCTACAAGGTGGTGCGCACCGAGCCCGATTCCGTTTCCGGGCTGGTGAAACTCTCGCTCGAAAAACAGCCCGCATAAGGGGGTAAGCATGACTGCATTCGCCAAATACGACCAGTTCGTTGAAGACCTGGCCTCAAAAGTCCACAACCTGGTGGCCGACACGCTCAAGGTCGCGCTGACCAATCGCGCGCCCGTGCCCGGCACCGATGCCCTGCTCGCGGACATTTCCGAGATCAGCTCCGGCAACGGCTACACCTCCGGCGGCAACGCCGCGGCCTTTGTCTCCGGTGAGGAAACCGCCGGTGTCTTCAAGCTGGTGCTCGCCGATCCCGCCACCTGGACGGCCTCCGGCGGCACCATTGGCCCGTTCCGCTACGCCGTGCTCTACAACTCGACTGCCTCCGGCGGCCCACTGATCGGGTATCACGACTACGGCTCGTCCATCACGCTGGCCGTGGGAGAGACCTTCCAGGATGATTTCGATCCTTCAACCGGCGTGCTGACGATCACCTGAGCGCGGCCATGGACATCACCGAGCAGATCGCAGAGCAGGTGCAGGTGCGCTTCACCGTGGTCGACGGCGATCACACCTACTCCGATGCCCTGTACTTCACGCCGGCCGAATTTGCCAGCCTGACACCCGAGCAGCTCATGGCCAGGAAGGTCGAGCGCTTCCAGAACTGGAAGGCCATCGTCACCGCACCGCCGCGTGTGCCGACTCAGGAAGAGATCCAGGCGCAGATCGCCGCGCTCACCCAGCAGCAGCTTGATACTCAAGCGCAGCTACTGGCCCTGGCGCCCGGTGACCAGATGCTCGCCATCCTGCAGCAGCAGTTTGAGATCGTCAGCGAGCAGATCGGCACACTGCAGGCGCAGCAGCCGTGAAGCTCTTTGCGCTGGCCCTGTGCCTGCTCGTCGCGGCCTGCGCGGCACCTGTGCGCACCAAGACCGGCGCGCCGGCGCTGCCGCCTGGCGGCTGGTTCGAGACTTGCCCGCTGGATCCGGCTGCCGGTCCGGTGCAATGCAGGAGTCGTGATGTATCCCGATAAAGCCGATCTGGCCAAGTGCGCCGATATCCTCGACGATTTCACCTATGCCGACGATGCCACCTGGGCGGCCATCCAGGCGCGCGGGCAGGGCAACTGCAAGAATTTCGCCGCGGGCAAAAAGGTCTGGCTGCATGAGCGGGGCTGGCCGGTGAGTGCCCTGGCCCTGGCCATCTGGCGCGTCGAGCCGGCCGCGCGCAAGCTCGACGCCCGTGGCCTGGAGATCCTGCACGCCAATCTCGTCGTCACCATGCCCGACGGTGAGCAGTACGCCCTGGATCAACGCTTCCCCGAGCGCGTGCTCGCGCTCGAAGAGTTGCATCGCATCGGATATGAAGGTGTGCAGATTCAGAATGCCGCCAGCCCGACAGGCTGGTCGGAATTGGAGCTCGCGTAATGGCCGGGCCGTATTACTGGGTCGGGGGATCGGGCAACTGGTCCGATGCCACAAACCACTGGTCAACGTCATCTGGTGGCGCGCCTAACGCCGCCAACGTGCCCACGTCTGTCGATGATGTGCATTTCGATGCGGCGTCGAATACCACGGCTTACACGGTCACGGTGAATGCTACGGCCAACTGTAGGGACTTGATGTTCGATGCCGCACCTTCTGTGAGTGGCACAGTCACCTTTGCAGGGTCATCTGCGCTGAATGTGTACGGTAGTCGAAAGCTGCTATCCGGCATGACTTTCACGTACAGCGGCACGATGACCTTCGCCGCCACCAGCACCGGCAAGACCCTGACTCAGAATAGCGTGACGGAGACAGATGCGCTCGTGTTCAACGGAACTGGCGGCGGCTGGACGCTGCAAGACGCGCTAGTGACTACCGGGGCGAGCGGCATCGGGGTGACTGCCGGGTCGCTGGACATGAACAGCAAGAACGTGACAGCGCCGCGCTTTTACTCTAATGGCAGCGCCGTGCGTTCGATCACTGCCGGGACAAACACGCTCACATGGACAGAGGCGGCAGGCACTGGGTTCTTGCTTAACGGCACCAACCTTTCTGGTAGCTTCGCAAATTGCGACCTCTACTACAACGGCGCTGGCAATATTAGGTTCGGGGGGTACGACTTCACCTACAAGAGCTTCTCTCATGCAGGCACAGTAGGAGGGGCTTCTACCATAATGACGAATGGGGTTTTCTCTGGAAACTTCTCGTTCAATACGCCGAATTCGACAAGCAACATAGCGGTTTTCGCCACCATCGTCGTGAATGGTACATTGACCATCACCAGTGCTGGGTCTACTACTGGCAGGCTCCTAGTGGCCAGCTCGATAAACAACTCAGCACTTGGAACTCCGGTCACAATCACAGCCGCTAATGTGGTTCACGGCAATGTTGACTATCAGGACGTTACTGCGGCAGGTGCTGGGTGGGCGACGGCCACAACCACAGGATTCATCGGTGATGCTCTGGGCAACTCTGGCATCACCTTTACCCCTTCAGTAACCCAGTATTGGTACACCGCGACAGGTGGCGTAAAGAACTGGTCAACTGCCGGGAACTGGTATCTTGGCTCTGGTGGTACTGGCGGTGCTGGCCGCGTACCACTACCGCAGGACGATGTGGTGTTCAACTCAGGTTCATTTGGCGCTGCTGGGACTACAGTGAACGTCGATATGACCCGCTTCTGTAGGAACATGACTTGGACCGGGGTGACTAACAGCCCATCAATAATATACCCCGCCACCAGCGAAATATTCGGGTCAGTAACGTACACCAGTGGTATGGGCCACGGTAACGGCGGCCAACTCAACTTGAGAGGCAGGGGCAGCCACACAATAACGTCTGCTGGCTTGGCGGTCACTGCCATCCAAATGTTTGCACCGGGGGGCACGTACACTCTCCAAGACGCCCTTACCATCACTCTGGGCGGCGGTACGATGTCTGTATCCAACGGTACGTTGAACACTGGGAACTTTAATGTAACCACAGCGGCTCGCACCTTGTTTCAAACCTCTCAAGTAGCCCCAGCCGTCATACTCGGGAGCAGCACGTGGACCCTTACCAGCACGGGGAATTTTTGCTGGTACAACAACGGTGGTGCTTCGCAGGTGCAGTGCGGTACCAGCACGATCAAATATACAAGCACATCGTCATCCACAAAGCAGTTCATCGGGGGCGGAGCGACGTACCATAATGTGTGGTTCGCTCCCGGCGCTGGCACAGGGACGGTAGAAGTCACCGGCAGCAACACCTTCAACCAGTTCAAGGATGACGGCTCGGCCGCGCACTCCATCCTTTTCACCGCCGGCACCACGCAGAACATCGCCGACTGGCAGGTCAATGGATCCTCCGGTGCGCTGATCACCATCGGCAGCATCACCGCCGCCAGCCACACACTGAACAAGACCGGCGGCGGTTTCAATCAGAGCAACTACCTGTCGATCTCCCGCTCGACGGCAACGCCGGCCACCAGTTGGTACGCCGCAAACTCCACCAACGGCGGCAACAACAGCGGCTGGACGTTCGGCGCCAGGGTGAATGCGGCAGCCGGCGCCTTCGCGCTCGCCGGCCAGGCGGCTGGGCTGCGTGCCGGACGCAAGCTGTTTGGTGCCGCGGCTTCCTTTGCGGTGAGCGGGCAATCCGCGGGGCTTTACCGCAGCCGCAGGATTGATGCGGCGGCCGGCGCCTTCGTGCTCGCCGGAAAAGCCGCGAATCTGATCAAAGGCATTGCCCGTGCCTCGCTGCGCAATACGCGCGTCGGTTCGCCGCGCACTCGCATTCACATCGGCCGCCGGCTGTAACTGTCTCGGGAGCCACCATGCCATTCACCGCCAAGCGCGTCGATGAGCGCGAGTATTTCGGTTTTCGCTACCGGGCATTGCTGCCCGATGCTGTGGTGATCACCTCGGCCGTGTGGTCCATCACCGTGCTGGAAGGCACTGATGCCGATGCGGCCGATATGATCTCCGGATCGCCCATCATCGCCGACGACCTGGTGTCGCAGTTGATCATCGATGGCGTGGCCGGCGTGAAGTATTGCCTGGAGTGCCTGGCCACGTTCAGCGATGGGCAGAAGGTCGCCCTGTGCGACACGGTCTGGGTTCTCGGCCCGTGCGTGGATTGAGCCATGGCCGATCACATCCGCAAGCAGCTTCGCGACAAGCTGCAGGAGATCCTGCTCGGGCTTGACACGACCGATCAGCATGCCTTCATCAACCGGCCGCGCGCCTATCCCCTGGCCGAGACCGAGCTGCCCGGCCTGGTGATCAAGCTGCATGATGAATCCGCCGAGCCGCAGACGCTCAAGCGGCCCGGCCGGCGCATCGAGCGCGTGCTCAATGCCGTTATCGACTGTTATGCCAAGGGCGATGAGGCCGAGGACAAGCTCGATCAGATGCAGTTGGAGATTGAGCTCGCCATGGTGGAAGACGTAACCCTCGACGGTCTGGCCAAGGATAGCTACTTCGCGCAGGCCGACGATGACGACGACGCCGAAGGCGACCAGCCCTGCTGGATGCGCAGCCTGACATTCCGAATCATCTGCCACACGGCTGACAACGCGCCCGACGTTGCCATCTGAGGTGGCGAGCCAGTTTCCGTTTCATTTCGTTGTACTTCACAGGAGAAATCACCATGAATCCGCTCGCACTGCTGCTTGTCATCGGCCTTGTTATGGCCCTGTTCCTGCTCTTCACCTGGGAGATCTGGACCGCCCGCGCCACCTTCCAGGCCGGCCGTGTGCAGACGTTTGCACGGCGCACCTGGGCAGCCATCTGCTATCTGCCGCGCGCCCTGGCCAAAGAACTGGAGTGGTTGTGCCTGTGGTTCTCCATGCGCTGCGGCCTGGTGATGTTTGCCAATCACACCGGCAGCGAGGGCATCGTCAAAGTGGGCACCAGCGCGGTGGCAGAGGTGCGGGGATTCGAGTTCACCGAGCAGAACGACATCATCGAAGACACTACGCTGACCGACACCTCCAAGACCTTCCGTCCCGGCGTCAAAGGCTGGAGCGGTTCCGTCTCCTGCTGGTGGGATGAAACCGACACCACGGGCCAGGAAGCCATGACCAATGGCGCCGAAGTCACGCTGAACCTCTACCCCGAAGGCGCCACGACTGGCGATATCTACTTTTACGGCAGCGCCATCATCGCCAACATTCAGCGTGGCAATCCGATGAACGGCATTGTCAATGCCGACTTCCAGTTCACCGGCAACGGCGCACTGACTCGCGGAACGGCGGCGTAACGATGGAAGCGATCGAACGCGCCACCGCTCATTTCGGGCGCCTGCCTGTGCGGGCGATCGAAGTTCCGGAATGGGCGGACGCGGAAGGGCGCCCGCTGGTTGTCTATTGCACGCCGGCCACGCTGGCTGAGCGCGCCAAGATCGCGCGCCACGCCGAAGAGGGCCGGCACGCGACCTTGGCCTACACCGTCATCTTCAAGGCCAAGGATGCGCAAGGTGCGCCGCTCTTCACCATCGAGCACAAGCATGCGTTGATGACGCGCGTCGACTCCGATGTGCTGGCGCGCCTGGTCACTGACATGATGACCGCGCCGACGCTGGAGGATCAGGAAAAAAACTCGCCGCGGACACCCAGCTCTTCCTGAAGCATCGCCTGGGCGCCGAACTGCACAAGACCCTGGGCGAGATCGAAGAGATGACCGTGTCCGAGTTCTATAGCTGGCTGGCGTACTTCCGGCCGGTGTGGGAGGCGCGCAAGCAAGGGGCGCGCAAGCAGGGGCCGAGGAAGCCGGGGCGACCATGACGTTGCGCGTGAGTGTGCGGGTCAAGGGTCTGCTGCAGCCCTCCGAGCTGGCGCGCATGCGTATTGAACAGCGCGAGTCGCACCGCCAGGCTGTGGCCGGCGGCATGAACGAATGGGGGCGCGTCATCGCGCGCAAGGTGGGTGAGGCGGCGCGCAATGTGCTGCGTCTGCGCGGCAACAACATTCCGCGCTCCATGAAGCACAAGGTGTTTGCCAGCAAGCCCACGCGCTTGCCGGCGGTGATGATCTTCAGCCGTGTTCCCTGGCTGGGTGCGCACACCGAAGGCGCCACCATTTATGGCAAGGGCGGCGGGCTGCTGATCCCGCTGCTGCAAAAGCGCATCGGGCGCGTCGCCTTCAAACGCGTCGTCGATCACATCCTGCGCAACGGGCTGGGCTTTTTCAAGCAGGTCGGCGGGAACGTGATTCTGTTCGCGGAGTATCAATCCGCTCAAGGCCTGGGGCGTCCGCTCGCGCGCTTCCGGCGCGAGTATCGCAGCGCCACCGGCGTCAAGCGCATCAAGGCCGGCACCGATGTGCCGATCGCGGTGCTGGTCAAGAGCGTGCGCATTCAAAAGCGCCTGCACTTCGACGCCATTGTCAAAAGCGGCCTGGATGATCTGGCCGCTGCAATCGAAAAACGCATGACGTTCTGACGGGATGCCCTATGGCCAAAAAAGCGCAGATTCTCGTCGAAGCCGTCGACGCGACCAAGACCGCTTTCGACTCCGTCGAGCGCAATCTCAAGGGTGTCAACAATGCGGTCGCGGCTGTCACGCGCAACTTCGGCGCCATGGCTGGCGCGGTGGGCGCGATCGAGTTCGGACGGCAGATGATCGCCAATGCGCAGCAGGCGGAGCAGGCGTCCAATCGGCTTACTGCAGTGCTGCGCGCTACTGGCCACGCCGCAGGCCTGACCAAGGGCGAGCTGGACGAACTGGCCGACAGCCTGGCTCAAGTCACGCAGTTCGATGATGAAAGCTTTCGTGAGGCCGAGGCCACGCTGCTCAAGTTCGGCAACGTCACCGGCGACGTGTTCAGGCAGGGCCTGAAGCTCGCTGCCGATTACGCCGCCTTCATGGGAACCTCCGTGCCCGATGCGGCGCAGACCATCGGCAAGGCGCTGTCATCGCCTTCCGAGGGCATTGGTGCGTTGGAGCGCCAGATCGGCAAGCTGCGGCCGGAGCAGGAGGCCATGATCAAGAACTTCATGGAGTCCGGGCGCATCATGGAGGCTCAAGGCGTGGTGCTCGATGTGCTGCAGGGCAAGCTCGGCGGCACCGCCGAGCAGATGAACACCGGCCTCACCCGTGCGACCACAGGCGTCAAGAAAGCCTGGGATGAATTTACCGAATCGCTGGGCAGGTCTCCGGTGGTGTCCAGTGCCGCGGCGGCCGGCTTCTACCTGGTTGAGAAGTCGCTCGGCGGTCTGAAGGATGTCGTCGACACCTTCAATTTCGAGAAATTCAAAAAGGTCTTCACGCTCGATTTCAAGGCCGATGCGCCGGCGGCGGCCGATCCGGCTGTGGTCGCGGCAGCGCGGGCCAATCAGTTGGCCGAAGAGGCGCGCGCCTTTGACGCCAACTTCGCCAAGCAGAATGCCCGCGTGGAGCAGCTCTCCGGTGATCTGGAGAACAAGAAGCGGGAGGCGGCCAAGCGCGCCGCCGAGAAAGAACAGAAAGACCGCGAGGATCTGCTCAAGAAAGGCGTGGCCTGGGAAGAGGCGGCCGCCATTGCCCGCGCCGACGCCGCGCAGGAGCTGGCCGCGCAGATCGGGCAGATCGAGCTACGCCAATTGCACGAGCGCAACGCCGAAGCCGAGCGCATGCAGCAGCGAGCACGGGACAGCGATGAGGCGGCCCTGCGCGCCCGCACCGAGGCGGTCAGTGCCGAGCAGGTCGAGCAGGGGCAGATCGCGAATCGCGCGCGGCTTAAGCGCATCAAGGGTGAACAAGACGCCACCGAGGAAATGATCCGCGCCTTCGAGGGCTGGGGGCGCGAAACCAGCAAAGGCTTTGCCGACATGGTCATGGATGCGGATTACAGCTTCGATCGCATCCGCGACAGCGCGCGCAACCTGGTGCGCGACATCATCGCCATGCAGATCAATCGGCGCATCACGCAGCCCATCATCGGCGCGGCGGGGGGCTTTCTCGACAAGCTGATCGATGGCGGTATCCGCGCCGCGACCGGCGGTGGTGCGGGCGATTCGGCGGCCGCCGAGCCGTTCAACTGGAGCGCCGAAGAGGGCTTTGCCAGCGGTGGCAGCTTCAAAGTCGGCGGATCCGGCGGCACCGACAGTCAACTGGTTGCGTTCAGGGCCTCGCCGGATGAAACCGTCACCGTCGAAACGCCGGCGCAGCAGCGCGGCAGCGGTGGCGGCATGACGGTCAACCAAAGCATCAATGTGGGCGGCAACGTCAGCCATGCCGACATCCCAGCCATCCTCAAGGCGGCCAAGGATGGCGCGCTGGCGGCCTTTGCCGAGGCGCAGGCGCGCGGGGAGTTTGCCTGATGGCCATCACCTATCCGCTGGCCTTCCCCACGACCAAGGGACTGCGCCGCATCACCATCCGCATGCGCTCCAATGCCGGCGTCGATGAATCGCCCTACACGTTCGAGCAGCAGGCGCAGGCCGGGCAGGGCGATGCCATGGGCGCGGACATCACCATCCCGCCGATGGTGCGCGCCGATGCCGAGGCCTTCATCGCCTTTCTGTGGGCGCTCGACGGCCGGGCCGGCACCTTCCTTATGGGCGATCCGCTGGGCACGTCGCCGCGCGGCACCTGGGCCGGCTCGCCCAAAGTCCTGGGGGCGCACGCGCAGCGCGCCAAGTCCATCGCCATGGATGGCTTCACCGCCGGCGCCACGGTCAAAGCCGGCGACTGGATCCAGACCGGCAGCGGATCGTCCACACATCTGCACAAGGTGGTGCAGGACGCCACGGCAGACGGCTCGGGCCTCTTGACGCTGGAGATCCGGCCGGGCCTGCGCGCCGCGCTTGCGGACAATGACACCTTCGTCACGGCCAGCGCCAAGGGCCTTTGGCGCCTGGCCTCGAATGTGCGCGAATACAGCATCGATCTCGCGCAGATGTACGGCGTGTCGTTCTCTGCCGTTGAGGCGCTCTGATGGCCCGCGATCTCACCGTCGATCTGCTCGCGCAGCTCCAGGCCGGCACGCTCAAGCCGGTGCTGTTCTACAAGGGCGAATTCGACTCCGGCGGCTCGCCGGCGTATCTGCGCCTGTGGTCCGGCTATGGTTCGATCGAATGGGACTCCCAGACCTGGGAGGGCTCTGGCAACCTGCTGTCTGTTTCCGGCATCGAGGAAACCGTCGAGGGGCGGTCTGTGGGCTTCCAAGTGCGGATCTCCGGCATCAAGCCGGAGAACCTGGCCATTGCGCTGGCAGCCGATGCAAGCCAGTACCGGCCGGCATGGGTGTGGATCGGCGCGATCAACTCAGCCGATGCGCTGGTCGATGATCCATACCTGTCTCGCGCCGGTTTGCTCGATACGGTGGACATGGATGATGCCGGCGAAACGGTCTCGCTGATTGCTTCGTATGAAGATGAAAACGCCGCCCTGCTCAATCCGAGGCTTCGCCGCTGGACGCCTGAAGACCAGGCGCGCACGGACGCCTCCGACCGTGGCTTTGACGACGTAGCCAAGCTACAAGACACCGTTCTGCAATTCTGATGAACGCCGAGCGACTGGAAGGCTGGGAGGATCGCCTCCTGGCGGTGGTGACTCGTGCTCGCGAAGAGGCCTACGAGCTGGGCCGCTTCGACTGCTTTCGCCTGGCCTGCCTGGTGATCGAGGCGCTGACCGGCATCGACCGCTGGCCGGAGTTCGATGGGCAGTACAGCACAAAGCGCGAGGCGCTGGCCATGCTGGCCGCGCATGGCAGCAACTTCACCGAGGCCGGCAACTGGTTCTTCGGCGGCGAGCCGGTTTCGTGGAAGTTGGCGCGGCGTGGCGACATCCTGGAGCTGCGTCTGCCCGATGGCAGCGCGCACCTGGTGGTGTGCCTGGGCCGCACCGTGGGTGGGCTCACCGATGAAGGCTTTAAACAATTCCCGACGCGCATCTGCGCGCATGCCTGGAGGGTAGGCTAATGCCGACAACAATTGCAGTCGCTGCGGCAAGTGCTGCGGCCAGCATGGCAATCTCCGGCACGACCTTTACGTTGTTGGCTTTTGCCAAGGCGGTTGGCGTCTCGCTGCTGTTAAGCGGCGCCAGCAAACTGCTCGCACCCAAGCCGCAGAAGCCTTCGCTGGCCTACGACTCCACCGCGCGCACGCAATCGATCCGGCAGCCGATCGCGGCCTGGCGTGTGGTGTATGGCACCGACCGCATCGGCGGTGCCATGACGTTTGCCGCGGCGGATGAGTCGGCCAATTCGCTGGGGGTGGTGATCACGCTGGCGGGGCACACGAGCCGTGCGATTCGCGAGGTGTATTTCAACGACGAATGGGTGCCGGTGGTGGGCAACAACGGGGCGCCGAGCCCTTACCCGCCGGGGGTGGGCAATGGCAACGTCAACGGGCGCTACAACGGCAATGTGTTCATCGAGCTGGCCCTGGGCGACGAAGTGGGCCAGCCCTTTCCGGTGCTGGAGGCCAACAGCGCCGGCAAGTGGACCAGCGCGCACCGTCAGGCCGGGCACACGAAGCTGCATGTGCGCTGCCGGCGCAATCGTGAAGTGTTTCCCGGCGGCCTGCCCAACATCACCGCGCTGGTCGATGGCGTCGATGATATCTACGATCCGCGCACCGACACCTATGGCTGGACTACCAACAGCGCGCTGATCGTCGCGCACTACCTCACCAATACCACCTTCGGCTACGGCGCGGACTGGAGCAAGATCGACGAAGACGCGCTGATCGAGGCCGCCAACATCTGCGACGAGCGCGTCACCTCCACCTATCAGCCCGAATTCACCGTCGATGCCGGCACCGATTCACTGCTCTTCGCCAGCGATGAAAAGCAGTTTGTTACGGGCGATGCCGTCAAGTATGTAAGCACCGGCGGCGCGGCCGGCGGTCTCACCAGCGGTGCGTTGTATTACTTCATCCGCACAGCCGCCGATGAGGGGCAGCTCGCCACCACGCGCGACAACGCCCTGGCCTTGATCGCCATCGAGCTCTCCAGCGCCGGCTCAGGCGTGCAGACGCTGGAGCGCATGCCGGTGGTGACGGCCGATGCGGCGACTGACCGGCTCACCTTTGAATATCGCGATGATCGCCTCTTCACCGGCGATGGCGTGCAGGTTGAGACATCAGGCACGCTGCCTTCGGGCATATCGGCCGCGACAACCTACTACGCCATCCGCATCAGCGGTGGCGAGATCCAGCTCGCCACGTCCTACGCCAACGCCATGGCTGGCACGGCGATCAACATCACCAGCTCGGGCTCTGGCGTGCATCGCCTCAAGCTGGTGGACGAAGTGCGCTATGCCACCAATGGCAGCTTCACCCTGGACATGGCGCCGCGCGACATCATCACCCAGCTCACCGATTCCATGGCCGGCCGCACGGTGAAGATCGGCGGCACCTGGCGCATCATTGCCGGCGCCTACACAGCGCCAGCCATCACGCTCACCGACACCCACATGGCCGGCCCGCGCAAGGTGCAGGTGATGCAGCGCCGCGATCGCAGCGCCAACGGCGTGAAGGGTGTCTATGTCGGCCCGGAGAATTTCTATCAGCCGACCGACTTCATCCCGGCCAGCAATTCCAGCTACGTCACGGCCGACAACGGGGAGGAAGTCTGGCGCGATATTCAGCTTCCCATGATCCGCCGGCACAGCCTGGCGCGGCGCCTGGCCAAGATCGAGCTGGAGCGCATCCGCCAATCGCTGACGGTGGTGCTCGAATGCAAGATCTCGGCCTATGAGTGCCAGCCAGGCGACATCATCGGCGTGACGGTCAGCAAATACGGCTGGAGCAACAAGGCCTTTGAGGTGCTCAATGCCCGCCTGGTGTTGCGCGGGGATGGCGACAATACGCGCCTGGGCGTCGATCTCACGCTGCGCGAAACCGCGTCGGGCATTTTCGGGTGGACAGCCGTCGAGAATGACGGGCTGGACATCGCGCCGAATACATCGCTGCCCGATCCCTTCGAGCGCGCGCGGGTGCCGCCGCCGCCGGTGAGCGGGCTGGAGATCTTCGGCCAGGGCAACGACACCGTGTTCACCGGACGCGATTGCAAGTTCGCCTGGCGGCATTCGGCGCGCTATGGGTATTTCGATATCGGGGCCGAGCCGCTGGCCGAAGGCGCCAATGCCGGCGCGCCGGACTGGTTTGTCGACGGCTACCGTGTGCGGATCTATGACACATCGGGGAACCTGCTGCGTGAAGAGCCGCTGCAGCGCGGCGTCGAGTACATCTATTCCTACGAGAAAAACTTTGAAGACAACGCCGGTGTGCCGCTGCGGGAGTTCGAGATCCGCGTCTGGACGCATACCACGCTCGGGCAGGAGTCGGCCACCTATGCGGGGCTGACGGTCTCCAATCCGCAGCCGGCGCTGCCCACGGCTGTCGCCTTGCGCGCAGCCTTCCGCACGGTGTTCCTGGAATACACGCCGCCCAACGATACCGACTGGGCCGGCGTGCTCATGTGGATGAGCACCAGCACCGGCTTCACGCCAAGTGGCACGCAGCCGGGCACCGGCAATTGTGTGTATGCGGGCACCGATCAGATCGCCGTGATCGATGGCTTGTCGGGCACAACCTATTACGTGCGCTATGCCAGCTTCGACAGTTTTGGCCGCACCGGCTTGACGACCAGCGGCGAGCTCTCTGTTGCGACCGCCACCATCGCAGAGGTCGATCTGGCGCCGCTGTCAGTCACTACGGGCAAGCTGGCCGACTTGGCGGTGGAGTTGGCCAAGATCGCCAACGGCGCGGTCGATACCAACAAGATCGCCGCCAATGCGGTGACGACAGCCAAGCTCAGTGCCGGCGCGGTGACGGCCAATGAAATCGCCGCCGGTGCGGTGACGACGGCCAAGATCACCGCCGGGGCGGTGACGGCCAACGAAATCGCCTCGAATGCCATCACCACGGCGAAGATCACGGCCGGCGCGGTGACGGCGAACGAGATCGCGACCGATGCCGTGGTCGCGGCGAAGATCCAGGCGGGCGCCGTCACGACCGCCAAGCTGGCGGCCAACGCGGTGACGGCGAATGAGATTGCAGCCAATGCGGTGACGACGGCGAAGATCCAGGCGGGTGCGATTACGGCGGCCTCGGCCATCATCGCCGATGCGACGATCGCCACGGCCAAGATCATCGACGCCAACATCACCACGCTGAAGGTGGCGGGCAATGCCATCACCGTGCCGGTGTCCGCGTTCACGGCCGCGACGACATCGGTGTCGAACACCGGCACGCAGATCCAGTCGGTGACGATCACGACCAGCGGTGATCCGGTGAAGTTGATCGGGCATTTTGCGTTCCACGATTCTGGTGGCGTTGGGCCGTCCGAGGTGGCCATCCAGATCAACAGGGGTGGCACCTTGCTCACCCAGAACAAGCAGACAGTGCCGCTCAATGGGTGGGCTGCGCTGGGCGCATCAGTGACAGACACGCCCGGCGCCGGCACGTACACCTACTACCTGATCTCGAATTTCATGGATGGAGAAGCCGAGTATCGGTCACTTGAAGCCCTGGAGGTGCATCGCTGATGCCGAACTACATCATTTATGACGGTGATGGAAACATCATCAAGAGCGTCAATTGTCCGGCCTCGATGATCGCGCTGCAGGCGGCAGAGGGGCAATCGTATCTGGAGGTGGCAGAGCGGGTTGACGATGCCGCCATGTGCGTCGTCGATGGTGAGATTGTTGCAAAGGAATAGGAGAGGCCATGCAATACAAAACAGGCACGGTCAGCGTGACCAATGGCAGCCCGGATATTGTTGGTACGGGCACCGAATGGCTGGCCACGGTGACGGTCGGCTCGATGTTCTCGCTGCAGGGCTCGGGTGTGCCCTACATCGTCGGCAGCGTGGACAGTGATACCGAAATCACGCTCACGTCCAATTACGCCGGCTCCACGCTCAGCGGGCAGAGCTACTCGCTGACGACCAGCTTCACGCCGACGCTGGGCATCCCGTACATGGAGCAGGGCGATATCGACACGGCCACGATCTTCAAGCGCGCGGCGCTGGTGATCGAGACTGAACTGCTGGATCACGAGGCGCGTATCGCGGCGCTGGAGCCATAGCCGACTGAGGCGGAACTGTTGAATCGCGGCCCCTTCGGGGGCTTTTCATTTTCTGGGAGGAACAATGGAAATACTGGCCAAGTGGTTTGTCACGGGTCAACTCAATGTGCTGTCCGTGGTGATCACCCTGTTCTTCGTTGCATTGTTTTCCATGCTGTGGTCGCAGCGCGGCAAGCTGCGCTGCACCGACCTAATCACCGGGCGCGACGGCATGCTTTCGCGCACGGCCATCGGGCAGACCTGCGGCATCCTCATTGCGGTCTGGACGCCGGTGTACAGCGTCACGTACAAGGGCACCGTCGAGGCCGATGTGCTGGCGTTGTGCCTGACGTATCTGGCCGTGGTCGAAGGGTATGCGAAGTACCTGCGCTGGAAGGCGGATTTGGTGAAGGGCGGGCACGGCAAGCCTGGCGAGGCAGCGAAATGAATATAACCGTCGAGGAATATTTCGCCGCTTATGCCGGGCACCCGGACATCACGCCGGAGCGCCTGGCCAACGGTGAGGCGCTGATAGGCAAGGTGGATGCGCTGCTGGAGGCAGCCGCGCTCGATGGCCTGGTGCTGGCAGTGAACCCGTACACCGATTGCCTGATCAGTGGCTCGGGCAATGGCGGCTTCCGGCCGCAGGCCTGCCTGATCGGCGCGCCGAAATCCACGCACAAGCAGGGGCGGGGCGTGGACATCTACGATCCGCAGCGCCGGCTGCAGGCGTGGTGCTACCGCCATCCGGAGTTGATGAAGGAACTGGGGCTCACCATGGAGAACGGCCGCTGGACGCCGACCTGGTGCCACCTGCAGGACACGCCGCCAGGGCCGCCCGGATCGCCGTGGCGACTGGATTACATCCCTGACAACTCGCCGGCGAAGGTGCCAGCGTTGCCGGAGCAACAGCCATGATGCAAGTCGTGATTGGCCTGGCGATCTCGCTGGCTGTCAGCCTGGCCGGCAATGCCTGGCTATTCCATGAGCGCGACAAGGCCATCGAGGCGCGCGCCGCGGTGGGCCAATTGCAGGCCGATACCAAGGCCGCAGCCGGCGCCTGCACGAAGAGCGTCGATGATCTGGCCAAGGCCTCCAGGGCGCAGGCCAAGGGGCTGCAGGCGGCGATTGAAGGCGCCAGCGGGCAAGTTGCCTGGCTGCAGACGGAGGCGCTCAAAGCCGGCCAGGTGAAGCCGGATAACCCGCAGGATCTGTGCGGATCGCTGGAGCGCTATCTCAAGGGCGAGCTCACCAGGCGGCGGGCGAAATGAGCGCGCGCCTGGTGATGGCGGTGGCCGTGGTTGGCGGTGCGCTGATCCTGGCCGGCTGCAGCACCGTCGAGACAGCACCGGCGACAGTGAGCGTGGCCGTGTTCCGGCCGTGTCCGACATCGATGCCACCGCGGCCGGTGTTCCCAACTGAAAGCCTGGCGCTCGATGCGGACATCTGGACGATCGGCACTGCGCTCTGGGCTGAGATCCTGGCGCGCGAGGCATACGAGCTGCAGCTCGCCACCAGGCTGCAGGGGTGCATCGAGCCGGCCGAGGGGCAGTAGCGCCCGGCCATGGAGCGCGTGCAGATCGGCCGGGCCGTGCTGTACCTGGCTGACTGCCTGGAGGTATTGCCCACATTGCCGCGCGTCGACGCGTTGATCACTGATCCGCCTTACGGGATCAGCTTCGCGGCGCAGCCGACGCTCTGGCAGCGCAAGGCTGGCCAGAAGCCCGAGGCCTGGGACAATCGCAAGCACGGCAGCGTCGAGGCGCTGCCGAAGCTGGCCGGCGTCAGTGTGATCTGGGGCGGCAATTACTACGCGCTGCCGCCTTCGCGCGGCTGGTTGTGCTGGCACAAGCCCGATGCACCGCCATCCATGGCCAGCCTGGAGCTCGCCTGGACCAGCCTGGATAAGAACGCTCGGCAGATCTCCTGCTCGATCAGCGCCACGAATCCGGAGCGGTGTGGTCATCCCACGCAGAAGCCGGTCGCGGTGATGCGGTTCTCGCTCGACTACGCCGGCATGCCGCGGCTCACCCTGGATCCGTTCATGGGCAGCGGCACAACTGGTGTCGCGTGCGTCCAGGCCGGCCTTGACTTCATCGGCATTGAGATCGATCCGCGTTACTTCAAGCTGGCCTGCGAGCGAATAGAAAATGCACAGCGCCAGGCGGCGCTGTTTTGATCAATCGAAGGGGAGGGGTGCCAATGGGTAAATAAACCGACATCGATGAGGCAGGCCAAGCGCCTGCGCTTCAAGAGACAAACACACAAGGGCCGCGCCGGGGGAACCTGGCGCGGCTTTTCCTATTGTGGCGCGATCTGCTCGGCAGCCCACTGCGAGCGCAGTGCGTCGCTGTCGCGGCGCTTGCCGCGCCAGGCTTCGTAGGCCGCGGCATCCATCCACACAATGCGGCTGGCCACGTTCAGGCGGGCGAAGGCGAGCCGCACGCGATCCACCAGGGCACCGTGTACGGCCGGCGGCAACTCGGCCATGTCGGGCCGGTAGCGCGCCAGATCCTCGGCGCTGCGATAGCGCAGCATGACGGTCTCGGCGGGCAGCGCACCTGCGCGCTCGCGCGCCTGCTGCAGACCATCGACCGCGCCTAGCACGGCGCGCTCCAGCAGCGTATCCAGGCGCTGCAGCAGCTCGGCCACGTCCTGCGGCACGGGCCAGTCATCGACCTCCCAGCGCTGCACAGTGCGGCCCTTCACGCCGGCCATGACGGCGATCTGCTCGGCGCTGAGGCCGAGCGAGTCGCGAAGGGTGCGGAGTTCCGCGCCAGTCATCATCAGGCCATCGGGTAAGCGTTGCCGGCGCGGTCGGTCAGGCCGAGCCTGCCAGCCAGGCGTTCGGCCCGGCGGCGGTCGCTGCGGTTGCCGACCTTCGGCGCTTCGTTGTGAATCGGCTTCGTAGCAGGGCGTGGCGACCAGTAGCTGAATTCGGGTGTCTGAGCGCCCACAAAATTCAATGCAGCGGCGAACTGCTCGCGGGTGTAGTGCGTCGATTCGGCGGCGGCGTACATACCGGCGGTGTAGCTCAGGCAACCTACAGCATCAGCCAGCAGGTGCTCGGTGCTGCCGAGCGCGGCCGGTGCTCTGGAATCAAACTCGGGACGCGTCAAGCTCAAGCGGTCAAGCGCTTCCATCGCGGCGTTGTAGTGGTCTTTGGTCGGCTTCATGTCGATCTCCTCGATCCGGGGTGTGGCCCAATGCCTGCCCCATGTGTCATATATTACGACATTAAAAAATCAAGTCAAGGGGTGTTGAAAAATATTTTCGGCCGGGCCGCGACCGAAGGGCGCGGCCCTTCTCCCTGCCGCCTGCGTCCGGTCCCGAAGGGACGGGCGAGCGAAGCGAGAGCGGGACGGCAGGGGGTCCAGTTGGTTTTTCGTTCATTGGGCCGGCCAGCGGCCGGCCTGGATAGATCTCCCGGCCGTCGATCGCCAGATCGGCGCCGGCGCAGCCTGGCTTTGGGGTTAGGGCCGTTTTCGGCCCTGGGGCGGGTGTGCATGGATCCGCGCCGGCGCAGCCGGTGAAGGGGTACAAGCGCTTTTTGGCCGGCGCTTTACTCCGGCCGTGTATAATTCGCGCTCTTTTCAGGCCACGCGCCTGAATTTCCTAGGCAGTACCAGGAAGCGGCGGGCTCGCAAGGTGGGGATAGGTTCGATTCCCCGTGGGGACGCCACGCTAACCCCTGTTTGAAGGGGGATAGCGTAGGCGATACAGGCCTTTAACTCCGCTGGATCGAGGGTAATTTTCTCGATGAGGCCGCGCAGCAAAGCCTTCAGGGCGCTGCGGTCGAGGCCTTCAAGGTCGCCAGCGAGTTGCTGCAGCATGATGCGCACGTCGGCTTCGCTGATGGCGTGCAGTGCTTTGAATGCACTTAGATCAGCATTCAGGCCACCGGCCTGGGCTTGCGCCTCGGCCCGTTCCTTTTCCAGTTCGTCGATCCTGGCCAGCAGCGGCCGCGGGGTGTCTGTCTCTTCGAGCAGGGCGGTCAGCCTGCCGATCTTCTGCGCCAGGGTGTCGAGGCGCTTCTGCAGGCCGGCGAGCTCGGCACTCATGCGGTCGGGCTGTACGGCCTTCCTCGCCGCTCCGGCCAGCGCCTTGATGAAGTGCTCGCTGGTCAGGTCTTCGGCGATCCTGGCCACGACAATGCGCTCCAGAGTGGGCGCGCTGATGCTCTTGGCGCCGGTGCGGTAGAAGCCGACATTGCCATGCCAGGGCCGGCCGGCCGATGTGCGCAGGATCCCGGACAGCAGGTAATCATCGGATCGGGCGCGCATGGTCTTTTTTCTGGTCAGGCGCGCGAGGATCTGCTCGGCTTCGGCATCCGTGATCAGCGCTTCATGCGTGTCGCGCTGGATCACCCATTCGGCGCGCGGCCGGCGCTTCGTGCCGTGCTCGTATCCATCGGCGGTGCGGTTGTGGTGGACATTCCAGACGGTGTGCCCGGCATAGGTGAGGGCATTCCATTCAATGCCGACCAGTGTCGACTTGGCCAGCTTCATCAGGCTGGCGGGCTTCGCCGCATGGATCGCGGGCAGGCCGGCTGCTCTGTCTTTGAGATACCGCGCGATCGCCGGCGCGTCTTCACTCAGCACCAGGCGGGACTTGTGCACCGGCTCGCCTTCGCGGATGGCGCCAGTCTCGATGCGCTCCAGGCGATAGCCGAAGGGCGCGCGGCCGCCGGCGCGGAAGCCCTGGCGCACGTTCTCGGCCATGCCGGCGAGGCCTTTCTCTTTCGACATCATCGAGTGCAGCTGATCGAAGGCCTGCACAACCTGCGTCACGATGAGGTCGATCATCGGGTTGACGCTCGGCAGCTTGGAGTAAATGACGCTCACGCCGCGGCGCTTGCACTCGTATTTGAAACTCTCGGCCAGGTACACATTGCGCGCCAGGCGCGAAGTGTCCATCACGATCAGCGTCGACCAGGGGCGCTCCGGATCCTTCAGCGAGGCGAGCAGCGCACAAAAGCCGGGGCGGCTGACATCGTTCGCCGCTTCGACTTCGTCGGTGAATTCAGCCGCTACTGTCAGGGCTTTGGAGCTGGCCAGCGCCTGCAGCTCGCGGCGCTGCGCGTCGATCGACACGTCGCTGCGATCCTTGGACGATCGACAATACAGGGCCGCTCGGTTGTTTGTTGCTGGCATATTGTAGGAAGAGGGGAAGGAAGAGCGCGACGGCCGATTGTACGTCCGGAGTGCCTTTGGACGGCAAGAGCTCGACAGGGGTGGGTTTGCGGCTCATTAACAGTTAGAAAGGACGCGCTGCAACATCTCTTTAAACTGCACGCGATCTTCAGGGGCCATTTCGCGGGCGGCTTCCAGTAGGGCTGGTTCAAGATCGAAGCTTGCAGAGGCGACTATTTCAGTATCTTGAATCTCGGCACTAACCTCAACGCTCGCTTGGCCCGAACTTGTGACCCAGAGAAATGCAGAAAAAATGCTATTGTTATTTTCGTCAGGATGTGGCAACAACATTGCACTGAATCTCTCTATGACCATCTGGTTGATTCCAGCGCTCAATGAGTCGGGTATTCCATCGATAAATGTCCAGCCATCCAGGGAGATTGGGATGTCGTTTTTGATGAGAGCTAAAGAGCCAATATAAAAGCCTCCTTTATCACGAAACCTTTTTTCTTTAAGTCTCAAGAGGCTGTTCTCTTGATTTGATTGTTTATTGGGTGTATCGGCCAACGCGTTCAAAGCGCCATCTTTCGCGGCTTTGAGAATGCCTGGAATGTCGTCTTTCCTGATGTTGCCGCCGACGTTGATGATCTGTTTAACCTTCGCCCCACTGGCAGCAGAGTCCCGCCCTTGTTCTTCCAGCCATTGATTGAAGGCCGGGCGGTTGATGTACACGCGGCGCCCGATCCTCACTAAGCATTTGTCCATTCCGTTTGACGTGGAATTGAAGATCATCCATCTGACCGCGCCTGACGTTAGCGTTGGATTCTCCCGTACCACTTGATTTACGGTCATTAGGTCTTGAAAGTTCATGCTGATCTCCGATAGGTCTTCGTGAGTTGGCGATTGACCGAATGCCCGCGCCGCCGCACCAGGTTGGCCAGCCGCGCCCGATCACGATGGCTGCGGCTGGCCTGGCCAAGCATGCCGAAGTAGCTGTTGGCGGTTGTGTAAACGTCTGCACTGTCCATGGCCGCCATGCGGTGCAGGGCATCGTTGAAGGTGCGGCGGCGGATGCTGCTGCGCCAAGGCTTGATGACCTGGCCGACAAAGTCGATGCCGCGGGCGATGGGCTGCAGGATGGTTTTGGCTGGGTTCAGCCGGACGTGCAGCTCGCGCTCGATGAAGGCCTCGATCTCGGCCTTGGCCTGGTTGAGCCACTGCGCCGATTCGTGCAGCAGCAGGAAATCATCGACGTATCGAATGTAGTGCCGGGCGTGGAGCTGGTGCTTGGCGAACTGATCGAGCGCGTCGAGGTAGATATTGGCAAAGAACTGGCTGCTCAGGTTGCCGATGGGCAAGCCAAGGTGCGCCGGCTGGCCCATGAGGCGCTTGTGTGCCGGTACGCGGGTATGCTGCCGGGCGGTGCTTTGCATGATGGCGCCCTGGCGTGGGTCGTGAAAGAGCACCAGCTCGGCGAGGGCCAGTGTCCAGGGTTCTGTTACGCGGGCGGCGATGCGATCACGCAGGATGGCCTTGTTGATCGAGACAAAGAAATTGGCCAGATCGCATTTCAGGTAATAACCTGGCCGGCTCCAGTTCTGTGTGAGGCTGCGGACCTTGGCCTCCAGGCGATGCGCTGCGTACAGGGTGCCGCGGCCGGGAATGCAGGCACAACTGTCGGCAATGAAGGCGTGATGAAAGCGCGGGGCAATGCGGTTGTATAGCAGGTGGTGCACGATGCGGTCGCGGAAGTCGGCTGCCCATACTTCGCGCGGCTTGGGCCTGGTGATGACAAAACAAATGGAGCGGCCGGGCCGGTAAGTGCCTGCAGCGAGTTCATCGTGCAACTGCCACAGGTTGCGCTCCAGGTTGATCTCGAAGGCGATCGCGCTGGAGGAATTGCGTTTATGCCGGCGGCAGTCGTAATAGGCTGCCACCAGTTCAGGAAAAGAAAACTCAGCATGTAGCGCAGCGGGTTGATCTGCGGACGGCCCGAGCCCGAAACTCGTTATCCTTGTGCCAGTTGTTCTGGTTGCCGTTGTTGAAGTTCTGGTACCAGGCGTAAGCGTCGTTGCCGGCGTAGGGCCGTCTTGCGTGCTATCCACGTCGCCGGGTCGAAGGGCAAGTTGCAACTGCTGCCCGATCGGCCTGGAAACTGCGCGGGACGGATCCATGTCGCTACCCATGGCGGTATCCCTGATGCGCATGGCGGTCGCCCGATGAGCGGGGCGAGCGGCACGGCCAGATTAACAATCGCTCTGTCATAGCAACCTTGGCTGCAGTGCGTCTGGCGATGAAGAATGCTTGCGCCATCCAGTAGCCTGTTTGCCGATGGAACCTGTCAGCTCGATGGCGCGCGCGTGCTGACGTGGTGAGATGTAGCGCTTGTCCCGAGACAGCCGGAGCAGCACGTTCACCAGGTCAAGACGCTTGTGCACTTCGAGCAGATGGGGCTCTTTGTCCGTGGCAATGTTCGCCGACTGAATACAGGTGAACACTGCCAGGCATTCGTCCCTCATTTTCTCGCCAACGATGGGGCGCACGGGGCGCTCCATGTTTTTGATCAGATCCACGACGAAATCCAGAAGGTCATAAGCCACCTTGTAGATTTCCAGTTCTGTGTGAATGGCCATGCTGAGAAAAAATCGAAAGCTTCGCTGTGACGATTGAGTGACTGAATTACTCAATAACTATTCTGCGGACGGCCCGAGCCCGAAACTCGTCATCCTTGTGCCAGGTGCCCTGGGTGCCGCCGTAGAAGCCCTGGCACCAGGCGTAAGCGTCGTCGCCGGCGTAGGGCTCGGATGACCAATAGATGACCTTCTTGAATTTGCTCTTCAGGTGCTTCCAGAGCATGGCTTGTTCGACGCGGTCGGGTAGATCACCGCCTTGCTTCTTCGCCCATTCAAGGGCGGCCGGGTGCGTGAGCTTGTCACCGTCGCCTGGCAGCAGGATGACGTGATGGCCGGTGCCGTCGGGGTTGATGATGGCGCCGACGTAGAGCTCGCCTTTCTTGAGGGGCGGGATGGTGATTGCGGGTGCTGCCTTTTTCTTAGCGGTGCTAGTTGCCATGGGGTTCTCCTGGGTGGGGTTGAGTGGTCAGGACTTCGCGGATTTCTTCGCGGCCTTCTTCTTGGCGGGCTTCTTCGGCTCGACGGCCGCTTCTTCCGGCGCGTCGATCGCCTTTGTGACCTTGGCGCGGATGGCCTTTTCGTCGATCTTGAAGCGCTGCGCCAGGGCGAGCATTCGGCCGGGGCGGCCGTAGGTACTGTCGATGTCCTCGGCGCAGGTGGTCAGGGCGATGAGACGCACCAGCTCGGGCTCGCTCATGCGTTCGGGGTCGGGCTCGGTGTCGGCGTAGAGGTAGGCCAGATTCGATGCGAGGTCGTAGTCTCTTTCGAGCATGGCGCTGGCAATGAAGCGCAGTTCATCGAGCTTGAGCAAGGATTTGCCCCACTTGGCGGCGATCTGCAGCAGCAGCGCTTTGCGGTAGGCTTCCTCGATGCGCTGCCGTCGCGCGGCCTGGGCCTGCAGCTTGGCGTCCTGCTCGGGGTCGCGGTCATCGGCGGGGCTGCTGACGCTGGTGCTGTGGTCCTGCGGCACCTTGAGGCCTTTGGCTTTGAGCAGCGGCTTGGCTTTGGCTATGGGCAGCAGCTCGAAGAGCTGGCCTTTGCCTTCGACCAGGATGGTGTCGGCGGTATCGCCAAGCACTTCGCGATAGGTGGGGCGTTTCCACGCATCCTCGCGGTCGCTCCAGGCCTCCATGGCGGCTTCGTGCGCGTCATCGCTGTCGAAGTCTTTTCGGTCTGGCTGCGGCTCGGGAAAGGGGATGTCATCACAAGTGGCATCCAGGCGCAGGTGGCCACGATAAACGTCTTGATAGTAGTGCGACGGTGGTGTCATCGCCTGAGCTTCGGTGCCGGTGATCACCGCTTGGCCGCTGGCGATGGCCTGGTCGCGCCGGTTGCGCCAGTAGATCTTCGTCTTGAGCTCGAAGCAGGGGGTGTGCGTGCAGACGTATGCACCGGGCGGCAGGCTGCCCCAGTCGTTTGAGTAGGGCGATTTCGACACGGCGTCGTGCAGTTCGGCATCGTTGGCGCTGTTATGCGGGCAGGTTCGGCAGGAGCCGCGGTGGGGCTCGGCCTTGGCTTCGCTCGGGGCGAGTGCGGCGGTGAGTGATTCGTCGGCGGGGTCGAAGCGCGCGGTGTCCAGGCGAATGAACATGTCTTCACGCAGCTTGGTGGCCAGCTTGCGGTATGACGATGAGCCGAGGCCTTGACGTTCGAGCAGTGCATAGGCCTTGTGTTGCAGCTTGGGCGATTTGAAGCGGGCGAGCAGCAAGGCGATGGAGGCATCGATCTCGCCGTGCTGCACTTTCTCCTGCAGATCGGGGTGCAGATCGCGCAGCTTGGTGCGGGCATACACATAGCTGCGGCTCTTGCCGATCTGATCGGCGAGCTGGTCGGCGTTGATGCCGTCCAGGGCCATGAGCTCGTGATAGCCCTCGCCTTCCTGCAGCGGCGTGAGGCCTTTGCGCTGCAGGTTTTCGGTGATCTGGATGCGCAGCACGTCGGCATCGGTGAGGATGCGCACCAGGCACGGCACGCTGGCCAGGCCGGCCAGCCTGGCGGCGAGGAAACGGCGCTCGCCCGCGGCGATCTCGTAGAGGTCATCGGGCGTGTCCAGCGGGCGGACGATGAGCGGCTCGATGATGCCGGCGGGGGTGAAGCTGGCGGCAAGATCCTGCAGCTCGGCTTCGGTGAAGGTCTGCCGGCGCAGGGCTTGGGATTGCGATTGGCTCGGCCGGATCTGGCTGACGGGGATGTGGCGGAATTCGGCCGATGCGAGGGCTGCGGTGTCCTGTAGGTGGGATGCGGGTGCGTTCATGGATGGGCCTTTATGGAGTTAAGGGCGATAGGAGCCGTCGCCGCTGTTGAGGGCTTCATTGAGCGGGTCTGGCGGATTCATGACTGCGCGCACTGCCTCGGCCCCGCCTTCGCGGCAGTAGAGGAACATGGCGAGGTTGGCGGCATCGAGCAATTCACCGCGCTGGATGAAGCCCTGCAGCATGTGCGCGAGTGTCTGCACGCTGCAAACGTTCGGGTTCCACCAGCCGTGGCGGCCATCGTCGCGCTTGTCTTGCAGCCGGACGGCCATGTCGGCTGTGAACATGCCGATGGCGGCGCTGTCCAGTGCGGCATCCTTGTCATCGCCAAGGGGCTGCCTGGCCAGTTGCTGGATGATGCGGGCGGCCATGGTGTCGCTGGCGTTGCTCATGGGTGCTTCCTTCCGACGAAGCGCTTGTGGACGATCATGCTGCAGACAATGCCGAACGGGCCGCCGCACAAGTAGGCGGCCACCTCCAGAGCGCCGGCGTCCGGGCCAAGTTTGAGCAACACCATCTGCGCGGCGCCGATGGCAAAGCTGGTGCAGAACGCGGCGCGGTAGTGCCCGCCGTTGACGTTGAGCGACTGCAGGCCCAAAGCGAACACGAGCACGAAGGTGCTGCAGAAGAGAATCAGCGCGTTGGTCATCGGTAGGCGCTCCAGCGCCAGGCGCCGCGCAGGCTGTAGTTGAGCGCGGGGTCGCGCCACAGGCGGATGGCGTGTTTGATGCGATGAATAAGGCGAAGGATCATGGGTGGTTCTCCTGTGTGCGCTGTCATGTCGCCGGCTGCCAGATCAGGGTGTAGTCGGTGAGGTCTTCAGCCGGCTGGTACAAGGCATCATCAAAGCCGGAGAGGCCTTCCAGGATGACGCGGCGCTCGGGGTGCGCGGTCAGGTGGATGACGGTGTCGTCGTCGCAGAACTGGTCGAGGATGCCGGCCTCAAGAGATTTGCAGGCCTGGGCATCACCGCGCTGGCGCTTGATGTGAAAGATCGTCTTCAACTCATGGTCGATGACTTCGAGCACCTGCAGATCCGGGTGCCGCTTGCGGGCGCGCATCAGGGCGATGGCGCGCAGCTTGTCGAATGAGGGCTCGGGCGGTTCTTCGGCCGGGGCATCGGGCGCAAGCAGCTCGGCTTGATCGTTCATCGGTTTTGCTCCGCGGTGCGCCGGGCTCGTGCAATGGCTTCGGCGCGGGGAAGTTCCTGGCGCAATGCTTCGTCGAGCAGCTCGACGGCGAAGGACGCCAGGGCGCGGGTGTACACGGCGCGACCCTTGAGGCGGGCGAGTTTTTCCAGGCGGCGTGCCTGGTCAGGGTCGAGATCAAGCGGGATCATGCAGCCTCCATCTGCTTGTCGAGCACAGCGATGCGCTGCATGTCGGGCTCGACAAGCGGCGTGAGCACGAAATGGCCATGCCGATCGATGACCAGGTGCAGCCCGGTGGCATTGGCCATCAGTGCGGCTGCGTGGACGGTGAGCGTGTCGGGCAGCAAGATGATCTTGGCGGACACGCGCGGAACCCCGGCTGCGCTGAGCATTGGATGATTGAATGACTAAATGACTACTCTGCGGACGGCCCGAGCCCGAAACTCGTCATCCTTGCGCCAGTAGCCCTGGTAGCCGTAGCCGAAGGTCTGGTACCAGGCGTAAGCGTCGTAGCCGGCGTAGGGCTCGCTGGTCCAGTACGGATCGTCTTTGGAAAACAGATCGCACTGCGTTTTGAACAGCAGCAGCATTTCCATGCGCGTGGGCAGCTCGCCGCTTTGTTCTTTTGCCCACTTGACGGCGTTGGACCAGTTGACGCCTTTCTTTTCATTGGGCTGCAGAATGACGTGCCGTGCGTTCTCGGGCTTGCCGTCTTCGAGAACGATGCCGACGTAGATTTCGCCGGGGTTGAGGGGCGGGATCGTCGTGGGTGCGAGTGCGGCGGCTGTGTTCATGGTGGTGGCTCCTTGTGTGATTGAACTGCGGGGGTTGGCTATCGGCGCGTGCGCGCCTTGTGCTTGGTGCGTGCGGCGTGGGCCGCTTGTCGTTCGCGTGCCTGGGCGTTCAGGGCAAAGGTGCCGGGCTTGCGGATGACGATGTCGAACACGTTGGGGTCGCTGCGGCGCCGGAGCATGCCCTCGCAGTCATCCAGCGAGGGGTGCGAGGCGAGGCGGCCGATTTCGGAGTCGCGGTGATAGACGTGATACAGGCCCATCGGGTGCAGACGTGTGCACCGATGCTCGACGCGGAAGCTGTCGCCGGGCGGGTGGCGGCGGGGGATGGTGATGGTCATTGGCTGCTTCCAGTTAGGCAGTCCGGGCAGAGGAACCGGCGTTCGGCTGCGCTGCGCGGATCATCGCGGTGCGGGCCGCAGTTCATGAGGCAGGTCTTGGTCGATGGATCAAACGCCGCGAGGGCCTTGGGGTCGGCTCGGGGCCACACAATGTCCTGTGTGGCGATCGTCTGTGGCGCGTTCACCCAACGATGGACATTCGCCCGATAGCGCTCAATCCGCGGCAGGTCATTATTGATGGCGTACTCGATGAGCTTGTCGCGGTCCCATGCGCCGGCGCACAGCTGCGCCACCATGAAGTCACGCAAGACGCGAGTGCTGTTGCGTTCGTTGCGGGAGAGTGCGCCAAGGACGCCTGTGTGCAGGCCGAAGTGGCGCGCGTCGAGGTAGATGAAATTCACCGTCGGCGGGTAGGCCCTCTCAGGTGTGACGAGGCTGGGGATGTAAAGCCGGACACACACCCAGAATTGGGAAGGGCGTGAGTCCTTGCAGGCGTTGTGGACGGCGAAGGGTTTGCCCGGCGCAAAGCTGCTCGCGGTGTACACCATGCTGCACTGGAAGTCGGCGTCGATCGTGCCGTCGTACCCTATCGGGTGTGTTCTCATAGCCCGCTCCAGGTGGGGCGGGGGCCGGTGTTGAGGCAGGCGACTTCGATGTCCTGCGCGCCAAGGTCACGCGCGATAACGGTGATGTGCAGCACGTCGCCGGGCTGCGGGGCGAAGCACTGGCCGGCTGGTAACTCGACTCGGGTGAGCGTGGTCAGGAATTCAGGTGGGCGATGGCGCTCGCGCAGGACCGCGCCGCCGATGGCGGCGGCGGTGCCGATGGTGATGATCAGGATCAGTGCCCAGATGATTGGGCGCAGATTGGGGCGTCTGGTTAAGTCGTCAGATTCCGTGGTAAGCCTGGGTGCGTCCATTCTGCCCTCCGTGATGTTACGGAAGGCAGAATATAAGACAACTTATAAACTGTCAATAAGTCAGCTTATATTTTGATCGACCCATGCAATGATTGCAGTTGCTTGTGGTGCGGCCTCTCTGTAGGCCCAGCGGCGCTCTTCGATGTTAAAGCCGTAGCGTTGATAGCTGGGTGGTCGTGGGCGTTTAGCTTTCGATGGCTTAGCTGCGATGATATTTACCCATGGGGTGCCAGCCTTGATGCCGACGCCAATTGATATCCCGTTAAGGGGGAATTCCATGAGTTGGTCCCACGAAGAATAAAACTCGTCGGAATATGCACAGGCAAGCATTGGGTTGATCTGCGAAGCGATGGGCTGAGCAAGCAAGACAGACGCAGCGTGCTTGCACAGTCTTAATGCGCTTTGTTGCGGTAGGGCGGCGCGCCGTTTGATGAAGTCGGGACATGTGCATGTGCGGGCGGCAAGATCAACGATGTACGTCTCGTCGGTGCCGGCGAAGCTGTCAATGTGCAATGGTGGTGGCAATAACAAGCCATCTAGAGTGAGGCTGGCCGCGTGAAGAGAGGGGGATAACAGCGTATTGAGTTTGGGATCGTCTCGCAGCTCAGGGAGTGGGCTGCGCTCTGGCTTGTAGGTCGATGGCCCAAAGAGTGCGGCCGCGCCGAAAACAATCGCGATGAGAACAACTAGGGCGACCAATATCTCAACGATCATGGCGAGGCGAGTTGGCGGCGCACAGCCGCAGTCGTACACATTTTTGACTGAAAACAGCGACGGACCTAAGGCGTCTTGCGACTAAGTTCGCGGGCGAGTTCAGCAAGTTCATCAACCTCGCGAAGAGCCTTGCTTTTGATGGGTTCGGGTAGTTGCTCCATGACTTTGGCGGCGTGAAGCACTCTAGGGTCTACGCTATAGGAATCGATCATGTTGCCGATGCCCTCTGCAAGCCACAAAGCATTTACACCACAAACATGAGCGAATTGGGCGGTGAATTTTGATGCGGTGGCCGTCTTGGAGTTCTCAAGCTGGGAGATACCTGGCTGTGAAATAAGTTTTTGGTCCTCGGGACTAATATTTTCTGGATGCACAAGTGCCGTGACGGCATTGACCAGCTTCTCTTGCGTGAGGCCAGCATACCTTCGGGCTGCATGTAATCGTTCTCCGTAGTGCACGGCGCTACGATATAAGCACACTGATGTTGCGTCGAATAAGTACACTTATTGACTTTTTATAAGTGAGCTTATAAATTGATGGTATGTACAAGCATCAAGCCATCAATCTTTTCGACAGTCCTGCAGCGCTCGCCAAGGCACTCGGTATCAGCGCGGCGGCGATCTACCAATGGGGCGATAAGGTTCCGGAACTGCGCGTGTACCAGATCCGCGCACTGAAGCCGGAGTGCTTCAACTTGGATGGATCTCTCAAAGATGATGCGGTTAAACCGAAGGCGGCAGCGTGAGCTCAGCAGCCTGTCGGCGTAGCGACGCAGGCACGGCAGGCAGCTTATTGGGTGGCTTTGGGCAGACACCGTGCGTCTACGGTGCCACCTCGCCCTGCGAAAACCATTTGTTTGAGTGCCTGAATGGCCGCCTCGCAGGCTGGGCGGTCGTCGAATTCTGCCATGCTCAAGGTAGGTGTATTGGCAGCGTTGTAGGCAATTGCCCATGCAATCAGAATGAACTTCATAGACGTTCGCTCCCTGAAGTGAAAAGTCGGCAGTGTAAGTCCGCATTGCGTCTTCCTTCCAGTTCCAGATTTTGTCTTGCCGGGCTTTTCTCCTCCTTTGAGCCCGGCCTTTCACCAGGCGGCGCCTCACTTCGGCGCCGCCTGGTTTCTTCTTCAATCCGGACTGCATTCTCTTTTTTTTCTCGATTGCAGGCTGTACCTACGAGTACCTAATTTAGGGACACCTATGGACACCGCTCAACAACCCGCGCTTTTTCATGAACGTCTGGAGCAGGCACTGGATGAAGTCATCAGCGCGTATGGGGGGCGCAAAAAGATGGCGCTTGAGTTGTGGCCGGACAAGCCTCAGCGCGATGCACACAATCTGCTTGATGCCTGTCTGAACCCTGAGCGGCGGGAGAAGTTTTCACCGCACCAATTGCTGTACATCCTACGCAAGGGCAGGGAGATCGGTTGCCACAGTGCCATGCGCTTCATCAATGATGAAGTGGGCTATGCGGCGCCGCTTCCGCTGAACCCGCAGGATGAAGCATCAGAGCTGCAGCGTAAATTCATTGAGTCGGTGGCGATGCAGAAATCTATTGCCGACCGGATCGAGCGCCTGACAAGAGCGCCGCTGCAGTCGATCAAAAATACAGCCTAGTCCGCCACATCATGCGCACCCTGGGAGGGGGTAAGGCCGCGGCGACAGCCGAGGTTTTCCATAAGGACGAAGTGGTCGTCACGCCAAGTGGCGATCTGGCCAGGGTGGTGCGACCGGGGCCGACGTTCATTTACCTCTGTTACCTGGATGCGCTGGCGGGCGCGGATGCGGAGTTTGAGATGCACAAGCGGCTGCTACGCCGACATGTGCCTGGTGTTGATCCGCAGCCGATGGTGCCGCGATTGAAGGTGTACCGTGCCCGCTAAGCGTTCCTTCAGTGCGGATGCTCAGGCGATTTTGGATCTGTTGCGCCGTGGCGCGATGACCAAGCTGCAGTTGGTTGAGTGCACGCAGCATTCCATGCCCAAGGTGCAGGGCATCCTGGTCACGCTCAGGCGCAATGAGCTGATCGTCGTCACTGGTCGGCGATGCGAGGGGTATATCTACGCGGCGGCAGAGACGCCAATGCAGCAGCTTGATGATCTGCGCCGGAAGAATGATGCGGGGCCAATCCCGGCCCGGTTCGCGTTTGTGCCGCTGGCGAAAGCCATCGACCGCTGGCACCGGAAGTGATCAGGGACGCCGCCCTTGTCAGCATCAAAATCAAAACGATCATCCTGGCGCGTCATTTCGCCGGTGCCCGATGGCACGCCGGAACCGCGCTTCCGCCATCCGGCCAGGGGCGATGCGGCGCGGATATTCACGTATCAGGACACGGAGGGGCGCCTGCTCGGGCATACGTGCCTCTTTGGCACATCAGACGGCGGCACCACGATCATCCCGCTGACCTGGTGCCAGAACACTCAGGATCAGTCACGCGCCTGGCGCTGGATCCAGTTCCCTGCGATGCGGCCGCTTTACGGCCTGGACGAACTGGCGAAGACACCGGACGCGGACATCATGCTGGTGTTCGACGAACTGTCCGCGGCCTATGGCCGGCAGTTGCTCAAGAATTTTGTGTTCCTTTCCTGGCCGGGTGGTTTTCGCAAGATCTCCGAGGTCGACTGGTCGCCGCTGCGGGGAAAGGATGTTTTCATCTGGGCAGATCACGGGCAGCGCACCTTCAAGGTGGCCAAGGGGGATCCGCAGGAAGGGCTGGTGATGCCGCGCGAGCGGCAGCCCACGTGGAAGGCGGCGCAGCAGATCGCGGGCACGCTGCGCGCTTTTCAGGCGAGAGTGCGGGCGGTGCTGGCGCCCAACGAAGGGGAGATATTCCCAGATGGCTGGAATCTGGCGCGCGCGGTGTCCGACGATTGGGGCGCCGAGGCGTTGGGAAGCTGGGTGTGGGATCACATGCAGCTCGACGCGCCGCGCGAGATCCGCGTCGAGCCGCCGGAGCCGGCGCTAGGGCCGCCATCGCCGGCACCTGGTGCGGAGCCGGTCCAGCCGGCATTCGCGGATGCCGACGATATCGAGTGGGAGCGCGAGTTGATCCGCAAGGATGGCTCAGGGCCGCTGCTGCCGGAGCTTTTCAACGTGCGGCTGATCATGACCAGGCATCGGGAGTGGCGTGAAGTGATCTTCCTCGATGAATTCAGCCAGCGGGTGATGAAGGGCAAGCCACCGCCTTTCCAGAGGGGCGAGGTCGGCGACTGAAACGACGTGGATGATTCAATGGCGCATGAGTGGCTGTCATCGCGGTCAGGCATCCTCAAATTGCGTACTGCCACCATCGGGCAGGCGGTGCAGACGGTGGCGAAGTTGAATGCGCGCAATCCGCTGCTCGATCGCTTGCGCAGCCTGAAATGGGACGGCAAGCCGCGGCTGGATACCTGGCTGAAGTGCTACGTTGGAGCTGGCAAGGCGCACGAAGATGACAGTGCGGCCGATCTGAGCCGCAAGGATGAATACCTGCGCATCGTGGGCCGCATGTGGCTGATCGGTGCGGTGGCGCGGGCATTCCGCCCTGGTGTGAAGTTCGATCACGTCCTGGTGCTCGAAGGGCTGCAGGGCCTGGGCAAGTCGGGCGTGCCGGCGATCATCGGCGGTGAGTGGGCCATGGATACGCCGTTCTCCTTGAGCGACAAGGAAGGCATGGAGAACATCCGCGGCAAGTGGATTGTCGAGCTGGCGGAGTTGGACGCGTTCAACAAGGCGGAAAGCACCACGGCGAAAAGCTTCTTCACGCGGGTCGCAGACAGGTTTCGATTGCCCTATGGCAAGCGCAGCGCTGACTTCAAGCGCTCTTGTGTCTTCGTGGGTACGACCAATGAGCACGAGTATTTCCGGGACCAGACCGGCAATCGGCGCTACTGGCCGGTGAGTTGCAGTCGAACGAATTTCGATCTGGAGGCCTTGCGCCGGGATCTGGATCAACTGCTCGCAGAGGCCGTGGCTGCTTTCAAGGCCGGCGAGCAATTCTGGCCGACGCGGCAGCAGCAGGATGAGTGCATCACGCCCGAGCAGGATTTACGAGCCGTGCCGGATACCTGGATCGGTCGCATCGCCTGGTGGATCAAGGATTCGGAGTGGCTGCAGATGAACCCTGGCACGAAGATCACGGTGCGCCTGCTGCTGGAGAAGGCGCTGCTGATCGATCCTGGCCGCACCGATCAGCACAGCCATGCGACACGCGTGGGCAGGGCGCTGATCAAGCTGGGATATCGCAAGATCGAAGACAAGT
>ERZ869929.150-NODE-150-length-41696-cov-20.422876_pt1 | contig 41696 bp, 64 predicted proteins | sample MGYA00579312_ERZ869929 | MGnify/ENA primary metagenome ERZ869929 (study PRJEB32216, sample SAMN09231818) | wastewater metagenome | place: USA: Maryland | collected 2016-08-09 | study: EMG produced TPA metagenomics assembly of the PRJNA472060 data set (Reclaimed... | reverse complement strand
ACCGACAGTAGGGTTGAAGCCCTCAGGGATGGAGGTCAGGCTACCCAGGTCAAGATAACTACCGACCTTTTCTTTTCCATAAAATTGATCTAAAGTAATGTTTACTTTTTTGCAAAATGATTTAATTGTTTCCATAGGTTTATTTATTGGTTAGTTTAAGTCCTTTAATATCACAATATACCTTAGCAACTATTTCCATCGAATCAATAGTGTCGAGTAGTTTTTTTCTATACAATTCTTCTTCTTGTAACTTTTCAATCATTGCAATATCTTCTTCTTTTATTCGCTTTCTGATCTCAAGTAGGTACTTATCCATATTAGTCCTATACTGTTTATCTGAAAACATCAGAGACTTAACAGATTTTTGTGCGTGAAAATATCCTGAGCGTTCAATTCCTAAAGGTTCGGTTAAATCAATATCCCGAAGACCATTAAAGAACCAGCGTCCTAAATAGATACATATCTGCTTAGCTTGGACTAATTGTCTTTTGCGTGACTTAAAATTGTGCAGTTCCCAGTCAACTTGCTGTTCGGAAAAAACATATTTGCAAAGTTCTTCGTATTTCATAGCCTGTAACGTGTTACATATTTCGTTTTACCGCCTGATGTGATTTCTATTGTTTCACGTTTGATCTTTAGACCTTGTTTATTTAAATCGTAAATCCTTCCAGATAGCCTAAAGCAGTTAAATAAATGTAGTGCTTCAATAGCTGTTATACTTTTACCTTTGAGTAAATGTTCTTTTATCAATCGGTTCTGTGCTTCCATAACGTCAAAATTATTTAACTGTTCTTTATCCTGCAATGATATTTGTCATGTTTTTAAAAAGGTGCTTGTTCTTTAGTAGTTTCGTATTGCCTTTCAAATGATTTAACTGCATCATGCTTAACAATAGGAAGTCCACCCTCAATAGAAAACATAAACTTCTGCACTTCATGTCCTCTTGTAAAAAGACTGTTAACCTCAGAATACATAGTGTCTCCAAAAACTTTATTAATAGATATTACAGTTTCGCTTTTATTCACCAGCTCAGTGCCGATATGCCCCCTGGCGTTTTCGTCTGCTTTATTTTGATGTAATACGCAACAAATGTGACAATCCTTTTCATAACTCCACTTCATTAACTTACCTACTATTTCAGTCGCTTGCGTTGCATCATTTATATCAGTAACAAGATCCCTTATGCCGTCAATAAATACCATTTCCGGCTCTTGCTGATAGATATAACTTTCAATTAAGTTCATTCTGTCAGACGTTGTATCAGGGCGTAAACCGAAAACCTCAATATCATTTGGCCATTTACCAAGCATCTGTTCAATTTGTTTTGTTGCTTTCCATATATGATATTTTGCCTGTTCAGTATCAAACAAAACAACCTTACCCTTAACCGATGAGCTAAATTGTTCGTCCCTGCATCCCTTCATTGAAGCAATAAGCAATTTTATAAAATATGATTTTCTACCTTTTGCCCTCCCTACCAAAGCCGATATATTGCCTTTTGTCATAACCTCAACCATTTCGTATTCAGCTTTCATATAAAATAATGATTGAGCCTTTTCAATATTATCCGAAGGGAGAATTCTTCTCTGATCTAAAGGAGTTAAGAGCTTATCTAGTTGCATGGTCTTTGAGTTGTTTAATATTTTCAAAGTCAATATCAGGATAAATACCTAACAACCCTGCAATGGCAGTAATAGAACTAAGGTTTTTTCTATCCTTACTTTTCAATAATAAGTTATATGCTTTTTTAATATTAGGGTCCTCGCTTTTAATAGATTCAATTTTATCAGCATTGCCTGTCAGAATAATTACATCGCAAAGTTGACTTATTGTTTCTTCATGTTCGGTTATTTTTCTTTGCGCCATATAGTAATCCATTTCTAATTCTCCCAAATGGTTTTCAATAGCAGTGAACCAGGATTCAAAAAGTAATATCATTTCTTTGCTGGTAGGATTCTTTGCCTTTTCCTTATATTCTAATATCCTTTTATGTAGTATTGAAGTGTCCATTACTTATCTTTTGTTAACCATTTATTTATAGTCAAATAGATGTCGGTATATTTACCGTGATACTTTACGTTGGTTTGTAAACTATCAATTTTTGATATTATTAGATCAAGTTTATTCCCAGACTTTAGATATAGTTTTGCAAACTCATCTAAGGATAATTGATTTTTCATTTTTAGAACTTGAGGAAGTCTCCATGTACCGTCTGTATTTTTCATGCAGATATGATTACATAGATTTACATATTCTTTAGACATAGTGTCTGTAAAACCTTTTGCCTTCTTAACTTCATCAGCATAAAATGTAAATGCTATATCTTCTTTTCCTTCTTTACATTCTTGTTTGGGTGTAGTGTCCGTGTACTCTGCGTTTACTCTGCGTTTACCTTTCGTTTCTTTTGCGTTTACCTCTGTTTGGTAATCATCATAGTTACAAACCGTTATCCGTGTACTAATTTGAATACTTTCGTATACTAACATGTAGTCTTTATGTAACAACTCAAAAAACTCTTTAACTGTCTTTTTGGTGACATTCCAATCCTTAGCCCATGTTTCTAATGATCTTACGCTTTGCCCTCTTTTACAGTCAATAAGTTTGCCCTTAATTAATACTTTAGTATCAGCATGATTAACGGTTAATAAAATATCTAACCACCATTTAAATCTGTGATCTGATTGCCATAGCCAGTGATCTTTTATTTTCCGGTGTATTTTTATCCAGCCTTCCATTATAAAAATAGAACCCCTACAAACGAAAAAACACCAGTGACGTGGGAGTGTGACGCTCCGCCTGGTGTAGTCCGCCCGTAGGGGTATAATGTTAAAAGATTAATAGAACTCATAGTCACAATATTTCGTCCCTGTAAAATTACAACAATTTATTTAATTACAAAAATTAATGGCGCAATTTATTAAACAGACGCCTGACAAAGTAACCCCTGATGATACTCGCAATAGTGAAAACAAGCGTTATAATGATATTCTGAGATAGTTTAACAGGTATTCCCATTGCCGGATAAATAACGAGCTGAATCGCAAAGGAAATGAGTAATCCAGTTAAGGTATTGGTGATCGCTTCGATTAAAGAGTATTTTTTATTCTGCATTCTCTAAGTTTATTTCCTGCATATCATCAAAACTTTCAGCCTCCCAAGCCTCAGAGAACTCCTGATCTTTAAACATCTCTGCCAGTCCGCTAATTTGTGCAAGTCTTAATACCTCATCTTCCTGCATACCTAATTCCTTTCCAATCTTTTCATCAGTCCAATTCCTTCTTTTAAGCTCTACAATAATTTCAGACATTCCATCAACCGAATGCTTCCCTCTGGCTCTGTTATGTCGGATAGTTGCAGCCATACGATCATTTTTATCTTCCCTGTCATGCTTAATAGCTACAATAGGTAGATAGCCATGAACCCTATCTTTTACTTCAGGGCAATCTTTACCTACTCTATTCCTATGGAAACCGTCAACAACCTGTATATTATTTTCTTCAGGGAAGGTAACAATAGGCTGAGTATATCCATCTGAGAGAATAGATAATTTCAATAGTTCCATCTCAGGAGGTGCAACGGAATTAGGATTATAGTCATTTGCTGATACTCTTTCGTTTCTTACCCATCTTACAAAGTCAACCGGCTCTGATTTGAAAGGGCTATAATTATGCAATATCTCTCTGAGGTTATTTATTAGTTCAACCTTAGAATCTATATCCATAAACATAGTTTCTTTTTTAATTAAATCTTCGAAAGAGGTAGTTATCTCTTTTACTTTGCCTATAGATACTTCTGAAAAAATGTCCATGATCCGTTAGTTTTAGTTATTTCGTAGTTATTTTTTAATAAAAATGTTTTTAGTATTGGATTGCGTGTTTCAATCCGGCACAATTTACCTCCGCACTTAATCTCCCTTTCTTGAAATATCCTTTTATATTCTCCGTGTCCTCTATACTGAGGTAGGATATATCCATAGTCAAAATAATACACTCCGCAATATTGCCTATAAGAACAAAAACCATATTCATTATATATAAATGTCATGTTCGGATAAATATAAACACAGCAGCCTATTTCTGACTGACATTCTTTGCTAAAAAGAATATTAGCTATCCAGAGAAATTCTATCTGATTGGTATTACAAGTTTTCATCATATATAGTCCAGGCGATCCTTCTTCGCCTCATCAAATCTAAATACTTCTGATAATTACTGCTTTTTGTTATTGAAAAACCAAGCCCTCTACACCAATAGTCATTCTTTAATAATGCTTTACAGATCATCTTCCAAGACGGTGCTTTGTGCTGTATCTCTATTGGTACTTCATCAGGGATTCCGTCTGGATAACTTCGAACCTTAAACCATTGCAAATAAACTGCTATCTTATTCTTATAATGTTCTCTTGTAGGCTTCGGCATCGTATCTAAAAGAAAGTTAGAAAATGATTTCCATGTATGACCTTCGGGAAGTGATATTGTTTGATTGCCTAATATATTCCCTCTTTGCCTGCCGTATTCATTAACTACATTTGCACCAGCTACACGTGCGACTAATTTAGCCCACATTTTAGGTTCAATGATTTGATATAAATAAAGCCCTCTTCTTGTAGTGTCTCCAAATGGTTCATCTATTCTCATCTGGTGAATACTCAGTCCAGCCTGCCACATACGATCATATAACTTGTTATAGGGCTTCTTTGTCTTGTAGTTATATATCCAAATATCCCGTGTCTGGAAATCGTAAATAGGATAAGCAGCAAATACCTCATCAACAATATTTGTAATATATTTCACTCCGTTATTATTCAATTTCCCGCCCATTACAGCCCTAAATCTATTTAGCGATTCATCCGCACGTAAACCCATAAAATTACAAGTCTGTGAACCTTTTGCATACCACTTAGCAAATAGGGGAGTAAATTCCTCAAATGTAATACCCTCATAATAAAATGGGAATACTTTAATATCTGAGATCATAATATCTTCTAATTCCCTTACCCATAAATCTTTTTTGTTCTGATCCCAACAAGTCCAGGTAGTTTCTATTTGACTACAAGCGTTATCGGTAGTAAGCGGAACGGATAACCAATAAGGCTCTATATTATTAGCATATAACTTATATACGTTTTTGATATGGCTTATTGTCAAAGAGAATTGACATTCCCAATCAATAAATAATAAAGCTACTTTTCTATTTCGTTTAATAGCCTCTTCCATTATTAAATGAGTCATAACGGTTGAGTCCTTGCCTCCTGAAAAACTTATTATTATTTTTTCGTAGTTATCAAAGCAATAAGAAATCCTTTCTTTTGCTGCATCAAAAACCGATAATCCTAAGTTGCGCTTTGGCATTATTATATTGTTTTAGTTCCCACTCTTTTATTGCCTCGTCTGCCATTTTATTAGCCAACGATTGCTGTTTTGTGTTTAATGTATTCCACGCTTCTCTTACTAAGTATTCAGGATAACCATATTTAAAACAACAAGCTGCATGACCTAACCATGCTTTTCTGTTCATACTTAAATCTGTGAGATTATGTTCGCAGGAATACTTCCAATGATTTATGACCTCAAACATTGCAGAACCATAAGCCTTATAATCGCCGGTGAATTTTATAACTTCGGGAAGCATAATTAATTCTTCTTCTTTTGTGAGCTTGCGCCACATTCCGGCCTTATAATCTTCCCACTTCCAATATGGATGATATATTTGAATCATATATCAAAAATACCGGCTCTATATTTCTTATTCTATGATAAATGTCATGTCAGCGCTTTTATTTCGCCCCGATAGTCTTCAATCATTTGAAGGTATTCTCCTCTCGACCATTTAATTGAATCATGTCGAGCATTCTCTAAAGTTTCAACATCAGTAAGTCCTATCTGTTGAATCAGCCGTTCCCGAAATTCAATAGTATTACCGTGAAGATGACAGTTGCATCGATAGCATTGAAGTCTCGAATTATCAGGATGGAAAGTTAATCCAGGATAAGCACCTCTACTAAGATAGTGTCCTAATTGGCAGTTAGAAGTCAAAAGGATTAAAGGACTGTCACACGTAAAGCAATACATTTTACCGTCTCTGTAAGCTCTTAATTTAACTACCTGTGAATATAGTTCAAGTGCTTTCTGTTTAAGTTTTGGAAGTGATGTTGCTTTCTTCATATTACATGAATTCAATTAAAGCTCGTTCGATCTCTTCGGACGTACTGCCGATATCTTTTATTATGGCATCTAAAACTCTGGAATAAACCTCTTGCATTTGTCCTTCGTCTTTTGCTGTAAAGCTTAAAGAATCCGGTTCATAATACACTCCTTTATCGGTTTGATAGGCTGTAAAAAATCCAGCCCGAACGGTCATAATCTTACGGTACACATCAAAGGGCAAATCCATTTGTGAGTTCTGGCATCCGACATTAAACAGCGCAAAGAGTTTACGGTGAAACAAAATATTTCGAGGAGTTTTTATTTCACATTCATAATCAACCCCCATTTTAAGTTTCTTTTTTTCCTCAAAATCGCTGGGGTAAATTGGGATCAACCCATGAACAGTATTCCTTAAAAATATTTTCATATTATATGTTTCCAAGTTTTGCCACGTAATAAGTACCCGACTGTTTCTCTATTGACATTATACATTAAACCTATCCTTTTATTAGATATTCCGGTTAGTTTTAATTTACGAATTTCTTTAACAGCTTCATCATTTAATTTTGAAAAATGACTTTTAGTTCCGCTACTTCCTATACTTGTTTGTAGTTTCTGATAAGGGGTTGAATGAAATCTTTTATTATAAACAGCATGGCATCTATTTTCTTCGATTGTAACCCATTCTAAATTATCTGCAAAATTATTTGCCTTGTTGCAATCCTTATGATTCACTTGAGGTTTATTTTCCGGATTAGGTATAAATTCAATAGCTACTAATCTATGAACATAAAAACGCTTACCTATCCCATTTTTATGTAAATAAATAAATTTATATCCATTGCCATTATCCGCACAATGCAAATAATTAGTAAAGAAGTAAGATTTAATCCTACCTTGATCGCTTATACTATAACGACCTTCAAACCCTGTAATCTGTTTCCAATTTTCCATTATCCAGTTTATTAATAATTCCAGAACAAAAGAAATCGGAAAGGCGTTCTGGTTACCCTTTCATCAGGACATGACCCCTGACTATCCGACTTCAAAGATAATAAATTATCTTTAATTACACATCTAAAAAGGAAGGTCTTTTAAATCTTCTTCAGATACACCCAGTTCATTAATATCTGACATTGATCCGGTAGTGACTTTACCACCCTGATATTGTCCCTGTTTGTCCGGCAATGGATCGGATGTTTCTTTTTTACCAACAAAGTGCATCTGATTACCAACTACATCAGTAGTGTAAACAGTTAGTCCGTCTTTATTTGTGTAACTTCCATACTGAATTTCACCTTCAATGATTACTGAAGACCCTTTTGTCAGGTACTTTTCTGCAAGTTCAGCGAGATTGCCCCAAAGAATAACCCTATGCCAGTCGGTTATTTTATTGCCGTCTTTGTCTTTCGATCTTCGGGTAGTAGCAACTGAAAATTTAGCGACTTTCTTTTCGCCTACTGTTTTAACTTCGGGGTCTTTGCCCAAATTTCCATAAATGATTAAATGATTCATGTTTTATTTTTTAATTTAATGGATCGTATTTGTGATAGTTAGCTAATTTATTTTGTACTGCTATAATTAAAGCATCTAATCGAGCTTCAAATTCTTTGAATAATTCTAGATCAGGATATACCCGAATTATAAAAGGGGTCATTCCTTCAACGTAACTCATAAAATCACAATAGGCAAAATCAGTTACGAATAATTGACCTTGCACCTGATAGCGATATTCAGAAGGTAGTTTATTCCCTTCAATGTATTCCATGTGCGTTTTTGCCTTTGGACATTTTATCTCAATCATCCCGTTATCAGAAAGAACGCCATCGGGAGAAATACCGATCCATTCGTGATACTTATGACCTTCATCCGGTATTATAAAGCCTACTTGTTTAACATCGCAGTCAAAAAGATACTCATATTGTCGTCTGGCTATTGGTTCGGTTTCTATTCCGTGTTCCATGGCAGCATTAGAATACGTTTCTTCCTGCTTTCCGGTGATTATCTCGCACGCAATGTCTGTAATGAGGTCTTTATATGTATCAGTTGTTTCCTTCGCTACAAGTGCCTTAAAACGTGTTCCTGTAACTCTTCCGCAACGTGCCTCATGCCATGCCTCTGACTGTTGGTCAATATTTAGGACTATCATTGTTCTAAGGTTTTATCCATTGCTACCATAAGTTCAAAAAGAATCCAGGCATATTGAGAAAGTTCAGTAGTTTGAATCCTTCCAGCTACTGCCATATCTTTGGCATAACTGACGGCGAATCCCGAATACCTGGATTTCTCTTTATTCAGTGCTTTCCCGAAATTAGATTGACCAACTTTTTGAGGAGGCTTAATTACCAGATAAGATCCATTGGTAGAGGTTTTTGTTTCCTCAGTAAATTCAGCTTCTTGACCTGCAACAAATGTTGTCTGATCCATTTTCTTTGATGAATAGAAAGCAGTGCGCCCGGCATAGCTTACTTTGAATGAGTAGAGTTTCCCGAATTTGGATTCATACTCTTTGACAAATTTTACGTCTGTGATTAGTTCTTTCATAGTTAGTTCTCTTTAACGTCTTTAATTATTGCCTCTATTTCTGCGATTGTGTCATTCAGCGTATCAGTGCCTAAATATCCTTTAAAAAGAGTTAAGGCTATTACTGCTTTTCTCAGTGTGTGAATTGATTCGTCTGTTAAAATCTGTTTCATAGGTTTGCAATTTTTATAACATGTTTGTTCAAAAAATACTCAGGATCAGCCTCAAGGCACTTACTACATACCTTTTCTTTAAATCGCTTAACCACGCCTTGATAAGTGCGTTCGTAGTATATTTCCCTGTCTGCCACTACCTCACCACAAAGATCACAGTTCTCAGGTATCTCGTCTACCACAGGAAAGTAAAAACGGTCATCTTCACTCATTTCACCGTAGAATGATTCTGGTCTAATGTCGTCAAATATATTCATCTCGTTTAATTTTAATCAAATTTACAAAGGTTAGTATTTGTAATCAATGATAAATGTCATGGTTTGCGCTTAAATAGTCTTTTTATCAAAATAATTATAATGCCATACCACGGAACTATTATTGTCATTCCCTTATTTTTACTTTTCATATACCACGGTAATTTCATTCTCTTTATTTTAGTGTGTTAATCAATTCCGTTAATTTTATGTTTATCTTTTCTGTTGTATTTATAAGGACTGCACATATAACAACTACATGGCTTTCCTTGCGCTTTATAGCAATAATGCTCTTTAGGATTCAATCCTAATGCCTTGCATCGTTTTTTATGTTTGAGCCTTGTAATTTCTTCCCGTCTTGCTTTATCCATCTTACTTATTGTTTAACTGTTAATCAAATAACTAATTAATCTTTTTCACCCAAATCTAAGTGCTTTTCGCCAAAGTGTTTATCCCCTTCTTTTACAAACTGATTTTTAGTCCAGTCAGTATAATCCCATCCGTCACCCCAATCACTATCTTTTAATTCAAGTGTTTTTAATGTTACCGGACCATAAGATTCCCATCCCGTACTTCTTTCCTGAAATGCTACAAATACTATTGTTTCATCTGGAAATCTATTTAACCATTCTTTAAACTCTTTTACTGTTGCCATATTACTTGTTGTTTATTTGCTATATTACTGAAAAAGAAAAGAAAGAAAACGGGAAAAAGAAAGAAAAGAAAAAGAAGCCCCTAAAGAAAAATATTCCACGATTCAAAACAGAATCAAATTACCTGATCCAAGCATTGTAAATTCTGCAAGGTTTGTCTCTTGTGACCTTGTAAAATTACATATAACACTATTTTTATCCGTTAGCATAAATACCTCTTTTAACTAAGTATAAAGACGTATTTTTAAGCCTCAAATAAATGGAATACTAATCCACCGTTAAGCATTTGAAAAGTGCCTCTGTACCTTAACCCTTCACGTACTTCCATTCCTGTACCGTAAAGATAGAAATATCTCTCTATTTTAATTGCATCAGGATTACATAACACCCACATTTGAGGCTCTGACTTTTGCATCTGAATAGTAAGTATTTCAGCACTCAAAGGAAGTTCAAGAGTTATCTGATCCTGAACCGGAATAGCATATTTATAAATTCTTTTCATATCATTTTTGAATTATCCTTAAGTCTTTCGGAAGCGTTACCGGCTCTCCGTAAATTTCCTCGAGTGCCGATTCAATAGCCCAGATGTCAGGCTGTGTAATCAGGTCAGTTAAGAGTTCATCTGCCAAATGATCTTCGTCACCGTTGACATCGTAGTGGGTGTAGAGATACTCCATGATGCAATCTGCATAGTCGGGGTTAGAGATGGTTAGTTGCATAGTTTTATATATTATCAAATGTGTTATTTTCAATTTTGGCAAAATAAAGGTCATCAGCCTCCTTTTTTATTTTATAGTCTACCATTTCGTGATGTAACTGAAAATATATAGCCATTAATTCATCTATTTCTTCAGCACGATTAATTATTTTAGCTTGTATAATTTCCTCAATCTTTTCATAATTATCGGGTATCATTTCAGTATGCCACGAATGCTTCCAAGAATCCATGTCAACTGCTTTTGCAAGTACGGCCTGAATTGGCTCTGATTCTCCGTACTCCCTTTCCTTCCATTCAAGTTTAGAGTTTTTAAGGATTATCTTTTTTGTGTTAAAAAGTCTCGGTACTTCTATTTCCCTGACCTTATTTTCAGTATTAGTTGACCTTAAACTAATCCCTAATCCTGATAATGCTTCTATAAATTCTAAGTGTTTCATAGCTTTATGATTTGAATTTGTTTTTAGTTTTGTTAATCAGGTTCATGAATTTCCAAATCTGATTCTTTGGAAGGATATTCATGTATTTTTTCTCAATCGACTTTACTTCTTCAAGTGACTTTGCTTCGATAAGCTGGGTTAGGATATTCATATCAATTATAGTTAAAATGTTTAGTGAACAATTCATGTAAAGCATCGGAAGCCATAACTTTAGTCTCATATCTATAAACCCAAACTATTATATCGTCAGGAGACTCGAAATGCTGAAAAAAATCAGGCTTTAATTTATAAATGGTTTTCATTGTAAATATCAATTAGTTTTAACTCATCAAGTATCTCGCCCTTTTCAATACACTGGATAATCGTGTCAGCATCAAACACGCTGTAAAGAAGTATAGCATCTTTTCTGTCTGATCCGGTAGTCTTAACGACTTTGATCCGTCCGCACCGCTTTGAATATCCTTTGTAGTTCATTTTTCGTAGTTTAATATGTCAAAGATACAAGGCTCCCCATGCCTAAACAATGATAAATGTCATACTTTGCATTTTTTCTGAAAATAAAAAAGCGGAGTTACTGTCTTCGCTCCGCTTAGTCGTTAGGCTACTGCCTTTAACTGTGTACTTTCGTACAGATTAATAATTTTGCCTTTTATGGCTTTAGTTCTCCATTATTGCTTTACATCCTGTCAAAACCATATCATCCCCGATTACCGGCATCTAACCGGTATCTGCTTTTGTCTTGAGCATTAACAACTAAACTGTACTAACGTGACAGGTTAACGAATTTTCAAAGGCGAAAAATGTGGAGATGCCGAGAGTCGAACCCGGGTGCAAAATGTCGCCTAATAACTTCAATGAACTATGACAAATTTAAACAATATATTTTAATTGGAATATGATAAATGTCATAAATTGAAAATAAACATAAAAAAAGGGGCCGTTAACCAGACGACCCCAAACCTAACTAACCCACTATGAAAAACCCTATTTCTTAATTATCTCAATCTGCTTTGTAGTAGTTTCTCCGCACTCGGAAGAGCTTTCAATAAATGTCTCCTTTTTACCCCATCGAAAAAACAGGAACTTGTGAGGCCGTTTCTGATAACCTATTACAGTTGTTTCGTTTTTAAACTCTCTTTTATTTATTATCAGCTCTGGCCTATCGTCCCTGACTTTCATAAATCCGCCAATTGTAAAGCAATCTTTTATATCAATAAACGGAAAAGTAGTATCATTTTTTGATATAACCGGCTCCGGCCTGATTATAGTCCGGCTCGAATCAATATAGTATGTATTGGTTATAGTAACCGTTTTGACTTGTTTAGAAGCGATTCCAGCCACTTTGAGTATTGAGTCTATCTTTGTACTCATGGACTGCTTAAACTCCTTTAAGGTCATCTGTAAATTAATATTATGCTGTTTCTCTGACATGAGTTGATAGTTGTTATTCTGCACTCTTTCAATTTCAGTTTTCAGTTTCTTGTTTTGCTTAATCAAAACATTAGCAGTAACAAAAGCCGAAGCAATTAGTACAACGCCGGCAATGATTAAATAGAGTTTAACCCTTTGCATCTTTGACTTTTCTTTTGAATATCGTATAGAATAAACTGGATATTCCTAACCCTAAAAGAAACGACATAAACAGATCAGCAGGAAGCTTTAATCCGAAAGGTAATTTACTGAATAAATCATCAAAATTAATCTCAGTGCCAGGACTGAAAAGTAAGATCATCAGTGCGATGTCAAGGAGAATTATAGTTGACATCTCATGCCAGTTATCCTGCAACCAGAATTTGAAACTGAAAGCGATAGTTTTTTTAGTCCTTTTGTTATACCGATTTATAAAGAAAATCAGTATCCCGATGATGTTAAGTAGTATTTTCATAACGTAAATGATAAATAAGTTAATATAGCTAATCCAATTATAAGCAATCCAATTTCCCAGTAATCCTTAATTAAGTTTTTCATATTATTCTTTAATAGTGATAAACGTATTTAAATTTTTCTCAGTTTCCATATCAATCATATTCACTATAAAAGTCTCCCAATATGGACCATTAACTAATTCTCCTTTTATTTTATTGTCTCCTACTAATATGCACCCTTCAGTCCATTTTGAATTTTTACCGTGATGTATTCTTATTCCTGTGAATCCAGGAACGTCTAAAAGCAACGGTAGTCTCCTTTTTAATTTTGGTGACTCATTAACAATGACTTTATAACGTCCGCATGGAATAGCAGTTTGGCCATAGATCTTTCCTTCACCTTCATCATTATAATCGCCATCGTGATTAAGATCAGATAAATTCCTGATACGGTCCTCAAGAGTAGAACATATAAACATACCTTCATTATAGAATCTTCCGATAGTATATGTTTCCTTAAAGAACTTCCGTATTACAAATAGTTCCATTTAATCTATTTTTTGAAGTTTCGCTAAAATGGTTCATAACTATTAATTTGCTCCGTTATTTGCACTTCCACCCCTTGTCGGATTGCCACGTCTTAATATTTCGTCCTGAAATTTACTCCATTCCTTAAGAGCCGTTGCCATCTCCTGTGTGCCTGATTTAGACAAAGATATATTCATTAGTTTCTGATTTGATTCGACCAAATACTCAATATAAATATAATTAACAGACGTTCGCTTGAGTTGTGTGATATCAATATCATGTGTTTCAACTTTCTGCTTAGTTCCCCCATAAGACAAAGCTACGGTTAATCCTGCTCCGCAAAATACGGTTACTATAATGCCAATTATCCACATAAAGACTGTTAGTTTTTTGTCGCTCGGTGCTGTCATATCATTTTATATTAATCAGTTTTTATATTGTTGCGTTGCACTTCATCATAACTATTTCGCTACCCATCCAGTATTTCCAGTACCGAAGGCAACGATTTAGTTATTTTACTTTTACCATTAATGCTTTTGAGTATTTGTATAATTCCGAGTAATGATCTTCGTGCATTAAAGAAAACTTCACAAATACACCGTTCCCATTATCTAATCTACCTACAAGTCTATACCCGGCAGGAATATTAGTAATTGTACTTTCATGAACACTAACTAAGTCATTAGAACTATATATAAAATTACCTTCAATAGTACTTCTACCTGCTAATTTATTCCCGTTAATAATAAAAGAAGATGCTGGAGAAGTAAGTGCCGATATTTTAATTTGATTTTCTGGTATTGCTATATTAGCAACTGTTGTTTTGTAAAACCCATATTCTTCAGCTCCATTTGTAGAATCAGATGAAAAATAGATAAATCCATCCTTAAATACAAGTCCTGCTGACTTCATCCTACTTTCAGGGCCAACAGACACCAAAGGATTACCCCATGTCCATATACCAGTTTCATTATTTCTTTCGCCCTCTATCCAGTGATTCTCATAAAAAGGATCTATTCTTTCTGCATCCCCTGTACATAAATACCATTTACCCGTATCAGTATCTCGTGTTATAGAGTGAATATGTCTGCATTTATACGTATTTGAAGCATCTCCAAGTAGATTACCAGTAGTCCCTCCATTATTAGAGCCATCATCTTTGTAATATGGGTTTTGTCCAAACTTATAAGCAATAACTACATCCAATCCATTTTTACTACAATATAAATTAGCAGGAGCAACGCCATTTAAAAATATACTATTGGTGTAATTCCCGAATGGGAATAATTCATCCCCGTCTACCATAAACGAATCAAATCTTTGAACGTTTAGGAAATATAAACCTGGATATAATACACTTACAGGGGTATGCAATACATAATCACTCCCATCAGTATCTTTTACGGTCAATTGATTTATTGAACATAACTTATCTGTTGAGTTGTATATCTTTGTTCGAGTTGCAAATAATATATTACCATTTTCAAAAAATTGAGCCATTGATATATTATCTACGTCATCGAACTCATACCTATAATATTTTGTCCCACTATTTTCACTATAAAGAATTATATCTTTTTCAGAGTCATAGGTTAATATTTTTGCCCCGTCAATATTTAATACCCTGTTATCTGATATTTTCCATTCAATATAATCATCACTGCCTGATAGCGGATAAGATATTGAATATATACCATATATATATTGAAGTACTTTTTGCAAGTCATCACCTGTCTTATTAACACTATAAAACATTAACTGAAGATTATCGGTATTCTTACTTGTAAATGCCCTACCATATTCAACGAGATAGTCTATAAAATAATTAAACCTATCTAATTCGTCAACATACCACCGGGTAGGAGTCCCCACGCTATAATATGCACTTGCACGACACGCATCATTAAAAATCAATACATCACTTCTATCCATTACAGGTATGGTAAGGTATGCGGCAGCTTTATTATAAGCAGTTAATGAGCCAGTAACATCTTTTACTTTAGTAAATCCTGCAATATCACCGTAAAATTCTCCCGAATCAAGGGCTACTGCATAAACATAAGTAGTTCCATTAGTATAAAGGGAATAACCATTAACCATTAAAGCATCAGAGCCATATACACTATTATATTGTTTTGTTCCAGTAGCCGACCACAGTATATCATTAGCTGAATTAATAAGACAACTTATCGTTCGCCTTCCATAGAAAATATGCTTAACTGACCACGTTATTTGATTATCTGCTATGTTACCTAAATAAGAAAGAGCATATTCAAAATATAAAACAGAAGTTCCGTCAACCTTTCCATAAAATATATTATCCTCCGTCCCCGACCATGTAGCGGCTGATTGATTAATTGTTGGAGCAACTGTACTAATTATGTTTAATAAATTAGATTCAGATATGTCAGTTAAAGGATCTAATATCCACATTCTTTTATCATACATCAAAAATGTATGCCAGTTAGTATCTGAAGCTCCTGCTGTGCTTGATAATCCACTTGCCGATCCCCATCCAAATCTCCACTTTTCACTGGCATCAGTTCCAAAATAAAATCTTGTATTATGTCCAGTAATAGCAGCTCCTTGAACAACCGTATCGTCTTTTACAACAAACCTCCCACGAACTAACCAAATTGTTGATGCGGAAACGTTGTAATTTGTTTCCGCAAATCTCCCGAAATTATAAGTAGTTACTGGAAGTATTTGCCCTGAAACACCTACATCATTTATAAGAGTAGTTCCACTTCTTGTAGATGATGAAAAGATTAAATCATCTTGTAATAATTCTTTTGACCATCGTTGCGTCCAGTCCGGACTCGATGATCGGCCTATTCTAATTCCACCTATTCTTATTCTTATTCCCATGACTATACGCCATAACCAACATATAAAGAAGTGGCCGTTGTCCCGGATGAGAATATCTTACGACAAATCACCGGATCAACAAATAAAGCCGAAGCATCAACGGTCTTAGTAATAGCATCGGCATCTGATATATTTCCTATCGGACAATATTTAATCGCTCCGCCTCCGCCACTGCGAATAAAAAACCCAAACTCATCGATAAAGTCCAGAGAAGAAACATCTACTGCAACTTCTCTTGTTATATTTCCCATACTTGTATTCATATCTTTTATTTTTAATTACTAATCACCTACTATTTGTATACGTCCATTTGATCCGCAATTACTTCCACAAGTTCCGCCCTGATTTCTCCAAAGCGGATAATTCACATAATTACGGTTCAGAAAAGTTATTATTTCACATTGTATCGCATCAGCCATTAATCGGGATTCTGTCTCAAGTCGTTGCATGACCTTATCAGAGATAGGAGTTGATAAGTCAGAATCCTTTACTACGATCCCGGCAGCTGTATAATTAAATGCAGTCCGATTCGTGAACCGGGCAAAAGCGTAGTAAATAATGCAATTCTTTAATCCTTGAAATAGATATGTTTTTGTCTGATAGACATAACTCCCGCCGTCAAGTAATAACTCATTAGCTGCTGAAAATGACTGAGGCGAAGTCGAAGCCTGTAACGCAATCTCGTTTAAAAGTCCGTCACCCAGCCAAACCTTAACATCAAAAAGCTGAGCTTCTGAGACAAAGAACGGCCATGATGTGGAGTTCTTTACGCTGTCACAAATATATTTCAGTGACTGAAGATCGGTAAGAGAAACAAGTGCTATCATGGCGTTGTATTTGTTTGTGCAACATACTCGGCAGGAAGAATAGAAAAGTCGATAAACTTAACAGAGTAATATTCTAACAGTACTTTAAAAACTTCGCCTATCATACGCCTTTCATCTGAACAAATATTATTCATGAAGGTGTACGCATTTATCAAAAGATCACTTCCAAAGCCATTACCAACATCCTGACCCCTTAGGACTGGCGGAACCTTAAACATACCTGCAATATTTTGTTGTACTGTCTTTTCAGTTAGTTCAAATTGACGGTCATAGTTATTAGCCGTAAAAGCCTTATATTCAGGGGCTTCTTCATCTGCATCAATATCTATAACAATCATCTTACAAGCCTGATCATCGCCCTGCCATTTTTTAATTTCGTTTGCGCTTGCTTCTTGCTGTTGGTTATAAGGATCATGAGGATCGGTAGAACCATCTGAAAGTGTTTTAGGCTTAATACCTTTTCTTATGAGCATACCAGCCGAAAGAAAGTTGTTTTTTGCATTCCTGTGCTTAACAGTTGAAACACTCTCCTCTGTTAACATATCTGTTACAATCGGATCAAACGGGCAAAGCGGATATTCAAAGTCACCGTCAACAGTATAATAAAGAATCTGACCTAAATAATCTTCTGGCCCTCCGGCTTCAGCCATTTCTTCTATAACAGTCTCAGGATTGAACCGATTGATAAACTTAACCTCCTGCATCTTAAAAGGCTGGCCTTCTATTCCCGTCCAGTCATGATAAATAGCTACTCTGCCTGTATATTGTTTGTTAAGTATCTCAATACGGCAATGTTCAAAAGGAATATTAAAGTATTCCTCCGGTAATCCCATGCCGTTATACTTCACTAAGCAAGCGAATCCGTTGAAGTTTTTAAGGTCTTTAGCAAATTTTCTTAGTAAGGAATTTGACCTTTCGCCCTTAGAGTTAAGGATCGCCTCAGCAAGTGCCTGATCTGTAAACCCCGCACCCTCGACGAATTTAACGTAAATATCCATACAGACCCGGCCAGTGCCGGAACTATTTACTATCTCTAAAATTTTCTGCGGATAATCATTGTTCAGACCATACCCTTTTATTCTTTTGGAAGTAATATAAGAGTTCCGCTCTACCCTCTGGGCTGTTTTTGTAGCGGATACTCTCATTATTTCTTAGCGTTACGTCCCCTTTTATTTGGAGACTGGGTTATAGCTAATTCTTCTGGAACATTAGCGACTTCCTGAGTAGGTATTATTTTTATTGTCGGAGGTATTACCCTTACAGAAGGTTCGGGGATCGGAGCACTGGGAACCCGTGAAAAAAATATTGCTTTCTCAGGATAATGTTTCAGATACCACTCGGCTAGTTCATCGGTCAGAGTATCATTTGTGCAGGTCTTTGAGGCGTCTCCAAATGCCTGGAGTAAAACACCTTTTTTTAATTCGTAATTTCTTGTTGCCATTGGTTTACTATTTATAATTTTAAATAATGCTTCGATATAACATGTGTTGCATGTTATTTTAATATTCTCGCCTGTAAGTGATTTATAAGCCTCTCTTATCTTTGCTTTTCGACTTGATGTGCGAAAAGATTTGACATTTATAAAGTCCCTTGCAAACGATTGTACTTCGTCAATTAACATAATTAAGTGAGGCTTTTACACCTCACTTATTACGGGCAACAAGGAGCAACCATTGAGGCAAGTGCTGCTCTTGTAGCGGTCAATGTTCCACCCACGAAATAGGCAAGTGGAGGAAGAGATTCTTTAAGTTTATCAGAGCATCCGGCTGTAAGCAACCATCCCCCTAGAAGTTCGTCAGAGTTAGCGTCACGTTCAGCGGCATTTATTTCAAGGCCAAAGTCCCATCCTAGTATTTCAAAGACAGTTCTTCCGGCAGCCAAAGGAGCTAAGTCTTTATTATAATTATTCTCCTGTATGATCATGAACCGGCTATCAACCGCATTCTGAATCCAGAGCTTTGTCTCAGGGGTATTATCGAAAATCCTGAAGACAAACCCCTGATCCCATACCTTCTGATAAGTCTTTTTGACCATCGTTGTTTTGTGTTCATTTGAAAAGTTATACCCTTCAACACAATAAGCATAAGCCGGAGGAGAAACTGTCTTTAACACTAATTGAGTGCATAACAGTGAGTTAGAAGTATCAAAAGTACTTAAATCTTTATCAACGTCATCGTAATTGATAAAGTAAGCCTTATCCTTAATACCTGGTACGAGATTCGCACAGTTCTTAAGTATACAATCGACAATTTGGTTACATCCTATTGTCATGATTACCTCCCTACCATCAGCAGACGGTCGTCAATTATTTTTGCATCAAAAGCATCGGTAGCCTCGATACGGTTATAACGTGATCTTGGATCGTAAAATGAATTTACATTCTCAAATGCACTGGTGCAGGCAAAACCGATATTCAAGTTTGATACTGTGGTATATACTGCACGGTGAGGATCGTTCCATGAGGTTCCATTATCTTCATAAGCACGGATGATTTGATCCCATAAAGGAATACTTACAATTTTTATACCGTCCCATGTTGCAAACTCAAGACCGTTAATCATCAGTTTGTAATCCTGGAATGCAGTCCCAAGTGCCTGGAGTTGTCTGCGTAACCTGTCAAATACCGAACGAGTGACAAGTAACACCCTATCAGGCTGTGCTTGAAGTTCAGAGATACCATTATCAATCAGCGTATTGATCGCATTGTACATCAAAAGCGGTGTAGCTACTGATTGCTGAAGTGCATAGGTGGCCTGAGTATTACCAGGAAGTGCATTTAACTGCAATGGATTAGCGGCGTAGATAGCTGCCATCTGAACCCAGAAGCCATCAATGACATTGAAGAAGTTCACATCAACACCGGGAGTGATATTGCCTACCGGGAAGTTTGCAGCGGCCTTGTCATCAAACCAGACAGATCTAAACAGCATCTTAGGAAGGTCTTTTGCAAGAAGATCCTGGATGAATGCAAATATTTGAGTCTTGGTAAGATCATAAGGATTAGCACAATCAACATATAGACGCATCATAGAGTTGGTTATCTCGTCTATACACATGTCAATTATGACTTCTTTATATTTGGGTTCCCATGTCTTCTCAATAGCAGTGTCTTCATAGCATTGAGCAACAGGATCACAAGCCTGAGCAGCTTTACCGATGAGCCCGAAGGTTCCAGGTATTATACCTATTCTTTTGTCATTCTTAATACCAGTGACGATGGTATGAAAGTCGGTTAAGGAAGGAGCTTCCAAAACAGCGGTTACGACAAGTTCATTTAACGACCTGAGTTCATCAGCGGTAAAGTGAAGATTGTCTAAATTAAGTGTGTGTCCACACGAAGGTGATGTTGGCATGATTATTTACTTTTTTTGGTTTTTAATTATTTCTCTTACCTGGTCGAGATTTACGTCCCCGACCTTTTCAACTGAACTAAACTTGGTGCGACCTTCCGGCTTCCACGTATTTTTCAGTGCTGTTAAATCGGCAATTAAAGCAATTGCTTTAACTTCTTTTTCTTTAAATGAGGTTTCAGCTGCAACTGCATCAGCTTTTACTTTTTCAGCATCAACGATCTTTGCTTTTTCTTCATCAAGTTGCTTAGTCAGTTCAGCGATCTTTTCGTTTGCGATCTCAAGTTCTGACTTATCGGCAGCGGGTTCCTTAACCTCTGTAACTGCACCGCTGGCAATGACAATTGTTTTACCGTCTGCCATAACAAATGCCCCGTCAGGACTGGCTTTATCGCCAACAGCGGGCGCACCGGATTCTTTTTCAAGTTTAAACTCCTTACCGTCCTTATCAGTCATAACCTGATCTGTTGACGGGAGCCTAGAAAATAATGCCTTGATTGACTCACCAAGAGCATCAAGTTTCTCTCCAAATGTTTTTACTTCATCTTTTTCCATTTTATCTGATTTATAATTAAAATATGCAACTGCTTTTATCGGTTCGGTTATCTTTGTAGCAAATCCAAGCCTTACCATGTCGCCTGCTGATAACATAGTCTCTTTGACCATATAATCACGAAGTAATTCTTTATCCTGATGAGTCTCAGCGACATAAAGATTAAGTATCTTTTCCTCCTCTTTATCCATATATTCAGCCATGTCACGAAGATCAGCAGCCTGAAAGTCGCCCTCTGGGTTAGGTATTCGTGGCATGTGAATCAACCCATCAGCATTTGGTAACATCTCTCTTTCTTCACCAGCTAAGAATATCACAGTGGCAATGCTATAAAGCTCACCTTCCGCAATAGTTTTTATTTTCTTACCTGAGTTTTTTAACAGGTCATGAATTGTCCAGCCCTCTCGAACAGAACCACCGGGACTTTTAATCCTGATAGTTAAGTCGGTAGCTTCTTTATTGGATTCAAGAAACGAGACAAGATTATCAGACGAGAACTCATTCTGATCTGTACCGATAACGGAATATATTTTAAGCGTAGCTTCCATTACAGCGTATCGCATTCAAAGACCTGATAATAAAGAAAGGTATCTATGTCTACATTATTGAGGTGATCGTACAAGAACCCTTCCATTGAATTATCATCATCTGGCATGTGATTATAAGCATCGCACCACGTATCGTTCATAATTCTGTATTATTAGTCAATACAAAATTAAACCCAATACAGATATTAACTTATGAATTTATGTAAATATTACTATATGTAAATTTATAGTAACAAAAAAGCCCCTGATTTCTCAGAGGCTGATTAATATATTAAATATTTTTCAGAATCCCATCTCCATGAATAATTAAATTACAACCCTTTTGAGTTAAGGCAGTCTTTAGGTTCTTAAAATGGGTTATTATTTTTTTACAAAGTTCACCGGTTAGGTGCGGGTGATTAACTAAGTCAACTCCAAAGAGATGTATCTCATCAGCAAAATAAACCCTCCATGCTATCTGAACAGCGACAAACGGGGAACAGTATGATTTATAATACTTTGGCAAATCTAAATTACAAATATTATTAGGATAGTCGTCTGTAAGATTTATTTTAACAAAGTCCGAGCGGGTGTCCCAAACTACCATTTGAGAATAAAAAGCCTGCGGGGTACACTCTTTAATCACTTTTAAGCGGTCAGGAGTAAAAACAGAAGGATTATCCAGGCAGACAATGATATCTGTTTTAACGGTTCTCCAAATGTCATTAACTCCAATCGTCAAATCAAAGCCGGGGTTATACTTTTCTAAAGAGGGGCCGAGGCCGCACACCGCTATTTTCATATATCCATCCTCCTTCTATTTCAGGTAAATGCTTTGATGTTCTCACATTACGAGTCCCTCTTGTATCATGTAGTATCCACTCTTTTGGTGATCCTGTCCAGTTCCATCCGGCTGAAGATGAATGACCAAGTCCGGGAAATTCCTTAATGATCTTATCCGATAGCCCGGCTCTCTTTATTGCGTTCATAGTCTGTACGCAAGGTGCGCCATGATGAACATAAGGAGGGTATTTAAAATATTCCGATACCTGTATAAGCTGAAAGTAAGGATGAAGATAACGAGTTGGAGTTTCGTTTTTATGATGCGGGTGCGCTCCATATTCAAATCCGTCTTCTCCAGTAGGTTCTGTATAACCTACCCCAAATGTATCAGATTCCATCATTGCTAACATCTGCTCGACAGGACTTTTTAACATTTCAATATCAGAATCAAAGATCAAAGCATATTTTGATTTGACTTGCTGTAAAGCTAAGTGCATCCCTCTGCCATGTCCTATATTGTTCTGACACAAGATCAGCATTGTATAAGGCGATGTAAGGCTTTCGACATAAGCCCTACACTCATCCGAAAGATCAGAACCGTCAACTATGATAATTAACATTTCGGAATGGAACTTTCTGATAGATTCGTAAGCCCTTTGAAATAGCTCTTTAGTGTTGTGAGTCACAACGACACCTGTAATTTCTTTCATCTTGTTTGGAATAATGGTCTTTTCTCAATCTGATCCCTGTAATATAATTCATAATTCTTATAATCTTCACCAATTAGTGAGCGTAAATAAATCAAGTTCCTATCATCACGCATTACAAAATTTTTGTTATGACCTGCCCCTATGCCACCACGTCCCGGAAGTCCTTTGATTCCAATAGCCAAGTCATTTTCATAGAATATAAATTTATTCGTAGCTCTCTGCCAGAACACTGAGTCAATAAATTTATTAGGTAGGCATTCTTCAAACAAAGGAAGTAGTTCTAATTTAAAGGCTGTCTGAAATAAACTCGCATGAATAGTATTTGGATTAGTTACGAATCTTCGATACTGGACGTTATAATAAATAGTATTTCTTTCTCCGATTACAGAGTAGTTACCAAGATTTTCCATCATTCGATCCAAGTAGCGAGGACGATAATAATCATCATCTTCAATGATAAAAATAGCCTCAACATCTTTTATAGTTTTTAATATTTTTATTCCGGCAGCGATATTGCGAGCCTGTGTATTTTGTCCTTTCTGCCATGAAGGTTTGGGATATACTTTTATTATTGTCCAGTTATCTCGAAAATCTTCCCGGACATTATTTGTGCTTTGAGGATTACCATCATCAACGATTATCCACGTAACATCCCCTTCATAGGTCTGCTGCCTCATCCATTGAGAGCATAGTGTAAATCCTATAGGTCTTTCTCCTGTTGGTGTAATTAATACTATCATAGCTTACTACTTTTAATTTCTATTCCATCTGATTTTGATTCATGAATCCTTTTATCTGGCTTTGTAAAATAAATAAATACATCATCATAAACATCAGTAATCTCACGCTGATCAACAACAAATATATGAAGTCCGAGTTTATCAAATTCCGGAAGTGCCGTCTCCCAATTCTGAATATCTTCTATTATCAAATAACCACCATCATTCATATAGGGATAAACTTTTTTTACGAAGGCTATCTGATCTTCTAGACTATGTGACCCGTCATCTATTGCAATGTCAGGATGGAAGTCTTTAAAGTAATCTTCTGTTAAATCATTTATACTTATCAAATCTAAACGCACCCGACCCGCTGGTTCTATAAATTGATTATAAAGTTTTAAGTCGTTTCGATCACCCGTAGGCTCCCATTCCTTAATATCAATCGCTCGGATATGAGCGTGAGAAAAATACTGCCTCCATAGCTCACAACTGCCCCCGTATTGATAACCAACCTCAAAGATATTAATTTCTTTATCTTTGAACTGAGTAAATATTGCATCATAAAACTTCAGGTAATTATGAATACTTCCCTTGTCGGTAAGGAATAAACCATTTTGATTATTTAACTCTGTCAAATTCATATTACTTTTTTATGATAATTTTCTTCTGGGTAACGTACAGAATAGTGTGAGCGGCCTTCATTAAATGCCTGTATATCATTCATCCTTGAATTATGAAACTCGAATACCTTACAGTCAGGATTAGAGCCTATCCAAAATTCCTGAGAGTAACGCCAATCCAGACTTAACATTTCGTGTTTAAGAGTATTGATATAGTTTGCTTTTGCCCAGAAGAAAGCCCCTGAGAAGTGCGGGTAATGACCATAAACGGTATCAGAGTTCCAAAGCACGCCAGCGCAATCATACCCATCATTTAACTTCTGAACACAAGATCGCCATTTCTCAACTGTGAAATATTGCATATATCTACGCCAGTCCTCAACTGCTAAGTTATAATTAGTGACACCTTTTGAATGAAAGAATAATATATAGTCTTCAGTATTTTTAGCAGAATAATCCTTCATCCATTTAAGCGTGTCAATTAGTTCATTATTCTCAGGGTAGACTATTATCTCAATTCTGTCATCAGCAAAGCTCCACCATGTCTTTACCCATTCAACACCATTAGTAGGGTTCTTATTTGCTGAATCAACTACTCCGATATATATTTTATCAGCCTCACTAAAAAGCCCTGATGATAATAGAGAAGAAAACTGATGACCAATTATTTCTCTATAGAATTCCCCGAAAAGATAAGCATGATATACAACTATTTTTTTCATAATATTTTTATGTCCGGGAACATCACTATAAACTTACCATCGTACTGACCTTTGAGTGAATTGATAATATAGTCTTTAAAATTATGTGCTAATATAATCAAATAATCAACATGATGAGTTTTAAAATGATCCCGGTTAACTACCTCGATCCCCGTGCCTGGGACAAACTTACCCTGTTTGAATGGCGTATCATCAACAATAAACCTCACTAAACTGTAATCAATTTCACATGAATTAAGAAATACACAACCTTTCGCAGCTGCACCAAAAGCAGCAATAGACTTTCCTTGAAGATCCATTATGAACTGCTTGTAAGTTCCAATTTTCTCCTGAGTACGCTTGCCCCATTTTAGATAATACTCCTCTGTGAGTGTTCTTTCAAGGTTTAAAAACGAAAGTATAGTGCTATCCGGATGTCGAAGTGATGATTCTTTTACACTTAATACCCTCAAAGTCCCGGCGTGCATATCGTGATACGAAACATTTATAACCTTCAGCCCTTCCTGTTTTAATAGATCAATAATATTCTTTAGACAGAAATAATAAATATGTTCATGGTAGACCTGGTCGTAATTATCATTTGCTAGTGTAGTAAGCAGGTAAGGAAACTCCAGACACCACATACCCTCATTTGATAGATTACGTTCAATTCCCTGCACAAATGATCTTATCGGTTCGGTATGCTGAAAAACATTTGTAGAAGTAATTAGTTTTGCTTTATAAGACAATTCCGTTTCGGCACAAAAATATTCATTTAGATATTCTATTCCTGCTTGTTGGTTTACTTCGATAAAGCTCTTTGAGCAGTCAATATTAAGATAGTTAAGATTACGGTTCTCTTTACGAAATTCAATTAATAGACTCCCGTCATTGCCGCCAATATCAACTACTAAGTCTTTATCCTTAAAATCAATCCTTCGAGAAAGATAATCGTACATCTTTGCGCAATGTGTAAGATATGGTTTATTAACTCCTGAACGATAGAGATAGTTAAGGAATAGATTGTCTTTATTCACAATCTCAGTTAGCGTAGTCAGGCTACTTTCTGTAAATAATTGAATTGCTAACGGGAATTTCTGACAGGCAAATGACTCTTCCCTTGTGTCACAAAGATTATTTACAAGCGGGACATTACCCAAATTAAGATACTGAATAGCTTTATCACTTCCGGTTATAGGACATCTCATAGATCAGGAGTTAGTTTGTGAATAGCTTTATAACTTGTTTCGCTTTTAAGCGTGTCGAATAACGCCCGGTTACGAAATATAAGATCGGACTTAGTTTTCCATGATGAGAAGTGCCACTGATGAAACACAAAAGGATAGGTTGTTTCTTCAATCTTTAATCCGAGCCTATTAATCTGCTCGACAAAATAATCATCATCATAAGCAACGCCCCCGCTAAAACGCTCATCAAAGCCGTTGAGTAGCCTGAGATTCTTTGCTGTAATGGCAGAGCAGAAATGATGCTTTGCCGATCTGTGAACAGGATGATTATACCAAGCTGAATCCCCGTCAAAAGTATTTCCTCTCTCGTTTATCTTTACCGTCTCAGGAGTCTGCCCTTCGGACAATGAATAACAACCAAATGAAATATAACTCTCATCCGTTACTTTTTTAGCATAGCTTATAACATCTCCTGAGTGATAACACTCCGAATGGGTAATGAGTATGATTTTAGGATCTTCTTTTAGGGCTTCTAAGAATCCGTAGTTATGAGCTGCGATGTAATCATATCCTGATTTAAGCTTAATAATCTTCACTTCAAAGGGGAGTTTCGGTAATATAATATCTTCATTGGAGTTATTATCAACTATCAAAACTTTAAAGTCCTTTGACGCTGATTTGGTATAGGATTCTAAGGTCTTGTTTAAAAGTTCTTGCCGGTTCCAGTAAGTCATACAAATAATCATATCAAAAATCTTTAGGGTGAAAATGACAAACATAATATTGAGGCATTGGGATCTTTACCCCGGCATGAGGCAAGAGGCAAGATTCAATCATTCGCCAGTCATGAGCGTAACCATCCGACCAGTGAACATTAAGACTTTTTAAGTGTGAGATCATTGAAGTGCCAATATAGTAAAGAGTAGGACTTACTTCCCGAACCTTAAAAATCAACTCATCATTTTCCTTACCTTGAATAAGATAGTCGTTATAAAAGCACCACGAATATTTTGAGGCATCAAAATTATCATTTATGATTTGTAGATGATCTTTTCCTATAAAATCATCATGGTCTAAATATGTTATTATCTCACCCCTTGCCATCTCTATACCTGCCTGTCTGACTTTACCGCTAAACTTAGATTGTTTCTCAATGAATCGGAATTGAATAAAAGCATCATTTGAATAATGTAATTTATAAATTCTTTTAGCTATTTCACAACCATCGGAAATGATTATAAGCTCAGCATCTAAAAATGACTGACTAAGGAATGATTCAACGGCTCGGATAAATTTCTCCTCTGGGTTCGTTGCGCTCTTAATCCCTTCATGTTCATAAGGGGATAAACAGACTGGCATTATAACTGAAAATCTCATACCTCCTCCTCCATCTTCTTTATGATTTTAAATACTGCACTTTCACATATATTAAGATTCTCACTTGTAAGAATGACAGATAGGCAAACAGGATTATTAAGTTTTCGATAATAGTCGTACCGAGAATAAATTGCATAGTGCCTCAAAATAGATGTTGATATTAAGCCAAGTTTAGTCTCAGACTTAATCCTGGTTATATTATTATTTATATATGTAAATCTGTTCATATCGTTGCTCTTACCTCAACTTTTCTTTTACTCGCTGCCTTTGCATTTATATCTTCAATCGTAACTATCGGGGCTGGCATATTGCTCAAAGCCCTTGCAATATCGTCAGCCGTTAATATATTCTGATTCGGGATAGCATTTAACTGGTTTTGTGATAATTGCTGTTGGGTAAGTATCGTTGATCCTGCCTGATTAGCAAATGCCCTTTGTGCGGGTAAGGAAGAAGATATTGCAGACGGAATAGACCCGCCCTCACCGCCGGGAACTTTTACCTCTATTATTTTCTTTACGTTGGCAATACCGGCTGCTATTGCTGCTCCTGCTGCTGCTATTCCAAGAACTGGGCCAACAACTGGCACACCTGCGAGTGCCGCATAAGCTGCCGTTGCTGATCTATAAGTATTAATTGTTGTCTCCGCAATCGCTGCCGCCTTCCCAATAGCTGTGTTTTTCCCAAATATTGCCGCTATATTACTGGCAAAATCTGAAGATAAATTCAATTTTTGGTCAGCTGTTAATTTAGCAATCTCAACTTCTATCGCAGCATATTTTTTTTGAATTTGTAAAACGCCAGCACCTGTAGCTTCTGCAACGCTGATCTCTTCTGCTTTCTTTATGTTTAACAAGTCACGTAACCGATCTACTGACGCCATTGCTTCGTCCTTTGCTTTCTGTAAGTCAGTCGCCGCTATTTCATCCTTAGATTCTCCATCACCTTTACTCGCTGTATTTTTTAATCTATTTATCTTTATCTGATCTGAATAATATTCCTTCTGAATAGTATTCCGTTCTTTTAACAATCCATTCACACGGTCTTCTACTACCTCCTGTTTATCTGTCATTTCTGCTATTGCAGTAATGTTGTCAATTTGCTTATTAACAAATGTAATTTTATCACTTGCTAATTTACTGGCAATAATATCGGCATCTACTGCCGCCTGCTTCTTCCGTGCAGCGGTAGATTCTTGATCAGAAACTATTGCACGCTGTTTAATTAAATCAGCTTCTAATGCCTCCCATTCAGTTTCTTTTGCAAGCCTCTCATCATTAAGTGCCTCCTCTTCTTTTAAAAGAGTACTATATTTCTGCTTCCATTCAAGTTGCTTTTGAAGGCTTATCCCTTTATCTTTATTTTTACCCAGACTATCAAGTAATGCAATATTGTCTTTTTGCATTTCCTGACCCTCTTTTATCTGAAGTTGTAATTGCGTCCGCTGCTCGTCTGTAAGGTTTTGCATAAGAGTTAGCCTATTCTTAGCCTCATTCTCAAGTCTGGTTCCTTCTGTTAATCCACCCCTTGCTCTTTTCGCAGCATCAGCTAAAGCCGCTTCGCTATCTCTTGTAAATCCACCAGCTCCATATTTTAGTTTATCAGCTGATTCTAAATATAGTTTAATATTTTCAGTAACCTCTTTCCATGATTTTGCTATTAAAGCAATAGCTCCGGTTACTAAAGCCGCAGGACTCAACATTGAGAGCATACTCTTGCCTGCATCAACAAAGGCACTCTGTACGGCGTCACCATACCGTCCAATATTTGATCGTCCATCATTTAATGCCAAATCATAATCAATGATAGCCTGTTTGGTTTTTGCTATCTCATTACGTTGAGTAATATAAAGCGGATTGAGTTCTTTTTGCCCTTTTGCATTAGTTATATAAGCATTGCCGAGCTTTCCTAATGCCTGCTCCTGTAGTTTAAGTTGTTCTCCTAATTGCTTTCTACTTCCGATCTCTGAAGTGTTCGCAGCTATTGCAGTCTTAACAAGGCTAGCTGCTTTCCTATATTCATCATTGGCGTTCTTTAATGCTGCTAGCCCGGCCTCTTTTTCTGCTGCTGTTGCTGTATCTGAAGCTTGTAGTTTCATATTTGCAACAGTCAACTCATCTACTTTCTTTTTTGCCTCGGCCGCTTCCTCAGAATATTTCTTGAGATTACTCTCAATATTAACCAGATATGTTTTCTTTTCGTCTGTCATGATTATAATTTTATAAGGTCAATTATGCAAAGCTGTCCCGGAATATAATTATTAATCTTATTCACGTAAAAATAAGCCTTATATTGACTCAAGTAAATAGGTATATAATGCTTTAATCCAGCGACCTCATAAACAGGTAAGTTAAATTTTGCCCTTCGTAGATTAGTTTTAGTAAGCAACCTTGAAAGGCCTCCGTAATTAGTAACAATATAAGACCCTGATACCCCTAATGAACTTGCGATCTTTGGGTTACTAATAGAAATAGAATTGACATTCATTGCTACTGTATCCCATACTTTAAATGTTTTCCCTGTTGCTTCTTTTACATAAACAATTCTTGAATCAATAGAATTATTTGCTTTATAGATCCCAGTATTGTCAATGTTATTAAAAGCAATTCTGGAAACATTAACAGTCGGAGCCGTGAAATCTATTGTTACCTCATCGCAAGTAGAGACAGGAAACTGAACAACATCTTTCTCGGTTGGCAGTGTTGTATCGTCAATCTCTATTGTCGCATCACCATTGCCGATAATAACATCTTTTGATTCTTTATACTTTATGTAGTTTCTCTGTGCATAGTCGCCAAACTTATATTCCGTCTCATCGTCCTGTTCCGAAAGGTATGCGCTCCAGTCTCTTGCATTTGGAATGTTATCATAAAGATCATTGTAATTCCAAAACTTAATCTTTTTATCTCTTGCAGTCACATCAGGAATTAACCCGAATATGTTACATACTAACTTTATAAATTCAATTTGAGTTAAGTCCGGCAAGTTTATATGAGGAGTCATAGGAGAACTATATGCTGACGTACTTATTACAATTTCAGTAATTGCTAAAGAATAGCCGGTACAATTATTAAAATCAGAGACTACAAATCTTAACAGATCACCAGCCGTTGCTGTATACTCACCAGTAAACACACCTCCTGGCCCCCAACTTCCAACAAGATCCAAAGTTGCTACTGAAATGCCTGACTTATAAATATAAACATCAGGTGCGGGATTCCCATCTATATACGCCTGATTAATCCCAACTCTAAACTTATAAAGTGCTGTATATGGCACTGTATAAAATCCGGTATCTCTCCAAAGATATGTTCCAACAATTAATGTTGCACCTAATTGATTAAGTGGACTAAGGGGAAGCGTATAATCTTTTCTCCCATTCCATATAAGAGAGTAAAGCCATTGTACTGTTGAGATGTTCGAAGGAGTCAAATTCACAATAGGCAACCATAGCTTTAAAAACGTGTCATTTGTCAAAATATCACCGTTGCAAGTAAATTGAGCGTTAGAAAATATCTCATCCCAAATAGTTTTGATCTTTACAAAAGGCCATATCCAGCCTCCATATAGCTCAACTGTATTCCCTACTAATTTTAATGGAGTCATACCTCCGTCATCTGATGGTTCGCAAAGCGGATAAACATAATCCAAATCAGTTGTATGACTAAGGTTTATATCAGTAAGGTTCCAGTCATGATCCGTTGAAGGCAAAGTAAGGTCGGTAAGTTTCAATAGTTCAATCTCTTTAAAGAAATTCAAGTTCCCAGAATAAATAGAAGCAAAGTAGTATTGATCATTGCCTTTATCAAGTATCATATAACCCCCGGTAATCATCTCAATACCATTACTAACATACCTACAACTCTGCTGAATATATGGGAATGAAGTATTTGCCCCCGCTTCGCCTGAGAGTTCAAACAATGCTTTCATGGCTCTTGTTTTCCTAATTTTAAACTGAGCCGTGAAGTCTGACTGTCGGTCTTGCATCTCTGCAATATCATTCACCTGTTTGTTAATAGGTATTATTTCATCTTCATCTAAATCACATTCTGTATCATTTATAAATAGATGCTGCGACTTCTGAAATACTGCCGGGGTGTTTGGTAACTCTTTGCGTGTGATCTCAAAATTAAGAATATATCCAGGGACGGATTCGTCTTTAATTACATGCTCACCACTTGTTATTTCGACTTCTCTCCAAATGCCTGATTCATATTGTTCAACTCTTTCAGCTAATAGGAGCCCTTCAAATCCCGGTATATTTCCTGCCGTTATTCCTTCAAGAGTTATTTGATAAGAATATTCTGCTTTTAGTTTTGTTGGCCTTTCTACTTTTGAAATTCTTGAAAACATTCTAACTATCTGCGTTCCCATCGACTCGGTTTGCATGGTAATCTCATACCCGTTGGTAAAGTTAAAGTAATGATAACCGTTGTACCACCAACGTAAATAAACCCCTGTGGTGCATCTCGAAATAGGTATAGATATAGTGCTAATCATTTCTTAAAAAGCAATAGATTTTATTATAAACAGCCGACATAAATATCCCAGAAGAAACAAAAAACAGTAACTCAATTAAATCAAAAGGCTTTGTAAAAAGGTAATACCATAAGCAAAACTGACCCGTGAAGCAGAGATGGCACCCGCCAAGAGGCCGACACAACCATTCTGGTAACTGATTAATCAAATCCTGATACCATTCAAAGATCATTCCTTTTTGTCCGAGGGCGCAAAACATATAAGCAATAAGTGATATTTTAAGTATTTCCATCATATGTCCCTCATACAACGAATTGAACATCCTACTAATTGGCTCACATCACTGCTTGATATACCAGCATTATTCCATAATATTATCTTAGACCAAGCATTAGATCCTCCTGCAATAGATGCCGACCATATATTATTATAAAATGCAATTTGATAATATATTCCATTATTGCCACGATAACCCCCAGGCAATGCCTTAAATCCATAACTGTCAACAGCTCCTGTGTTCGGGGTAGTCCAATGAGTCGTGCCTATCTCTTTTAGTTTTCCTCCCGCTGTAGCATCTCCACCTAAGAACGCAACTAATGTTGCAAAATCAGCATTATTTGGTATTCTCCAGCCAGTAGGTGCAAGTCCATGAGCATTGTTTACTGCATACCAGTTATATAAAGTACCGAAGTCGGCTTTATTTGCTATGTCGTTATCATAGTAACAATATGCGCCATCATGTCCTCCTGTCCCATCTTCTGCAATCCAATCAGCATTAAGAGTCAGATTAGGTATCGGTGTCCCATCAGCATACTTAGTAGTCCTTAGATTTTCTACCAGCCATTGCTGTGTTCCTACTGTTACGTAGGTATATATATTGCCATCAGCATCTATTACTGGCGGAATAGGCGATGGAATATTACGCAATAACCTTACCGAAGCATAATAGGTAAATGGATAAGAACTTTGACTTATTGCAGCAGAGATGTTTGACATCATCATATATAATTGAGCCTTTAGGTCTGGGTCTGTTCCATCAACCCAGAAGATAGCTCTTTCTTTTAAATAATTATATACACCAACATCATTCCTTCTGCCTCCCGCTACTGCACTAAATGTATACTTATCTGTTGCTCCTGTATTTGGTGCATCCCAATGCACAAACCCAATCTCTTTTAAGACGCCTCCTGCTACTGCATTGCCTCCGCAATTAACTATCAGTTCTTGCCAGTCTGCTAAAGTAGGTATCCTCCACCCAGAAGGGGCAAATGAGGAACTGCGAATTGAAAATCCAGAATAAAGTTTCCCATAAACAGGAATATTTAAAGGATCATTATTATATGCCTTTGAATTTGGATAGTTAGAATCATAATTTTTACACATCCATACCTGCGATCCTATCTGAATCTGACAAATAGTTAATGGGTTGCCAGTAGTATCAAGTGAAATAAGTGGAACGGTATCTGGTATTATTGGCGTCTCAGTCAATAGATTGCCACTTAAATCTAATTCTGTAAGGCTTGTTGCCCCATCTGGTATATTAATTGCTATAATATCATTATCACTTAAATCTAAAGTGATTATATTTTCTTCACCATCAATTGTGATAGTATGCTCATCACCTCCACTACCAGTATAATCGTGAGTAATTGTATCTTCTCCACCTGTTAACACTACTATTTCTGGTGCAGTGCCATCACCCCAATCTATTACGATAGTCTCCCCTGCGTTACCTATTGCAACTATTGTAAACACACCGTCAATGACTGTAATTATGGTTATCACATTAGGATCATAAATTAGTACGTCTGGCTGTATAGGACTGAATCCTGTTGCTGATATTTCTCTACTTCCTATCTTAGTGGTTAGCTCAACTTCATAACCATTGACTTGATTATCATAAACAATGAGACTACCGGGGGAAATAGATATATTCTTCCATCCATCATCAGTAAGTATATATACCTCACGGGTGTTCATTATTGTTCTTATTGCCTGACATTGCTCATATGTTATTTGCCCGGTTCCCATCATTACAGACTTAGTTCCTATTGTTCTGTACTTTTCTCCTTCGGTTATCAATGATTGTTTACCGGGATAAAAGAACCAATAGTGCCAACCCGAATACCACCAACGAAGATAATAGCCATTACATGGACGTTTTATAGATATTTTCTGTGGGGCATTATTTAAGTAGCCTACTATCATAATGAAATGGATATTGTCAAATGGTCAGCCATATCAGGAATCAAAGCCGGATCAATAGTAAGCGAGTTAATAAACCCCTCTAAGCTATCAGCAGGAACGGTCGTAACAACATCCGCCCCTAACTGTGTATTAACGGAATTATATATCTTCATTGTCACCGTTACGTCTGAGGCAGGGCTTACAGGGATTGTCTCAGGGAATATAAACGAGATATCAAAAGGAAGTCCAACGAAGTAAACCGGCTTCTCAAATGAGTTAAGAAAAGGTGCATCATAATCATCATTTGCAACATACTCCCAGAGGTTTGATCCCTGCTCTTCGCTTCTTACACATTCACCGTAGTACCAAAGTATCGTGTCAGACGGGGGAGATATAACACCACCTTCGGGAATCCATAACTCTGAACTGCCATACCAGCAACCTCGATATTCAAATGAAAAATTACCCGACTTAGTTGGCTCCTTCATTATCGGTGACGTATAGTCTCCGGTCTTTACCAATGATGTTTTAATCCTTAGCACTCCCGACACATCCAGATCAGCATAACCAAATGAATCAGGTGAAGCAATTACTGTTAAAGATTCAAGTATTCCATTAATCGTTAGCCGTCCCTCAAAGTAATAACCCCCGTAAAGAGTGTGATCGTTTAGATATGTAACTGTTCTGTCAGGATCTAAGGCTGTATCAGACGGATCAAACCCTGCAATGAAAGGTATATCTGTCTCTATTGTTGTCGTTCCTGTCCCTGCAAGCGCATTACCTACATACATTGCGTTTAACGTCTTATTAAAAACAGATATAATATCTCCGGTTGTTCCTGAATAAGTACCCGCAGCTACTGTCAATTGAAGGAATCCAGCATTATCCGAAGCAGTAACAATATCAAAGTCATGCCTGTGAAGTCGGAAATTATTCGGTGATTCGGTTGCGACCCATCGGGATATATTCGGGGGGCTGACTGAATCAGAATATTCGGGAGTCGAGATAAGTGTTATCATTCTATTTCTTTTAATTGTTGTTCAATATAGGCATTGTCATTACTTACAAATCCGTCACGACAATCAACAGAAAATTCCCTGCACAGTCTCGCTAGTTCATCTACAGTTAAATAATAGCCTTCAAAGTCCTTTACAATAGACTTGCCTTGCTTATCATACGTTATTCGTCTCGCTTTAAGTAGTGGTATCATAATACATCCATCGTGATCTTACCAATCTTTTCAGAAAACTTTTTTTCAATCTTCTCAATCGTCTGTTTACGGACTGAGTTGTAAACATCAACATAAACCTTCGAGCGAAAATGTTTGTTTCCATATTTGTTAATATACCATGTTACTGACTTAGCCTCTCTGATCTTACCTTCTGCCGTTCCTGATTTGAACTTATTATGCTTCTCCATCCATGCATATATTTTCTTCCAAAGTCCTGAATCGACATTTGACTTTCTCGGCCCCCGACCTCTCTCTAAAACTCCAAGCCAATAAGGAACCAGAATCCCATCATGCAGTTCGGTTATTTCAACCGTAAACATCTTCATAATAGAATCACTGATCTTATTCCCGGAATAGGAATTACGATCAGCTATTAGTTTGACCATTTCAATTAATTCCGGTTTTAAATCAATGCCTATCATCTTAATATTATTTTTGTTTTAGCGGGCTCGTACTTAATATTTTAAAGCAATATGACTATTATTATTAAAATAAGCAATCCAAATAAACAAATGGTATATATCCGGTTAAATTTGCTTTCATAAACAAGGGTTTTTATTCTCATTTTTCAGATAATACAAGTCTAAAGGCATTGACCAACCGATAACATTCGCATCATACTTATTCTCCTGAATCTTTGTAAGAGTCATTGACTTGATCTGTTTGTACTCGCCTGACTTAATCAGATAAAGAATTATCTCCTTACAGGTATCTAATAGTAATTGCAGTTTAACCTCGTTATCATCAGCCGCCCCTTCAAGTTCTACCTGCTGAATAACCTCTATCACAACTGGAGGGAAGTGTTCAAGGATAGCGTTTGCCTTGACTTCTAAGAGTACTTCGTTAGGCTGTATGATTAATCCTATTATATCATTCTGATTGCTCTGGTCGATCTTTAAATTAGCAATCTTATCGCTCTCGTAAAGAACCAGCGTACAACCAGAAGCGGTAAGTATTGTTTTGAGCTTACTTGTTATCATTTAATTTGAATTGTGTTATGTTTGGTTCAGTGAATATTTTAAGAATTGTTTTGGCAATATCCCGCATATCGGTAAGATGCAATTCTGTTGCCTGTAATTTACCTTTTAAAAGATTTTCATTCTCTGTGATAAGTCCATTTTGAGAATTGAAATTAGATATTGCCATGAGTAATTCATGACCAAATCGCCACGGCAATTCTAAAAACGGTTTTAATTCGGCTCTTAATTCACCGGGTGCAACTTTAGTCTCAAACAATTCATCATCTTTAATGTTTATAAAAACATCTCCATTTTCTTCATGCCTTATAACCCATATTTGAATTGAGTTAGAAGTTCTCATTTTGTCAATGTAAATTTTAGTTTCGCTCATTCGTATTTAGATTTAAGTTTCGGATTAATTAGATCATAGTATCGTTCCTGATAATCTGCCTGCTCTTTAGCAAGCATAAACCTGACCAAGCATTCATTATACGGGGTTAACAGCACTTCAGGCACGGTGCATTTCATTACATCTCTAAGGAAGTCTAAGGATGTCAGTTCAGAGAATACGTTAAGCTTCTCAATACCCGCTGCGAGTTCCATTTTGGTAGGCTCCCTATGAAGGAGCTTTTGTTCTCTCTCAGCCATTTCTCCGATAAGAGTAGTTAAGTGCATGGCGACCGGGTATAAATCTTTGACATACAAATGTAATATATTTTTACCAAACAATAGTGCTTTATCTTCATCCCATTTTTTAAATTGTGAATAATAATATCCATTAATGATTCGAAGGATAGCCCCAAAGTCATTAGTTTCCTCTCGCATTAGAAACAATCTTTGACCGTAACAGATGTTATCTGTAAACTCTTTCAGATCTTTTGGGATGCTTAGTTTCTTACGTTTGATCTTCATGTGTTGCGGTAGCGGTAATTGAGATAATCCATCTGGCAGTCCGATATAGAACTGAAAATTGTTAATCATTTCCAGCAGAGTAAGACGATCTATCGACTTCATGTGTGCCATGTTTGTACTCCTGATGATTTTGAAAGTTGTGTCAATGCAAAATATCTCAAAGGGTCTAATAAATGATTAAAAGCATCTATCGGTATACCAGCCTTTTTATCACTCCAAATGTAGTTTCGTAATTCTTTTACTAAGTTAGTCGACTCCTTGTCGGTTACAATCTCGTAATCCTGGAGTATCCTAATGCCTTCATTAACGCTTCCTGCAGTCTTAATAACTCCCTTGATATTATACTGTCTCTTTAGTTCTGCAATCATTCTGGGGCTTGCAGAATCAGCTACAATCAAATCAAAGTTACGAGCATGTTGACCGACATTTGTTTTAAGATGTTCAACTAACTGATTAGTCTGATAAAAGCATTCTTTAGCATAAACTCGTTTTCTCTTATGATCAATCGCAACCTTAACCATTGCATCGGGATCAGGATAGTAACCAAAGTCAAGACCGTACCCAAAAGGAAGTGATTCGTCAAATTCTCCATAACTCCAGTTAGGATAAATAACTCCTTCCAATTGTCCTATCTTACCTTCTAAGTAAACCTTTCTATAATTTGCATCACGTTCAGCACGCAAAAGAATATCCTTTTTTATCTCCTCTGATATGAACGGGTTATCGTACAACGTAGAATGAATCAGAGTTATATCATCTTTGTATTGAGGGTTATTAATGAACTGTTCATATATCCAGAACTCTGAAGTCGGGTTCCAGTCGGCAAAGATTTGCTTTCTTGTTCTTTGCGCCAAGTGGAAGAAAGTATCGTAATCAATATACTGACACTCGTTAACAAATAAGAAGTCCCTCTCTGGGCCGTGTACCTTTCCCGGACTGTCAACTGAAAAGAACTCGACTATCGACTTATTGAACTCGAATATATTCTCACTCTTGTTGTGATACTTCTCGTTATAAAGATTATTGTTCTTAAGAAATAGAATAAAGTCACGCATCGCACCTTTACGAAGGTGAGGCATTGTCTCTGATACAATTGAGAAGATAATAGGAACAGGGCTTGAAACTGTCTTTGTATAAGCTACCTGGTTAATTGAGTATGTCTTTGTTGAGCGGGTTCCACCTTCGTTAAAGATATAACGAGTTTTAGCATCTAAGTTCTTAAAGTAAATATCACTTACCGGAATCCGTATTTCCATGCCTGTTAAATATGATTGTAGTCGGTACTAATTCCTTCCCGTCAGCTCCGGTTAATTCCTGTCTATCCGTCCAATCCATATTTTTAAGTGCAAATATAGCTCCTGTTGGTTGTCCTGCAGATAGTCTTTTTTCATATCCGCACTCAACTTTTAGATGGGCCTTTTTAATTATGTTTACAAACTCTATCTTTTCTGAATAGTCAAGTAATGATTTTCGTGTACTAAATCCTAATGCTAATGCAAGTCCGGTAATGGTTAATGGCTCTTCATCCTCTTCGCATTTAGTAAAGTAATTATCACACGCCTTTTGCATTTCTAAAGGGTCAGAATAGAACGGAGGTTTTCCTCCTTCATTACCTAATGCGTTTTGATTTCCTTTAGCTGCTCCCATTATTCCATTGTAAAATTACATACAACTGCAAAATTATACAATTTTAATCAAATAAAAAAATATATTATTCACTCTTTATTTCTCAAAAAAATTAAATATAGTGCCATCCTTTAGGTTTTAGTTTAAATCCTACTGCATTATCTTTATAATCGTATGTCATGCCGAATGTTTCTCCGCATTTACATTTAATCTTTGTGTAACCGCTTTTGTTTTTATTACATTTTTCTACATATCTACCACCTGCATCAAAATATGTATCATTACAATACGGGCAATGAAATTCAACATTTGCCATGCAGAGTATTCCGTTATTTATGGTTATACAAGTCATTGGTTTGATTTTAAATAGTTAATCCTGTAATTTTATTGGCTCAATACTCCATCTTTCAAAATAGCCAAATTCATCATAAATACTTGGTTCTCTTTTATGATCTTCCTCCCATATTTTATACTTTTCAGCCTTATGAAATTCCATTGCCATTTCAGCATGTCTCATTGGTATCCACTCAATTCCATCCTTTATAATAAGCCTTTTAGTAGCAAGTATCTCTGTTTTTGTTTTCATTAGTTATCCTTTATTATTTTGTCAAATCTATGAACGTCTTTTTCTCAAACTTAAATTTGTTTTTATGAATGATGTAAATATTTTCATCGTTATCTTTAAATTCAACATAATGCTTTTCAATAGCCATTATGCGACCATAACAAGTTGTCTCTGCTTTCCATCCACGCTTAGCAATAAAAACTGCAAGACCGAACTCGCCTACCTTGTAATCATCCATAATTCAAACATTTTACTTTGCGTAACTACTTCTTTATTTAAAGCACAATTCAGGATATGCAATCCCAAATCAGGATTAACACAATTTCTCAATACTTTATCCCGCTTGGTTGTGAATTTATATTCTGAAATATCAAAGCCGTGTAGTGATTGCCATTCAGATATTTTGCCCCGCCTAATGTCTGCTTCTTTAACATTGATCGGACGTATATTGAAATTACTCCAAAAACAATGCCTGCCGATTATGATTGATGATGGAATAAGCGGAGTATAAAAAGGCACAACATTTTCAACAGACCATAACCCTTTGAAATAATGCTTGAGGAATAATATCTCTTCATATAATTTAAGGTCTGGATATACAGGTTTCATTTTGTTATTTGGTTTTGAAGCCCAAAACCTGGCACGACTATGCGAAGGACAATTTATTGAACTCCAGATAAAATCAAATTCCTGGTAGTGTTCTAAAAGATATTGGTGAGCATCAGCAACTATAACAATATCATTAGGAAAATGATCTTTATAAAACTTAGCAATACTTTCATTAAGTTCAACCGCAGTAACTTCATGTCCTTCCCATTTCTTACGATTACCTCCAAGGCCGGCATAAAGATTTAATATCTTCATAGTTCATTCTGTATTTTGCGCCAATATTTTAATGTTGACTTCTTTTGCATTCCCTTTTCGCCCCCGTTCCACATTCTGGCAGTCGTTTCTATGTCTGAAACACAGTAGTACATAAACACCGCCTTAGCCTTCGCAGGGTCGAACATATCCGCTTCTGTGTATCTTATGCCTGTTTTATTGTAATAGTCGTTTAGGCGTGTTCTGCGTACCTGAACAATACCATAACTCTTGTCCTTTAAATGTCTGTCACCTATTGCCAAAGGATTATTTGAGCTTTCAACTTTACAAGTAGCTATCCAGATAGCCTCAAAAGGTTTTACCGCTTCCCCTTCGACAATTACAAGCCGAGTATCTGAGGGTGCTTTTAAACTTAATGTGAGGGATAAAAAAAGGATTGTTAACATTAGTTTCATTTTCGATTTATTGATTCAACTTCTCGAATATCTTTGCAAAGTTACAAAATCTTTTAAGTATGGTTAAATTCTGAAAATATCTGGCCCGGGTCATACTCTTCTTCCGAGTTCATTTCCTTAAACTCCTGATCTATTTCTTCAATAACAGGCTCATAAAGTTTTAGGAACTCATCAAGCAGAATCTCTGTCTTTTCAACATTCTTATATGGCAGTTCGCAAAGCTCGTTAAAGCACGCATTAAGTTCCTTCCAACTCGTCCGGTTGATGGGTCGCAAAGGGTCGTAAAGCATAGTTTGAAGATTTCGATACATGAACTCGTATTTACATTCCTTAGCATTTCTCTCTCCAGTGTACTTAATGTACCAACCCAAAAAGAAAAGAGTTAAGACGTAGCCTGTGATGTAGTAAAATGTTTCCATATTTATTTATTAAAAAAGTTACTAAATGTCTGATTACCATACTCTCCTTTAGTCACTTTAATCATTTCTGAAATAGTGTATTTTTTCTGTTTTCTTTTCAGCCTGTTAGTAATAAAATCCTTCGTGCCAAATGAGCAAGCTCCGGTAATTACCCTATAGCACATTATTGCATCTTCAAAAGAAAGTGAATCAGTTGTTTTCAAATTGCTGTAATCATCTTTTGTACGATTGCTTATTTTGAACATTAAATCAGACTTAGCCTCTTTAAGTGTTACTCCATGTGACCACTTGCCGTTACCATCTGTCACTAAATAAAATACCTCTTTCTCTGCTATTTTACGTACATGGTAAACATTTCCTTTATGACTTATTACCTCGGTGAAAATTCCATCAGCCAATAAATACTTGCCGTCCTGCCATGATAATAAATATCCGCTTGGTAACTTTTTATATTTGGCATTTAACCCCCTACCCAGGTCAAGAGAACCACCGACAGTAGGGTTGAAGCCCTCAGGGATGGAGG
>ERZ869929.149-NODE-149-length-41718-cov-56.201450_pt1 | contig 41718 bp, 71 predicted proteins | sample MGYA00579312_ERZ869929 | MGnify/ENA primary metagenome ERZ869929 (study PRJEB32216, sample SAMN09231818) | wastewater metagenome | place: USA: Maryland | collected 2016-08-09 | study: EMG produced TPA metagenomics assembly of the PRJNA472060 data set (Reclaimed... | reverse complement strand
CGCTCTTCCGATCTCCTCAATTTTTGCGTGTTCAGTTTAAAGATTTGAGAATTCAGCCATGACCAGGCGCCTGCCGGACAACGTGAAACAGCTTCGCGGGACGGCCAAGCCTTGCCGGAGTATTGGCGAGACGCTGGATTTTGAGGCGGTCGACGAAATACCGTCCGCGCCGATATCACTTGGCGTCCACGGCAAGACGTACTGGGACCGGATCGTTCCGCTGCTACTGACCAAGCGCGTGCTGACGGTGGTGGACCTTGAGAGTCTCGAAATCATGTGCGTGCTGTACCACAAAATCCTGATGTCCGTGTATGCGGAATCGGACCTTAATGCCGCCAGTGTCACGCAGTTGCGCCTGTACCAGACGGAGTTCGGCCTGACCCCGGCGAGCAGGGCAAAGTTAAAGGCGGGCGACGATGGCGCGAAGGGCAATAAGTTTAGCGGCAACGGCAAAAAGAAAACCTAGATTTCAGGACACATGTCACGCGCAGGACTACTGCAGCATCGCCTGGCGGTATGCGGTTGGGGCGGTAAACGACAGCAAGCAGACCAAGCATTGCAAATGGGTCAGGCTCGCGGCGCTGCGGTTTCTTCGTGACTACCGCAACACGCGCAGGTCGTGGAGGTTCGATCCGTGGCACGCCAATGACGTGTGCGATTTCATCGAGAAACTGCCACACGTTGAAGGCACCTGGGCCACGACGGAGATCCGGCTGGAGCCGGCGCAAATATTTATCCTGGTCTGCGTGTTCGGTTTCCGCAAAAAGACGGACGGCACCCGGCGCTACTCGGACGTTTATATCGAGATGGCGCGCAAGGGCGCGAAGTCTACCCTGACCGGCGGCATATCGCTGTACTGCCTGTGCTGTGAGGGTGAGCAGGGGCCGCAGGTGATTGTTGCAGCGACCACGGCAGAGCAGGCGGGGAAAGTGTTCAAGCCTGCCCAGGGCATGGTGCGCAAGTCTGCGGATCTGCGCGAGGCATTCGACCTGACCGCCTGGTCGAAGTCGATCACCTGCGACCAGAACCAGGGGTTTATCCAGCCGATCAATTCGAAGTCAAGCACGCAGGACGGGTGGAACCCGCACCTGGCGGTCACCGACGAGCTGCACGGCCACAAGGAAAGGGGCCTGCATGACGTCCTGAAGTCGGCCTTTGGTGCTCGAAAAAATCCGCTGATGTGGCGCATTACCACGGCGGGCTACATCGTGACAGGCGTCTGCTACGAGCAGCGCACGATGGTCACTAAGATTCTGGACGGGATCATCGAGGCGGATCACTACTTCGGGATCATCTACACACTGGACGATGGCGACGAGCCACTGGACGAATCGAACTGGGTGAAGGCCAACCCCATGATCGGGATCACGCCGGCGCTCGCCGAGATGCGCAGCTATGCCAAGGAAGCGGCGGCGGCGCCGGGGGTGATGGGCGAGTTCAAGACCAAGCGGCTGAACATCTGGACCACCAGCAAGGGTGGCTGGCTGAACATGGAGCGGTGGAAGAAACTTCCCGGCAACGCAAAGCTACCGGATGACCTGCCCATCTGGGGCGGCATTGACCTTGCCTCTGTGTCGGACATTACAGCGCTGGCCTTGTGCTGGTGGGATGGCCCCGAACTGAATATTTCGGGACGGTATTACCTGCCAGAGTCGGCGATTGAACTGCGCAACCAACGCGGGGATTTCACCTATAAGCACTGGCAGGAGCAGGGACACCTGATTGTTACACCGGGCGACCGGACAGACTACGAATTCATCGAGCGCGACATTCTCGCGGCGGGCAGTGACTACGACGTGCAGCAGTTTGGCTACGACCCGTACAACGCAACGCACATTGTCAACCAGTTGACTGAACAGGGCTTGCCGATGGTTGAGATCAGGCAGGGATCGCGCACGCTGCACCCGGCGATGCAGGAATTTGAGCGCAAGATGCTGGGCAATGAGCTGCGGCACGACGGCAACCCGGTGCTGACATGGGCGGCGTCCAACGTGGTGGCCAGGCGCGATGCAAACAACAACATGGCGCCAGACAAAAAGCACAGCATGGACAAGATAGATCCCCTATCTGCCGTGCTCAACGCGGTGGTTTTGATGCTTGCGCACCAGGACTCCGGCAACTTGCAGGACTTTCTGGATAGCGTGACACGATGAATTTTTTCTCGCCCATTCTGCGCCTGTTTAATATGGGCGGGCTGTCGAACCAGGATACTGGCTACCAGTCATCCGGCGGCAGCACCACGAGCACGGCGTCGGGCACGTCTGTCACTGACGAGCGCGCGCTGAAGGTGTCGGCGGTGTGGGCGTGTACGCAACTGATTGCCAATAGCGTCGCTGGCTTGCCTATTTCGATATTTGACGACACGGAAACAGGCCGAAAGCCGATAAATCGGCGGCATTTCCTGAAGGATTTGCTGCTTTCCAGCCCCAATAAGTACATGAAACCGCGTGATTTTCGCACTGCGATGACTGTGCAGATGGCGCTTTGGTGCAATGCTTACGCTGAAATTGTGTGGCTGAACGACCGCCCTGTGGCCCTGATGCCACTTAGACCGGGTCGGATGACCCCTTTTATCACTGAATCGGGCGACCTGCAGTACCACTACAACGTACAGGCCGGGGTAAAAGTCTACTCACAAAAGAGCATTCTGCACCTGAAAGGGTTCGGAGTGGATGGGATTGTGGGCGCTTCTCGCAATGACTACGCGCGGGAGGCTTACGGGCTCACAGTGGCGGCTGAGACATTCGCGGCAAAGCAGTTTGCGAACGGCGGCAGGCCAGGCGGCGTGATTACTTTTGACGCCTTTCTGAAACCGGACCAGCGCGAGCAGGCGAAGAAACTTTACGAGGGTTTGGCCGAGGGCGCGATCAATAGTAACCGCCTGTGGGTACTGGAAGGCGGCAGCAAATACGACGCGCTCGACTTCAGTGCTGACCAGATGCAGATGATCGGCACGCGAGCGCAGCAGTTGTCTGAGATCGCGCGCTTCTTCGGCGTGCCGGGGGTGATGATCGGGGCCGGGGAGACTGGCAGCAGTTCGTGGCCGGCATCGTTTGAACAGCAGATGCTGTCGTTCCTGACCTTCACGCTGCAGGCGTACCTGGACGAATGGGAGTCGGCACTGGTTCACGCGCTGCTACCCATGGGCAGCACTATCGGAATCGATCACGACACGGCGCCACTGGTGAAAATGGACTCCGCCGCGCGATCCAACTACTGGTCGCGCCTGGTGCAGAACGGACTGGCGACCCGCAACGAGGGGCGCATCGCGATGAACCTGCCGCGCTCGGATGATGCCGGCGCCGACCGGCTCACAGTACAGACGAATTTGGTCCAATTGGAGGACTTGCAAGATGTTTCAGAAAGTTCTGAACCCGCTAGAACACTGCCTACTGAAGTTCGCCAGTGATGTTGAGGGCGCATTCAGTGGATACGCCGCGACATTCAACACGAGCGATGCAGTCAATGACACCATGCTGCCTGGCGTGTTCAAGGAAAGTCTTGAATCAGGTCGCCGCATCAAGATGTTTTTCAACCACAACCACAAGGACATCCCGATAGGCGACTGGGTAACACTTGCCGAGGACAGTGTCGGACTCTTCGTTGAGGGGAAAATTGACCTGAATCACATTATGGGGCCGACGCTTTACTCAGCAATGAAGAGGAACGCCGTTGACGGTCTTTCTCAGGGGTTCACCACCAAAGAGGGTGATTACGAGAAAAAGTCAGGCGGCGGTCGTGTGTTCAAGAACCTGAACCTGATTGAAATCTCCCCCGTTAATTTCCCGTGTGAGACGCGGGCCAGAATTTCCGACGTTAAGTCGGATGTACCAGGGCTGGAATCCCTGAGCGACTTTGAGCACTACCTGCGTGATGCAGGCGGGTTTAGTAAGTCCGAGGCGACGTATTTTGTGAGCCAGTTCGTCAAGTGTGTGCGGAGTGATTCCGCGCCGATTGAGCGACAAATCACAAGCATGGAAGCGAAGCTAGCCAGCACCATTTTGGAGTTTGGCGAGCGATTCAAGTAACCAACTACTAAACCCCAACGAACCCGCCAAGTGCGGGTTTTTTTATGCCTGCAATATGGCAAGGAAGGAATTTATGACATCCGTGAACAACGCGCTTGATCAAGCCGAATTGATCGTCGAGATCAAGGCAATCGAGAAAAACATCGTCGGCAAGTTCGACGAAATCCAGAAAGCCACCGACCAGGCCAATGCTGAACTGAAGGCGCTGGGCGAGGTCAAGATCGAAACCAAGGCGCAACTGGAGGCGCTGGCCAAGCAGTACGACGAACTGTACAACCGCGTGCAGGTCGTCGAGCAGAAAGGTGCGATCACTACGCAGCAGGACCAGGCGTACAACCTGGGCGAGGAGTTCATCAAGTCCGATGCGTTCGTCGCCATGCAGTCCGGCTCCACTGGCCGCGCGCGCATGGAGATCAAGACGGCGATCATCAACGCCACCGGCCAAAACCAGCCGCTAGTGCAGTCTGATCGTGACATGAGCGGGATCTACACCACGCCTACTCGCAACCTGCGCCTGCGCGATGTGATCCGATCACGTGCGACCAGCTCCAACTTGATCGAGTTCACACGTGAGAACGCCTTCACCAACAACGCAGGCCCGACTGTCTCCGGCTCTCCGCAGCAGTTCGAGAACGTGACCAAGCCGGAATCCGCTATCACCTTCACTCTGGTAAACGTTCCTGTGGTGACGCTGGCGCATTTCATCCCCGCATCTGTCCAGGTTCTGGATGATTCGCCGATGCTGGCTTCCCACATCAACGGACGACTGATGTACGGCCTGAAGTTGAAAGAGGAAACCCAGTTGCTGCTCGGCACCGGTGCCAACGGCCAACTGAACGGCCTGTACACGCAAGCCACGGCTTACACCGTCGCTTCGCCGACCCGCACCAACGAGATCGACATTCTCCGCGATGCGATCAAGCAGGCCCAGGTGGCAGAGTACATGCCTGACTTCATCGTGTTGAACCCGGTTGACTGGTTCGATATCGAGATCCGCAAAGTCGGCACGGGTGACGCGCGTTATGTGGTTGGCGATCCCAACAACATGCGCCCGATGAGCCTGTGGGGTCTGCCGGTAATCGTGACGAACAGCATCACGTCCGGCACGTTCCTGATCGGCTCCTCGATGGCGGCAGAAATTGCCGACCGTCAGCAGGCGGTGGTTGAGGCGTCCCGCGAGGACAGCACGAACTTCCAGAAAAACATGGTAACCATCCGTGCGGAAGAGCGTCTGGCGCTGTGTGTGTTCCGAACAGAGGCGTTCATAAAAGGTTCAATTTAACCCACTGAGCGGGGGGGCATCCCCGCAATTCATCAAGGGCATAGTATGAAGCGAATTTATGTAGACGCGCCGACATTGATTGGCGGCGTCTGGTACGACCCGAGCCACGTCCCGCAGTTTGTGCCGGACAATGTGGCCGACTATCTGGTGAGCATCGGCAACGCGCGGCACTTTGAGACGAAGGTGATCGAGCGCATCGAAACAAAAAAGTCAGAACCGGCGGCGACTTCATCGTCATCGCACCAGGACCAAGCCTTACCCGACAAGACTGCGAAACCGCGAGGCAAGCAGAAGCAAAAATAATCGCGGTGGGTGATGCGTACAGGCTGTGCCCTGACGCTGATTACCTGTACCACTGTGACCGGGACTGGTGGAATCTTCACCTTGACCCGATTCATGCCGGGTTTGAAGGGGCGCTGTACACGCAGCACCACAAGCCAGGCGATAAAGAATGGGCCGAATCTCTCGGCATTACCGCGATTGAGGGGCGGCACGTTGAAGGGCTGGGGCATGACGCCATCCATTTCAACGACAACAGCGGGGCGCAGGGGGTGAACCTGGCCTACCTGCTGGACGCCCCGCGCATTGTGCTGCTGGGCTTTGACATGCAGAACACGGATGGCAAGGCACATTTTTTCGGCGATCACCCTCCGCAGTTGTCGACCGGCAACTATGGGGTGTTTGTCGAGCGGTTCACGCAGCTTGCCCGCGATCTATCGGCGGCCGGCGTCGAGGTGATCAACTGCACAAGGCAAACCGCGCTGTACCAGTTCAGGCGGGCAACACTGGAGGACGTATGCGGGTATTGATATTGCACCATTTTGAAGACGGCGGGATCAGGTACAAGCCTGAACCCTATCCGCAGCATGTGCCGGATGAAACGGCGCAGCGGTTTATTGCCGAGGGCAAGGCTCAGGCGCTGGACACTGTGAAACCCGACGCACCTAAGAAGCGGCGCAAGGCTTGAACACGGACACGATCACATCCGTTGAGAAGTACCGCAAGGGCTGGACGGGCGGGCTTCCTGAAACGCAGTGCGGCTACGGCTCCACGCTGGAGGCAACCGAACGGCAGCGGCAGTGGATACCCGAGGTATTCCGCAAGCATGGTATTCGCACGGTGGCAGACATCGGCGCCGGCGACCTGAACTGGATGCAGCAAACCGACATAGGGAATGTCGACTACACACCCTATGACCTGGTCCCGCGTCACCCGAGCGTCACAGAATTTAACCTGGTCGAGCAGGTGCCGCCAAAAGTCGATTGCCTGATGGTGTTGTGGGTACTGAACCACATGCCGTTTGATGACTGCCGGAAGGCGCTGAAAAACATCAGGGAAAGCGGGGCAAAGTTCCTGCTGATGACGGATCGGCCGAAGTGGCACGACGAGCAGCCACCGGAAATCCAGATGCAAGCGCTGGAGGCGTTGCTGCTGAACGCGAAGGGCGACCGGATCAAGCTGATTCGATTGTGAGGGGAATCATAGTAGGCACTGGACCATCGCTGACCCGCGAAGCCATTGCGCTGATCAACCAATCACAGCACAAGAAATTCGGCTGCAACCTGACGTATCAGGATGTGCGGCTTGATGTGTTTTACGCCAACAACAAAGCATTCTGGGACTTCTACGGGGATGACCCGGCCCTGAAGAATGGCCGCTTTGACAAGTGGACCTATGAGCAGGAAGTGTCCAAGCGGTACGGTGTCAATCATATTCAAGGCGAGTGGCTTCCAAGTCTCAGCAAGAACCCGCGCAGGCTGCACTGGGGGCATGGTAGCGGGTACGAGTTGCTCGGCATTGCCTACCACTACGGCGTGCGTGAAGCGGTATTGATTGGGTACGATCTGCGCTTTCCTGCCGGGTATTCTGGCATCGAGCAACGCGCCGGGGGTGATCGCCACTACTTTGGCGAGTACGTCCCCGAGCTTCAGCACTGGACCAAGTACGGGATCGGGGAAGGCGGCGAGCTGAACGGGCTGCTTGATTGCTACCGCACGATTGATTGCGCTGATTTGGGATTGCGGATTATCAACTGTTCGCCAGGGTCGGCGCTGGATTTCTTTGAAACGGGCAGATTAGAAGAATGGCTATAAACCCTGTACCTGAGTATTGCCGCTACCTGCTGGAGCCGATAGTTGGCGATTCCATGCTCGAGCTTGGCAACAAGAAGTCCGGCGACGTGACCTACAAGTCATGGTTCACAGCACAAGAGATTCGCCATGTGTCCGTCGATATCAACGGGCTTGATGGCGCACTGAAACTGGACCTGCGCGAGCCATTGAACCTCGGCCAGTTCGACATGGTGACGAATTTTGGTTGCACCGAGCACGTTGTCGATAACCAGTATCAGGTGTGGAAGAACATCCACGAGGCTGTGAAGCTGGGCGGTGTGTACATCGGCATGTGCCCCGCGCCGGGGGACTGGTGGTGGCATGGTGAGTGGTATCCGACAGAAGAATTTTACGAAGAGTTTTGCTTTTTAAACGGGTATGAGGTTGAGATTTTGGCCGTTGGCCGCGAACATCCTAACCGCAACATTGATGCCAGACTGCGGAAGGTCAGGCATCCCGAAGATGGCTTTGTAATGCCAGGCAAAGGCACGCTGTTCTATAACCAGATGCGGCCCCGGTAATGCTGACAATCTGGTGTGTCCTGAACGGCGACAAGTACGCCGACGGCGACGTTTACATCCTGCGCGATATGGTCGCTCGCAACCTGGACCAGCCGCACCGGTTCCGCTGCCTGAGTGACCGCGAGATACCGGGGGTGGATTGCTTCATTCCTGACGAGCAATGGCCGGGATGGTGGTCGAAAATCTTGCTGTTTCGGTACGCCACGACGGGCCGCAATTTGTACATTGACCTTGATTGCGTGGTAACAGGCGATCTGCTGCCGCTGTTCTCGGACACGTTCAGCGCCCCGAAAAACTGGGGGCAGTCCGGCCACGACGGCGTGCAGAGCTCAGTTATGGCGTGGTCTGGTGACTGGTCGTTTATTGCAGATGCGTTTGATCCGTCACTGTTGAGAGATGACCCGCATCACCCATTCGGGAGGTACGGTGATACTGATTACTGGGGCGATCAGGGCTTCTTGACGGGACTGCTTGGCAATCCTGGCGCTGGAAAAATTGAGCCAATGCAAAACGTGGTCAGCTACAGGTATCACTGCGCGGCAGGACTGCCGGCTGACGCAAGGATTGTCTGTTTTCATGGCAAACCAAAGCCCGCAGAAGTGAACGAAGCATGGGTTATCAAGTCGCGCTGCACACCAACAGCGGCCTAGCCCATCAGGTGCGCAATGCGCGCGCGCTGCTTGCAGGATTCAATGCGCACGGCATTTCGGCGGTGATCGCTGACGCTGACATGGACGCGCCGATGCACGTTGTACAGGGGCCGTGGTACGCGCTGGAGCGGTGGCGGTTTGCCAACACACTGCTGATTGACAGGGCTTATTGGGGTGACCCAGATAGCGTCTCCGTCCATTGGCTGCAGGACGGCGAGAAACTGCGAACACGGAACAACCCGTACAGGCCGCACCCGCCGCTTGCCCCGATGAGGGAAGGCAGCAGGCGAATTCACCTGTGCGACTACGGCGAACAGCCGCCCAATGACTGCGATTACCGGCGCCACCCGGCAGACGGGGCGACAGGATCGCTAGCCGATGCGCTTGAGGGCTACCAGATCGCCGCAGGGCGCCGCACCACTGCGTTGGTGGACGCAGCCATTGCAGGGCTGGCAGTAGAGACTGACGACCTGCATAGCCCTGTTTACGGGATTACAGACCGGCAGCAGTGGATCACTGATCTGGCTTGGCACAACTGGACACTGGACGAAATCGAACGAGGCGCAATGTGGGCACACTTCAAACAGCAGTAGCAAGCCCCGACCTTGGCGTCATCACGGCGATCTCGATAGAGGAGGCGCGCCAGCAGTGCCGGTTGTACGGCGAGACGTCCCACGATGCCGATCTGCTGCGACTGATAGACGTGGTATCCGCTCAGTTTGAGCAGCACACCGGCATTGCACTGATCAACCAGACAATGGTGCTGACGCTCGATGGATTTACAGACCGGGACATCGACCTGCAAGTGTACCCGGTGTCATCTGTCACCAGCATTGTCTACGACAACGAAGTAAATGCCGCGACAACCATGTCGGCATCCGATTACTACGCCAGCCTCGGCGGCATGACCCCGTATGTGCGGGCTGTGAATTACTACTGGCCGACGACATACGCCAATAAGCCGGGCAGCGTGCGAATCACCATGCAGGCAGGCTATGCCAGCCCCGATGCAGTACCGGCGAACATCAAACAGGCGCTATTGATCCAGTTGTACGATATGTGGAACAACCCCGGCGACCAGATCACCGGAACCATTGTTGCGTCATCTGGCGCGTACAAAGCCATCACTGACAAGTACCGACGCCGCGCATGAACAAGAACATCAGGGTGCAGTTGCAGTCAGCGACCATCACTCGCAGCGCCAGTAAGGCAGAGGTAAAAGAGTGGGCGACCTACGCCACTGTGATGGGGTCAATCAAGACCCTGCGTGGGGCCGCGTACTACGCCCAGGAACAGACGGCGAACGAGATCACTATCGAAATGTATATCTGGTATCGCACTGATGTGATGCCCAAGCACCGGGCCGTGGTCAATGGTGACGTGTACGAGATCGCTGCACCACCTGAGAACCTGAACCTGCAAAACCGCGAGATGCTGCTGCGATTGAGGCGCGTCGAATGATCGACCTGCAACTGGACGGTGGGCAGAAGAAAGCCGTCGACACGCTGAAAGGGCTCTCGGCAAACCTGCAGCAGAAAGGCGTTCTCTCCGCGCTGCACGTTGCCGCGCGCCCGCTGATCGTCGCCATGAAGGCCAACGCACCGGACGATCCGAAAACGGCTGGCAGCCGTCTTGAGATGGCCGTGAACAAGACGCGGGCAAAGCCGGGGCGCAAGGTCGGCACCGGCAAGGGCTATCGAATAGTAAGGTCGGAGGGTGACGAGATCGCGCTGCTTGTCGGGCCGAATAAGAAGGTGGGGGGTGAGAACGTAAATTATATCGGGTGGTTTTTGGAGATGGGTGTCAGGAAGCATCGCATCGGCAAAAAAAATAGGCTTTACAAAACAGGCCAAACGGGGCAAGGCAAGTGGCACCCAGGAATTGCAGCAAAATACTGGCAGTCTCGCGCAATGCAGGCGGCTGAACCGATGATGAAAACAGGATTTTACTCCGGCCTTGAAAAGTGGATAGCAAAAAATGGACGTTAGCCTGATCGCTGCACGGATCACCGCGCAGTGTCCTGATTTCGAGCAGGTCATCACCGCGCCATCGAGCGGGACACAGACGCCGGTTGCAACGCAGGCAGTGCTCGGCGACCTGCTGGCGCCGCTTGTCCACGACAATATCTACCCGCTCCAGTTGCCTGAAAAGCCACTACACCCGAGCATCGTTTATCAGATGGTGTCAAGTTCTCCGGGCACCTTCGAAGGTTACGACGTCACGCATACGGACCTGTTCATCGTGAATGTGCGCGGATCTGATTACGACGAACTGATTGAGCTGGTGAGTGGCATCACCTCAGTTCTTGGCAGTGCAAATATCGACATCACGGACGCGGTGCATGATTACGACCAGGCCGAGAACCTGTTCAGGATCAACCTGGAACTGACGTACACCTACATCAACTCGACGCTGCAAACGCTGCCGGCGGTGTTCGTCTACCCGCTGAGCCGCAGCGCTGATAGTTCGGCCTACGACAACTACACCAAGCAGCTGGTGCGGGCTGATTACGCTTTCCTGATCATCACGGACGACAACGACATACCGGCGCTGCAAACGGAACTGCAGCATGGTCTGCTCGGGTGGCAGCAATCCGCTGAACACCACGAGATGGAATACAACAACGGATCGAGCATTGAAGGAATCGGGGCGCTGAAGATGTGGCGCGAAGTGTATAGCGACGGGTATTACCTGACCCAAGTTTGACCAGCAGTTTTATCTAACCAACCGCTTAACGGCGGTTTTTTTATGCCCGCAAAACGGGCGGGAGTGTAGCTCTATGTTGTACGCGCAACGCAATGTGTTTTCAAAAATCGAGAGCGTTTACGCTACCGACCCGACCCCGGTTGGCTCCGATGCGGTGCTGACCAGTAATCTGGCGCTGACCCCGTATACCGGGCCTACTGTGAGCCGCAACCTGAACCGCTCGACCATTGGCGGGCAGCAGGTCATCAACACCAACCCCTACGCCTCAGTGCGTTTTGACGTTGAGGTAGCGGGCTCTGGCACGGCGACTGTTGTCCCGGCCTACAGCAGCCTGCTGCTTGCCTGTGGCATGTCTGTGACTGCGGCATCTCCTTTGGGCTTGGGCCAGATATACGCGCCACTGTCCAGCTCGTTCCCCTCGATCACGCACTGGACCTGGATCGACGGCCAGAAACAGGTGATGAATGGCGCGCGCGGCAATATGTCGCTGGCACTAGCCAGGGGCGAGATACCCCGCTACTCGTTTGAGTTCATGGGCCGCTACGCCCGCCCGACCTACGCGGCGGTGCTGTCTGCGAACGTGAGCGACTACACGGCGCCGGTTGCGGTGACCAACACCAACACGCCGACCTTCACCCTGGGCGGTTCGCCGCTGACCGACCTACGCGTTGAGAATTTCACGCTCAACATGCAGAACAACGTGATCCCGCGCAACGTGATCAACAACGAGGAGGTGATCATCACCGACCGTAACGTGACCGGCAGCGTGACGTTTGAGGCGACCACGAGCAAGAACTGGTTTGCGGGTGGTGTTGAATCACACGCCGGTATCACCGCACTGGCGCTGAACATTGTGCATGGCACCGTGTCCGGCAACATTGTGAAAATCTCCGCGCCTGCGGTGCAGATCACGAACATCAGCGAGTCGAATTCCGACGGCTTGTTCGTCTACACCTGCGACCTGTCATTCGTGCCGGTATCCGGCAACGACGAGTTCACCATCACGACTTACTAAACCCGCGCAAGCGGTAGGGGGGCTGCGTCTGTATGCCCGCAGCGCAGCTCCCCGCTTTATTCAATGCGGGCAATCAATCAAGGGCAAACACAATGGGCATATTACGTGGGTCGAAAGACGAGTTCACGGTTTCCATCACCGCCGAAATAGGCGGTAAAAAAATATCGTTTTCCGCAACCTTCCGGCGCCGGGACTGGAAAGAAACCGCAAAGCTTTCGACTGAAATCAACGAGGCGCTGATACACGACCCGGTGCATGGGTGGGCGCTGATGGAGTCATCCATTCGTGATGACCTGGTCCGATGGGACAAGCTTCCCGGCGAGGACGGCGAAGTCGAATACAACAGCGGAAACGTCGATCTTGCGCTGTCAATGTACGCCTACCTTTCCGCGCTGTATCAGGGATGGACTGCGGCGCAAATGCAGAAGCCGAGCGCTAACTCAAAAAACTGATTGAGGCCGGATACATCTACGCGACAGGCTCTGCTCGCAAAGAAGATTTGGCCGATGACGACAACGTGCCGCAGTGGTGGAAGGACCGACTGCGCGGCACCGATTGCATCATCAACGACGAGTGCTGGGAAGCCTACGAGCTGTTTTATTTCTGCGGGACTCAGTGGCGCACCTCGGCAACGGGCGGGCGCACCGGGCTCGACTATACCGCAGTCTGCGCTGTCGCCGCCTCGTGGGGGTGCGCTGACAGGCAAACACTCGACTATGTGCGGCATCTCGAAATAGGCGCTCTCACCAAGTACAACGGCAAGACACTGGAGTTTTTATTCGATGGCGGGGACTAGCTTCGGCGTACTGATTACCGGCGACAGCCGGGGCGCAGTCAAAGCCATTGATCTGACCAGTAAGCAGATCAAAGACCTTGAGGGCGTCACTGAGAAAGCCACGCGGAAAATAAAGACAGATACCACCACTGTCGCTGACGGTTTTTCGTCAATGGCAAAATCAGCGGCGAAGATGGGCGCTGCGGTGGGCGCTGCCGGTGTTGCTCTCGGTTCGCTGGTATTGCGCGAGGTAATCCGCAACACGTCCGAGCAGGAAAAGGTGATGGCGCAGCTCAACGCCACCCTGAAATCTACCGGGGGTGTTGCGGGCAAAACCGCGACCGAGCTTGCGACCACCGCGTCATCCCTGCAAAAACTCACCACCTACAGCGATGAGGCCATCGTCTCGGCACAGTCGTTGCTGCTCACCTTCAAAAACGTCCGGGGCGATAACTTCGACCGCACGACCCGCGCCATCCTCGACATGAGCACGGCGCTCGGTACTGACCTGAAATCCTCCGCACTGCAACTCGGCAAGGCGCTGGAAAACCCCACCAAAGGCATCAGTGCCCTGACCCGTTCCGGCGTTTCATTCAGTGAAGCGCAGAAGGACGTGATCAAAGGACTGGCTGAAACCGGGCGACTGGCTGAAGCGCAAACCCTGATCCTTGCCGAACTGGAAACGCAATTCGGCGGTAGCGCCGAGGCCGCGCGCAACACGATGGGCGGGGCGCTTCTCGCGCTGCAAAACTCGTGGGGTGATCTTTTCGAGGTCCAGCAAACCGCATCGGCAGGAATGACGCAGTCGATCAACGAACTGAATGCGACCATATCCGATCCAGGCTTTAAGTCGGCAATGGATTCTGTTACCACCGGACTGATTGATATTGTCAACTGGTCAGCGAGGGCTGCGGCGGGAATTGTCCAGACGTTTAAGTACGTTACTCAATCTGACGGCCCGCTGACGAAGCTCAAAGAGGAAATAGACGAAGTAAGCGAGGCTCTCACGCGAGCAGAAAATAAAGGCTTTTGGCGTGAGGCTGAAAAGTTGAAAACCAAGCTCGCCGGGCTGAAAAAGGAATATGAGGAGCTCGGCGCGAAAGTGAATGCAGCCAACAGGCCGATGGCTGAACTCTCACCGATACTGGTCACCGCCGAACAGCGCACCGTCAAACTCACTGCCGCAAATGTCTCCCTCGCCAAATCCTGCGATACCGTCGCCGCTTCTGTGGATGACCTGTCGCCGATCATCGTCACGGCCACGCGCAAGACTGTGGACTTTGGCAAGACCTCTGAGGAAGTTGGCACGGCCACATCCGGCATATGGGAAGATGTGCGCACCACCCTGTCCGGCATGTTTTTCGAGATGGCCGCAGATGGCCAGAACGCGTTCGATGTGCTGGTGAATGGCTTCAAGGGCATGATTGCCAAGATGCTGGCCGAGGCTGCGGCGAACACCATTTTGCTGGCCGTGGGCGTTGGTGCTACTGGAAGCGCTGCGGCGGGCACAGCAGGTGCTGCTGGGGGTGCAGGCGGTATTGGCAACCTTGTCAGTGCCGCATCAAGCGGGTATTCGTGGCTGAAGGGCGGCGGCATTGGCGGCGCAGTGCAGGGCGGCTTTAATGCTCTGGCTACGGGCTACGAAGGCGTCGCGCAGTTCGCCTCGCAGCAGGGCTGGCATGGTGTCGCAGGGGCTGCGCAAACGTCTGCCGGGCAGTATGCGGGGTCGCTTGGATCCAGTGTCGCCAACCTGGGCCTGAACGTCGGCGCCGGGATGCTCGGCAGTTACGCCGGCCAGCAAGTTTTCCAAAACAAAGGGAGCACGGGTATCGGTTCTGCCGCCGGAGGCATTGTCGGCAGTATATGGGGTCCCGTCGGAACAGCCGTTGGCGCATTTGTTGGCGAGGGTATCGAAAAGGCGTTTGCGTCTGCATTCGGATACTCAGGGCAGAAGAAAAACCGCGCCTCTATCGGTTTCGATACCGCAACGGACTACGCCGCGCCGCTCGGCGGGAAGCACGACAAGGACAACCTGCGCAACGCAAACACCCTATACGGCGTTATCAATGAAATGGCCGACCTGTTGGGCGGCGAACTCTCTGGAACCATCCGCGTCAGCAACCGCGACGGCGTTGAAATCAGCGGCCTCGGAAAATTCAAGTCTTCGGCAGACGCATTCAACGCGGTGCTCAAAGAACTGATCAAAAGCTCGGACACCATCGCCGAGTCGATGAAGCCGATGATACTGGGCTTTAAGGGTACAGCAGAGGAGGTATCGCGCTTCGCCATAGCTGTATCCTCGATCAATTCGATGGCCGGAATAAACACGGTCACCAATGCGATCAAGGATTTTGCGGTAACGCTGCCGAACGCAACGGAATCCTACAAGCTGCACACGGACGCGCTGCAGGAGCAGATCAGGGCGTTTGATGGGTCGCTGTCGGCTGCTGAGTCCCTGAACGCTGTTCTCTACGAGAACAAGACCGCCGCCTACCAGTTCGCCATGAGCATCCAGAGCATCGGGCGCTCGATCAGCGACATGGCCGGGTCACAAGCCGCGAGCATCCGCGAATCGGTGCTCACGCCACAGCAGCTGCTGAACAAACGCTATGACCAACGCGATTCCTTGGCCGCATCCCTGCTGACCGAGAAAGACCCGGAGCGAGCAGCTGCCACCGCACAGCGGCTGCTTGAGGTGAACCAGCAGATTTTCAACAGCATCACCGACGACCAGCAGCTACTGTTTGCCGAAAACTTCGCCAAGGTCGCCGAGGACACCAACAACGTCGCCCAGTACATCCTGGATCAGTCCCTCAAGGGCTTGCAAACCACGCAGGACGAGATCAACAAACAGGTCGCGGACATGCTCAACAGCGCAGCCAGCAAGCAGCAGCAGGCGGCAGACACGCAACTGCAGGCGGCGAATACGATGCTTGAGGCCAGCTACCGCATCGTGCGCGGGCAGCAGGTGGCCGTATGAGCACAGTAACTTTCATCAGCGGATACAACCTCTCGCGCGCCACGACGTTTCGGCATCAACCGAGCACCGCCGTGGACGTGATGAGCGACGGCACGCCCCGCGTCAGGACGTTGACCACCGGGAAGTTCGTCAACATTTCCTGTCTGTTTGAGTACCTGACGTTGACGGAAAAGACCATCCTCGAAATCTGGCTACTCGCCAACATCGGCAACACCATCGAGTGGACGATTGACCTGATCCCCTACAGCGGAGTGATCGTCGGCGCGCACAGCACGAGCATGACCGGGCCGCTGTTCAACATCTCATTTGAATACTACGCCCAAGTAGCATGAGCCTGACTACCACGCAGTGGACGAATGCCCGCGAAGTATCGACGCGCCCGATCCGGTTGATTCGGTGGGAGCATGCCGGGTATCTGGAGCGCATCTCTGAATCCGGAGACATTGAATTCAACGGTGAGTTGTTCAATGCGGGCGGTGTCAATTCGATATCCGTGGACGACGGGCGCCGGGCGACTATCACAGTAAACGCCTCACAGGCCCGCATCGCCGAGAGCATCAACGGCAGGTGGAGGAATGGCAAGCTGTGCCAAATCTACGTCGTACCGGGGCTGCCCGAGGACACCGGGGTTTACACGCTGGAGGAGGGCATTCTGGTGCTCGATGGCATTATCGACGGCTCTGAGTACTCCGGTGACCGCGTGAGCGTGCGCGTGGTGCATAAACGCCTGAACGGCAACCTCACACCGAGGCAAACCTTTAACGCCTACTCTGCCCTGCTCCCCGCGCCCAGCTCGCTGGTGACGTGGGAAGGTGAATCCTACTTACTGAAATCCCGCCGATGACGACTACCGGAAGCCTGCGCGGCCTGCTCACAGCCCGCGATGTAAACTCATTTCGCCCCGCCACCAATACCCTCGGCACTGACTCGTCCGCAGCGGGTGCGCCTATCCCGATTGCATTCGGCAATGTGGCTATCCCCGGCATCATTTCCCTGTCAGGCGTCAACGCTGGCGGAGATGGCATCTTTCGCGTGTTCTGGTGCCACGGCGAGATTTACCAGATTGACGATGTGTTCATCAACGATGCGCCACTACCTGCCAGTGTTGAGGTCCGGCACTACCGGGGAACGATTCACCAGGGGATAGACGACCTGGTGGAATCCATCACCGCGCTGCCGAGCTACTTCGAGACGATGGTCAAGGACAATCCTGCCGGGCTGTCGGCTGTCGCGTATTCTGTTTTCCGCATCCCTGCCGGTGCAATCTCCGGTGCCCCCCGGTTTCAGGCCATTATTCGCGGCAGTGTGGTTTACGACGTCCGCGCAAGCCTTGGGTCCGATTACATCTTCGACGACGTTCAGGGTTACAACCTCGACTTCACGCAGGCCACCGTGGGGACTCCCACCACTGGCGTGGATCTTTCGGCCAACGCTCACACCGTTACATGGTCAGGTGGTGCCCAAATAGTGACGGGGCCGGTTGCATCTTTTGATGGTAACGGCGACTACCTCACATTGCAGGACACCACAGCGGCAGATTTCGGAACCGGGAAATGGACGCTGGAGTTAACCCTTTTCACTACTGACAGCGTAGGAACGCACTATTTATTTTCCAAGGGTGACACGGCCAGTGACCGCGCAATTGTTCTGGCGCAGGTGAACGATGACCTTTACGTGTTCCTGTCTTCAACCGGCACAACGTGGGATATCGCATCGACAGTGCTCGTCGCGTCAAATGTGATGAACGGGCTGCCGTGCGTACACATCACCATCGAATACACCGAGCGCGAGTACCATTTCTATATCGATGGATTCCACTCTCACGTTATACAAGACGACTCCCCGCTGTTTGCCACCACGCGCCCGGTCAGGCTCGGCTTGTATGACGGAGCAACTGCGACCGACGGATTTAATGGGCAAATGTGGGGGTGTCGTTTTACCAAGGGCGTGAACAGGTACGGCGGCGTCCATGGGTCGATTGTCGCGACTCCCGGCCTTGTTTACCAAGATGCCGAAAACATCAGGCCCGGCTATGTGTACTCAGCAACGCCCGCGCTTGCCCTCGGAGAGCTTGCCAGGAATCCGTTCTATGGGCTGGGTGTATCCGCAGTCTACAACGAACTGGAGGCCATCGAATTCAACGAGGAGCTGTTACCCTCGGGGGTGGCCCGCGCAGAGTTCGGCCTTGTGCTGTCGTCCGTGCGCGGCACCGAGGACTGGATGGACCTGGTCGCCACGTATGCGGAATGTTTCTGGTACTTTTTGGACGACGGCATCTACATCAAGCCGGATCGACTCGTCACCGCCAAGCGTCCGGCAGGGTGGGAGATGGGCGAGGACGGCGAGCTAAACGACGATGCGGCGTGGACCTTGGGCGCGGGATTTACGCATTTCGGCGGCGACCTGAATCTGCTTTCAGCGACAGCGGGCAGCGCGAGCTCCGCATCAACCCCAATGGTCAAACCGTTTGAGGCGGGCGTCACCTACTGCGCAATCCTTGACGTGGGCCTGCGCTCTGCCGGGACTGTCGGCCTGACTCTGTCGGGCATCACGCTGATTGCCCCTGTCAGCACTGCCGGGCGCTACGCCTACGAGTTTATCGCCACCGGGGGCGAGGACGGTTTAACGCTCTCGTGCGACAAAGACAGCGCCTTTGTCGGCCTGATCGGCGAGATCACAATCAAACGCAAGTACTGGCCCGAAACGTCCATCGTGCGCGGATCCCTGAGTATCTCTGGCCAGCCCAATTCCGACAGCCCCACCAGCGTGCAAGTGCAGTACACCACGCCCAGCACCACGAGCGCGAACTGGCTCGACGCAGTGACCACGGCGCAGATGCCGGGGGTGGATGTCGGGGATATTCCGATCCTTGAGACGAATATAGAATTCAGGGGCGTGCAGCGCACCGAGGAGGCCGAGAACAAGGCGCTATCCCGACTGCTCAGGCTGCAGAACATGGTCGCCGTGTCGTGGGTGTCTACCGATATCGGCATTGCATTCAGGCGCGGCTATGTCGTGGAAGTGGTAGACCCCGAAACCGCGACAACCGTTATGGTGCTGGTCGATTCAGTCACTGCCACGAATGACGCCGGAAGGTATCGCGTCACCGGGATGCGATACGACCCGCTGCATTACCCTTCCGAGACTGTGCTCCCGGCTGCAACCATCCCGGTCGGCGCGATCACGATCAGCAGGGACGGTGTTGTGCCGTCTGGTTGGGCGGCTTTTACCGCAGCCAATGGCCGGTGGATCAAAGGGGCCGGGGCCACAATCACCGCAGAAACTACGGGGGGTGCGGCCACGCTGGCGGCGCTGTCGGGTAATACGGCCACGGCGGGTGAGCACGGCGAAGACCAGATTATTTTCTACATCAACGGTTACCTGACCACAGGCGGCAGCGGTAGCGGCAATCTCTATACATCCGTGGATGAAGACGCAGGCGGGCACCTGCACACCTACAACACCGGCACCATAACCCCTGAACCGTACTCTGTGGAGTGCGTACTGGTCGAGAAGATCACGAGCACCACGACCACCATGCCGGGCAACCTGCTGACCTTCGGCAAGGTGGGGCTGACCGCCCGCAACACCACCCGCTGGTTGTACGCTGCCGGGCGATTGCTCAAGGCGGCGGCGGCAGCGGCGATATCCGGCACCAAAGAGCAGGCGCTGACCCTGACCACCGGCAGCACAGACGACACGCACGAGCACTACACCCGCAGCGCCACGGTTGTCGGCGCAGCATCCGGCGAAAGCACGCAGACCCACGCCTATACCGATGGCGGCGGCGCGCACACGCACCCGGCAACCATAGGGCTTGTGCAGAATACGCAACGCTACCGGCTCTCTCTGTACGGCGCGACTGATGATTATGGGTTGGAGCAGGGGCACATGCTCATGTGGCCGAATGACCCGTTGCCGACTGACTGGACATTGTGCAACGGGTTGTTGGGTACGCCTGACCTTGAGGACTACTTCATCGAGCTGGCCCCAATGGGCGAGGAAGACACCACAGCAGGCGATAACACGCTGGAGATTTTCGGATATACCAATTACTCGGCCAAGCACGAGCACCAGGGCAGTGCTGAAACCGTAGTATCCCCGATCTACGCCATGCACACCAATGAGGTCAGGCACCGGCACGTTATCTACTCCACCGGCCACGCGTGGGAGCCTGAGTGGTACGCGCTGAGCATGATCATGTACAACCCCAACCCTGTGCCAGGCTACCGTGATGCGCTCCTGCTGATCAGCGGCGGCGAGGCCGACGGCAGCACCACCATTGTTGATGATTCCACGCACGCGCGCACAGCGACGGTCACAGGCGGCACCGGGACGCTGCAGTACGATGATTCCCAGTTGCTGTTCGATATGACCACCATCAACACCAACGCGCACAAAATCTACTTCTCGACGCTGAGCCTGCCGCAGAAATTTACCGCAGAGGGATTCTTCAGGCTGAACTCGGTTTCAGGCGGCAATGCCCAGCTGCTGTCCAACCTCGGCAGCGGCGCGGGCACGTTCGTCGTGCGCTTCACTGACACCAGTAACGCTATCGACCTGTTGGTTGATGGCACGCTGCGCAAGACGGGTATTACGGTCGCTGCGGATCAGTGGTTCTATGTCTCGGTCAGCTACGACTATGCCAACTGGTACTTCCACACTGGGTTGGTATCAGCCGGCATCGCAACCCTTGCCAGCGGCACACCCTATGCTCAGGCGGCAAACGTCATGGATGCGGGTTTCTACGTGGGCGGCGTGGCATCCGGTGGAACGCTTAAGGGATTTTTCAGCCAGGTCCGCGTGACCGGCGGCGTGGCCATGAATACGAACAGCGCGATAGTGATACCGCAGGCACCGTTTGCCACCGCCTGACATCGAGGCGGAGCTGCTCGACGCCGTGCAGCGCATCGCGCTCGCGCTGGAGTGCATCAACCGGCAGTTTTATCGGATTCGGCAGATGATGCTGGAGGCAAGGGGCGAGGCGACGGACGAGGAGGGGTAGGGCGCTCCATTAGGCACAGCAGCATCTTCAGTTGCCGGGCGGTGAATTGGCCTTCCAAAAATACGCACCCATGCTCAGTGTCCGGCAAGTTTACTCTGTTGTCCCAGCTTACCCATACATCGGGACCTGCAAGCGCGTCCCGAATCTCCTCGTCTGTAAATTCACCTTTGTTGCTCATGCCTCGTGCTCCGTCCGAAGCTCCACCGATATCCCGCATTTGCAGTTCGGGCAGTCAAGCCGGAAGCTGTGAATCGTTTCCGTTTTAGTTGTCTGCGGAGAGTGTGGGTATGGTGCTGCCCTGATCACATTCATGTCTAGGTTGCTTAAAAAGTCCACTCTCGCACCGCCAGAAGGCTCCTCGCCGTAAACAGTCTCCGTTTTTTCCAGTGTTACCCCGTCTTTTATCGCCATAACTCCTCCTGTTAATGGTGGCAGGACCGGACTCGAAACCGGCTCCCCTTGGCCTTCGGGGTCTGGCCGTATGCCCGCTTGACTGGACCCGCCAGTGCGCTGCAACGGTTGCGTGTCCATCCACGCCGCCTGCCATAAAATCGACCATATGGCGCACATCCTCACAATGGTAGGTGGCAGGGCAGGATGCGTCCATCCTGCATATAGGCCCGACCGGGAAATCCCCGATCCGTAAGATGCCGCCTGCCATAAACTTTAATCCGCTGTAGCATAGGTAGTCTGCACTACCGTGGCTTTTGCGATGTGATAGCGGTCAATCGCCAAATTCGCCGCCTCGACTGCCATGCTGTCACACACGGATGCAGAAAATTCGGGCACGGTAGACAGCCCTGCCAACGCCGCCAGATAAGCCCGCTGCCAAAACTCAAATTCATCCGGTGTCATGTCTCAGTCATCCCTTTAGTTGTTAGTAGGTGCTCTATCCGGTTTATGAGAGCAGGCCACCGCACAAAAACCTCGGCAGGCCGGTTTAGGCGGCGCAGTATCCAGCCATCTTTTGCAGCTTCTATAGTCACTTTTTCGTAGATGCCGTCGGTGTCTTTTTCCACTTTCTACTCCTCCCCGCTAGCGGCGGGTGCCGATGGCCTGCTGTAACCACCAGTCCAAGCTGCATTAGCGCGATTTTCTCGCCGCCTCCGATTTCTATCCCGTTTTTCAAGAGATTTTTTATCGCACTTCCCACAGCACATTTCATCTGTGAGATTATGTGCTACGAGTTTGAAATCATCTCCAACAGAGATGTTTTCCCCGCACGCATGGCAAGTAGGGTCGCAGCCAGCAAACAGAAACAGCCTGTTCTGTAGCTTTGTCAGCTTGTAGGTCTTGTCGGCTTTAATTTCGTCTAATGATTTCACCTAACCCTCCTCCCCGCTAGCAATGCGGTTAAACTCATCTTCGCCCCAGCGACGCGTGATCGCCGCGTCGAGTCCGCTTTTAAATTCTTCAGGACTTTCCCCAACAAACTCTCTGCATAGCGTCTCGATAAAACCCCAGTGCGGGTGTTTGCACAAAAACCGATAACGCGCCGCATCAAGTCGAAGCTCGTTTTCCTCGGATAATGTCATCGCTCTCTACTCCTCCCCGCTAGCGGCGGGCGCTTCACTGTCGATTGACGGGGTAGTCCAGACGCACTCCAAGTTTCGTGGCAACGCCTTTTCACATTCGTGTTTGGCCTGAATTATGGGTGCCTCGTTCGCGTTATACGCTGATACGCATAGCCATATACCGCCCACAAACCCCAGTGCCAGTCCTACTATTAATCCCACCTAACCCTCCTCGCCCTTATGGGCTGCGACCTTGGTGGCCACCTGATCTAACAAGCCGCGCTCGTTAGCTTTAAGAAACGCGGCGTTGTAACGGGCAAGCTCTGGCGTTGTCATGTCGCTATCTTCGATCAGCCCAAGGTCTGCCATAATCTTGCGACGCTGGCTTAAGCGTAATTCCCAAAAGTCGTGAATCACGCTCCCGGTGTTCTTGCTTGGTTGCTCTTCCTGCGCTATCTCGCGGGCGTAGCGGGCTTCTGCGCGGCCTATAGGGTCTTGACTAAATGATCTGGTGAAGAAAATCTCCCACGCTTTTATCAGCGCAGGTTTCGCCCTCGCAAGCTCCGCACGGGCAGCGGCGAGGTCTGACTGGAGGATGGCTATTTGTTCCTGCATTGCCGCAATCCTCAGGTCTTTTCCTAATGGGCAGTCCTGCTTATGCCCAGTGTCTACGCAATTACATTCACTCATCGCCATCCTCCTTCAAATACCCGGCAGAGCGCAGGGCTTCTTCCAGTGCGTCCCACGTTTCAGTTAGTTCGTGGTTATAAAATAGTGCTGCTGCATGCTCAGCCACCTTCTCCAATTCCTCAATCACTTTCTCGGAGTGCTCCACTTGATCTGTTTGGATCATTAGTCCATTGCTAAGCGTTGCGCGCTCTGCCCGCAGCGCCGCTATTTCCTCCTGCAATTTAGTATTTTCGGTTTGCAGTGACTCGATTAATCCGTCTGCCCCGATGATTGTTGTACACTCCAAGCAGATAGCCGCGCCATCTTCGCTGAGTTGCCAGGTACACTTGTGCTTAGTCACTCGACACCTCCCAAGTACCCGGCTTCGCGCAGGGCATCATCAAGATTCTGCCAATCTGCCCATAACGTGCTGCGCTCAAAGTTTTTGGCACACAGCCGCAGAATCTCGCTTGCCGTCTCCGCCACCTTCTCTAGTGCGGCGATGCGCTCCAATGCCAAGCGCAAAGCTGACGCATCTGTGAGTTTTTCTGCCCGCAGCGCCGCTATCTCCTCCTGCAATTTGCCAACGCATGGCGGCATGTCGGACGCAACCCATAGGGCGGAATCACAAGAGCACGATTTCTCGCTAGATCGCACAAGCGCCTCTTTGCTGTGCGTTGCTGCGCCACAAGTCGGGCAGGCCCAGTTAAATCCGCTCATTTATCCCCCTTGGGCTTCGGCCCTGGTTTCTGTTTAAGCGCCTCTCTCCGCGCCCTTGCTGCCCATATCGCCTCCCATGATGCGCCGGGTGCGTGTATGCTGTTATTCATGCGAAACCCTCTTGTAATCAGTGATAGTCATCCCAAACCAGCGCCGGAAAGCCCGCACAGCACTCTGTGAGCACGTTAAACCGCAGTGCATGGCAATCTCCCACCCTGTAGCCTTCGGGTTAGCTGCGACGATTTCCATAGCCCTACGGCGCTTCTCGGCATCGGCCATTGCTTTGTAGCTTGCGCCCTCCTCAGTGAGTCGGCGCAGCAATGTGTTTTCGCTGATACCCAGCATGTCGGCGCACCGAACCTGACAGGCTCTACCGGGCGCGGCGCTTCTCAGGTACTCCGCTACTTTGTCGGTGTAGGTCATGCTGCCGCCCTCAATGACAAAACGTAACCTTGATGCTGTACGCTAAGAGCGTCAAGGAGCGCGAGATACTGATTGCCCTCAAACTCTGAAATGAATTCCATAACACCGTGGTCGTCGCCTTGCTCGCACATCGCCGCCAAGTCAGTGACCCATGCGCCAAACCGGACGCGCCCATCTTCCAGCAGGTTGTTGAACATTTTCATGGTCGCCTGCTTCTTGCCGTGCTCAAACTCACAACCGGGAAGCGATACCTTTACGCGCTCATCCTGCGCCCTGTACCACAGCCAGAATTCAACGGAGTCGCCTTTTGCCAATTCCAGGTATGTGGCTGTCTGTTCAGGCGTGGGCCGCAGGTAGTCGCTTTGCCTTGCGACAACGGGCGCATCCTCAAGCCCTTCGTGCTCGTTCAGGATTTCAACGGCGCGGTCTAACCGCTCGCGGCCACCGGACTGCGGCCATGATTTGCTGGCGCGCTTGACCAGTGTTTTCTTAATCATTTCCAGCGGCCAATCCTTCCACGGACCATTCGCCGCCTTGGACGTTGCCCGCACCTGTTCAATATCGGCCAGCGGCATGAAGTCAACAAGGTAAGACCCGTCTTTCAACTGGGCAACACAGTAGCCGCCAAGCAACCCATCCACTTTTCCCGCAGCGCGTTTGCCACCCGACAGCTTTATTTTGTGTATGGGCAGCGTGACCATGTTCACCCATTCACAATCTTCATCGTCATAGACCAATTCAGGCTTGGCCCAGTTGATAGCACCGGAATCAGTGGCCAACTTGACCAGACCTCGAAATGAGATATCGAGGCACACTTGCGCCGCCTGACCTTTGGCCGGTGAGCGAGGCACAAGGTAGGCATGAGCGAGCGCAGGGTTAAGGCTGATACCAATAGCCGCCACATTCAGGATCGCGGCACGAAGCGCAGCGGGGTTATTCTGCGCGGCTGTCAGCGTGTAGTCGTTCTTGAGCAACTGCTGTTTGGCGAAAAGGCACTCGCTTTCAAACTTGAGCGCGTAGGCATTCTGCTTGTTAAAGTGCGGCTCAAGCGCAACGAGTTCGTCGGTGATTGACGGTTGTTTTGCCACTGCATTGCTCACAGCACGCCTCCTGTAATCTTGTCATCGCGCAGCCGCTCGCGCCTTGCATCGCCTGCCATTTGCTGTTTCTCATATATCGCTAGAGCCCGGTCGATAAGCTTTTGCTCAACGGCGCACTCTAGTTCGGCCTGGGCCTTGATTGCGTCCTCGGCAGATAGCCGTGGCATCTCGTTCTGGTTGCTGTCAGGCCGCGTCAGGACTTCCAACCGCACGTTGCCATCGTTGTCCTCGTAATACGTTGCCTCGTATTCGTGCTCAAGCCACAGTTTGATTTTCATCCCAAAACCCTCCACATCAATATAATCGTCGCTGCTGCCATCCCAAAGGTTATGAGCGTCAGCACCCAAACCTGCTCGCGTGTCATCTGCCTATCCGTGTGACGGTTCATGCGACCACCTCCACTGGGTCAGATAGAAATCTGAATAATTCCTCGGCATCCGCAAATATAGACGCAGCGGCTTCCACCGTTATGTAAAAGGTGTACTTGTCATCATATAAATGATTGTAATCAGCGCCCACCTGTACGCTAGTCGGGTTCCCGTCCTCATCACGGTGCCGGCGCAGCAAAGACGGCCCGCCATGCAGAGGTAGTGATAGCGCGGCAGGTTGCCACATATTATTCCCGTTAAACTCGCTGAATAATCGGTGCGCCGGGTAAATATAGGCATACACCGCCCACCGCTGACCACCGTCCTCAAACGATGGGCTAGCATGATCAATAGAGTGCCGCGTTACCTGCACCAAGAACCCATCCCCGCCTTGGCTCCATTCGTCTTTATGCCGCCACTGGTTCATGCGACCACCTTGAACACAGCCTTATCCAAACAGAAGATTTTGACACCTTCGTGCATGATTGACCGGCGCACGCATGACTGTGCTGGCAAATCTTCGTAATCAACATCGTCGTAGCGATGGCCGAAGTGCTCGTCAAAGTATTTAGGCATGACGTGCAGCTCAGGGATGCCGCTGCCGTGCGGCCCGCTGACGTACAGTGCAACCATCCCATCAAAGGCGTAAGCCTGGTGCATCCTGCCAATTGTGTCAGCATACGCCTCTGCCTCCGATTCCTGCCTGCCCTCGCCTCCGTGCGCCGCTTCCGTCTCGCGGTCACGGGTGGCTTCTGCTGCTGCTGATACTGCATTATCAAATCTATCGCCAAATACGTTCATGGTTTTGCCTCCAGTAGTTCGCTGTTCTCATAAATGTTTCCGATGACCGTCATTCCAAAATCATCTATTACGGAAGGGATAAAATTCCAGCCGTTCCAATTGTTTTTATCGTTCATCCATTCAACGAGCAACTTGGGTTTGTTTGGGTATGGCATGACAGGGTGCTCGGATTCAAGGATATCCCCCTCGTAAATCTCCACCCCGTTGCGGTCAGTGAGGCCGGTGAACTGCATGACCTCGTACTTATCGCAATTATCAAGAATGCAGCCAAAGCTAGACTCGGGTTCTTCTGTGTTGCCGTGTTCTGCGTCGCCCAGCGTGTCGTAGAAGTCGTGGACTTCGTGCAGCATCTTTTTCTTTTTATGCCACCACGCCCTGAACTTAATTACCCTGCTCACGTAATCTCCCTGTCTTTGCCATCTTTGCGCCGATGAACTGCGCGGTTATTGTCACTCCCATCGAAAACAGGACGCCGCCGATAAAGCCGAAAAAGAAAAGGCTCATTTACACCTCCATCCCGGAATGTTTATAAAACTCGTCGCAGCCACAGTCTCCGCGAGAGACACAACCCGATGCTGTTTTGTCTTGCGCGCCCCGCATGGGGTATGGACACACATCTGCGCCCATCCAGTAATACCACTGATCGCCAAACCGCTTGCAGGTAATTTGCCGCCCGTTCGCCCGCAGCTCCGCAATGATGCTGTTCACGGCACAGACGCAAGCCATTTGCACGATTTCAAGTGTTGAGTACTGCTTGCCTGATGACAGCAGGGCATCGACACGTTGAAGCCTTTCGCTCTTGTCCAGTTTCGCGGCGTTCATGCCGCCACCTGCATTTCTTCAGCAACCTGGCGGGCGACAGAGGCGAGGTATTCGCCTGCCTTGATGTTGTGGTAAGTAGCGGTAGCCAGCAGCCCGCGCACTGTGTTGCCAGTCTCTGCTGCGGCTTTCTCAAACAGCGCGGGAAGGACTGCGGCTTGTGATGGGGTAAGGCCAAACCGTGAAGCGAAAACAACCATGTCTTGCTGAGTGGCGGTAATCATGCTGCTAACTCCCTGCGACTTTGTCGCGCTGTTTATGTTGCCGATGGATTGAATATAGACCTGATGAAAATACCTGTCAAGAAAATATTTCATGTATTTCATAAAAATACTGTAGCAGATATTTGTAGTTGTGCTAGGATATGTACAGTGTTCGACCATATGAGGATTAACCAGTGGAACAGAAACGGCTTGTAATCCAGCTCGCATCCGACAAGGAGCTGAGCAAGAAAGTTAAAAAAGTGGCTTATTACAAGGGCCAAAACGTATCGGCCTGGATTCGCGGGCAGATTGAGGCGGCATATAAGCGTCTTCCGGAGAATGCGAAATGAGCACGACAAAACATCCTCTCTATTCAACATGGTCGGCAATGAAATATCGTTGCTATAACAAAAAGGCGCCGCATTATAAAAACTATGGCGGCAGAGGAATTACTGTCTGTGATAAATGGTTGAATGATTTTTGGGCCTTTGCTGAAGATATGGGCGAAAGACCTGCCGGAAAAAGTATTGACCGCATAGACAACAATGGGATTTATTCCCCGGATAATTGCCGATGGGCTACTAAAAAAGAGCAGGCCAACAATCAGCGCAGAAATCTGGAGTGTAAGTATGTGCCGCTGCACTTTCACCTTAGGCCAAAATTGCTAAAGCAGGTCAGAGCCAAGGCTAAAAAGGAAGGCGTGACAATCGCCGGGCTTCTCCGCGTGATCATTGCGCGTGAGTGCTCGAAGGAGGCGGTGAAGTGATCCACATACACCAATGGGCGGCTGATGATGTTTTTGGGTGGGTTGTGTGTCGATGTGGAGCATTTGCCGACTCCATTCATCTTCTGAATCAACGGGAATCGCAAGCCGCATCAAAAGACGCCCGCATTGCCACCCTTGAGGCGCTGATAGCAGATGCGCCGCATAGCAAGGACTGCCCGCGATCATCAAAGCATTCGTCATTTCTAAGCTGCAACTGCTTCAAATCCCGCGCACTGGACACAAAGGAGAAAAGCAATGATTAAGTACCGCCTATTCGGAACTTCTATCGACGCCATAGAGGTTGTCAGGGAAACCGAAAAGTATGTGTACCTGACCAAACACGACCTGTGGGGTGGCGCTATCGGTGCAGTGAAGGAGGCTAAGCGATCCGAATACCAGAACTGGTTCGATTCATGGAAAGAGGCGCACACATTCCTGCTTCAGCGGCAACGCGGCATTGCGTCAGCGCGCAAGGATTTATACGAAGGCTCGTTGTCCTTGCTTAAACACGTCAGCGGCATGAAGGAACCACTGGACACAGGGGCGAAGGGGTGAGCCAGGAATCGCAGGGACAAAAAACCCGACCTAAGCCGGGTAGTTTGCGCGGCAGAAGGGAGAGGACTGCCGCAGGTGCCTGCCTAGGGGGACAGGGCTTGTTGACACAGCGCAGGGCTTATGCCACTGTCGAGGTGCGAAGTCGAACAGATGGGAAGATTCTAGTACCTGCCAAAATTTTACGCAAGTGTAAAAATATGGCACAACCCCACCTGTTTTTGACTCGCCGCAGCTTTTATGCAGTGGGGCAGTCCTGCGATACCAATTTAAGCCGCCCTGAAACCCGTAATTATGGCCATTGTGAAGTCAGTCCGACCTATGAGGGCGGGATAAACAGCGTAAACGTGACAAATTGTCGTATTCGACAGGGTGCGGTCTTGCCAGCCGGAACTAAATGGTTGCTGATTACTGGACTGATGGAAAGAGTACTTGGTAGGGGGTCACGAACAGCCCTCATTAGACGGACTGTGGAGGAAGAATAATGGCTCACTCGCTCAATAACGCTAAAGCGGCTCAATTCATGGAGCGCACTGCCTCGTTTTCTACTCACGGCAGCCGCAGGGGATTCGTTGACATTGATTTGCCAATACCTGATACCCAATTGAATGACGTCGACGGTGAGAGGGATGCGTTAGTGCGTAGAATGTCTTTTCTTGGTAAACAAATACGAGAAAACAAAACCCTGATGGGATTATCGAAAAACAACACTAAACCCCTGCGCCGTTACCGAGAGATGGCAGAGCGCGGAGAATTCCGAGGGAGTAAAGAAAAATCCAAAATTTTATTGGAGACTCTGCCGCTTGCCGAGGAGTTCACCGCGCTAATGGAGCAGCGCAAAACCCTTGGCCCAGCAACAAGGCGGCGCGGCGAAAGCGATTGCTTTATTGAGGCAGCGAGAGAAATGCTGACGCCTGCCTTGTTTCAACAGATATGGACGCGAGCGCACGCAATACACGACGCTATAAAATAAGGGGTAATCATGGAATTGAAACTGGTACAGCAAAGCCCAACAGACCTGAATCAAGAGGCGCTTGACGACTTCATTGAAAACAGGGTGCAGATGAAAAAGCCTATGACGCCTATGGCAATCAAGAAGGCGCAGAACTTCCTGCTGAAATACCCCTATGAGCATCAACAGTTTATCGTTGATCACGCGATACTGAGCGGATGGAGGGGCTTGTACCACGTTGATATGCCAGAGCGTTCATCGCGCAGCATCAGTTTACATGAGAGCCTGACTGATACCAGTTGGGCAATGTAACTAAGGGAGTAGATAGCCATTATTCACTACCACGGCACAAGACTTTCCGGCGACAGACTGGTGTCTGTGCGGGCATTAGCTGGAAAACACGCAATGGTGAGCCTTGCCGACACTGGAGATATTGAGATTGTCGCAGAAGTGTGCCAGTCGTTCACGCTGGATAACGGGGCTTTTACTGCGTGGAAGCAAGGCACGGCATACGATATTGAAAAATACGCCCGCCTTGTCGATGACTGGTTCCGGCATCCCGCGTTCGACTGGTACTGCATCCCTGATGTTATCGACGGCACCGAGGAGGACAACAACTCTATGCGATGCGCATGGCGCAACGTATGCCCTCCAGGGGCGTGGGAGTTGGGTGTTCCGGTGTGGCATATGCATGAATCGCTTGAGTCGCTTGCTTATTTCTGTGTGGCTTACAAGCGCATTGCTATTGGTTCATCAGGTCAATTCGCCACAGTGGGAAATCAAGCGTGGTGGGGCCGCATGGGTGAAGCGATGCGCGTTATCTGTGACGACGAGGGCAGGCCGAAAGTGAAGATTCACGGTCTGCGAATGCTCGATCCGACAGTGTTTAGCCATTTGCCACTAGCATCAGCAGACAGCACAAACGTGGCTAGGAATATCGGCATTGATAACGCATGGCGCGGGACGTATGTACCGCAAAGCCGCGAGGTCAGAGCTGCAATTATGATGGAAAGAATCGAGGGGCATTGTTCTGCTGCACGGTGGTGTACTGCTAGTTCAGGGACACAACAAAATTTAGAATTATTTGGGTAACTAAGGGAGAGAGCAATGAAACAACACAAGCCAAGAAGCGCCCAACGGCAGGCAGTGCTAAAGCTGTTTGAGACGATGGACAGTGTGACGAAATATGATGCAGCCGAAGCTATTGGACTGTCGCCAATCAGCGCGGCTAACCTGCTTAATTCCATGATGCAGGACGCCGTTATCAGGCGCGGGCCGGATGTGGAGGGTAAGTCGGGGCAGGCGCTACGCACGTTCGTAAGCAACCGCAGGTGCGCTAACAAGTTCCTGACAATGGCGATACGCCGGAAAAATAATTCTGAATTAGGCATTGAAAGTGTCAGGGGATGGGTTTAAGGTTCGGGGACTGGCAGCGGAAACTACCAGCCCCCTATCGACTGCACTATGAGAGGTAGCACAGTGAATGCAGGAAGTGTAACACCGGATTATAAAGATTTCATAGCAGCAAAATCATTCGCGCACATTGAAGCTGGATTTACTGCGGCAGATATTCCTTGGCCATTAAAAGACTTCCAGATTGACGCCGTTAAATGGGCCTGCCGCCGTGGTCGCGCCGCGCTGTTTGCAGATACTGGATTGGGTAAAACCCTGATGCAGCTCGCATGGGCGCATCTGGTGATGGAATACACTGATAAGCCGGTACTGGTGGTAACGCCTTTGTGCGTCGCGCAGCAGACTGTACGTGAGGGTGAAAAGTTCGGCATTACGTGCGAGTACGTCCGCGAGCCAAAATTCTGCAATTCCCGCATCCATGTAACCAATTACGAAATGCTGAAAAATTTCAAGCCGGAATCGTACTCAGGCATCGTGCTGGACGAGTCCAGCATCCTGAAAGGCATGGATGGCAAGATGCGCCGGTACATCACGGAATTCGCGCAAAGCATCCCATATCGACTGTCCTGCACCGCGACACCTTCCCCGAATGATTTTATGGAGCTTGGCACACAGTCCGAGTTCCTTGGGATTATGTCGCAGGTTGAAATGCTCGCCATGTTCTTTATCCATGACGGCGAAGATACCGCCAAGTGGCGACTGAAAGGGCATGGCAGGTTGAAATTCTGGCAGTGGCTTTCCACATGGGCGCTCGTTATCCGCAACCCTTCGGATTTAGGCTACAGCGGCGAAGGCTATGATTTGCCCGAACTGATCTACCACGACCATATCGTTGAAACCGGAGTGACGGATGGGCTATTTGCAAAGCTGGCGATGGGGTTGCAGGAGCGCAACCAGGCGAGGCGCGATTCCGTTGATGCTCGCGTTCAGAAAGCCGCAGAGATTGCAAACGCGGTAAATGGCCCGTGCATAGTTTGGTGCCACCTGAATGACGAAAGCGCAAAACTCGAAACCCTGATCAATGGCGGCGTTCAGGTGTATGGGTCAATGTCGCCGGATGTGAAGGAAAGGCTGATCACAGGGTTTTCAACTGGCGAGGTAACGACACTGATTACCAAGCCAAAGATCGCAGGCTTCGGCCTGAATTGGCAGCATTGCAATCACATGGTGTTTGTCGGGCTGTCTGACTCGTGGGAGTCGTTCTATCAAGCGGTTAGGAGGTGCTGGCGGTTTGGTCAGGATAAGCCCGTAACCGTTCACATCGTCACTGCCGATACCGAGGGCGCTGTGCTGGAAAACATCCGGCGCAAGCAGTCGCAAAACGAAGAAATGAAAAAGGAAATGGCGGCGATTATGCACGATTTCACGATTGCAGAAATTAAAGGCGCTACGTCTGAGAAAACCGACTATATGCCAGTTGAAACAATGAGGATAGCATCATGGATGTAATCGACCAAAGCATTACCGAGAACTATGCCGTATACAATGCGGATACCGTCACCGTGGCGCAATCATTGCCAAGTGATTCTGTGGGGTTTTCAGTGTTCAGCCCCCCGTTTGCTTCGCTGTATACCTACAGCAACTCGGAGCGCGACATGGGCAACGTAAAAACCCATGATGAGTTTTGGCAGCAATACCGCTACCTGATTAAAGAGCAGTTCCGCGTTATGAAGCCGGGGCGCAATATCGCTATCCACTGTATGAATCTGCCGAGTTCAAAACAGAACGATGGTTTTATCGGTATCAAGGACTTTCGCGGCGACATTATCCGCGAGTATCAGGCACAAGGGTTTATCTACCATTCCGAGGTGTGCATATGGAAAGACCCTGTAGTTGCAATGCAGCGCACCAAGGCGCTCGGGTTGCTTCATAAGCAGGTTAAGAAAGACTCCTGTATGTCACGCATGGGTTTAGCTGATTACGTCGTGGTGATGCGTAAGCCTGGCGACAACGCAGATCCGATCAGCGGTGAATTCAAGTATTACGTTGGAGACAACCCGCCATCCACGTTTGACCGTTTCGAGCGCGACGATGGTCGGCTTTATTTCGTTCCCGGCATCAACGGCACAAGCATAGACGTTTGGCAGCAATACGCCTCGCCGGTTTGGGATGATATCAACCAGACGGATACCCTGAATTTCAGGGAGGGCCGCGACAACGACGACGAGCGCCACATATGCCCGCTGCAATTGGATGTTATCGAGCGGTGCATTCAGTTGTGGAGCAATCCCGGAGACGTGGTTTGGACGCCGTTCATGGGCATCGGCAGCGAGGTCTACATGGCCGTGAAACTTGGCCGCAAGGGTTTGGGTGTGGAGCTAAAACCTAGTTACTACCAGCTCGCACTGCGCAATATCGAGCAGGCCGATAAAAACCAATACGAAATGTTCGCAGCATAGAGGCCACACCATGAGCAAGATAGAAACCATCCACACAAAGGAACCTGTCTGCCCATATTGCGGGCATGTACAGAGGGACGCATGGGAATTGAATTTAGGGCCGGGATTGGAGGGCGACGGCGAAATGGATTGTGGAGAGTGCGAGCGGTCGTTTTTCGTATCACGTTATTGCGACATCACCTACAAAACAAAACCAATGAGCGGGATTTGAAACCATGATGATTCCAGAGGAATACATCCCTGAAAGAGCGGTCGCAGACAGCATAGCCGAAAGCCTTGAGCGCATAGCCCGCGCCCTTGAGTCCCTGGTAGAGCTAGCGGAATCGGCAGCGCAGGCACCAAACGATGAGGAGGGGTAGATGATAACAACGACAACGAAAGTAGCGATTCACCCTGAATCAGAGCCGCTATTCAGCGAGCGCGGGTACACGATTGAGATTGACGACGAAGCAGCAGGCCCGTTTATCAAACTGCGCGGGCAAAACGATTTGGCGGAATGTGGGACGGTGTTTATTGAGTATCAGGACTGGCCAACGCTTCGCCACGCTATTGACGAAATGGTTGAGCAATGTCGGAAGCTGGACAATGCCGGCAAAGACTGATGAGCTATGGCCGCGCCAATACGCAGAGCAGATCGCCGCCATGAAATCCCTGTCAGAGCGCAGGGCAGCGGTAGAGGCAGTGCCGGAGCATCTGAGGCCGATAGTGAAAACGCATTTGACTATACGAGCGGAGAGGGTGAAGTATGGAGCTAAATGATTGGTGGGAGCGGATGCTGTACGAGCACCGCCTTAAGGCCGCAAAGGATGCGAGAGAAGGGTATTTTGAGTTGCCATACCCTGTTGATGATGACCCTCAGAATCAGGACGAAAATCACGCCTATGCGACAGAGTGGAAAGAGGAAAGGCGACGGCTTGGAGATGCATTCAGGTGGGCGGGTTGATGGAAAACGTTAGCGGCGAGAAGCCCAAGACCGACAAGCAGCGTGCAGCGGCGCACCTGTGGATGGAGCAAACAGCCAAGGTGCTGAATGACCACGGCATCACAAAGCAGATTGTGCTCGACAACCTGGGATCACGAGGGCTGGATACCGCATGGACGAAGGAGTCATTCAAGGAGGATGTTTATCGGCCTGTTTTCAACGCCGTGGCTGCAAAGCAGAGCACTGAGGAGGCTAACACCACTGACCACGATATCGTTGTGCAGGGGCTTCAAAAATGGGCAGCAAAAGAGCTTGGGGTGGTGTTGCCGCCGTTTCCATCCATTTATTCACAGGCAGAGGAGAGGCAGGGATGAGTGAGTACAGTGAATCTTTTGAATTATGGGCGCAAAAAAACGGCTACGCGATGCAACGGGCAGGTGCAATATCAAGCTATGTTGCCCCGCTGACACAGTGCGCGTGGCTTGCGTGGAAGGCAGGCAGTGCGGCGGCACAAGCCCGCATATCCGAGCTAGAGGCACAGGTATCGGCATGGCAACGATGGTATGACCAGTGGGAATTTTCAAATGATTACAATTTGCCTGATTCACCGGAGACAGAGGATCAAATGAAATGAGGTCACAATCCATAACCGAAATCATGGGGTGCATAGCAGTCGCCGAAATTGACAGCCCGATTGCTGTTTTCGTTAATCCGGATGGCAGCTATCGCTCACAGTTCGCCGCGCCGGTATTGACTCGCCTTGCGTTGGAAATGCGCCCGCCGAATCTCGTAGGGGTATTCCACAATCAGAGCAACCAGCACGATGTTTTGCAGGCGCTTGGGTACGTCAAGCCGAAAGGGCGCAAGTATCCGGTGTCGTCATGGGTTAGAGGTATCCAGCCCTTAGCGAGCTAGGCGCTGATGCTGAGGCATGGTAGAATCGGGATACGCGCAGCGACTAACTGCGCGCCCCTATTCCGCACAGCCTCAGGAGGGCCGCATGGAACTTACGCAATCATACCTTAAATCCATCCTTCATTACGACCCGCAGACAGGTGTTTTCACTAGATTAGTATCAACAACAAATAGTGTTCGTGTTGGTGATATTGCAGGGTGTTGCGATTTTAAAGGTTACGTTGTAATTGGCGTAATGGGCAAAAATCGCAAAGCACATCGCCTAGCATTTCTTTATATGACAGGCGAGCTCCCATGCGACCAAGTGGACCACATCAATGGAAACCGCAGCGATAATCGGTGGGTCAACCTACGCGCCGCGAACAACGCAGAGAATAGTCGCAACCAAAAGCGTAATTCAAGAAACACATCGGGCGTTACAGGAGTGTATTGGGAGCGACTAATCAGCAAGTGGCGAGTCTTCACGCAGATAAGTGGGAAGCGAGTATATATAGGAAGTTTTTCCAACAAGGAAGACGCGTTGATTGCGAGGAAGTCGGCGGATATAGAGCACGGCTATCATCCTAATCATGGGAGAGAGGCGTGAGCGACCTATCCACCAAGCAGAAGCAATGCCGAATCTGCAAAAGCGACTTCGACCCACGCACCACAACGCAGCGTGTGTGCTCTCTGCCGTGCGCTGTGGCCGATACCAGGGCCAAACGTGAGAAAGCGTACAGGGCCGAGACAAAGGCGCTCAAGGCGCGAATTAAGCCGCGCTCGCAGTGGATCAAAGAAGCGCAGGCGGTGTTCAATCGCTATATCCGCACAAGGGACGCGGGACAGCCGTGCATATCATGCGGAGGAAATACAAAGGCCAATACCGATGCAGGCCATTATCGCCCAACGTCTGCACAACCCGCACTCCGCTTTAATGAGCTGAATTGCCATCTTCAATGCCGCAAGTGCAACACGTTTTTGAGCGGCAACCTCACAGGCTACCGGGTAGGACTTATCGCCAAAATCGGCGTGGAATTAGTGGAGTGGCTAGAGACAGACCACCCGGCAGCAAAATACTCCATTGATGACCTCAAGTTTCTAAAGCGGTATTACGGCGAGCAGGCGAACGGGATTTTGAAAGAACGGGCTAAAGGCTAAAATGGCCGGGATTAGCACATAATTAGCACTAGTGACCGATTGGCTACTGACTGGCGACTATTTGGGCTATACTGCCGAAAACAAAGAGGGCGGCGCTTGAATCCTCGGACTGATACGAATTCTGTGCAATGGTTATTGGTTTCATGGGCGCACTGGCGGCGCACTCAGGCCACGGATGCCAAAGGTTATCCCCATCAAACCCCATTCAGGGCGCTACTCGGTGGCTCAATCGGAACCCCAGGCATAGACGACGAACAGGCCGAAAAGGTAGACAAGGCTGTTTGCCGGGTCAGGGAGAGATGCCCCGATATGGGCGAAGTCCTGATTCTGTACTACCTTGAAGGCAAGACCGTAAGCCGCATCGCTCGCCATGTCAGTAAGTCATCCGAGCACGCCCGCCGCCTCTTGGCCCAAGGCGAAACCGCTGTGGACTATATCCTTAACCCCTGAAAAACCCCCTTGCATATTCCGATTTTCAAGTGTAAATTCGGTGTAATGTCGGGCTTTGCCCACTAAAATCCATACCCTGCCGCGAAATCTCCTAGTTTCACGGCCCTATGCCCTCCTCGTGAGGGCTTTTTTTTGACCTGACCACAAGGCACTTGCCAGATGGATGACATGCGCGTTGATGGCGGGATCGTGGCGATAGTGCTGGCCGCGCTCGGAACGGGGTGGACCATGATCCGCATGTTTTTCAATCTGATGAAGCGGGTCGAGAACAACGAGACGGATATCAAGGCGCTGAAAGTCGCGCATGACGAAAAACTCGATCAGATGCACGACGATATCCAGGCACTATCCCAGCGCACAGACCGGCGGCATGACACGATTGAAGCCAAGCTGGATCGGTTGATTGAGAGGGGCGGCAAGTGACTACACCAAGATTGAGAGAAAGTGACCATGCCTGAAATCATCCTGAATGTGTCCGGCACCACCCGCACGACCGGCACGGCAAATCCTGTTATATCCGGCGTCACCGGGACATCTGGCCCAATGACGGATGTGCCTGACGGTACAGAGGTTTTTTACGTTCGGAGATACAGTAGCAATAAACCGGGCTTTGAAAACTGCATCGGCATCTGGCGATCAGCTACGGACACTATCGAGCGCACGAGCGTCGAGAAGTCGAGTAACGGCGGCGGTGCTGTCGTTTGGGGAGTCGGGGAGCAGACGATTGATATTTCGATCAGCCCCGACATGATCGTTGCAGATGATGATCCCCGCCTGGTCAGTGAGGACGTGGACGACATGACGCGTGGCACCGCGCCCACTGGTGTTGAGAAATTTGCGACCACGCAAGGCGGCGACCCGGTAGCCATGACCGCGCAGCAGATAGCGGGCAACCCTCTCAGGGCGCAGTTGGGGCACGACAGAACAAAGAACAAGAGCTTTTCCAATTTTACAAAGATGCCCAGACTTTTTAGCGCTGCCGATGGGTCAAGTGGCGTATTGCTCGGACTAGAGCCCTTCCTGTGTTACGCAAGCGGCACGGGATCGACAGTTGCTAACCTTCAAGCGATCACCCAAACATCTGCGCCGTTCTTATCCACGGGCACAACAACGACAGGTCGGGTATGTCTGGAGCACATCGAATACCCGATACTTTATAGCCCTTTACTGTATGACCGGGATTACCGAAAAACCATCGTTATTGGGAGCCTTCTCCCCTCCAGTGAGAGCTACACACTTCAATGCGGATTTATCGACAGCGCACCAGAAATTGCCGTTTTTGGCTCTGGCCTTGGGGTATTTTTTGAATTAACCGCCGCCTACGCAAACTGGCAGGCGCGGTGGATTACACACACTTCGGGGGCGCTAAATGATCGCAGGGTGGATACTGGTGTCGCGGTAAGCGCCGCAGGTATTTATACGCTCAGGGTGTACCTCATTTCCCACCCGACTGATGCAGCAAGCCGCAAGGCCGAGTTTTATATTAATGGCACTTTGGTGGCAACGATTCAACACGCTGTCTACAGCGCGACGAGTATGGCAACAGGCACCCGCCTAAGTATGGCAGAGGTGATAAAAAAATCCGCAGGAACAACCGGCGCGGGTATAGCTGTAGGAGTACATTACAGCGAGATCGAAAACGCGGACACGTATGAGGCGCTTGACGCATGATCCTGTCCGTTGGTGGTGTGCCTGTCACCTACGGGGGAAAGCGATTACGGTTGCCCATGCCTAGAATATCAGTGTCGGGCAAAAACTTTATTCGCGAAGAGCAGGTTTATAACCTGTGGGGGTGGCACTCAGACGTGCAGACGCCTCTGACAGACTCGGGCATCGTTCCGTTAATACAGGAAGAAATGCGCCTTCTGCGGCGAACAAAAGCAAACGTAGTGCGGATATTTACGCAAATGTGGGACTTTGTGAGCGGGCCGGATAAAGACAGTCTAGTGTTTAATTCCGAGACGTTTGCGAACCTCAAATCTTTGTTAGATGCGGCGAAAGATAACAACCTCTACATTAAACTCTGCGGCGCGAATATCTGGACCCCCGCAGATGCGCCAGAATGGTTTGACGCACTAGGGCATGAGGATCGGTGGGACGTGCAGGCGACGTTTTACACTCTTTTGGTCACGGCAATTATGGAATGCGGTCACGCGAGCACTATATTTGCGTATGACCTTGTGGGCGAGCCTGTTGTAAAAACAGACCCCGATTACCCTTGGTACGGCGAAGAAAGTTACCCCGGCGTCGGCGGGGGCGTGTCGGGTTTGTACCTCAACCCTTGCATAGCCAGGGGTCCCACAGCAACCGACCAGTCGGCGCGGGATTTTATCACTCAGTTGAGCGCCGCGATTAAGGCCGTCGATCCCCGTGCGCTCTGCACAACAGGGACACTGCATTTTGTCGGGGGCGCATTTGGGCGGGACAACACGCAGGATATTCTGGATTTTGTCTCCCCGCATATATACCCAGGAACCGCCGAGGATATACAAGGCAACACGCCACCTGAACAGGCTCAAGGATGGGCGGCGGCTACATGCCCGGTGGTCTGTGGGGAGTTCTATGCATGGAGTGATGACGCCCCTAATCGCGCCCTGCTTGATGTCATCACCTCGGACATGCAGGGCGTAATAAACTGGAATGGGGACGAGTTGCCGTGGGAAATCGTTATAGACCCTACCCTGCCGATTTTCGACCAGATACTGCTCGCGATACAGCGGTACAACGTCGAACTTTTTCTGTCAGTTAGAAATGACTTTCTCGACGCAGCGTAATGGACTGGCGTAAAACACTGGCCACAGTAGCCCCGGCGATTGCCACGGCACTGGGCGGCCCGCTGGCAGGCGTTGCTGTGCAGATGGCTGGCAAGGCTTGCGCTGGAAATCCCGCTGGCCATTGCTGCGATCGCCGAGGAAACCGGCTACACGCTCGCTGGGCCTGACTTGGTAATACTTGACCAGGGCGAAACAAATGCCGCGTTCGGCACGACGGCAGCGGCCCAGGCGAGAGCGGTTGTATGCGAGGCATGGCGGCTGGAAACGCCTTCACCGATGGGCGCGTTCGGGGCTTATATGTGATGGGCGGCAAAAAAGTTTTGGTGCATGGCGCATAAGGAGCAATGTATGGACGTAACAGCAGAGCAGTTCATCAATGTGGCAACGCACGTTATTGCTATCGCAAGCATTGTTGCGGCAGTAACGCCAACGCCATCAGATAACGCTGTGCTGATTGTGGTGCGCAGGGTGCTGGATTACCTGGCGTTCAACTTCGGTGGCGCGAAGAACAAGGCCCAGGCTGACGCTGAGAAGTTCAAGCGCTGATGTGGGACAGCAGATACTTCAAGCGCGCCGAGTTCGCCTGCAAGTGCGGGTGCGGGGCAGACACTATCGACTATGAACTGGTGCGCGCACTGGATGACATACGCGAGCACTTTGATCGCCCGGTTGTCGTAACCAGCGGGGTGCGTTGCGCGTCACACAACAAGGCGGTAGGTGGTGCAGCAGGCAGTCAACACCTGCGGGGCAGGGCGGCGGACATTGCCGTATATGCCACATCCCCGGCAGTGGTGGCAGACCTCGCTGAGCAGATGGGCATGGGCGGCGTGGGTCGATACGAGACGTTCACTCACATTGACACCCGTCACGGAACGGTAAGGTGGCGCGGATGATCGGCAGCGGACCCCTCGGAGCCAGCCCACTGGGCGGACCGGGTGACACAATCATTGACTCAGGCGTACCCGCAGCAGGATTGACCCAGCTCCACCAGTACACCGGCAGCAGCACGGCAGTAGTCAGTATCAGGCAGGGGGACTCGATTGGGCTCAAGTACGGGCTCAATGATGAATCCCTCGCAGACTGGACGTGTGACGTGGTCATCAAGACATACGCAGGGCAGGCTGAGCCAGAGCACGAACTGACGCTGGACGAGATCACCGACGACGACACCCGTTACATCGGCATGATACCCGGCACAGTCACTGCGCTGCTGGACCCGAGGCGCTACATCATCGTCGCCGATCTGTACAACTCGGACACCGGAGAGGCCAAGGAATACGTGGCCACGCTGATAGTTCAGGGTCAGGCGCAGGTTGCGGCTTAGTGCCAAGCAGGCCAGCCCACTACTGCGCACTGTGTGGTAGCGCTCACGGCTCAACCTGCCCCAAGCGCAAGCCCTACGAGACACAAGGCCAGCACCGAGGCAACCGGCATGCCAGAGGCTACGGCACGCGGTGGGAACGCACCAGGCGCCAAGTGTTGGCCAGAGACGACGGTTTGTGTCAGGAGTGCAGCAGGCAGGGCATCGCAACGCCAGCGCACGCAGTCGACCACATCAGACCCAAGGCCCACGGCGGCACGGATGACATGGACAACCTCCAGTCGCTGTGTAAGCACTGCCATGCCACGAAAACGGCGACAGAGAGCAACAGGGCCAGAATGTGACGCAAATTGTCACTTTTTGGGCAAAAGGGGCGGGGCGGGTCGATCCTTGGCCACATATGGCCGAAGTACAGATCGGAAGAGCG
>ERZ869929.148-NODE-148-length-41821-cov-27.129244_pt1 | contig 41821 bp, 55 predicted proteins | sample MGYA00579312_ERZ869929 | MGnify/ENA primary metagenome ERZ869929 (study PRJEB32216, sample SAMN09231818) | wastewater metagenome | place: USA: Maryland | collected 2016-08-09 | study: EMG produced TPA metagenomics assembly of the PRJNA472060 data set (Reclaimed... | reverse complement strand
TCACCAATTGCTATTACTTCATTATCTTTCGTGATCTGAATTTCATGCTGGACCAGTCTGTCTGGCATGGTTATCAGAACTTGTGTGTTATTAAAAATCGGGCCGCCCTGGAGTGGGATGGGATTCCTTTTTGCTTCCTGTGCGCGAGAAAGAATTTCAAAAGTCCTAGCCAGTTCCATGTATGTGGCTTCATCAGAACGCTTCATTAGGGAATCAAGAAGATGGCTTTTAAGTCCAGTCATTTTGGTTTCGGTCAGGACTTCTTCTTGATCCTTTCCTTGGTTTTCCAGCCGGGACGCTTCTATTTCTAGTTTGACATCCTCTCGGGAAAGAAGCTGGGAAATTCTGCCGGGGGAAACTCCTATGATTGCGGCCACTTGTCCTGGTGGGAGTCCTTTTTTAAGGAAGGCCAGTGCGCGTTTTTCGTCCATTTCTTTCTCCTGCAAATCAATCTATGAGGGGAGTGTATCAGGCTGCGGGAAGGGAAGCAATGTCCTCGTTTGTTCTTTTTTTCTGAAGGGGGGGTGTCCTAGTTTTTTATGAGAGAAAAGATCTTTTTTCTTAATTCTGGAAATTTTTTAGGGATTTTTTCGGGTAGTCATTGATAACCCCAGGCGCGCCAAGACAAAAAAAAAGCCCCACCGGGGGGCTAAGTGATTGATTTCTTTCAGAAGTTCTGGTCGATGCGGTCCGTGCCGTCCGGTTCCATAACTTTCTTTACAATACTGTCCAGTCTGTACTCATGTTTATCAAGGCGGAGTGTCTCGACCTTGATGTTAGCCATCTGTTCAGATATTCTTTCAGGGATAGACAGGGAAAAGGTCTTTTCCATGATAATCGTGCCGGACTCATTCCTGATTAAAACAACCACCTCGGCAGTGGTGACAGTGATAGTAGATGCGATTCTCATTGTGATTTCCTTTCGTCTTTCGTTCAGATAGAAAAGGGGAACCGAAATTCCCCTGTTGAGTATTACTCTTCGTCTTCCAGCGAAGTACCGGAGAACGCGAGGGCTTCTCCAAGCTCGTTGAGAATCTTATCGTACTTGCTGACGTCTTCATCAGAAAGCGTAGCCAAGAAGCCATCGAGCACTTTCTGAACAACTTGCTTATTGCCGCTGGAGGTTTCGGCCAGGGCTTTCGCCGTCAGCAAATAGCCAAGGACATTGCTCTTCCAACCGTCGCTTTTCTTCAGGCCAGTGACAAAGGCAGTAATAGCAGCCTTGAATGCCGCAGCAATTGCAAAGTGCTGTCCTCTCGTGCTGGAAGTTTCAACCAATTCAGCAATGGTCGTCCAGAGAGATTGTCCAGACTTGAACGTAATGCTCTTGGGTTCCAACTTGCTGAACAGCTTGATTTTACAAGCAGCCTCGATTGCATCCGCCAAGAATTGCGAGAAGTTGCTTTCGTAGGTATCCAGAACCTTCTCGCCATCCTTTTCCATGACAAGGGCAGTTTCCGTGTTGAGATGGTCTTTCACCTCATCCAGAGTCGGGACAAGAAAGGCAATCTTGCCAATGTCTTTACGCTCGCCCTTTCCGTTAGAGCCCTTGATGGTTTCGCGAATGGTGGTAGTGATGGCTTTCATTTTGAATCTCCCAAAAATCCAGAAATCTGTCTGGCCAGTGTCGGCTGAACCCTCAACCAACAGACCCAATTCTACCTGAACCGTGCCAGATGTCAAGTGTTTTCTCTTTTTTCTTGAAAACTTTTCCGCCCGAGTCCTGGTTTCCTGAATCACGAATGCGAATCTGACAAAAGAAAAATTGAATGGATTGAAAAATTGAATGGGCTGAAAAGAAAATCCGAACGGCCATCGAGGACATGAGGACCGATCTGATGAATCTTGAAAATCTTACCGATCTTGAAAATCTTACCAACCTTCGATTGTAACCCCCCCTCCCGGTCGCATCCGAGGTGTCGGTTCTATTTCCCTATCCCCTATAATATTTCTATCCCCAGTATAATTTGAATACCCCAGAATATTTGATACCCTATAAGGTATATATGGGGTAGGAAGTTATTCTAAAAATTTGACAGGATCAATTCTACATACATTGCATAGTCTCACTTTCCTTTCTCTACTCTCTTCACAGGAATGGATGAAACAGGCATTGAATAGAAGATATAGGAAATGGGAAGAGATAAGAACGAGAACTGCACCCACCAGACGACCGCACAGGGAGGGTACAATCGAAGGTTGGCGAGATTGGTGAGATCGGGAAGATTGAAAGACCTGTCCTCTTGTCCTCGATGCACCACGATGGTGCGTGACCCACTCACCCCTTATGAATCAATGACCTACCTGACCCACTTGACCTTTCGACCCCCCTGTGCTACCCTAACCACTGGCCCACCATTATTTTATTTTCCAGCCAAGAGAAAGGAAACAAGCAATGAAAAATCTATCAAACAACTATGGAAATCTGATGTTCCTTGATCCTGAAGCTGAAGCCGAAGGCAACCTTACCAACACAGTCCCCATTGGTAAGGAAGAAATAAGGATTCCAGTTTCAATTTCCCCTGAGAAGAACGAAAAAAGAATCCGCCAAGAAGGAAAGGTTCTCGTCAGCAGTGCAGTCTGCCCGATAACAGGGATTTCCATCTCTCTCCTTGTCCCGAATCTTCCCATTTCTTTCGACTATGAAAATCCGATCGGACGCTATAGGAATGCGATCAAAATCTCCCAGCTCTCCAGACGGGAACAAATGAATCTGTCAGAGGAAATCCTGGCCGGAACCATTCTTTCTCTCCTCGAATGCGCAGGACTGGTTGAAAAGACATTTTCCTACAAAGCAGCAGAAAGCAATCAGATTCTCTCCTCCCTAAAAACAGAAAAGCTGGTCGAATGCCTTTATTCTGTCAAGAAAGTGGTAGAAAGCAAGGCAGACAAAAAGGTTCTGGCAGAAAGACTTCCACATATTACTTTCTGCAAGAATACGGATTTTCCGGCCTATGTCCAGACATTAATGGACATAACATTTCCAAAGCCGAAGGCAGAGACAGTCCAGCCAGAAGCAAAAGTCTCCGTTCCTGCACAAACAAAGAAAGTTTCGGCCAGACTCCAGGTGACAATAGTCACAGCAATTCGGAAAATGACGAAATCCCTACAGGCCGATGGAATCATAAGCAATAAGGCAGCGGGGATTTTCCTGTGGCTCATGACGGATGAAAACATCCAGACAATGACCGCAGAACAGAAAGCCAAGTACATTCTCTACCTGACGGAAAAGAACAATGAAACAGCAAATAAGCTGGCCGTCCTGTTCTCTTCCATTGACAAGGGAAAAGAAGTGAATCTGGAGGATGAAGTTATCCCAGAAGATGCGCCGAAAATTTCCTTCTTGGAACAACTGGCGCAAAGGAAAGCGAAAGGAAAACAAAATGGTTAAATTCTCATTGAAAGGTAGGGACTCAGAAGTCCTAAGAGCTTTCATTCAGGAGCACATTCTGACATCGGAAGAAGTAGATTCTGGCGTGATAGTAAATAGAAAGTTCCCATACACTATCTGTTTCGATAAACTGGATGATGGGCTTATCATTCTGGAAAATCTCCCAATGAAGGTTCTTGTTTCATTCCAGACATTGCAAGGTGGTCTGGCCTATGCAGTAGTTCGAATCTTGAAAGAAAGGAAGGAAGTAAAATGAAATATGACATTCTTGTACTCCAAGCATTTCAATATGCGCTGGAGGAAATAAAAAAGGAGTCGATAGACAATCAAGCTGGAATCTGCTATTACATCAAGGATTTCTACGACTACCAGGATGGAGAGTTCCATGAAACCATTGGATATGAAGTTGTCGAATGGATGCAGGATACTTATTTCCCCAGTGTCTTGCTAGGAGATTACTGGTGGCCAACCGATCCTTACGAATTCGATAAAAAGAAACTGTTAGATTCAAAAATAAAAAGGATCCATTTCCTTCAAAGAATCATTGAAGATCTCATGTGTGGAGAATGAGAGATGAATGACATACTTGAAAATCCCAAACATCTGAAAAAGATGGCGAAATCCCTGGATTCTCTCATTAAAGACAACCCTGATTGCCATCATTTCGTCACCTGCCTCATGGGCAAAAAAGAAATGAGAATGGAACGGATCATTATCTCAGGGAAAGTAGGATATTACTTGACTCCAGCAACCTGCCCATTCTATTCAAAAGAATATCCCTACACAAAGGAAATCCAGCATGTGAGAAAGAATGGATCACCGCATGCTGTTTATAAGCTCGACGAACTGATCGAGCTGATGGAAAAAGGGAATTTCGAAATCAAATAACGGAAAGGAAAAACCAAATGAAATACGATATTCAAGCTCTGCAGATTTTCCAGGAAGTTCTTGAAAGTATCAAGGAAGGGGATTCCTACTGTCAAGTAGGAATCTGCAGGGAACTTCAGTATGCAGATGCTTCGCGTCTCTTTGAATTGCAAACCTGGATGCACGGGAAATATATGCCGGATAAAGGTCTTGGAATATATTGGTGGCCCGTTGATGAAGGCCATGAAGATGAAGAACTCGAACAAGCGCAAAAAGACCGAATAGCTTTTCTTGAACGGATCATCGAAGATTTAATGTGCGGAGAATGAACAATGTCACATCTTACTCCCCTGGAATACAAAAAAGTCTTGACTTGGGAAGAGAGAGTCAAGAAAGAACAGGAAGATAACTGGCAGGAATACAACAGGATCAGGAATTCTGGTCCTATTTCTCTCTATGAAGAAAGGGAACTTGCTGATGAACTTGGGCTGTTTGAGGAAGATTCTGTGGAAGATTCCGATAGTTAAAGAGTACCTTCTTTCACGGAAGGTTCAGAAAATCAACAGAAAAAGAGGAAAGAAAAAATGATACGAACGGACGACCTAGTTGAAGTATGCAGTTATCAGAAAACGATCAGTCTGCTCAATGGAAAGATTGACGAGATTCTACAGAAATATTCCTGGGAAGATTTAGCCTGTCATCCTGAATTGAAAGTCAGGGCTATTCTCCGATATTCGGATCTTATGGGCGGCACCTACGCGGAAGCAAAACAAGCAGTAGAAGCCTGTGCCCAGAAACTGAAATACATTAAACTGTGAAAGGACAAAAGAAATGAAGAAACAACTAGGTTTCACTTCTACCGAGCTGTTTTTAACGGTAATGATCTCAGTCATCACAGTTGGGTGGGTCTGGAATATCATTAAACTATTCAATGTGCTGGATGATCCTTTTTCGGCCAGGATAGTTTTAAGAATGCTTGGTATCCCACTCTTCATACTTGGCGCAATCATAGGATACTTCTAGGAAATGGAAAAGGAAAATGGAGCATGCAATAATCTCCCCCGAAACAATCATGGAACTCATGGCAGAAAAAGGTATAATGCCGGAGGATGTTTATCAGGGCCTTATTTCACAGGAGGACTGTCAGAAGCACAAAAAACTCCTGTCAGCCACAACCATCTTCGTGATGAAAATCCTGAAGAACGGTAATATCAAGATGGACCTGGAAACAATTTTGATCCTCAGCGCAACACATTATCTGGTACTGATGAAAATCATAACAGATTAACAACTTCCCCGGGTGGTGAAATAGGTAGACACAAGGGACTTAAAATCCCTCGCTGCAAAGCATATCAGTTCGAGTCTGATTCCGGGGACTCTTTTTCAGGAGAAGTAAATGCCAAGAAATACAGTTGATGAAATGATCGAAATACTTCAGGCTTACAAAGAGGGAAAAACCCTGGAATGCCGGGAGGCTTTTTTCGACGGAGCTGTGTGGAAAACTGGGGGTGAGCCAGTCTTTTCTTTCAACAATACGGAATATCGTATCAAGAAGGAACCTCCCAGGAAGAGAAAGCTTTATCAATTCCTTTGCCAGAACACAGGAGATAAGAGATATTTCGTCACGGCGAACATGATGGAAGATGAAGCAGAATGCATGAGAACTTATGCATATTCAAATGTGGTCAAAAGATTGGATCACACAATGATCGAAGTGGAGGGATAAGAAAATGGGAATCATCAAACAGACAATTGTGAAATGTGATGGTTGTGGAGCTGAAGCCAAATGTGGATCACTTCCGCCAATGGATGCAATAGCGGCAATGAAGAAAAGAGGATGGTTCTACCATTACAAAATCGGCTGCTATTGCAATGGATGCAATGCTGAATATCACCAGAACAAGGAGAAAAGAAATGACGCATGATGAAATGATCGAAATAATCCAAGCGCACAAGGATGGGAAACAGATCGAGTTCAGGAAAAGTGTTTCAAAAGAACCCTGGAGAAATCTGGATGGCCTAATGTTTGATTTCGTCCTTTTCACCTACAGAGTGAAACCGAACCAGAAAAAAACCCTCCATCAGTACAACTACCAAACAGCCACTGGAGCTATTTACAGACACGATAAGTTTTTCGAGTCCTGGGCAGAGGCTGAAAGAGTGACTGGATGTAAGATTATCGGGCCGGCACTTGAAACAAAGCTTGAGATTTAATTCTCAACTCAAAGGGTTTTAGCAATAGAACCCTTGAAGTTGGGCACATTTTTTCTTATAAAAGGAACCATCATGGCACTGACACTTGCAGAACTTTGCGCAAAGAAAGGAATCGTTCTTCCGTCCGCAATCAAGAAAGTTAATCCCACAATCAAAATCGAGGAACCTATTAGCCAGAAGGAAAAAACTTTCTCTCTTGATATTGAACTCGACATTGACCAGTCTCAGGCAGTGGAACTTGCGCTGGCAGGAAAAAGTTTTTGCCTTATCGGGAAAGCTGGAACTGGAAAGACAACCACGGAACGGGAGATTGTAAAGGCTCTCCTGAAAAACAATGGAAAATCCAGCCATATATTCAGAATTCAGGGAACTGGTGAAAGAGTTGAAGGTCCGGCAGCGGCAGTTGTTTCCTATACTCGTGTTGCAACAGGGAATAGCAAGAAAGCTATCTGCAAAGACAAGGAACTTGAAGAGAAGTTCTTCCACAATATTACCACGATTCACAATCTCCTGGAATATGCGCCAGTCTATTACTGGGATGATGAGAAGCAAAAAGAAACCATGCGCTTCATTCCAGCAAGAGACTCAGGAAATCCTCTGACAGTCAAGGTTATAGCCTTTGAAGAATCTTCCATGATTGATCTGACCCTCTGGGAAAAAATCTACGATGCGATGATGCATGGGACGCAATGTATCTTTATTGGTGACATTAACCAATTGCCACCAGTATTCGGGCCGTCCATTCTGAATTACGCATTGGTGCAACTCCCAATCGTGGAACTCAGGACTGTTTATCGTCAGAAATTCAACTCGACAGTTCTGAAGAATGCACACAATATCCTGGAGGGAAAATCCCTGGAAGTGGCTCCAGACTTTAAGATCATTGAAGGTGGAGAAAAGCAGCACGGACAGGTTATTACCTGCCTTCTCCTGATGAACAGTCTGCAAAAGTGGCTCAAGGATGGAACCTATGATCCAAAGGAAGATATCGTTCTTTCTCCATTCAACGTGGGCGCTTTGGGAACAGAGAATCTGAATAGCCATATCGCAGGTTTCGTAAATCCTGGGGAAGTCTTTGAAATTATTGCAGGAATACGGAAATTCTATCTGGCAGTTGGAGATAGAATCATGTATGCGAAACAGGTAGGAACCGTGACTTGCATCAGGAAGAATGGACTCTATTCGGGAAAAGCCACAAAGCCACCATCATTCCACATGAATCGTTTCGGGAAAATGGTTGGAGTAGATGAGCTGGATGAAATGGACACAGAAGAAGATTCTATTACAGTGGAATACGATCTGGAATCCATGACAGCAGAGCAATTAAAAGAACTGACGCATCAGGCCAGCCATGTGGTAGAAATTGAATTGGAAACAGGGGAAACTCTGACTCTTTCCAAAGCAGGAGATCTTGGCGCAGGCAATTTTTCTCTTGGCTACGCTTTGACTGTGCATAAAAGCCAGGGGTCAGAATGGCGGCACGTTATTATTGTCCTGCACAAAGATCATTCTGTCATGGCTTTTAACGAGCTTCTTTACACAGCAGTGACTCGGGCTGCAGAGAAAATTACCATTGTGGCCAAGAAGTTCATGCTTGATAAGGCAATTGCAACCAGACGACTGAAAGGAGATACTATTCGGGAAAAGGTAGAGTTCTTTAATTCCAACAAGATGGTTGAGGGAATCTTTTGCAGAAAGGGATGAAAATGGTTTATCAACTTCGGTATTTCGATGACCTTATGGGGAAGGAATGTTTCATACAATCTCCCCAGATGCGGCATCTTTTAATGATTGGTTCAGAACTAATGTACCATCCTGCAAGATATAAGGGAGTGGTTCTTCAAGAATTCAAGGACCGGGAACTTGAAAAGCTTTCTTGAAAAGCTGAGAGAAAGAAAAAAGAACCAGGGCGCCCACGGCAACACCACTTTTCCTTTGGTTCTTTATCTTTCCCTAGTTCTAAAATTCGGAGAGTCCAGCCAGGATTCTGATGCACATTGGACAGTTCCATACTGGCTCTTCGAATATCTTAAACCATTAGAAGATACACTCCAGATAGAAGAAAGGAGGTTGAATGTGTTGGAAGGAAACGGATTAACAAGGGCAATTTCACGGCTCTCAGGAATATCTGAGAGCATCATTATTGATACAGCAAGAAGGAGTACAGAATGGACGTAGATCTTTTGGACCTGGAGGATGATTACGAAGAAGTATCTTTCCAGGATCTTTTCGGTGCCGCACTGGCAGATGGTTCTACTACTATCGCTATCCAAGAAGAAATGGTGGCGAAAGTGAAAAAGGGAATCATCAATGCAAAGCAGAGCGCCAGACGGAGGGCCAATAGAAAAGATTTGGCCTGGGATAGGGTAACACTTGAATTCGAGGAGAAACAAGATGAGGAGATGGTAGGAATTGTGCATCTGACAATCAAGGCGACCAAGAAAGCGGTCATTAAAATCCTTAAAATCCCATTTGATCCAAAGGTGGAATTAGAAGATGAATGAAAACGAACAGCTGGCACTTGAAATTAGGGGAAGAATCAAGCAACTGGAGGAACTTTCCGGGACCGAAATAAAAACGGAAATGGATGATCTGAAGGTTGTTCTCCTGAAAAATCCTGCAGCCTGCCAACTTCTGCTCCCGGAAGATATTGGTATGATGGTTGCCTGCATTAAGAAGCTGATGCTTGGCGCGAAAACCCTGGCCGAAATTAAAAAACCGACTAGCCGGAAGAAGCCACAGATTGATCTCTCTGCTGATCTTTCTCTTGAAGGATTCTAAAGTGGTCACTTTCCCAATAGAGCAGCTTCAAGATCTGAAGGATTGGCTGAAAGAGCAGTTCATTGAATTCAAGCCAGGAGCTGGATCATATCAGCTAATCCGAATTCAAACACTCAAGAAAGGATACCGAGGAATTTATCAATCACCGCATGACAAAAATGTTTTTCTGGTTGATGCAGAACTTGACTCAACTATAAATGCTTTCTTCGCAAGGAAAAATAAATGAATGATTACCAGCTGAGGGTTATAAAGGAAAAAGCGGAACTCGAAGTAAAAATCGAGGCTTTGGAAACTTTCATTGAGAAGAACCCTATATTCCCAACTTTGCCAGAGGAAGAAAGAGGGCTTCTGCAATCTCAACTTGATGTGATGCTTGGATATGCAGGAATCCTTGAAAGTCGTATTGAACTTTTTGGAGAGAAGAAATGAGCACGAAACTTATCAACATGAACCTGTCTCCCGCAGAATATCTTCCAGTGAAAGCCCTGCTGGATGAATTCGCAGCGGGGAATCTGAAGAATGAATCTCTTGTTATCCCCTATCTTGCAGCCGTGGCAAAGATTCACGGAACAGATATTCCAATGAGCAAGTGGCCGAGTATTTCCCTTGTTTATTTCAAGATGGAAGCCACACGTAGGAGGGAATTGAAAATCAATATCGTCATTACTCTGGCGATTCCTGAAGATGAGGTAGTTCTTGATGACCTGGAATAAGGAAAGACTATGAAAGTGGGATTTGTCGGACAGGTAGATGAGAAGAACCTTCGATCTTTCTTTAACAAAACAGTAGAATCCACAACCTCTGAAAATGAAACCGAGGAAGAACTGGATACCGGATTCAATTCCATCCTTATCGAATGGGTAATGGAGATAACAGCCAATGAAAATTCGTCTTAGCCATACAACAATGAATTCCCTCTTTCGTTGTGAGAGACTTTTCCAGCTTACCAGACTGCTAGAAGGGGAAATAGGGAGGAAAACGAATGAAAACTTTTGTTTCGGTCACGCATATGAGGCTGGGTGCGTGACCTATTTCCTTACTGGAGATAAAGATCGTGCTTTATTTGACTGTTATCTGGCATATCATGGGCTTGAAGATGGCTACATCGCAATTCCAGAGACAGTCAAGAAGAACGAACTAACGGCCTGTAATCTTGTCATTGCATCTTTCCCCAAACTGGATGATCTGCGGGATGAATGGGAAGTGGCAACCTTTGACGGAAAGCAGGCAATTCAGCTTTCTTTCAGGATAGATATTGACGATGTGTTTTATTATGTCGGATACCTTGACCTGGCCCTCAAAAATAAATACACAGCAAGACATGCAGTGCTGGATTTCAAAACAACTGGATTAAACCTTCACGTCCTGGATCCACTGTATATGAATTCAAACCAGCTTATCGGTTACAGTGTGATTCTGGACGCAATTGTTGGAAAGGAGAATGCAGACTACGACGTTTATTATTTTGTCGGACAGATCACTAACACGGACGGGTATGGGACAAGAATATCCCCATTGATTTTCCCAAAGAGCCTGAAGGACCGGCTCAACTTTTTTATTACCCTGGGCATAGATGTCAAGAGAATAAAAGAGATGATGGAGATGGGAATCTTCCCGCAGCGTGGAGAAAGCTGTCTTAAATTCAATAAGCCCTGCTCTGAATTCGGAACTTGTGGACTTCATGCTTTGGATACTCCGAAGAAGGAAGAACCTGACGAAACCGAATATCAATTCACCTTCAAACTGGATGAACTAATCCAAGATCACATAGAAAGGATATAATGATGGAAGAAGTCAGATTTACTGGGAAAACGGCACACATTTCTCTTGACAGGTATCAAAGTCTTTTGGAAGCAGAGAGAATGCTGATCGACATTAAGAGGCGTGAAAATGAGACCGTAAATATTCCGATTGAGCAGGAATTCAAGTCCGTAGTAGCAGGAAATAAAACGATTGAGGAAATCCTAGCAGAACGTGAAAAGACTCATGGGGATTTCCGTATCCATGCCGCTATTACGGACGCAATCAAATTCCACATGCATACCTCAAACAAATGGAGTTATCTTAGTCCGACTCAAAGAGAAGCTCTGGATATGACAGCACATAAGATCGGAAGAATGCTTGCAGGGAATCCAGATCATAAAGATCATTGGGATGATATTGCAGGATACACAACCCTTGTTGCCAGGGAGCTTAAATGATCCAGCTCTTTCTTGAATTTATTATTCTTTTCCTGGTGATCCTGTGGTTTATTTCTGTAGGAGAGGCGCTGTGGAAATATATCTCAGGAAAGAAAAAGGAGGATTGACATGGACATGCTAGCCTTAAAAAAGGCGAGAGAAAAGCAATCTTCCAGCCACTCTATTCTGATATACGGAGATTCTGGGTGCGGAAAAACAAGGCTGGCGGCAACAGCAGCTTTAATCCCGGCAATAGAAAGAATAGTGTATCTGGACCTGGAAAATGGGCACGACACTATTCTCTCAATGGGCCTTCCTGATTCTGCTCTTGCAAAGATTCAGCTCTTTAGAATATGCGACACGAGAAAAGATCCTCATGCAATGAGCACAATGCTGAAGATGTTCTCAGCAAGGGAGGACGTAGTTCTCTGTGAGGAACATGGGCGCATTAATTGTCTGGCTTGTTCAAAAGCAAATGCTCCCACCCAGGCTTTTAATCTCAACAGGATGAACCACAATGAACTTGTTGTAATTGATACAGGTTCTCAACTTGCAGACTGTGGAGTTAATGCGCTGCTGAAAGGACAGCCAGAAGACGCAATTCTGCAAATCCAGGAGTGGGGAACAATCACCAATTGGTTGAAAAATATTCTCCAAGTTGTCCAGCTCGGGAAGAATACCAATTTTGTTGTCTTGACCCATACACTTTACAATGAGGAATATTCAGGAACTGGACCAAACAAAACCCTCATTCGTACAAAAACCTATCCGCTCATGGGAACCAAAAACTTTTCCACACGGGTAGGTAAATATTTCGGAACCATTGTCAATCTGGAGGTGAGAAACAAAAAGCATGTAGGAGGATCAAGCACAACCTACGCTTTGAATACACAAACTAAATCACGACTCGGAATCAAAGTGGAATCGGCTGCTGAGATTACTATGACAGAAATCCTTGTTAAGGGAGGAATCATAAAGTAAATGGAAAAATCCCATTATCCACATGAGCAACCATTCAATGTAACTCCAAGACCTTGCAAAAGCAAGAAACCAAAACCCAAACCACAACCTGTTAAGAAGGAATCAAAATGAGCAAAGTATCTACCCTCCTCGATCTGGAATCCATCGCTGACGAAACCCTGGACGAATTCCAGGAAGCCGCAGAATATATCAATCCTCCGGCTGGCGATTACAAACTGAAAACCATTTCAGGAAAGATCGCCAAGTTCGAGAATGATGATGGAGTAAAGCAATCTATCCGGGTTGTTGTTGCAACTGTCCAGACTCTGGAACTTTCTTCCGATGAAGAACCTCCTGTTCCTGATGGAAGTCTTTTCACCTTGAATTTCCAAGGGACAAAAGAAGGATTGGAGCTTTTCAAACGGGAAGCCAGGAAGATTTGTGACCTGGAATCCATGGATGGAATGACTTTGAATGATACGTTCGAACTCTTTGCCAATGAAATCGAATTCTATGGACGCGTCAGCTATACCAAGTCCAAGGATAAAAATGGCAACGTGAACAATTGGCTGAGACTTCGGATTATTTCGGCACCCTCACAAGAGTAAATGTAAGAACTAGAGGGAGGGGGAGAAATCCTCTTCCCTTTTTGTGTTTTCCACCTAGGAGAAAATCATGAACGCAAAACGCTGCAAGAAAATTCGTAAACTCTTGGCAAAAACTGGACTTGAAAAGGTTAAAATAGTAATTGTCTATGCATGGTCTGCTTTTACAGAGAGCAGAATGCCAACCACCTTCAAGTATCCGCACGGCTCTTTCCAGCGTACTTATAAGGATATCAAGCACAATAAGGGAGAACAATTTCGATGAAAATTCTGGTGAATTACGATCCACTGGAACAGAACTACCTTAATGTACTACAATACTTCATAAGGGAACAAGGCTATGCGGCACTTTCTACTTCACGAACACTATCAATTTCCCAGCTCATTGACCTGGCAAAAACAAGTGGCTGCCACGGTATCTTTCTTTGCAATGAAAAAACCCTTGCCAATGTTGTGCCAGGGACTCCGACTCTTAATGAATATCGTGGCAGTCGCCTTGATTATTCAGTTCCTGTTATTGTTGGCAACTCTCTTGCACAGATAAACACTGTAGATCATGGACGTTTTCTCCTTCAGACTGACTTGGAAAAGTTCAAGCATCTGGATGTAAAGATCAACAAAGGATTCACATTCAAGGTTCTTGAGACTTTGGATACTTTCAGGGAAGCCAAGATTGTTCTTAATGATTCCCTCTTCATGGCGTATGACATAGAAACAGTGACAGTTTCCCCGGAAGGAACAATGATCTCTGGGGATACTGAGGAAGAATCGGAAGCTGTAGAGAATGGAATCACTATCATTACCTGTGTTTCCTATACAGCTTTCACACGAGCCGGGAAGTTTGTCACCTATGTTCTTCCATTTTTCAATTTCATGGAACCCCACTGGATATCAGACTGGGAATTCAAGCAGGCGATCCTGTTCATGCAGGAAATGAATGCTACGGATATTCCTAAGTGTATGCATAACGGAATGTATGACTGCCTTCATTCAATAGTATACAGGGCCTGGCCAAGAAACTTCTGCCTGGATACTATGGGAATGGCCCACGCACAATACGTATCTTTACCTAAAAGTCTTGATTTCGTTGCTTCAATTACTTTGCCAGACTATCGGCAATGGAAACAGCAGGCGAAAGAGGCTTCAAAGAGTGGAGATATCCGTCAATATTGGGAATACAATGGAAGGGATACATTCAACACCGCAAGGATTTGCCTGCATTATCTTAGACATTTGCCCGTCTATGCTCGAAGCAATTATGCGACCCAATTCAAACTGGTCTATCCTTCGCTTTACTGTGGATTCGAGGGGTTCCTCATTGATAATGATAAAAGAAAGGAGTTGCGCGCAGCCCGTGAAATCGTAGTAGGAAAGATGCTGGAAGAGCTTCAAATAATGGCTGATGATAAAGGAGATATTCATGCAAAAAAACCGTCAGGTTTTAATCCAGGCTCTTATCGGCAAGTACAAACCTACGTATACGATATACTTGGAGCAAAAGACCCGAAGATTGGATTTAAGAAAGTGGATGGAAAGAAACAGAGAATCGTTCGTGGAACTGATGAAAAGAATCTTTCAGCAGTAGGAGAACAGCATCCAATCCTCTTTGCCTTCACCAGCAGAATCATTTCCTATCGCGAGAATAGCAAAGCCATCAGTACATATTTTGATTTCGTCCAGAAGAATGGGAGAATGCTTTACACAATAAATCCATTCGGGACAGAGACAAATAGAATGGCCAGCAGCAAATCCAACTTCTGGTGTGGAACTCAGGTCCAAAACATTCCATACTATGCAAAGGAGATGCTGATAGCAGATGAAGGATTCATTCTTTGTGAGCCAGATAATTCCCAGAGTGAAGCACGTTGTACCGCATACCTGGCGCAAGACTTAAATCTTATAACGGCATTGGAAACACCTGGCCGGGACTTCTATAAAAGTCTGGGAACCTTGTTCTTCAGTATGGATTATGAGAAGGTCACAACGGAATTCAGGAATCTGGTTCTCAAAAAGATTGTTCACGGAACCAACTATATGATGGGGCCTGATACCTTTATTGTGAATGCTGGAATTGAAAATCTCTTGTTTGCGGCCAATGTTCTTGATGTTTCCATAGGACCAGATGCTGGACAGGTTTCAATGAAAGCTTTTGCCACACTTCTTCTGGAGAAATACCATGAACCATTCAAAAGGATCAGACAATGGTATGCGGAGGTAAAGAATGAAATAAGAACAACCTCAATGCTTCGCTCTCCTCTTGGTCATGTCAGATATTTCTTTGGAGATATCGACAAGAAGCACCAGATATTTGCAAGTGCTGTAGCTCATGGACCGCAGAACTTATCAGTCTCTATCTTGAATAGGGGATGGTGGAAACAGTGGCAGTTACAGAAACGAGAGCCAGAAGATTTCAGGATGAAGGCTCAGATCCATGACAGTGCACCATTTCAATATAGGAAAGGAAGAGAAGATATACGAGCAGAAGCAATTGAATGCTTTAACAATCCCACAGAAATTCATGGGCGCATCCTAAAGATTCCAGTTGACTATAAATATGGAACTGACTGGGGCCACATGCTTAAAGGCGCGCCTGCGGCACACACTTAAAGGAGTAGGAATGCTAGCACATATAGGAGAATTTCTCCAAACAGTTACTGAATCTGTTCGCAGAAGAGAAAATCTATTAAGAGCAGCAAAGAAGATGAGCTGCCCAAAATGCAGATCGGAGCAGATTCAGCTTCTTCACAATAAGGGAATAGCGAAATGGAAATGTAGGAAGTGCAAGGTCTACTGGACCCATGAACCAATAACATTAATAAGGAGTAACTCAAATTGATACGCCAGATTTTTTCAAGGAATATTTCAGATACATCGGGGAGAGTGAGTCCCCAAGTATCTATCACAGATGGACAGCAATCTCCATTATCGGGGCGCTATTGGGGAGGAATGTATGGCTTCCGTTTGGGAAGGGAGAGATATATCCGAATCAGTATATCATGCTCATGGGAAGTGCTGGCGCAAGAAAAGGCACAGCAATGTCTCCGGGAGGAAAACTTCTCCGAGCGGCAGGATATGAAACCTTTGCGGCAGATTCCGTGTCGAAAGAGATGTTCCTGGCAGATATGGGGAAGAAGGACAATTCAGATATCGACCTTGATTTAGAAACTCTCGTGTCAGATAATCCCACAGAATGTTATGTCATGGCCGAAGAATTTAATGATTTCATAGGCCAAGGAGATCTTCCATTCGTGACAAGACTTACAAAGCTGTGGGACTGCCCTCCAGAATTTCGCCACCCAAAACTTCATGGAAAGTCAGTCTATGTATACAAACCAACAGTTAATATCCTGGGGGCCAATACCCAGCAAAACTTTTCAATGGCAATCCCACCAGAAGCAATTGGTAACGGGTTCTGTTCGAGATTCCTTTTCATCCATTCAGAACCAACAGGGAAATTTATTACATTCCCAGATGAAGATAACAAAGAACTGAGGGACGCCCTTGTAGAAAGACTCAAGAAAATAAGGGCTTCTTGTAATGGACCTATGAGGATTGATCCAGATGCGAAACCCATATTTGACAGAATCTACAAAGAGTTCAAGCCGATCGACGACCACAGATTTACCCACTATAGCACAAGACGATTTACACACATTCTCAAACTTTGTATTGTTATTGCGTCGGCGAATCTGCGCAAGGTTATCACTTCCGATGACGCAATTAACGCAAACACAGTATTACACGCTGCTGAAAGAAGAATGCCAAAAGCTCTCGGAGAGTTCGGAAAAGCAAGAAACTCCGGAGCAGCTGCCGCTATTCTAGATCATCTAAATAGATCCACTGAACCCCAATCACTTAATGAACTCTGGAAAATCGTATCAAAAGATTTGAACAAATACACAGAATTGCAGGACGTAATACTTGGCTTGACCAAGGCAGAAAAAGTGCAGCACTTGAAGATAGGTAGAAAAACTGGGTATCTCCCATTACATAGACCACAAATTGACTGGGACGATAGCCTTCTCAATATGGATTACTTAACCAAGGAAGAACAATGAGCATTCCGAAAAATGTAAGGGTATCAAATTCCCTTCTAGTGAACTCAAAAGAAATTGTGATTGGAGTCAGGGTACAATTTCCACCTGGCCACAGCGCAGAACAAGTCAGCCTGCTTTCAAAGCATATTCAGGATGAAATCGAATGGTTTTTTACAGTAGGAGAAAATCGTGATGTCAAAGATCGTTAGTGGTATCATAGACAAACTTGACAATAAGCCTGAGTATTTGGTAGGTACAAGTGGAAGGGTTTCCCTTACTTTCAACAATGAGCAAGCACTTCAGGATTTCGTAATGGAGATTCGCAAGGAAGGAATCACCTATGGAATCGAACTTGCACAACTAAAGGACGGAAATGACGACAGATGACTTTGATTCAAAACGTCCAGATCATCCAGATTTCATGACGGCACTTGAATTAAAGAATCATGGATTCTCTGGAGTCAGGACGAATTCACTCTCAGGAGATGTTGAAATCTGGAAGTTCGGTGAAATTGCAAAGATCGTACGAAAGGAGATGCTTGAGACACATGCCAATGCAGCAATAGCAAATGCTCTCGAAGATGTTTTTCTTTTAGGTGATGTACAGATAGGAGAAGGATAATGATTGAACTAAGACTATGCAGAGAATGTAAACACAGCATTCTAGGTGAAGAGAGGAATAAAAATGTTACTTAGTTATACTGAAATCTGTGAGCTGATCGAGCAGGGAGTTATCGAGCACGCTTCTTACGATCATGTCAATTCTGCCAGCTTGGATATTTTCATAGGGCCGGATATCTTAATTGAAAGACCATCGGATGAACCAGTTTATTTGTGTGATAAGACCCCACTAAATATGGAAAAAGGAACACTTCCACATTTAATGTTTCCAGGGGAGTTCATTCTGGCACAGAGCTTGGAAGTATTCCATTTGCCCAACAGTATCAGTGCAGAATATAAGCTGAATAGTTCAATGGCCAGAATAGGAATTGACCATGCAAATGCTGGGTGGTGCGATGCTGGATGGAATGGATCTGTTCTTACACTGGAATTGAAAAACATTAGTAATCACCATATGATCGGACTCTCTCCAGGAGATAAGATCGGACAGCTGATTTTCTTCAGGCATACCCCAGTTCCTGCTGATAAGAGCTACGCAGTCAGGGGAAGGTACAATGGTGACAAATCTGTTCAAGGAGTGAAGGAATGAACACTGTTACAAAGAGAATTGAAGCCATCAAGAAAAAGGAATCAAAGGAAGGATTGAATAATTGGGAGAGAGGATTCGTTGCAAACATTGGGCGAGTTTCTATTTCTGAGAACTTCAAAGGCCTGTCGGAAAAACAGGAAGCCTGCTTGAAAAAGATCGAGGTTAAACTGGGGATTGATGCAGAAGAGGAACCAGAATATCCTGATGATTACAGGCCACAACCTGGATTTTCTCTAGGAACTGTGTCAAACCTGGATGACGATATTCCGTTCTGACATGAGTATTTTTTCTTCCATGATGCAGGCAATGGTTGACAAACCTCTTAACTATACTAGGGAAGTAGAACCGTCAATTGTTCCTATCTATTACCTAGAAGCAATGAACAAGCTCCCGGCAATAAAAACTGCGGAGCTTGTTCATGCCACCGGAAAAGGTGTGACAATTGTACGGGAAGTTCTAAGAAAGTGCATAGCATATAACATTCTCACGAAAGCCCCCGGTTCAGTAAGAGGAAAAGAAACAACCTACCTTCTAACCCAGTACGGTAAAAACTACATAAAGGAACAACTTGATGGACACAACAAGACGTGTGATGATTGACATTGAGACAACGGGAAGAACTCCAGGCTGTAATGTTCTTTCCATTGGCGCAACTACTTTCTTTGATACTGAGGCCCCGCAGGGATTCTATGAAAAGATCAGATGGGATCCACTTAACCCAGATTTCTCGGATGAAAAGGATACAATGGCATGGTGGAGGAATCAAAGGCCGGAAGTTGCGCAGGAAGCATTCTCCGGGACCAGCTACTACATTGATGTCCTTCAAGACTTATCGAATTATATTCGAATGGTAAGAGGGAAATACCGTGACTTTTTAATTTATGCGAATGGAGCAGCCTTTGATTTTCCAATTCTGGAATACGCATTCAGGGCAACGGGAATTGAAATTCCATGGCAATATTATGAAAGGCAGTGCTATTCTACTCTCAAGAAGCATTTCCCACGAGTTCCAAATCCAAGGTTCAATGGAGATAAACACAATGCTTTGTCTGACGCAAGAAACCAGGCGGACCATTGTGAAGATATCCTGAAATTCATTTCCTAGTGCCCAAAGAAAAACCCCACTTTCCTTAATCGGATTGTGGGGTTTTTTGTTTTTAGTGCATGTTGTCAATCATCATCATTGTGGGACTGTTGGGCGCAAGATAATTCCTGACTGTCTGATTTGCAGGAAGTTCTGTCTGAGCAATTGCAGTATTAACAGCACTATTCCATCCCTGCGGACTTCCAGTTCTCATATATTGCTCTGCAAGATTAGCAACTATTTCATCATTCAAAGTTCCATCCCTCAAATGAGAACGCAGCTGCATAGTAATACCCTGCCTATTTTCTCTGTCAATACTTCCATACATACTATTCAGATGTATGGCATCCCTGGCCCTCATTTCCTGGACTGGTCTAGTTGCTAAACCTCTAGCTAATACACTATTCCAAGCCCAGATTTCATCTGGCCCAGCTACTAAATTCCCCTTTCCTGTGACACTATGACCTGCAATCAATTCAGACATCCTAGCGACAGGTCTGGAAATGCTTTGCATGGAAATAGCCTCAAAGATTCCTTGCCCGGCAGTTTTATCCGCCTGAAAAACAGCAGTCCCAACGCGTTTGATTGCATCATAAACCTGCCCTGTTAAAGCAACTGCTGGAATAGCACCAATTCCCTTGAATGGATCAGGAACTCTCGGCTGAATTTCCCCACGGGTTGTGATTGCTGCCTGTGAAAAACTACTTGGAAGTCCATAGATTACAGCTTCCGCCAACTTATCCGGAAGTGCCCTGAATGTTCCAGTAACAAGATCGAAATTCTGATCAGAGAAATGTTCCCCAATCTTCTCACTTACTATATTGAAGCCAGGTAAACTCTTGGCTCCGAAAATGGTTGATTGCGCAAGCATTGTTTTCGCTAAGGCTTTGAACTCTCCTTTCTCCAAATGCCTATAAAGACTCTGAGCCATTGTCAGCATGTAGGTTTGGAAAAGTCCCATTGCCACACCAAGAGTCCCCTGAAACATCGTAGGTCTTTGAGCAGCCGCATAGTTTCCAATCGTGCGATCCATGAAATCCCTAGCAAAAACCATAACACCTGCGTCAGGAAGTGTTGGATAAGCTGTCTTGGCAATATACACACCAGTTGAAAAAGCCTTTTCACGGACAACCTGCTCTGAGAAATCGGTGGCCTTACTAAGAGTTTCCACCAGCTTGCTGCGCATGAGACTCTCTGTAGTGCTAAGAATTCCTGGATCCAAAGAACGAGTCCTGGCGAAAAGCTCGTCTGCTTCAGAGACAACTCCCTTGAACATATTGAGCTCTTTTGCTCTCTGAATGTAGGGTAATGCTTCAGGTCTGTGATTGTATCTCCAGCCATTATACATCGTCCTGACAACATCAAACTCAGGATTCACTGCGAGTTCTGCATTCATGAATTTTGCAGGGAGTTTACTGCTGATTTCAGAAGTCATGAGAATCGGTAAAGAAATAGCATTGACATAAGCCTGACCAAGTTCCCCAACTCGAAGCAATGTAGTAGCTGCTAAAGTATTTGCAAGAACTGTTACACGGGTAGAAAGAGCTTCTGTTTTTGCAACCCTATCTTGGTGGAAAAGTCTCCGGGCTTCAGCTTCCTGGAAATCCTTAAATGGATTAGGAATACCACGGATTTCAAGCTGTCTCTGAAGTTCCTCATACTGCTTGTCGGAAAGATTCTTGCCCTTTCCGAAAAGGTTTTTGCCAGTATTCAGAATCGGCTCCATGACATCCTGAATAGTTCCCAGAGTCTTTTCCAGGATTGCTGAATAGATCTGATTAGTTCCGCGCCAAAGTCCATACTGATCTAGATTAGATTTGCCCATGATGGTATTCATCAAGACAGCTGCGGCATCTTTCTTTGTTTTCTTGATGATTCCCGAAGCTCCAGGCTGCATTTTAACTGAGGACTGTGTATATTTGCTGGCTGTATGGAGATAATCAAACACATCACTGAGCTGAAATTCCATGATACTACCCATGTTATAAGCTATCTGATGCTCATAGGCATTCACCATTTCCACAAGACGTTCAGTAGAAGTAGAAATTCTGGCTGCCCCACTAGAACCGCCTTTCAGCATCGTAATATCTGCCGATTGCATAAACATGGGATCATGACGCCCGGCAATAATATTGAACAGCTGCTGCTCCGTACCATGCTGGATAATATCATGAGTCTGCCCAACAATAACTCCTGATTTCCCACTGAATGCTTGAATAGCTCCCTGTAATTCTTCAGGAGTTTTTCCATGCAACAGGGTTGTAGCCTGAGAAGCCTTGTCAATCACATAGGCAATGTACTTATCCTTTGGACTGAAAGAAGGAACCCACAGACCAATATCACCGAGTTTGCCAAGACCTGGAATTTTCCTTAATGTTTCCTGTTGCTTATAAAGCTCGCGTCCTGATCCTGACATCCACTGGAAAACATTATCAACAGAATCAGAGGTGACTCTGAACTCTTCTCCATTGAACCTGGCCGGAATTAGATTCGGGACTTCGATCATTTTATTTGGATTTCCAGGACTCGGAACCATTTTTGTAGGTTGCTGAGGATCAATGTGCCAGATTTGACGGTTCTTATATTCTCTATATCCCTTGATTCCAGCATTAACGGAATCAGCAGTATTAAATTCCACAAGAGCTGCCTTGTCCCGGACCATTGTATAAAGATCATCCTTAACTGGAGCAAAGAATTTATCTACTGCCCTGTTAGTAAGATCAGTACGCATCTTTCCAAGATAGGTTGCAATTGGCCCGACCTCTTTCATGCCTCTTAAAGAATGGTCAGTTGAGCCAAGGAACTTATTGCCAAGAGCTGGATTACTAATGAGATTCAACTTGTCACGAATAACATCACGAAGAGTTCTGAATTCCGTCCCAAGGAAGAATCCTGCAGCTTCACGAATCATTCCACTTTCCGACGTAGCTAAGAATGTTTCCTTGACAATATCATCCGTACTTCCAGTGATTCCTACACCAATATTACTCCTGATAATAGCGTGAGGGATTTTATTGGAGTTCGTTCTAAGAAGGACGGTTCTATTGGTTGGAGCAAGGTAATCCTGAATAGCACTTGCGTCAGTATATTTGGAGAATTGCTCCATAGCTAAAAGATCATCAGGCTGACCGGTTGCAACTTTCTGAATAGTTTGTGTTGGAACATTGAGATTCTTTGAGATAACTTCCTCAGGAATTCCAATTTTAATATACTCTCGGATCTTTCCTATTTTCTCACTGACCAATGTATTCATTGCAGTGATAGGATCTACGTTGGCAGAAGTTGCAGAAGAATGAGCCTTGATAGTTTCTCTAAGAGTATTAAGATCAACAGTAGTTGTTCCGGCGACAGCTTTGGAACCCGTAGGAATAGAAGTAACAATAGGATGGGTTGCAGCATCCACAGCTAATTCAAGCTCTCCACCCCTAATACTTCCAGCATAAGAACCAAGAAATCCAACCACATCATCTGTATGGACTCGATAGATGGAAACTTTACCAAATCCATTAGCCACAGACATAGCTGGAGTGAAACTCTCACCAGCGCGAGAACCTTTAGCTTGGTTGCGCATTCCACGAAGGAGATAAATATAACCCTCAGAATCTGCCTGTTGCTTCAAGAATTGACGAAGTTTCACAGACTCAGGAGAATTCCAAAGTTCCTCTACGACTTTTCCAAGAATAGATGGACGCTCTCCCACCAAATCCATTGCTTCCTTATGAGACATCCCACTGGCCCGGTATCTTTTATATTCGGCATTCCCGAAATATTCGGCCTCTTTCTCAGTCAGAAGTCTCTGTGGTGCTTTATTCCCACGGCGCCAGTCATTTAACCCACGCTCCATAAGATGCATTCCACCAAAACCAGGATGACCCCCAAATTCATCAGTTCCAGAAAAAGCATGGGCCAACTTTTTGGCTTCAGGACTGAGATTTGGTGAACGCATTAAATCTGTTTTAAGTCCCTCACTCCCTTGTAACCAATCCTTAATATCATCAAGAATAGAATTTTTAACGGGAGGAAGTCCTAACTCATGAGAAGCTACACCTTGAGCAGCATGTGGTACTGTAGAAACAGGAATCTTATTAGCAATAGCCTGGGCCATAAGATCCACATTAACATCCTTCCAAACTGGGGCTTCTTTGGTCAGAGTAAGTTTAGTCTTGGTAACATCAAAAGAAGGATTACTTTGTAGTTCTTTCTTAACTCGGGCCAGATATCCCTGCAACATTCCAAAATCGTCTGGCGCAATTGTTATTGGCTTGTAAAGATCTTCAGCTGGAAGTCTATCGAAATGCGCCAGGGCTTTCAGATAATGAGCATCCATAGTAGGAGATGAAGTAAAAGGGGACTCAATCCCAATATCCCTGTTAGGATAAACATGCCAGTCTTTGGATGTTCCTTTAAGAAGATCATCTACATTTGTATACCCCAGATCAGCAGCTCCCCCGTAAGCTTTAATATCAGAAGGAAGCATGAATGTATCAAGTTCTGGATTATAAGCCACAGTTACAGGGCGGACTCTGTTTGTGGTAACAGCCTTCATAGAGAGAGGAATTGCCTCTCCAGGAATTGTGGTAGTCCCAAAGAAAGGATTCTGCCTAGCTGCTGAAAGATCTGCGAAATCCCCAACCTTGGCTAATGTAATAGTGTCCACATTGGCAAAGCGCACAGGATCAGATGCAATTCTATCTATGAGAGTTTGTTTATAGGCCGTTCCACCTTTCCCGAGATTCTCAATTTCCTTCTTCAGGGAGGGGCTGGCCATTCTATCAAAGAGAGTAAATTGGGCCGCGTCAGCATTTGCGATATTGAACTCAAGGAGTTTCTTTGTATGCTCTGTAAGAGACTCGGCACGAGTTTCCAGAATATCTTTCCAGTTCTGGGAATTTGCACGGTGAATTGCCATGTAACCGGAAAGATTCTCTGTGATCTGGAAATCCTTCATTCCCTCCAGGAGAACACTATGAGAAGCCTGCTCAACTTCCTGAGCAATCCCTTTGGTTGCAAATCTCTGAGCAATAAGACCAGCTCCACCCATGACACCAAAGCCAAAAAGGATATTCATGGATGCATGTTTAAGAGGATCCTTTACATAATCCTCCATGAAAGGATGGGCATTCATTGTAGAATAAAGAACACCCTCCATAACTGTTGCATCAACTAAAGCATTTCCAGCTGTTGCAAATCTATTTTCCCACATAGCACCGCGGAAAGCAGAACTAGCTTTTCCACTTCCTTCATAGGCAGCCTTAATATTTGCCATTCTCTGAGTCTGGCCAGCTGCGGAGAACCAATTAACTCCTTTGGCACCAGAACGAAGAAGATTCATTCCTTTCAGAGCAAGACCTGTGGGCGCAACCATTCCTCCAATGAAGGAAAGAGCTTTGATTGTCTCAGGATTTTCATCATAGACAGTTGCCAAGTTCTCATTAAGATTGGCCAATACATCATGTGTATTGTAGGAATATTTTTCTGGCGTCACTGAGTTCCAGACAGAAATTCCAGTATCAACAGCTGCCGCTAAAGGTACTCCAAGGATTGTGCTTCCGAGACTAGACTCAGTGTCGAACTTAGAAAAGGAAACATCAGACTGCTCTCCGGTGTATTCTGTGAGATCCATTACATTACTCCTTTAAAAAACTGGTCCGATTGTATAAGCATTAGGCATTGTGGCTACGGTACTGAGTCCAGCAGCTATGTTATCAAAGATACCGGGAATTGCCATTGCTTGGGTCTTTGCTTTGAGGGTTGACAGGTCTACAACTTCCCCGTATAGGGTGCCATTCAACTTCTCAGCATTCTTCAAAAGATGCTGCTGAACAAGTGCTGCCCGGGAGGATCTTGCTTCTTTAGGGGCATTATATACAAACTTCTCATAAATAGTATTCAGGTTAATGGGCTTTCCAGCTGTTCTAAGTGCGTCAAATTCTGGAAGATCAATTAGCCTCATACCATCTACTGGTTGCCAACTAGCTGCATTGCCAAGTAAGCTACTCTTTTTGGAGGCCTTCATTACTTTGATGGCTGTTTCTACTTTAAGGGCCTCCATTTTTGCTAGAGAATCCTTATCCTTTGAAAGCATTGATTTCTGCTTAAGATTCCCAAGTTCCTGTCTTTCAATTGGGGAGAGGAACTTATCAGCCTCTTTCTGAAGTGCGTCAGAATTAAGAAGTAACGCACGCATTTTTGTAAGCTCGTTCTCCACCTCTGCTGTTGGCTGTCCTGTTAAAGCTGCTTGTTTCTGAACAACATAAGGAACAGCCTTAGAAATACCATGAACAGCTGCAGCTAAATAGTCCTGAGGTTTTGCTGCTGGGTCCATAATAACTGCTGCTTCTTCCCTAAACTGAGGATTCGTCAAAAGCTGGGCCGCCCGTAATTTTAATTCTCTCTCGTCCTTTACCTCAGGATAAAGAGCCTGCACAGCTTCCATGTTAGTAGGTGTTAAAATTGAAGTGATCTGGTCCACTTTCTCATTTTGAATACCTTCCTTTTGGAGCATTGTATTAAGCAAACGCTCCTGAGTTTTCATGAATGCGCCAACTCTGGTCTTTGTCTTTAAGATATCAGGATCAGAAGTAGCAAGTTCACGAATATGACTTTCTGCCAAAGACAGAGATTTATCATACATAGCCCTGGCCCTAGCAGTTTCTTCGCTATCAGTTTGATATTGAAGCCACATAGGATGAGAGCGATCCTTCTGTTCTGAGAATTTAAGTTGCCTCTCCAGTCCAGAAACCCCAAAACGTCCATAGGCCATATCATGGAACTGCTTCATTTTCTGGGACTCGAATTCCCCATACTGATTCGTGAGATCAAGTAAAGCCTTTTCTTTGGTCAGGGAATCTCCTGCTTTCTGAACAGCTTCAATAGCTGGGAGAAATGGATCAACTTCTGGCTGTGGCGGAGTTACTTGAATCCTGGCAGGTTCTGCGGGTTGAGGCTTTCCGTAGATACTTTCATTCGTAATTGTGATCGGCATTTTGATTTTCCTCCTTAAAAACTAGCGTATGGGTCTTCTGTGGCGGCTGCATCAATATTATTATAAGCAGCTTGCCGAACTGCATCAGCAGAAGAATAGCCAGAATAGTCAGTGCCGCTATTATTGCTAATAATAGAACCGAGATCATAACCATCACCACCACTGGAATTGGTAGTATTTTGAATGCTAATACCATTATCAATTCCTGCCGTGTTCACTGGATTGTATTGGATAACTTGACCAGTAATTCTATCACTTAAAGGAGTTTGTCCCAAGCTCTGGAGTTGCTGATTCACAGGATTAATTGCGCCCCTTTGTGCAACCTGCTGGCTATTTGTGGTCTGATTAGTTTGACCTGTGGTGTTTTGAGAGGAGTTCTGATTACTGATCCTGGTGCTATTTGTAGTAGTAACTGCTCCCTTTAAGGCGTTGAGAGCCTGAATAAGAGTATTCTCTACTGTATTCTGCGGACGGGTAAAAGCTTCAAGTAAAGATGCTAACTGCGCCCTGCTCTGTGCATAAGCTTTCTGCTGTTCTCCACCAAGAGCTGAGGCATTAAGAGCTGCATCTTGAGCAATCCTATTTGCAAGCAAAGCCTGCATAGAACTAGCAGAAGTACCAGCACCTTCAATTGCTTTCTGAAGGGCTGGCATTTGTTTTTCCATGGACTGTTGAAGATTCAAACTCATAAGACCCTGAGCATCCGCATTTGCCTGCTGCGGAGAAACAAGACCCAATAAGTTTGTCACGAATTGAGTCATTGCATCCCGTTTCTGCATCTCTCCCTTTTGATTTGCAGTTCCACCACTCATAAGCTGGGCAATGAATTCCTGCAAGGTTTTCATAGAATTTGGGTCTAGGGTAGTGGTAGTTTGACTCCCACTTTCCCATCCAGATTGATTCCCAGCTGACGCTTGATTAGTTGTTCCTTGAGTTGTAGAGGTTCCAACTTGAGAATCGGGGCCAAAAGTAGTTGTTTGTCCTTGTGGTTGCCCCGTAGCTGTCGCATTGGTCCAAGTAGCTGTCATTTTCTTTCTCCTTTATTTAACGAATGCCTTGTGGAAAAGCTCTAAATTCAATGTACTGCACATCGAATTGTCCTGCCAAAACAATATTGAACCAGACTCCAACTACATCAAGCCCAAATCTGGCAGAAAGTGCAGATGTTACAGTTGTTTCTTTTGTCAAGTCAGAATTGATAGCGCGCCCATCTATACTATGTTCCAACTTGATTGTGCAAGTAGAGGGGAGTCGGAAGTGAATAATTACTTCAGAAGCCCTGGTGAATCCTGCACGATAGTATCCTATCTTACCCCATTTAGCAAGCGAATCAGATGGATTAAGATCGAACAGCCTGAGATACCCTGAAGTATCAAGAACACCAACATCCATTCCGAAGTTGTCATATGTGATAATTCCTTCATCAATTTTGTTAATAGGAGAATACTCAATGAGTTGCTTAAACTGACCCTTAAATTTGCCCCACTTCTTAAGAGCCATGTCATAGACTAAAGCCCCTACATATGTGGGATAGATCGGGCCAATAGATCCATCCTGAAGATTGAATGTTGCGCCAGGAAGATCAAGGATGTAGGGAGGATATGAGGTGGTTCCCAATGATGGGAGTTCTAAATAGTAATCAGGATAATCTAGCCCTGCATCATAGTAAGGTAATGAAACTCCAGCCGGTGCTTGATAAACAGTTGCCCCAATAGAGGGATTTCTCATTCGGAATTCATATCTAGCGTCACAGATATTTTCATTTGCTTCAGCAGCCCCAGCATAAACACTAACTGCTCCAACTACCGTATTAAGTGCAGTAAGCCAGCCAGTCATGGTAAAGACTGCATCTTGTTTAGCTGCCATACAAACACTATAAAAAATAGTGTAATACTCTAGTAAACGGAATTCTACTGATGAATAAGGTATCACATCAACGACATCAAAAGAGGGTTTAAATACCCAATTCCCAACTGAATGTGGTTGTAATCCGTATCTACCTTCATATCCAGGATAAGAATCTGGGTTTATATACTCTTTGAAGGTATCATGAACTACAAAAGTATTTCCTATAACACGACCATTCTTGATATAGAAATTGAAATTCGGCTCTCCTGCAACTACTGGAGAACTGGTAGTATTTAAGAAAGTTCTATCTGCAAGAGCCCATGATATTCCAGCATCCAAGGTATCATAAGATGATTCTGTAGTTGGTATAACAACATTGAGAAATGGGCTAGGAACCATTTTACAGATGTTATAAGCATTATCGGAATAGAGGAATAGCCTCTGTTGGTATCTGTTAATTGTGATATATGTTTGCAGGTGTTTTCTTACAGTAATACGCCCTGGCCGTGTCAGAACAGTTATTGGTCCACTACCAGTATAATAATCTGTTAAACTGAATACAGCAGAAGTACTGAAATAGGGAATTTGATATATATAATTACTACCCCCAGTTCCATCAATAGCAGTTGGTCCAACATCTACTCCACCTATAGAACTAGTCCCTAATGGTGTTACTGTTAACTGTTTGTAAGTTCCAATTCTAGCAACTTCTAGTCTTACTCTTTCTTGCATTTCCTCGTACTGGGAAACAAAAACATTGATGAGTTTCAAGATATTATTAACAACCGTGGAGTATCCAGTAGATTTTCCAGTAGAAGTATAAGTGTGATTATTTCCATCCGTTCCTTCAACGGTTCCAGTAATCAATGGCTTTAATGAGGCTGAAGAAATCCAATCGCCCTCAAGAGGAAAGCCAGCAGAAATATTAACATCTAAGGCCCCAAGCATTGAAGATTGACCAGCTCCCCAGATTCCATAGTTATTGGAGAATAGACCATTGTATTTACCATCACATCTTGGAACAACACAAGACCAGATAGGATGTACTCCAGTTCCAGGATTACAGGTTTGCTGCTCTGCAGATCCACCATCAAATAGTTGCCCAACTGCCTGATTTATCTCTGAATTAATAACCAGAGCTGGCATATCTAAGACAGTACCATCCCAACCTTCAAGAATAGTTAAATTCAAGGTAGGAACTGTGTGCTCCTCGAAATGCACCATTCCGTCAATATAACGGTTATCAATCAAGTAGAGATAGAGATATCGGCCGCCAAAGAACTCCAGAAAAACAGGATCCCGAGTTTCCCGTAGGAAATCAACAACTTCAGGAAAAACAGGGACAAGCTGGGTGGATTTAGAAACCTGATTATATTGGCCAATTGCATAAAGAGCGCCACCACCATAGAAATATTGATCGCTATCAGTTATTCCTGTAGTGCTCTGTTTTGGGTAAGCAATACCAATATCATCAGTAATCGCATCAGCATCCCACAGAAGTGTTCCTGTGGTGATATACCTGACTCCAACAATTCTCCTAGTGCAATAAATCACGAATCCATCTGATTTAGCCCTGATAACAACAATCCTGCCGATGACAGCATTAAAGATCCTATTTCCGGCGAGGGTTTCCAGAGAAGGAGTAAAATCTGTGTGGTCAAGGACGGAGGACCAAGAGACAGAATTAGCAGAATCCCAAAATCCAAGGCGCCCATTGGCCCGAAAGATTCCCATCTGTCCAGCCATAGTGAGGAAGGAAGGAGTAAAGGAAGAAAGAGTTCCATTGGCTATCACCTTATAGACGACAGTGTTTGCCTGACGGTACATATAGAGAATGTTCTCAATAATACACCAGGTCCATTCCAAGTGACTTCCAGGAGCAGGAGCTGAAAGAACATAATTCTGCGTCCAAACTCCACCAGAAAGACTCCATAAACCATTCTCGCACATTGCGAAGATTTTGTTGGAATATGTGGAAGTTTGGAAAACTAAAAGTCCATCACAACGAGTAGTCAAAGCTGTAACATTAATCTTTGACGTGAGTCCAAAATAAGACCGGTATCCATATGCAGTAGGAAGAATATTCCAACCATCATATAGGAGTACCGGTGAAGTTTTTACAGGGGAATCTTCCTGCCCTGTGTAGTGTAGATTCTCTGGAAAGGAATTAGGATCGCAAGGAAAATACCCCTGAGAGACATCTATGATTTTGGGAAACTGTGGCATTTATTATCCCCTCTCATGTTGTTGCTGGAGTGAAAGACTGGCCCAAGCATCCAGTAATGTGACAGAAAGAGTTCCAGTTCCTGCAATTGTGATCGCTGAGACTTTCATCTGGAAAGGAGAAACTGTCATGATTGTTTCTTTTGGGAGGAACAGACCGTCAGTCAGAAGTGTTCCTGAAGATGGGACCGAAGCAGTTCCACCGAATTTGATAATGCAATCTACATCAGAGAAAAGAACAATGGTCTTATAGCTTCCGGCCAATGTAAGTTCTGCTGTTGCTGAGGTTGAGATAGCAATCCTATAAAGACCCCTAGGGCGGATTGTATCATTTGGAATAGCAATTCCGTCAGTTGTTGCAATTGGGTAACGTCCTGCTAAATCTGCCATTGTTATGCTCCTGCCAAAAGTAAAAAGCTTATCCTAGTCTCTGCCGTAGCTGCTGCATTTCCATAAAGGATAAAATAACCAGCATCAGAGACAGCTTGAACAGATTTGAGGGTGGAATCATTTGAGCCCACAGTTGCAAGAATCACACTGTTTACAGTTGCTAGTTTATTTGTGACCACAAGAAGGGAAGCGCCTGCGGCCATATTAACCCTGCCAGCACGTCTATTGATTGTAGCAGACCCAGTGGTTCCTGCTGCAACGACTGTGGGTTTATTATTTGCTCTCTCTGTTTGGTGAATTACTGGATCCATTATACCCTCTTCACATAACCAAGAACATTGATATATCCGGAAACACTTGCATAAGCTTTCACGGTCTTGGAATTTTGCAGCATTGTTCCAGCTAGAATCAAAACAGGTTCAGAATTGGCCGGAATTTCCACATCTTTGCAGACAATTGTATTATTTGTATTATCATAACCAAAAGCAATAGTTATAGATGCAGGAGTATCTTGTGGATTTGTAACCCATAACCAAATCTCATCCCAGGTTCCTGTTCCAGCATTTGTTGTGTGAATAGTCTGAGCAGTTGCAAGAGATGTAGCAGTGATCTGAATAGGTTTCCCGCCAGCCCTCCCAGTGAAGGGTACTTTAACATAGTCTGTCATACCACGCACCTATTAACGTAACCAGTTAGATTTATCTTATTTGCAATACTGGCATATGCTTCAACTACACCACTATTCTGCAAAATAAGGCCAGGACAAATAAGAACAGGAGCACCGCCAGGAGGGAGATCATAATTACCAACTACCTGATCACCTATGGAACTATGAGCCCCAAAAAAGAGGGAAATGGTTCTGCTGACTGTATCTGTATTTGCAGCCCAGATCCAAACGTCATCCCAATTAGTTGTTCCCGGGCCAGTTGTGTGAACAGTCATAGGAGAAAAGGCACTGGTAGTATTGACTGTCATAGTTGCGCCGTTAGTTGCAGCACTGAAACCTATTCTTGTTTCTGTAGGACTTGGACCAGCTGCAGATGAAGGAATAGACCAAGCTCCAGTTCCATTAAGATAGTAGGTTGAATCATTGGGAGGAGTAGGAACAGCCCCACCAACGGTTGCTGTCATCTCTGCTACATTAATTTGAATGTCATCAACTACATAGGCAAAATAAACATAATTGCCGGCAGAAATTGTAAAGGTGCCAGGAGCTGACATCCAGACATAGTCATAATCATCAGGAGATAATTTGACCAATATCTGACCGATATCACCTCCTGGAATTCCTGCAAATCCCCCAGCTGACGCAGCCTTAATTCTTTCACTGAATCTATTGAATAGCATTTAACCCCCTTAGGAAGGCAACGAATTTCACATTGGCTCCCATCATTAAAAGTCCTGCTACGGAGGTAAGAACAACCAGGACGCAGGTTTTAAGAATTGAGTGCTTTAACTCTTTGAGGAGTTTTGCATTCTCTTGCTTAGATTCCTCTGCGGCCTGGTGTTCCCTTTTATGATGATCAATACCATATGGAAAAGCATTAAGAAGTTCTTCGTGCTTTTCCAAGAGGAGATCTATTTTCTGAGAGTCTGTCATGTGGTCGTATTTTCTTCTTTCTTCTTGCATGATCAAAGCTCCTTTTAATGCGTGATCTGATCCCTGAAATCATTTACAGCTACCATATACATCTCATCACCCATAGATTTATAAGTCTTTCCATTGGATGCATCACCCATTGAAATTAAGAGTTCACCAATGGCTTGATAAACAATTGCATACGGGCAGAGTTCCAGGAACCAATGCTCTGCTGTTCCTGTGAGGGTTGGCGCATATTGATAATAGCCAACTAGTAAAGAAGAGGCAGTGGAAGATGGAATGATCGTAAGACTTGACCCAATCATGTAATATCCATCGACCTGGGTAAAGCCTCCAGGAACAAATACATTCTGCGGATCAATGAAATTGAGATAACGGGTTGCGCCAGGAAGTTTCAGGTATTTCCACTTGCGGAATCTGACAAGCGCGGGGGATAAGGCGGAAAGATCAATAGTCTGGACATAAAGAGAAGAATCCAGTGGAATGGAAGTTTCCACCAGATCCCGTGAGAATTCAGTCTTAAGGATTGCTCTGCTGAGAACTGCATTAACCACAATGCCAGCCTCAGCAGTTTTATCCGGACGCTTGATTACTGAAAGAACGGCATCAACTGCCTCGGCATAATTCATGGTTTTTCCTAGGAAAGAATTTCAGCTGCTCTTTGTGGAGTCAAAAGCCCATCTGCTACAAATTGCGCAAATACATCACCTGCGTATGCAACATTAAACTGGAACTCATCAGCAGTTGGAGCAATAACTACAGAATAAACTGCATTGGTATTACCAAGCAAACAAGCACCGAGGATAGCAGATTTCTCAGCTGGAGTCAGTCTTTCCATTACTTGACGCTGCGAAAGATAAACTTCAGGAGGTGGTTGCCTATGTTCTCCAGTATATGCATCCCAAGGGAACAAAGTATTCAAAATAAATGCAATATTGGTTCTGACATCCCCACCATCAGCAAGAACAGCAGCAACAGCTTCTGCTTGCGTAGCAAAATGCAAAATAGCCATGATTTACACCTTTGAAAAGTCAAGTTCGGAAGCCGCAAGAAAGATTGCATTCCATTCTTTTGGCGTTGGGTTTGGAGTTAAGTTAGTACGGAGTCCCCTGGAGAAAGGATTATCCCTATCCAATTTACCAGTATAGGCCCAGAATCTCTTACGTTTTGGAGTCATAAGAGCAACTGCAGTTTCAAGTTGGGCCTCTGTAATTCCAGCATCAACACAAGCCTGAATAAATTGCCATTTGGTGACTACTGGACGAAGATCATCATACATATCAGCATCTGTACGGACCTCCCAATTATTACCATCCTGATCAAAGACCCAGGAAAGCTGACCTTCAATCGCCTCGGCTTCTGCTTTTGCAGCAAATCGTGTAATAGCCATTTCAATACGCTCCTTTAATTTCCTTTAGTTCCTTGTGCAGACAAATTGGTTATATGCATAAAACCTCCTGCAGAACCCACAGATCCTCTGACAGAAAGAATTGAGTCAATACCCAATGTAATTGGTTGTTGATAACGAGTAGCTGATGGAATATTGTCAAAACCTGAAACTCCATAAGCAATACTACTATCTCCTAAATAAAAAGAGCAAATAAAAGCAACAAAAGGAGCTGTTGTTACGGTATCTGTATGTACATTAAGGCTCTGTATATAGTATCGCATTTGTTTTGAGGCGGCAGTTGTATCTCCGCCTCTAAATCCATTAACAGTAACTCCTAAACCACCAATAAAATCACTGCCGGGAAGCACCAGGCTATCTAATTCTGTTTCGCTAGTGTAGGCCGCTGCTCCATTAACACTCTCACTACCAAAATTAGCCCCAGGAGCATTAAAAGAAATAGTATTGGTTTGAACGTCCGTAATAGAGTTATACCAACCTGCTGCAAGACTTGGGGATCCCGGATAAAAGAACCTAAATCCTGCATAAGTAGACCCAGTAATAACTCCATGAGCCGTTGCAGTAATAGTGACAACACCTGAGGCTCGAGATGCAGTACTATTAGGTACCAAAGATGCTAGTAAACTCTTACGAAAACCAGGAAATTTAAGCACAAATGCCTGACTCCCCTTACCCGCATAGTCATCAGGAACTCTTGCTTCTCGGATCCCCCCTCCATCTGTATATACATGAATAAAACTACCCATTGTTTATTCCTCCTTAAAGGGAAAAGCTCCGAAATCAATAAAATTCTCGGGAACATTGCGGGAATAGATACCCCCGCCTGCGTCACGTGTAAAAACAGTATGTGGCATTGTTTGTTCTCCTTAACAAAGATGTAAAAAATCCCACTATTCAGGAAAGGCCGGGAGTGGACCTGTTGAATAGTGGGATTATAAAATTAGCCGGTAGCGCCAGCAGTAAGACCCTCAATGACAACACAACCCCAAGGATTGCGAAGTTCCAGAGCCATTTCAGAAGTATAACTTCCGCCCTGACCGTCAGTACCGTTTTCCACGATATTTCCAGAAGCTCCGTATTCTTCCACCTTAGCATTACGACCATTCATATAGGCCAACTTGATAGAAGGAATATCCAGAATAATCAGGCGGCCGGCATTTTCATCGTAACCATTCAGAAGAGCGTGCTCCAGGAGACGCAGCTTTCCTTTATAGCAAGTGAAAGACTGATAGTCCATACCGAAATTGGTAGTTTCCGGCATTAATTGAACCTGACCATTCTTGATAGCAATCTGATTAACAACTTCAATCGCTTTAGAATCACCGAAAGCATAACGCATACGAGGATTGCTCAGATCAGTAGAATACTTGAACGCTTTGGCTACGTAAGTAACAAACTGAGTTAAAGTAGTAGTTCCGCCAGCAGTCACATAGTTTGCATTGGAAGTATATTGACGAACAGCATCAATAATACCTTGCGTTGCATGAATTGGCTGGGCACCAGAAGTATCCATCTTGGCTTGACCCCAAATACAAGCAGTTTCTTGCTCAGATTGGTGCATTAAAGCCGCATCAGCTTTACCTTCAGCAATATTGGAATAACCAATTTCATGCAGAGAAGCTTTAGCTGTTCCGGTCACGGCCCAAGCATTACGGAAAATCTGCGTAAAGTTGGAAACATAAGTAACCGGGAATTGACGAGCCGTAGGACGAGCACTATTTTCAGCTTTAGCAGTACCGACTTTGATAATCTTATCGCCGTTAGTTCCAGTCGTATCAACAACTCGACCAAAACCTTTTGTGACAGTAACAACATTACCGGCAACAGCAGTAACGCGCATATTTTCACGGGTGGTTACGTTATGGATAATATCATCCACACCAATACCAGCGGCAGAGGTTAAAGTGATAGTTGCAGCTGCTGCCAAATAGCTAGAGCCAACAGTAGTAGAAACGAATTCCACAGTCTTACTAAAATAACCGTGAGTAGAAGCCACAGCAGTAGTGGTTCCCATCATTGCAGAAAGACCAGTAATGGGAGAAGCCCCATTAGGCATAAGCCGCATAAGAGTTGCACAGAGCGACCTTTTGTTCAGTTCCGCAGGATGCCCCGTTCGGGGAACTACGTTAAAAACACCTTCCATTAAAGCCATTGTAATGTCCTTTATTAACTAGTTAAAAATGCTTCCCAATCATCAACTTCACCAGCAGTTTTCTGGGTTTGTTGAGATTCGGTCGTTGGATTCATAGCTGCCTGTACCTCTTTAAGATAGCGAACAGCTTCAGTCTTGATTTGTTCTGCGGATGCGTCAGGATTTTGTTTGGCCAACATACTTGCGATCCTAGCCAGTTCTGCTTTGACAACAGGATGGTTAGCATTAGGTACATCTGCCAATTGACTCGAAATGAGCTGTTCCTTTACTTTGCTTCCTAGGGTTTTCTTTTCATATTCGGCCCGCGAATTCAGGTGTGTATCAGTAAGAGCTGTTCCATGACTGATTGCAGCTTTGTAAGCATTTTGTGCTACTGCATTCATCATTTCAATCAAAGCAGTAACATCCCCACTCTGAGCACGCTGCATTAATTCTGGATTAACACCACTAGCAAATTGGAGCTTCCCTGAAACTTCAGAGAGAACTTTGTCATCCAGTTTGAAAGCTGGAGCAACATCTTCTGCTGCTGCATTATTGCTAGTATCAAACATATTCTTGTACACGTCAAGGGGATTAACTGGCTCAACAGGCTTTTCAGCCGCTTGTGCAGCTGGTGCAGGAGCTGGAACAGGAGCCGGCTTATTATTACCCATGATAGAATCGAAAATGCCCATTTTTATTCCTTCGAGATTGAAAGTAGCGTTGATAAAACAAGGAGTTGACCAGAGACAAATAAGTGTTTTTTATGCACCGACTCTGGGGTTTCTGACAGAATGGGAAGTTCCAAAAGGTCCCTGCTGCATTCTCTTGCAAGACCTTTTAGGTAATCCCGAACTGTTGGATCATTGAACACTGTGATTAAGTGATCAACTTGTACCGGAGTTAATGTATGATCCGGTAAAATCTGACTGGCAAGACTCATTGACGTGCCCCTAATTCTTGTTGCCTTAATTGAAGACCCTGTTCACGAGCGGCAATTTCCTGCTGCCTTAAATCATTCTCTTGGATATTACCAGCAAAATCAGGACTTGCTTGCTGTGTCTTATCTAAAGGAGAAGGCTGTGTTGCCGTGGGCGTCGCTTGCGGTGCATATTCGGAAAGTCCCTTAACTCCCATAAGTTGCGCCAAGTGTGCGACTATATTCGGGAGCATCATTCCATAAGTCTGCTGCAAAATAGGACTCTGGCTAATCATGGTCATTACCTGAATAATTCCCTCTGTGCTTGCCAGTTTACTTTTTGGAGTATATCCATCAGCAACCTGGAATGCTAGAACCTTCTGGCGCAAATGCTGGATTTTAACTTGCATCTCTTCACCGGTACGCTGGGAAATCACCACGGAATCCTCACCATACTGGAAGATATTGAACTTCAGAATTTCCTTCAGAAAGACAAAGAACTGAAATTCCATAGCAAGTGCGGGGAGTCTGAGCCTAGAATCTGCTCCACCCATAGTATCTCGCCATTCAACAACTGACTTGTTTCCTTTTTGGAATTGGCCCTGCATTGGATTATTGAGCCCAGAGAGTTCTTTCCCAAAAGAAACAATTTGCATCCCCGATTGCATTGCTCCTTCTGTTCCTCTTGGATCGAAAGGAATTGGGTGATAAGCATCGGAAATTGGCCGTCCATTTAATCCATTCATCCTGACAGGAATCTTCGGTGCAGGAACTGGAGCATTCACATCTTTGATATTGATTGCATTTGGATCAAATAAAGCTCTGTCTGAAACTGCACGCCTGGCCGCATTGAAACTTATATTGAAAAGAGTCGAAGCTGCCTGTTGGATGGGAATGGATCCCTCTGCAATTGACTTGGTCTGGTAATCAAGTCCGTCCTCAAATGGCTGGCAGAAAAGAATTGGGAGGTAGTCAAAAGCAGAAATGATCCTTTTCACACTGATGAGAATTTCGCCATTGATGATCTGGAACTGATAAATCTGCGGAGTATTCCTGGCAGGTCCTGGGATCCCAATATCGGAAGGACAAAGACGGGCATAGAGTTTGATCAGCTCATAATTTCCTACAATATTCTTCTTTGCTCCGTTCTCATCCTGACCTGTAAGGAAAGCTTCCCAATTCATAGAAAGCGGTTTTCTACTTCCTACATAATCAGAAACCTGTGGGTGCTGCCTATAATTGGGAGCTTCTCCAGTGATATAACTATCCAGGGCTTCCTTTGTATTCATGACTTCTGACTCATCGGAGAGTTTATTGAGAAGTCTTTTCAGTTTCTGCCGGGAAAGGATGGAGATATGTCCAGCGAAATCTCCCTTTGCAGAAATGTCTCCTGGTGCCGTATTTCGGTCCCAGATTGTATTGTAAAGATCCATGCGTGTGAGTTCGGTGTAATGCATGGCGTTTTTGTTTATCTTGTTTTTTCCGCTGGTTGCTACGAGTTCATCCATGACAGAATACTGCGGAATGGAAGTCCAGTCAGTTTCTACCGCCCCGAGATTGTATTTAACACAGTCGCGAATAAATATAAGTAACTGCCTAGGATAGCCACCCAACTTAGCATGATCGTCAAAAAGAGCTTCCAATGTTGCCGCATCGTCTCTGTTAGCTGGACTAGACACGATAGGGAATAAGGGGGAGCCGGACAGGAATACCTCTGCAAGATATCCGACCATACTATCGACTTGAGCAACAATAACAGGGGGAGTGGTAGAAGGGCTATTAAAAACCCCAGCAGGAGTAGTAGCAGCATCGATTCCTTCTCCGTGAACAGTTCCAGTAATTGGGTCAATGTTTGTCTTATAAAGAGCATATGCAGTGTCAATAGCTTCCATCTTGTTCCAATATTCTTCATTCTCTTTATGAGCTTGGAGAATATATTTGGCATATTCGATGATGTTCTGTTGAACCTGCTTTGAAACTTGTGGCATGGTTTTTCCTCAGAAAGGTGTATTATTTGTTAGAACCCTGCATTCCCCGTCTATAGTCAGCCCAAAATCAAGTAGAGATATCATATGCCAGTATTCGTTTCGGACATCCAAACCATATGCACAAGCATCCAAAAGGTCATCTTTATTATCAGATTTTCCTAGTTTGTATGTGGAAGCTTGCCAGGTGAAGTCCCTGCGAGTCTGTGGATCATGAAGATAATAACTCTCATTGTACAGCTCTGCTATAAAGAGACGTATTCTTGATTCCTTACTTCTTCCATGTGGTTTTAATGGCACCACTGCCAGGCCATGCATTTGGAACTGGGCTATGTATTTCATTAGCCAGAATCCAAGAGTCATCTGATAACCAGTATCTTCGACTCCAATTAGAGAACATCTCCATTTTACCGCCAGAGCTAAGGCTTTAAGGATAAGCTGTTCTGGGTCCATGATTCCCTTGGCTGTTTCTACAATTGCAGACTTCTCACCAAGTTTAAGATGGACGCAAATCACATTATCATCACTGTTCTTTCTGAATCCGGCTGGGTCAATTGTAATAAATGCGCCGTCGGGATTAGAAAGCTGGAATTCCTCAAAGGGAGAATCCGGAAGTCCGTGCGGGAATATGTTCTGCGCGGTACTTGTTGGATCATTCATTACTTCCGCAAACCAGACATGGCTCATTCCAAGAGATTCATCATGGTAATAACCTTCCATGAGATCTTCTAAGGAAAAAAGCTCCGGCCAGAGAGGTTGGCCATCTTCTAGAATTGCTCCAGTAACCAGGGAAATCCAATAAGGATTCTTTTTGAGTTTGCCAAGGACACAGTTGTCGGAATACATATTCCCGACATAAATGATAAGTCTATTACCTCTTGGAGAAACTGCCTTGAAAATGGTTCCCACAAGTGTGGAAAGAAGGTTTGCAGAATCTGTAAGGCTTTCACTATTCTTTTTGGTCTGTACGTCATCGCAAAAGATAACATCTGGCCTGGCATGTTTCAAGTTAATACCACGAATTCCACCTTCCCAACCCCTTGCTACGATAGAAACTGCCTTATTGTGGTACCTTGATTTCTTTGTATCTGCACTATTTATGGAAAGGCCGCCAAGCCAATCACCATAAACAGCTGTTATGTTATCACTGGAAAGGATATCATGAATATCCGCCAGGAGAAGTTGGGCCAAATCAGCATTTGCACAGACAATAAGAACAAATTGGGCCTCGTCATAAGCAATCATCCAACAGATTAAAACCTTGATGAATGTTGTTTTTGCATGGCCCCGTGGAAGACCCAAAGCGAAACGCAGAAGTTTTCCTATCTGTCCTGGATTTCTTTGCATTAGGAGCTGGAAACATCCCAGGTAAAAAACTGGGAGTTCATACACACAGACTTCTGGAATACAAAGGGACGCAAAGAAATTTATATCGACACGCCCCCTGGCATAGATTTCTTCGATAGAAAGAACTACTTCTGATGTTTCGCTCATGTTATGGTTTTCCTGTTAGCATTTCCTTCAGGGGAATATCATAGAAATTGGTAGGATCAAAAGCCCTGAGATCTTCTTGTGTGAAATACTGTCTAGCCTGCGCAAGTCTTGCGTCAGCTTCCCCTGCTGTTTTCATATAGAGCTCAGTTCTCAGGCGCCTATCAATATTCTTTAGGTTATCTTTATCTGTAAAGTCAATATTTTTATTCCTCTTGATATTCATTAATTTCTGTTCATATTGCTGTTTGGTCCTGGAATCATAGGGAATATTTTCAAGGGATGCGCCAGGACTCCAGCCTTCTTTTCGTTGAACTGCGTGCTGGATTTCATGGATTATGATACTCCTAGCTTCTTCTGGGGTTCTTCCTGCTGCAAGAATAGTATTTGTCCCAGGATCAAAGTATCCTGTGCTATTTTTAACCCCATGCCCATAAATGACATTTATATCCTTTAGTTCAGGATAATTGGCAAATAGGGAAGGATGTTTTAAGACCTCATGAAGCTTTGCGGTATCTTTCGAGTAACGCACAGGCTCGGTGGAAAGATATCTATCTGCGTTCATATCTGTCAGGAGCTGATTCGGATCAATTGAGGCATTCGCATCAGAGATCTCCTGCCTGGGTTTCTTATCTGGATGCTCTACATAAGTGCCAGTTTCTCTGTAAATCGAAGCTGGATGCCTTCCTGAATCCAGAAGCTTCCCCGCCCGATCTGCTTCCTTAAAAGAAAAGAGTTTTGCCCCTTTTCCAATGAAGGTCCCGGCCCCGGAGAAAGACATAGGATCTGCTATGGTATCTTTTATAGTTTCCGCAGTGTTGGCCGCCGTTTTTTCCAGCGCATTTCCTGTGTCTGTGGCCAAGTCGGAAACATTCTGCTTAAGAACTTTGACCCTGGAAGAAATGTAGCCCAGGAGAGAAGGGAGAATTTCCATTGTTTTGTCCTTTGTTTCGGAGTCTGTGGAGGGGATTTTATTTCGTCCTCCTGACCCTGCTGGGCAGGAAAGGAGAGTCGTGTTGCTTGTGTTTTCCTTTTTCTTTAAAAGAAGGGAAGGAAGGTCGTGTTGCTTGGGCCTCCGGCCAGGATTAATGAATAGTTATTTCCTGTCTCTTTTGGAGAATGAGCGCGCCAGCTTCCAGGACTGAAATAGAATCTTCCACGGATAATCCCACGGGAGTTCTCACAATGAGTTCTCCAGTGGGATATAGTTCCAGAATTATCTGGTAAGGTTCCAATCTTGGGGCCGGGATAACTGTTGCCATATTAGGACTTAGGCAGCTTGAACAGTTGTTGCAGGGCCTTCTTTTGGTTCTGCAAGTAAGTTTGCGTGCTCATTTTTCATCTCCTCGAAAAGTCGGGTTACTCTAGCTGCGGGAAGGGGAGCCAAAGCTCTTTCACCAATTGCTATTACTTCATTATCTTTCGTGATCTGAATTTCATGCTGGACCAATCTGTCTGGCATGGTTATCAGAACTTGCGTGTTATTAAAAATCGGGCCGCCCTGGAGTGGGA
>ERZ869929.146-NODE-146-length-41857-cov-12.129587_pt1 | contig 41857 bp, 63 predicted proteins | sample MGYA00579312_ERZ869929 | MGnify/ENA primary metagenome ERZ869929 (study PRJEB32216, sample SAMN09231818) | wastewater metagenome | place: USA: Maryland | collected 2016-08-09 | study: EMG produced TPA metagenomics assembly of the PRJNA472060 data set (Reclaimed... | reverse complement strand
CGCGAGCGCACCGCCCTTCGCATGTGGGCCATAGCCGCGATCATCGCCGCCGTCGCCGTCATGAGTCTCGTCAATCAGATCTGGGAGTGGGTGAAAACATGGTGACGTGGCAACCGATTAAGACGGCTCCGAAAGATCAGATGTTCATTTGGGCAAAGCCTCGCGGAAACGGCAAATGGAGCTTGGGCCTCGCCTATTGGACAGTCAGCGGCTACTCGCGAGACGCCTACGGAGCGCCAGAGCAAGAAGAAGCCACCCACTGGATGCCCCTCCCTCCCCCGCCCTCGACCGGCGAGGCTGGGTGATGTCTCACGGAGGAGTTTTTCCCGGCACATGCTCCGACGCAGCATGCCCGCTTTGCCGCCCGGCGCATTTTCAGTATGGCCGGCTCGTGGTTCCGCAAGCCCCTGTCGGCTGCGTCTGTCCGCCGACCAGTGAGAAGACCTGTCGAAGCCCGACATGTCCGCGAAAGCCACTTCCAGGTCAGGCATACGGCACGGGAGGTTACATCCCATGACCCCCGACGCCGGGCAGGGGGTGCGATGAGCCGTCGCCACTGGTTCAGCCAGTCCGCAATCGACCGAGCCGCCAAGACCGCCAACACCATAGGCCCAGCATGACGCGCTCGCGCGGAAGGGGGGAGTAGATGATTACGAGGATTTTTTTATGGCTGTTCTGGGCGTGTAGGCACCGATGGGTGCTGCATCACGAGTCGGCTGTTTATATTGTGCGAAGAGCCAGAGACTCAACGGAGGGGCCCCCGAACGGGCGCGAGTATCACATGCGCTGCGAGAAATGCGGCGACATGAAGCAGCGGGTGTTCTTGTGACCACCCCCGCCCTTACCGTCGAACAGGTCGCGGCGCGCAAGGCTCTAGCCTTGATGGGCTATGCCGGAACGCTCACCACGAAAGCCGACCGCCGCCGGAACAGCCCGATCTTTTCGGGGCGAGTTCGCAAGAGCTTGGCAATTCACGGCGCGGCTTTGGCGGATTGGAATTGGGGCAGCTATTTCCGCAATCTGCGCGAGGCTGCGCCCGAATGACCACCCCCGCCCGGAAGCCCCGCATCGCTGCGCTGCGCTACTCCGAGCAGGCTTTGACGTGATCCAGAACGTCGGACGCTCGACGATCCTTCTGGCGCTCACGTAGCCGATCGCGCGCAACCGTCTCGAATGCGTTGTCGCCAACGCGGATCTCCGGCGCCGGCGCAGGCTTCACTTTCAATTCCGCAGGCAGAGTCGCCCAGCAGTTTGGCTTGAGCAGCGCCTCAGGCACCACCGCCCTAGTCGTCCCGCAGGCCGTTAATGCTATCAGCAAGGGACTTGTCAAAGCGGCACGCCGCAGCCGTCGGGCTTGCATAGATGATCTCCTTAATGACCCGTTCCGTCCGGTCACTGTCCTTCACGTCGGCCGCCAGGCGCGCTTGAGCCAGTTTGGAACCGAGGTCAGCCAATGCGGCTTCCTTTTTCCGGATCACCGCCCAGCCGGCCGCCTCAGCCTTCATGCTTTCAATCTGACAGGCAAGGCGTTCCTCGCCTCGGATTCTGTCATCGTGCGCGCCTAGCCAAAAGAAGAACGCCAGAGCCAGCAGGAACACCGCCAGCGCCCCGCCGACCGCCCATCGCCCGGCAGGACCAAGCCACCGCCAGGCGCCCAGCAGGATCGTCACGGCGAGGCCGGAGAGGCGGCCACGGCCGGAACCGCGGGCGCAGGCTCAATCGTCCGAGTCGTGGTCGTTTCCTCATTCACGACATTGCCGCGGGCGGCGCCGGCGAGCCGCGTCAGTTGATCAATCGTGGCGCCGGTCACATAGGTAATCAACGTGACGACAAAGCCCCCGGTCGCCCACTGGAAAACCGTCTCCAGCAGCGGCGTCGACGTGTTGAGGACCGCTGCGATGGTCGTGATGATATCCAGCGCGCCGAATAGCCAGAGGCCGCCGAAGATGGCGAGGCGCCGGTTGGCCCACTCAGCCTGCCCCGGAGGGATGAACACCGCTTTCATTTCAGCACCGAGCGCAGCACAGCCGCCAACAGCCCACCGAGCGTAATCAGGGAAGCCGAGACTAGCCCGATCACCCACCACGCGCCCTTGACCGCGCCCATGCGCTGCGCATCGGTCAGATCGCCCGCCTGGATATGCTGGTTGATGGCATCCAGAGACGCCTTCAGTTCGCCCATTGACGCTTTCATGTCGGCCTTGATCTCCGACAGCGCCAACGTCATGCCTGTCCGATGCTCAGCCATCTGATGCTCCAGCGATTGCAGCCGTCCCTGGAGATGCCCAATGTCGCGATGCAAATTGATTTCCGTGTCAGCCATAATCAGCCCTTCAGAAACAGATCGGCCTCAGCCGCGCGACGCTTGGTAAGGCCCGGCAAAACTTGCCCCTTGGACTTGTTCCAAACCATGAATTGCTGCGCAGCCCCCGCTACATCGCCAGAATTCAGCCGCCGCAACAGCGTCGACTTGCGGAAATTCGTGCCGCCGACGTTGAACACGAACGACACCAGAGCGTCGAATTGGTTTTGTGTCACCTTGGCCGTGACAAAACGCTCGACGTCCGCCTCCGCTCCGGCGAGATCTTTCTTGAGCAGTTCCAGCGCCTGAGCCTGAGTGATCGTTTGCCCGATAAAGACGTCCGGCCCGGTGTGGCCCACGCCGATCGTCAGCGTGCCTTTCACCGCGTCGCCAGGCTTGAGCAGATAGCCCGGTCGAAAATCGTCATAGGCCCGAAGGACGGTCCCTTCGTGCGCTGATATAAATGCCAGCCCGGCCTCAGACGTTTTCACAGGTCACTTCCTTTTCCAGAATCTCAGACACGCCCACACAACGCCCGCCAGAACCCCAAGCCCAAGCGCCCCGCAGATGATCGCGAGGTTCTCAGGGTCCGTGCGCATTACGGGATCAGTTCAACGGAGTAGCTTTCCAGCGTGAACGTCTCGCCGGCCGTGGCTTTCTGCGACGTGATGACTAGATCGACGGCGGCAGATGTGTTGATGGCCGCAGTGGCAGATGGAAATACCGCCATCACCGTGTCAGTCGCCCGCTGCCCCCACGAATTGGCCCATTGCGAGCTTGCGGAGTTGCGGTTCTGGACGTGGCCTTCCATCTGCCAGCCGCTCGTCGTCGTATAGGTGAAGGCAGAAATGACCGTTCCAGCCAGTCCACCAAGCCGAACGCGCAGCGTCTTGTTGTTCGCAGATGATGTCAGCGAGCCATCTGTTTTGAAGCGCAGGCGACCGTTCGCGCCCAACAACCCGGCAGGGATCGAGATGGTCGCAAGGACTTCCTCAGTCGTTACCGCAGTGGACGCGACCTGCACCGCGCTTGACGCAAGCACGATTGGCCCCTGATATGTCCGCAGGTCAGCAAACTGTCCGCCAGAGCGCGCGAAACCGCTTGTCGAGCCGGGGAAGAACGTCGCACTGCCCGTGCCGCAGTCGATCACGCCGTCATTCTCAGCCAGCCAGCGGCGGCCAGTGACCGCATAGATGCCCAGCGGATACGTCGCGCCAGTGGTGATGGCCGTGCCGCCGTGCGTGACTTTGATAAAGTCCGTAACCGTCACGTTCGCCAGCAGCGTCGTCGCGCTTGCCGAGGTGTAGCGGCCATTGCGGACGGAGATGTGCTGCGCTGCGTTCGCGTTAATGAAACACGCGCCCGTCTGCTCAATAAACCCACCGTCGGCATAGCAGTGCGCGCCCGCCGAGGAACCCCATACGATATTGGTGTATTCGATCCGGCCGCCGTTGATCGACCGAATGCCGTTGGCGCTGCCGCTGATGAGCACATCGCGCACCACGATTTTGCACCCGTCGGCCACGATAGCGTCACCCGTCACGTTCAGAATGACGCTGCCGGGCGAGGCGCTGTTACCCTGAATCGTGACCTTCTTGCCGATCGCCGCAATATTGGCGAGCAGGCCGGCGGTATAGGTTCCGTCGGACAGCTTGATCGTCAGATCGCCTTCGAGGTCGTAATAGACCGCCGCAAGGTCATAGGCCTTCTGGATAGTCCGCAGCGCGCCCGCAACAGACATGCCAGCGGCGCCAGTGTCATTGCCCGTCGTCGAGACGTAGAGGATGCCCTCCTTCAGACGGCGGCGATTGACCACAAGGCCCGTCACGCTTGTCGGGATTGGCGTCCCACCCTGCTGGTTCAGATAATGGATAACCGTCGGGTTGTTCTTGGCGTTCTGCGACGGTGTGCCGATAGCCTCAACGCGGTTGTTGAAGAAATCCGCATGGTCAATCGTGTTGGACTGCGGGAAATCCGCGTTGACGGAGAAATCCAGACGCAGCGCCACCGCGCTTGTCAGGACCGTGATCGCAGTCGGGCTTGCGGGAATCGAATTGGTCAGCGCCGGCGTGAAAGTAATCGACCCGCCTCCGCTGACGTCCGCGTCGCCAGACGTGATCCGATAGGTCGTAGTCTGGTTGGCAAACTGGAAATTATCGCCAGCCACCAAAGTTCCGGTCCCGGCGCTCGCAAGCGTCACCGTCGTCACACCCGCCGAATAACCAGCGCTATTCGTGGTTGCGCCGACCGCCGTGCTTGAAGGCGTCGACATGGGATAGACGTCAAGATGGTCAATGTTGTTTGTGTCGCTATAGCCAAGCGTCACCGCAACCTGATCCGCGCGGCTTGGCAGCACGCCGATGAAATCGAACGTCGACGAGGCGACGTCATGTGTCGACCCCGTTCCAGTCAATTCAACCGCCTTAGAGCCAGACGCGGCTACCGCCGAATCCATCCGCACAAGCAACCGACCCGTCTGGTTAAACAGGCTCCCGTTGCTTCCAAGACCCGTCATGCGCAGGCCGTTGCCCGCATAGAGAGACAAGTGCAGATTGTCGATCTGCGCATAGCTTGTCTCGATCAGGTCGACCGCCCACCGACCCGCCGGATAACTGTTTGGCGTGATGACAAAAAGATCCTTCAGCGCGCCGCCGACTTGCGGCCCAGGCGTCTTGATCTGCGCACCATCAAGAATGATGGCACCGCCGCCGACAGGGTTGTTGGCGCCAAACCCGCCAGCCGGACACACGCCCTCAATGCCAAAGCCCGGCCATGTCGAAAACACCCCGGCCGATCCGTTGCCCAGATTGATATTCGAGACAACGCGATAATTGCCGCCCGACGGGATCGTGACCCGGCCGCCGCCCTTTCCAACTACAGCGGCGATCGCCGTCGCAAAGGCCGATGAATTGTCTGTTCCGCTGGCCGCAGGCGAGGCGGCACCGTCCGGCGTGCCGTTTAGCGACGTTGGGCCGTCAGCCCAATTAATCAGAACGTCATCTGGCGCCGTGATCGGATCAATCGGCGGCAGGTAATCGGCCACCCGCAGCGCATGAGAGTTCCGCCAAAAGGCGTCAACGAGCTGCGCCGCCAGCTTGTCGATCTGGGTGTTGAGTTCCTGGCGCGTGATCGGCGCACCCTCAACGAAATCCGTCGACCGGCCGAGTTCCGTGGAACGGTAGAGTGCAAGTTCGCAGTTGGACACCGCAGTCGCCAGCGTCAGCGTGCCGCCCGTGTAGCCCCCGCCCGCGTCGACGCCCACGACCGACCAGCCCGTGTCAGCCAGATCGACCCCATCAATCGCGACCCGCAGATCGTCCTCGCTCCAGAAAACGATATAGGCCGGGATCGTGAAAACGGTTTGTGCCGTCGTCACTGGATAGGTGATGAGCGGCGAGGTCGCCGGGACGGTCACATGGGTCATGGGACGGGCTTACCCAACAGACAGGCCCGCGCAACGCACCCGCTTCTGTCCCGCCCTACTCCGCCTCGCGATCCTTCTGGACGGCCGGCCGAGGCTCAATCCCGAGGCTTTCCGCCACCCCGCGCTCGACGGAATCCATGAGATACCGCGGCACCAGAGGCACGTTCTGGAAAAAAATGAGGGACCGCAGGTTGCCAATATCCTTGCCGGTCAGGTCAATCTCCGACGAGCCAAGCGCCTGCCCCACGTTGACCAGATTGGCGAACCGCCCGAACGTCGGCCCCAGGATTTGGTCGATCGGCCCGCGGCTCGCATAGCGGCTATTCGGCTTGAACCCGGCCAGCGTGTTGATGCCAATGCCAAACTTGTCGGCCATCGCGTTGATTTCGCCCATGTAGCCGACGAGGCCCGACCGGTCGATCGCCTCCGCCGCCCACTTCTCAGGCGGCTCCTCAAAGGGATCCTCGCCCTTCAGGACCGATGAAATCAGGTAGGACAGCGCCCCACCCTGCACCAGCAGCGCCATGCCAAGATAGGCTTGCGCCTCGCCCCGCTGGACGTTGGCCGCAATCGTCCGGCTCATCGAGACAAACGAGAACGACTTGAATTGCCCGATCACCGACCCGAGCGGCGTCCGCATCCAGAGCGGCTTATCCAGCCCCGGCGTGATGACGTTGAAATCGGCGTTCTTATTCATGGCCGCCGTAAACAGGCGCCGCGCCTCATCGCTTGACCAGTTCCCCGACTCCGCCACCCGGAGACTGCCCACCTTTTTCACATAAGGCTGCATCTGGGCGATCTGCACCATCGCGCTTTCGTCAAGGAAATGATCGCGCATGAACGCCCGCTCGACGTCCCCGATATCCTCACCCCGGACATACTTTTCCGAGTTCGTCAGGATCCGGTTTTGCGCCAGCATGACGTCAATCGTTTTCCAGAAATCCGTCCACGGACCCAGCAGCGAGACGTTGCCCATGCGCTGCGACAGCCAGTGCAGCGTCGCGGAAACCCGGTTGTTGGGGATATAGGTGCTGCTCATGTCGGCCGACTTGTTCGACCGGACGGACATTGTGAGGTCGTTCGCCTGCCCGACTTCAGAGCCAATGCGCTGCATCTCAGCCTTGAACGCCGGCCAGTCCGTGATTGCCGCCCGGATGCCCCGGATCAGCTCACCCATGCTGAAATGGTTTGCGATCAGGAACGGATCGGCAATCGACGACGGCACCGTGCCACCCATCAGCGACAGGTTGTTGACCGCCTTGATATCCTCAAAGGCCCGCACCCAGAGTTGATCGGGAGCGACGCCGCCCGTGTAAGTTCCCCGCAGCGTGTCGACTTGGGCCTGAAGCAGATCGCGCATCTGCTTGGCCTCATCCTCAATCTGGCGATTGCGCTTAGCCGTGCGCGCCTTGATACGCTCCGCCGCCTTGGGGTCGTCCTTGACACGAGGCACAGCCTCCCACTCCGCCCGCGACATATTCGTGCTATCGACGTTCGGATCGAGCGGCTTCAGCAGGTCCGTTTCCTGGCGCCGCAGTTCGAGGTTCATTAGAGCCGTCGCGTCATCGGCAATTTCCTGAAACTGCTTTTTCAGGTTCACCCCGCCAAAGGCCCGGTAAAGCTCGATATCCGGCCCCATGTTCCGCGCCATCGCGGCCATTACCCGGTCCGTGTCCTTGACGATGAATTGGTCGAACCGGCCGCTATAGGTCACACCGCCGAGCGTGATCGGCCCGGCATCGAAATCGTCAGGGATCAGGAACGTGCGATCAGCCAGCGGCCCGCGCGCGCCAGCGCTTTCAGCCGCCCATGCCGTGATCTCTCCCGGCACGCCCAGCACTTCATTCCATGCCGCCACAGAGCGCGCATCAAGTTCGGCGTCCGACTTTTCAGCAATGCCTTCCGCTTGCTCCGCCCGCTTCTTTTCCTTCTCAATCCGCTCATCGAGCGTGTTGCGGTTTTTCTCCAGTTCCCGCGCCCGGCTCACGCGCGCATCCAGCGCGTCACGCAGCTTGTTGCGCTCCGAAATCGTCTCCAGCAGGTCACGCTCAACCGCGTCATACCGCTTGGCCGCCTGCTCACGCCACGAGTTCAGCGTGCGCGTCAGATCACGGGCAGACTGGAATGTGCCGCCATATTCAATGTCGCGCTTGCGCTCGCGAATGCTGTCCCATTCCGCCCACTCCAGCACCGCATCCAGTTCATCAGTGTCATAGATGCGCCCGACTTCCTCATGCGACCGGCGCACGCCACCTTTGGCATAGTTCCCGAAATTGACGACGCCGGCGCCGTCCTTCAGGCCGCTTAGGTCGCTTGCAACAGCGCTCAGGAAATCATTGATGGAATACTCATCCAGCCCATCATTCATGTCGCCGGAATCGTCGATAAACTTGCGGAACCGCTCAGACGCCTCGCCCACCGTCGGCGCGCGCGGATCGTCCGAGATCAGACGGCTTAGCCGGTCGCGAACATCGGTCGTCCCCGCCTTGGTCGTCTTGAGATAATCCTTGACGATTTCCAGATAGTCGGACCCCTCAGACGTGACGACACGGTTGCCCTCAGCATCCTCGACCCAGATACGGATGCCCGGCACCTGGTTGCCGTCCTTGCCCTTGGACGTGATGTATTCGACCAGAGACAGCGGACGAGGCGCCCGCGGCGGACTGGCACTCCGCAGATCCAGCCAGCGGCGATATTCCTCAATGCTCCCGCCGTGCGCCTGCAACTGCTCCTCTAGCCGCAGCAGCGCCCGGCGAGCCTGATACGATTGCGCACGCAAAACATTGATGGCCGCATTGCGCCGCTCGATCTTGGCGCGCTCCAGAGCTACCGGCCAATTCTGGGTCGTGTTCTCGTAAATCTTGAACGTGTTGCGCGCGGCGTCCCGCGCGGCCTTGGCGGCATCAATCTCGATATCCGCCGCCATGACGTCCTGCGCCGCCAGGCCAGCCTCTTGATCGGCCGCCGCCAGCGTGTCCTGCATCCGGCCAACTTCCGGCGACTTGCGCAGCACAGCCGCCCGGTCAGCCGCCGCGTTATAGGCCGCAACCGCCTTCTCACGCACCGCCACCGCCTCGTCATAGCGGTTCTCCGCCTCGCGGACCTTGCCCTCCGCCAGATAGACGCGCTGCTCATCCGGCGACATTTCGGCCAGAAGCGCCTCACGCTGGCCCTCCAGATCGGCCACGATCTTGCGCGCTTCATCGGCATCGGCCTGCAACTTAGCCGCGACCTCGCGGTAATACGCGCGCGCAATCGCCACCGCCAAAGGCTTGTTTGCCTTGATGTATTCGCGGTCATAGACGCGCATGATCCAGTTTCGCGCCGTCGTCTGGGATGCGTTGGGATCCATCGCGCGCACGGCGATCGCCTGCGCAGTCAGCTCATCCATCTGCTTTTGCAGTTCGGCCGCCAGATCATCGACCTGTTTGATGCCCGATGGGGTGCCGTCGCGGATGACGTCATAGGCCGCCGCCCGGAATTGCAGTTCGGTCATCGTCCCGGCAGGCATCCCGCCGGCGGCATCAGCCGCAGCGATCCGGGCACGCTCCATCACTTGCGGCGCCGTGCGCCCCGCGCGCTCGCGGCGATACTCCAGATACGCCGACTTGGACTTGCGCAGAACCGCCGCCTGCATACCCTGGTAGCGGCCAACGGCCGCCTCGACGGACATGGCGGTCGCCTCACCAGACACCCGCTGCTTTGGCAGCAGTTGACCCTCCAGCGGATGCCCGGCCTCATACCGCGCAGGCAGACCATCGGCGCCGATCACGTCGACAAACGTGTCCTGATTTTTCGTCAGCCGCAGCGTGTTTGCCAACCGCTCCGTAATGGCACGCACGGACTGGAGCGGCGACGTCAGGCCCCGGCCGACCGGACTGTCAAACCAGCCCACCCAGCGCCCAAGGAACCGCGACGGCGCCTGAAGGAACTCGACAAACTTGCCGCCCTGAAGCCGGATAATGCCCGCCCCCGGCGTTGCGGCCGCCGACAGGCTCTTGCCGCCCACCGCCATGCCGCCTTCCTCAGCGCTCGACCACCGCGACACGCGCGGCAAAGCGTCCGACGGATTGAGCGGCACCACGTTGTCAGGCGTTTCACGGGAAACATTGGCGGCCGCAGGCGGCTCCGCATACGGCGAGCGCAGCGTTTCAGCCTCAGCCCGCAGCGCCGCGGCGCGCGCCGCATCTTCCTCTGGCGTCGCGCGAGCAACCGCCCGGCCCACACCATCCTCGCCAATACTCATCACGCCCGGCACAACGGTTTCAGACGCTGGCCGTGGCGTCGCAGCTTGGCGCTCCAAAATCCCGGCCCGGCCCTCCAGATCGGTAATCCGCGCCTTCACGTCATCCGGCATCACCGGCAGGCCAAGGTTGAGCGCCGTCGCAGCCGTATCGACCTCAGCCTGCACCCGCGCCACGACCTCCGGCGAGGCGGCCAGACGGGCATCCAGCGCCGCGCGCGCCGACTTTGCCAAGGCCGCTTCCTCAGCCCGCTTGCCCACCGAGCGGCCCACCACGCCGCCCAGACCACCAGTCAGCGCCGTCGACATGCCGACGTTCGCCACCGATTCCTGCCACGTCCGGAACGAGTTAGCCTCTTGCAACACCGCCTCTTGCGCGACGCCGCTCATTAGGCCGCTCTTGGCGCCTGAAATGAAATACTCCCGCGCGGCCATCGCCCGCGTCCCGGCAATCAGCCCCTTCGCGATCGGGCCGCCAAAGGCGATCCAGTTTGTCGGGTCAGCTACGCCCACAGCCGCGCCGGCCACCAATTGCGTCGCAAATGACGACCGCTCAATAATGTCCCGGTTTAGCTGCTCATCCTCCAGCTTTTGGATTTTCCGGTCAAATTGGGCGCGGTTATAGACGTCGATAAACTCGCCGCCATAAGCCTCCCATTTCGTGCCTTTGATCGCATCATAGGGGTCAAAGCTATCGTCCGGCACTTCGGACAGGCGAATGATGCTTTCAGCCGACGAGGCGATGTAAGCCGACGGCACAAACTCACCGCCGCGCGGCGAGAAGAACGCGCCAATCGCCTCATAGATGCTCGACTTGGCCGTGAACGCGCCCTCCGGCTTGTCATCCACGACCACGCCAGGCGTCGACGTCTGCGGCTGCTTCATCAGTTCCGCTTGGCTGAATACCGGCATCAGTTCCGACCGCCCTGCATAATCCCCGCCGTGCCGGGAAGCTCCGGCTCTTTCAGCTTGTCGGCTTCCCTGTTTGCTTTTTGCGCACGGCGGTTGAGATCTTCCGCCTCAGCCTTCAACCGCTCAGCATACGCCTGCCCGGCCTTGACGTCCGGTTGCCAAATCATCGGCGTGCCGTCTGTGTCCAAAACCAGCTTGCCGTTCGGCGCCCGCAGTTGATACTTCACCAGACCGTCAGGCCCAACCGTGCCGATTTCCTCCGGCGTAATCCGCCCGACCTCACCCCACGACTTCAGGTCATACTGCTTCGGATCAATCTGCTTTCCGAGCATTACCGCCGTCAGCTCCAAAGCCTGATAGGCAAACGCCTGTTCCGTCGGCAGGCCGGCGCCATAAATGACTTCAGGCGGCATATGTCCAAGCGACAAGCCCTCCGGCTGATACAGGGAAACCGGACCGGCAGGGTCAATACCCGCGCGCGGATCAAGGCTCCAGAAAGACGTCTCTCCCGTTGGACGCCCCCACATCGTCGGCCCCCACTTGGAGGACAGCACCGTCGTCGCCTGGTTCTGGGCCGCCGCCTCGCTGGCATAGACGCCCATCGACTTCTCGCCCCACCATTGAGCATCGCGCAGCGCCTGCTCCAGCTTGGCGGGATTGGTCGCCTGCATTTCCGCAACGTCGATACCCATCTTGGCGATCGCGTCTAGCGCAGCCTGCCGATACGGCCCCGGCGCGTCGCTCGATTTTGTCGGCGCTTTCCAGCCGTCTTTGTAGTTCGCCAGATTGCGCGCCTTCACATCGGCCGGCAGTTTCACGGCATCATCGACGATCCGGACGACATTGGCTGCAAACGCCGCCGGATCCTGCTGCTGCGAGGCAGGGATCACGCCGCCCGACATAGCCTCATCAATCGCCAGCGCCTGCTCAATCTCGCTGGCGCCAAACTGCTTTTCAGCCGCCGCGCGATTGGCATTGCTTAGCGCGACCAACTGCTGCGCAGCCTGCACACGGCGTTCCGGATCACCAGCCGCGTAAAGCCCCGGCTTAATCATATCGACGATCTGCGGCGGGATCGCGCCATACGTGCGCGCAAACTGCACACCGAACGTCAGCATATCCTCAGGCTTGACGTCCTTGGCAATCAGCGGGAACGCCGCCTCCAACTGCTTCATCTGGTCGCTATCGGACGGGTTGAACCCCATACCCGACGTCATGCGCGTCACCGCACCCGTGACCAGCGCCTCATTCTTTTGCGCCTTGTTGGCCGCCTCAGCCATGCCGCTATTCAGGCGAAGGAGATTGGACTGATAATCCTGCGGCGTGATCGCATTGGACGCATACGCCCGATCAATTTCCGCTCGCAGCGCCTGATATGTCTCCGGATCAGAATTACCGAACGTGTTAAAATCCGAAATCTTTGTCGCAAGCGCGGCATCATTCGCGGCCCGTGCCGCCGTCGCATACGTCGCCGCCTCAGCCCGGCGCGCGCGGGCGAGGGATTCCATGTTCCCGATCTCGCCCATAATGTCGTTTTCCAGCGCATTCCGCTGCGCCGGCGTCAGGTTCATGTCCGGTGCCGCAAGGATGCTACGAGCCGCGGCCTGCGCCGCCTCGATCCCGCTCTTGCGGTAAATGCCGACCACCGCCCCGCGCGCTGCATAGCCCTTGGCGATCGAGAGCGTGTTTTCGATTTCCTGCTGCACCGCCTCCGGCGCAATGCCCCAGATAGGATTTTCCTGCTGGCGCGCAGCGGAGATATAGTTTTGCAGCGCCTGCTGGCCCTCCGGCGTATCCAAGGCATTCAGCGACGCCAGCCGCATGACCTCATTCGATTGCGCCTCAATGCCCGCCTTCATGGCGGACTCCTGGCGCTGGAACATGGCGCGCTCAGCCTTGTCGGCAATGTCGGTCATGTTGCGGGCGAGTTCCTGATTAAACAGGCTCGCAACCGCACCCCTCATGCCTGACGGCGCATTTTCCAACGTGCCTTCAAGCAGCCCTTCGGCAGCAACACGGAACGCCTCAGGGTCAAGTTGCAGGTTTTCCTTGGTCCGCAACTCCATGAAATTGGAGCGCATATCCAGCCCGAGCTGCGACAGATAGGCCGCCTCAGCCGCGTTGTTATAGACCTGATCCTGTTCCTCAAACTCAAACCGTGTGCCGACCTGAAGCACGCCATTCTCATCGCGCGTCACCGACCGCGCGCCGGCTTCCTCAGCCTGCTGGTTCATAATCGGCTGGATAACCTTGCGGATCTGGCCCGACACCTGCCCGATCGCCTTGTTCAGCGACTCATAGGCAGAGCCAACGTCGACCTGCTGCATCGGCTCCAGAAAAGCCCGCGGCTGCTTCAGCCCCGGCAGACCGTTCCACTCAGCCATGTTCAGCCCTTTTTGCCGAGCATATCAAACCCGGACTGCGCCGCCGAGAATAGCGAGCCAATGCCTTGAGCCATATAGCCCATCGCGTTGACCTTGCCCTCCCATTGTTTCAGGCGACCCGCATAAAGCGTCTGCGATTCCTGACGCTGCAACGAGCCGCGCACGTTCAGCCGGTTTTCGCGCGCATCCTTCTGGAGCTTGCGCTCAATCGCCTGCCCCGTGCCGCTATCCAGCGACGTGCCGACGCCCCGGCCAGCCAGCGAGGCGTTGATCGTCGACAGCGTGCCGACCAGATCCTGAATCCGCGCAGTGTCCTCCTGCATGGCGCGGATTTTGATATCCTCCGCCTGCATCTTGGCCTGCTGATATTGCGCCTTGCCGGCCGCCTTCGCATTGGCGGCTTGGCCGAAAGACGAGGCCGCCGAGAACAGCGAGCCGACAATAGGAATTGCAGCAACCATCAGCCCCGAACCTCCATCGTCACGCTCAGCACCGTCAGGGGCGAAGGCGTCTCAGCATCCTGGCTGATTTCAACCGTCGGCGCCGGCGAGCGCCCGAGGAAATACCACTTGCGGCCATTCTCGCTCCGCAGCGGCGCCAGATCCTCATCGTCGTCGCCAACGTCATAGGCCGCCCGCAACTGCCCATTGACCCTGTAGCAGCCCGAATCCTGCACCGTGACATAGGCCATCGGAATGCGCAGCAGCGGCCCCGACGCCTTGATATTCTCCAGCAGGACCGGCGAGATCGTGCGGCCGCGCACTTCAAACGAGAAGCCCGCATAGAAGGTATGGCCGCCATCAGTCGGCAGGCCGGCAGGCAGCGCGCCCGCCACGCCCACCACGAACGTCCCGTAATTGGCCCAGCCCGTCGACGTGCGCTCGACCACATAGACCGTCTCGCCCGCCAGAAACGTCAGCGCCGTGTCTCCGGCCGGATCGGTAAACTCGACCGCGCAATCCAGCAGCAGGTCAGGATCGGCCCGCTCCAGCACGTAAGTATCGACCCCGGCAATTGACCGCTTCACGATCCCGTAGAGGAAGCCGTTGATCGACCATGTGCAGATGAATTCGCCCTGCGTCGTCCACAGCGACCAGCCATAGATCGGATCCTCGACCCGGTAGAACAGCGACGCCAGAGAGCCGTCATCGGTATTGCGGGCGAAGGCGTACCGCTCCGGCTGCTCAGCCCCCGAACCCTGGCAATAGGACAACTGGCCCGGCGAGCGCATCAACTGCGGCACCAACTGCGAAAGGTCAGTCAGCGACCACGGCGACGTGATCTGCCCCGTCGGCGCGATCATCCACACCCGCGTCTGGGTATTGTCGACGAACAGCACGCCCTGCTCAACAATCACCGGATCAGTCGGGTACGAGCCGATCGGCCCGGCCTTGAACAGATCGGAATATGTCGGCGTCAGGACGTTCTCGCGGCCCTCAGGGACGTAATAGACATTCCGGCTTGTCAGGACCAAAAGGTTTTCGGCCGGCACTAGGTTCAGAATTTCCTCCCGCGGCGATGCCGTCAGGATCTGCGCAATCGCGTCATCGTCGGCCGCATCGCCCGTGTCGAAATTGCCGATGCTGGACGTCTGGCTGAAATTCCATGCCTCCGGCGCGTCACGCCACCGGGCAAAGCCCAACCGCTTGCGATGCACCTGGACCTCGCCCGGATATCCCCGCACCGCACTCGCCGCCTGCTCATCCCAGATGACGATGCCCGATGGCGTCGCCACCGCCACCGCCGAGGCCGTCGACCGCGCGTCCGGCCCGACAATGACTTCCGTGGCCGAGAAACCCGTCAGGCCGGTCAGGATGACCACCGTGATTTGCGTCGCACCCGTCAGCGATACGACATATCCGGTCGTACCCGTCGTCTCGCCCTCAACAATCTGCCCCGTCTGGAAGCCCGTATTGGACCCCATCGTGATGAGGTAGGTTCCCGGCAACGTCTGGATAACCGTCCCCGTCACCTGCGTTGGCGACGTGTAGCCCGTGATCGAGATTTCCTTGCCGACATAGCGAATGCGCGTGCCAACATGGCTGGCAGAGAACACCGCACTCGACGCCGTGACCGTGATACCCACGCCCGTCAGCGCCGACGGCGTGATGGTGATGCCCTTGGCCGCATAGCGGTAATAAGGCTGGCTTAGCGAGCCGCCCGTGCCGCTATCGAACACGTAGTCGCTCAGCGTCCAAGACGAGGCGCCCGTGCGCTCAATCTCGTATATGCCCAGAACCTTATGCGACACCAGGATGCGCTCATCGATCAGCGCAACCGACAGGTCAGCGACCTCAGCCGCACCCCAATCGGCGCCGGTCACGTTGCCGGCGGCCACGCCCGCGTCCGTATAGGCATCCATCCGCCCCGGCGAGAAGATCAGGCTATAGGCGTTCGACGAGTCATAGACATAGCCGACACCCTTGAGGCTATTGCCCAGCAACACCGCCTGCTTGATGAAGCCGTGCCGGCGCGAGAACCCGCCGCCGTTCCGCAGCCGGATATTGCGCGCCAAGCTCAGCCCGTTCTGGACCCCGCGCGTGTCCTTGCGCTGCAACGCCTCAGGCGCCAGCTCGCCGGCCGAGAAATCATTGACGACCTGCCACGATCGCGTCATCGGTCCTGATTCCGCCTCGCCGCCACCAGACGCGACCGCCAACCCACCCGGCCGCCACGCTCCGCCGTCGACGTGAACCGCGCGTCGCGCTGGCGCATCTGCACCATCTTGCCCATCCCGACGGACTCATTGAACATATCGCGGCTCGCCAAGAACACTTCCTTAAGTGCATCGACGACCAGCGCCTCAAACCGCGGCGGCCAATAATCTTCCTCAACCCGATACGAGTAGAGCGCATAGACGCCATCGCCTTGCCCATAGTCGCAGGTGATCTTGTCCCCATAGGGCATGTATTCGATTTCCCGCGCCGGGACCATGTAGCCCTCAGTCGGAATCAGCAGCGAGCGCAGTGAAAGGCAGTCGGCCGGACGCTGATACACGTACCGGAACCGCGTCGGGCTATCCTCACCAATATAGGTCAGATCGAGATAGCGCTGCGACCAGGTATAGCCCCGATCATCCAGCAGATTGCGCACGATCGGCTCATAGTTGAGGCTGGCCGTAATCGCGAGCGGCGTGCCTTCGGTGAATGAGGCAATCGTTTCCTCACCAAAGCCCGTCAAGGCCCTGTTCACCATCGCCAATGCCAGAGCCGTATTCATCCCGCAACCTCATACGAAAACGCCCGGTCAGCGCAAGAGCCGACCGGGCGCTATCGGCCCCCGCCAAGGACTAAATCTTACTCCGGCTTTGCAGCCTTCTTTGCGTCTGCCTTCTGCGCACGCCGCTCTTTCGCAGCCCGAGCAACAGCAGCAGCCTCGTCAGCCACTTCATCCGGCTCCGTCAGCGCCTGTGCCGTGCCGGGCGCAAACGCCCAATCCGGCTCACCGACCTCGCCCTTCTCGTTAGGACGCGCTTTGCACGCCTCGCGAGCATCAATCACTTCGCGAAGGATCGGACCCCAGAACTTCGGCTTTCCTTCGGCATCCAGTACGGGCGAACCGTCATGCGGATGCGTCATCGGAATCTGACGAGTCGGGACGATCCAGATCTTTTCAGCCATCAATCACCGCCGTGGTTTGGCTTACAGACCGTTGGTCTGAATGCCGGCGAACGCCTTGTAGTTGATCGACGGCGTGGTGCCACCGACCAGAGTATACAGGCGCACGTAGCGGAAATTAACTTCGTTGATGCAGTTGTCAAACGGAAGCTCGTACCGGCCGATCACGTCACCGGCCGACTGGCCGGCAACGCCGATGCCCAGCTTGAGGGCGGTGCGGTTGTTGACCGTCGAGGCAAAGGTCGACGAGTTCGATACCTGGACGATAATGTCGTAGGTTTCGTTGGTCGAGGCAATGTCGATCGCCGTGACGTCGATGACCACAATGCCGTCGAGCCGCGGCACTTCGACACCCGAGTTGAGCGTCGCGCCGTTGAGCGTGTCGACAATCGTGGCGACCGCCGCCGACGAGGTAATGGCGCCAGCGGCCTTGAGCTGCCACGAAACGTCGTAAGTGAAACCGCGAACGGCCATGTTGAACTTTCCCCTCTAACCTTACGTGCGCGTCATCGCGGCGTTCGTGATCGACGAAAGGCGCGTCACGCAATACGGATTCTCAATGACCGGCGAAATGTCCCATTCCGCGCGCGTCAGCCACGAAGGCTCGGACTGCATTTCGCCCAGATCCTTCGCCATCGGCGGCTGCGACTGGAGCATCTGAAGGCCATCCTGGCTCAGATTGACGCAGTAGATCGAGGTCGAGGTCGTGGCGCCGCCACCGAAGTTGGCTTCGGTGAAGGGCAGGATCTGGGTTTCCGGGCCAACCTCGTAACCGACGAGGATGGGCAGACCCATGAAGCGCGTGACGACATTGCCGAACGAGTCGGCCGTCTGGGTGAAATAGCCGGACACCGACGTATCGGACTGCGACAGCGACAGCCAGCGGCGCATGTCGCGGTTCATAATCCAGTGCGTCGGGCTCATCGTCGAGTCGCGCGCTTCGATCAGCTTCGAGAGCTTCACCGCAGCGCCGCCCGAGGCAGTCGTGTTGGAGATCGTGCGCGAGCCGGTCAGCGGCAGGCGGCGCTGCAAGCCGTCAGGCTCGCGAGGATCGGAGGTATTGTCGCCGCGCAGCAACTTGTCGGTGACGAGCGCCGCCATCGACTTCATCTGCATCGCGACCTGCTTGGCGCGATAGCCCTGGCCCTTCCAGCGGACTTCCGCCGTGTCGACGCGGAACTCGCCGCCGGCGACCTTGAGCGTTTCGACCTGCGGATTGAGGATGCCGGCCGACGGCGTATAGGCTTCGTTGATACCGCGGAACGCGATACCCGGCAGGGCGCCCTCGATATTGTAGCGATACACGCCGGCGGCCACACCGTCGGTCGTGAAATACATCGCGTTCAGAATATCCGAGGTCTTGGAATAGATCTCAATGAACGCCTTGGTTGCCGGGTCGACGCCCTTCGCCATTTCGATCAGCGTGACGCTGCCAGCCATATGCTAACCCCCGCTAGGCGCGGCGGCCGAGGCCCTTCCGCGCGTTCTGCTCAAACACTTGGGTCAACGTCTCCGTCGGAGAGAGATTCGGATCGACCTTGCCGACACCGCCTTCGCCACTCGGAGAGCCAAGCCCTCGTGACGTGTTTAGAAGCTTCTCAAATGCGCTCAACGCACCTGCGTCTGACTGGCCCAGCGCATGAAGCAGATTGCCCGCATCGTCGGCCGGCAGATTGGCCTCGATATAGGTCCGCATCGCAGCAAGACGCTGAGGCGCATTCTCGCCCATCTTGCCGACTTCCGCGACCATATCGGTCCGCAGCTTTGCTTCCTCCGCCGCCAGAACTTTGGCGACCTCGCCCATCGCGGCGCCCAGCTTGGACGGATCGGCGCCCATGCTCGCAAGGATGCCCGGCAGCAGTTTCGTCAGCGGCGCTTCGGCATCGAATACCGGCGCGCCGTCCTCGAAGCCCAATTCCTTGGCGACTTCCGGCGCGACCTCGATCTTGTAATCCTCCGCCGACCGCGGCGCTTTGAGCGCCTTCAGCTCGGCAAGGGCGGCCTCGACCTTGACCTCGCCCTTCTCGGCATCCCACAGGTCGTCGCTCACATAGTCGGGCTTGTCGGCCGCCTTCTTTTCGACGGGCGCCGTGAAGGCTTTGGCAGCAGCTTCCGCTTCCGGCGTGGGCGCAGCCGGAACCTCAGCGGCAGGAGCCGCGGCGGGCTCGGGCGCTGCATCGGCGGCCGGCGCGTCGGGAGCAGGAGCGGCCGCAGCCGCATCAGGTGCCGGCGCCGCCTGACTCTGCCACTGCTGGACGGGCTGCGCTGTCCACTTTACGGGCGGCTCGGCGGGGTTTGGGGTAATTCCAGAGAACGGCGCGCACGTCCCCAACAGATTGTCCTTTGCCAGCAGCATAAAGCCCCTCCAGGCGCGCGATCAGCGCGCGTTCCGCATTGAGAACGATGAGTTGTGTTGGCGTCGCATCAGACCCGAGCGCCCGGTCATAGTGGCTTTTGAGGAGCCGCAGCAGGCGCTCACCGTCCGGCTGGACAAGCAAGCGCGCCATCTCGACGTCGAACTCCGCCGGAGGCGGCTCAGACCGATCGCGTATGTTGTCGAATTTGCGCGGTGACACGCCGCATGGTGTAGCAGCGAGCGGCCCAGCCGTCTAGCGCGCGCGCCGGAGTGTTGCGAACCGGCGATAATAGGCGCCGCCAGCCTCTGGGTCCGGCGGGGGTTCAGGAGCGCCGAAAAACTCATTGACAAAAACCACACCTCCCGCGCCGTCGCTCCAGCGGAATGACCCGCCGCGCGGCTTTCTCACCACAGGATTGCGCAGCGCGAGAACCACGGCCCTTACCCGTGCGCGATTTTGAGATTGCCGCGCACCGTGCCGGTTGTGGTCGTCACCGCGTTCTGAATGAGAAACAGGCAGCTATCGTTCACGATCTCAGGCAGGCCGAGCGCCGCCCAATCAAAGCTGTCCGGCCGGTTTGCGACATTGAGCGGCATCGGCGCGCGCTGGCGCGTTGCTGTGAACCCGAAGTTGCCCGCAACCGTGGTCGAGGCCGAGAGAATGACCGTATTGATGTCCGCGATATATTTTCCGCTATCCGCTGCCGGGATCAGCCCGTTCAGCGGGATCATGCGGCCGGCCCGCAGCGTGCCGCCAACAGCAAACACCGTCAGGTTGCCCGATGACCCGTCGTTATAGGTGACGTTGACCGTGGCGTTGGAGGCCGTGCCGCCGCCGTCCGTATAGACCTCCAGCCACCACATGATGTCGGAGAAGTTCGCATCGCCAATGCGATCAGCAGGAGGGTTAAGACCACCGCTCGTCAGGTCGAGATCGACCGTCTGGGACGTGAGGATATTCAGGACCAGGCCACCCCTGTGCGCTACGCGGTCGTGGACCTCCATAGTCACCGCGCTATTGGCGCTCTGCATAACGCCCCAGCCCCAATAGGACGAACGCGGCGAAGTCTGATTCGACCACTGCATTGAGCCGAGCAGTGTCTTGTCGCAGATCGCTGCCGTCGTAGGAATTGCGCCTTGCCCCGGCTGGCCCGTCGCACGCCAAAGGCTATAGACCGTATTCGCGACCGCGTTTGAGATGCTGGCTTTGTCGATCACGACCCACGAACAATCGTTCGCAAGCGCGTTGACTAGACCATCAAGCGTCGTAATTGCCACTCACGCCACCAACTTCCGCAGCCGTGCCGTCACCGAGTCCGCTTCCGCCGTCAGATCAGCCAAGCGCTTCGCCGCAGCGTCGGCCGCCTGTGTCCGTTCCTTCTCGTCCGACTTCAGCTTGGCTAACCGATCGCCCGCCGCCTTCACGCTTTCAGCCGCGGCATCCTCCGCAGACTTTGCGCGCGCCTTGGCGTCGGACAGTATCTTGGCCGCCTCCGCCTTAGCAGACGCGACCGTGCTGGCCGCCTCATCCGAAGCACGGTCCAGAACACCGGCTGCATCCAGCTTGGCCTTGTCAGCCGCCGCCGCCAACTTGGCTTGCTCAGCCTTCAGCTTGCTGATTGACGCGAGCAATTCCTGCCTGTTCTGCTCATACCCAGCCAGCTCTTTCAGCACCACGTCGGCGCCCTCAAAAGCCTTGGCGAACTTCGCCATCTTGCCGATCTCGGCAACAGCCTCGGAAATGCTCATCGCCCCGCCCTTAATAAATCCGCGCAGCCCAAACCGTCACGACTAGCGACGTCGTGCCGTCGCCGGCTGTCACGTTAGGGCGAATATACCTCGTGCGCTCCAAAAACTGCTCGATCGACTCCGCAGTTTTTGTGATCGCGTTGCCTTGGGGATCGGTCAGCGCAACGTAATTCGTTCCGTCATTCGACCCCTCCAGCGTTACAGAACCGAGCGTTCCGAACGTGCCGGAAATCTGAACCGAGACGTCGCCATATATCCCAAGGATCAGCGGCACGCCGCTGTCGCCATTAAGCAGCCCCGTCCAGATTGCCAGGCGGCAATCGTTCACGTCCTCAGTCGTATAAGCTCGCAGAGCCATCGCATTCCCCTATCCCACCCGCCTAGCGCCGCGTCACTGGCCCGGCAACGCACCTGCACCTTGCTGCTGCTGCGCCATCGCCTGCAATTCAGCCATTTTCTGCAAATCGGCCATGACCTCAGCCTCACTCTTAAGCTCGACCGCCGTGACGCCCATCTTTTCCTTCAGGTTCTGATATGTCGGGATCAGCTTCACCAGCGTCTGCAAGGACTCCGGCCCGGAGAGCTGCCCGATCATCTGCATGAACTGCACCGAAATGCTGGCCTGTTCCTGCTGCTGCGCACGAAGCAGCAGCGACGTCGGCTTGGCACTCGCCCAGAGCGCCGCCAATTCCTCTTTCGTGATCAGCCCGCGCTCCGCCGCAATCCGGGCGAACCGGTCAAAGATCGGCAACTGCCACTCGACCACCGTGCGGCCGACCGGCGAACCCATGCGCCGGGCATTGCGCGACGCTTCATCCAGCCACTGCGCAGCCGTCGGCGGCGTCTTGCCTTCCTGCTCCGGATAATCCTGGTAGTACGTGCGGCGGATCGACTGCTTCAGGTCGTTCTTTTCAAAGATCGCCGCCTGCATATCGTCGCCGTACTGCATCGGCTGGGGCGCTTGCGTCCCCGCCCGCTTGGCAATCCACATGCCGGCCGTGACGCCGTTGTCGATATTGATCTCGGTATCATCGTCATAGAACGTCACCGGATCAGTCCGCTTCTCCAGCGCCGTCAGCGACAGGAAGCACAATTCATCCAGCGTGCGGATATTTGCCAGCGCAGCGTTCGCCGGGCCGATGCCCCACGGCGACGTCGGATCGGTCGTCCAACGCGAGACGATGATCGAACAAGACCCGCGGCCAACGCGCCGCTCGCTCGCGATCACGTTCTTGCCGTACCAGACGATATAGTAATAGACCGCGCCCGAATTGTCGGACCAGTCACGCCACCAGGCGCACCACACCCGGAACGGCTTGTCCTCAGCCGCCGGCACCGTCATTTCGCGCGGCAGGTCAGCCTTCGGCCACGTCGCCTTGATCGCCTCAGGCGTCATGTCCTCGAAATAGATCGCCGTCCCGACCGTCCCCCATGGACCGCGCGTCAGATAGAGCTGGGGCAGCGGAATCGAGCGGCACATCACCGGACGGTCAAGCGCCACGTCGTCGATAATCATGGCGCACGTACCAACGCCCAGATCCAGATGCGCCTCAGGTCCAGCCTGATAGAAATTGCTTTCGCGCATCATGCCGAAAACAATGTCCTTCACCTTGGTCGCGAGCTTGGAGATTTCGCTGCGCTGCACAGGGTCAAGGCCGGGGATCGGATCAACGTCGATCCACTGATTTGTCGACGGCGTAAAGGTATGCGTGACCTCCGCCGCAAAGTCGGCATGGACTTCCTGCCCCGTCGTCTCGAACAGGTCATCCTGGTCCTGCGGCCGGATCGTCGTCTCATCGAACCGCGTGCGATACGGCAGGCAATACCGATAGGCCGAGCGCATCCACGATTCCTGCAACGCACGCTCCGCGCGCGCGGCCGCAAGGCGCTTCTCCGCCAGTTTCAGCATGTCCTTGGGGCTAAGTGTCGCCATCAGACACCCGGCAAAGTCGGCCGGCCCCCACCACCGCCGCCGCCACTGCCACCAGGAATCGACGGATACCCGTTGCCGCCACCACCGCCACCACCACCGCCGGGCGCAGCAGCACCGCCACCGCCACCGCCACCCGTCAATTGGTCGAGCATGGCAAAAATACCAAAGCGACGCTTGGTCCGCGCTGTCTGCCCGCGCAGCGACGTCTGAATCGCGTCGACCCGCGCAGCCTGAGAACGCATCGCGTCCTCTTTCTGGAGCTTCACCAGTTCAGGATCCGGTCCCGGAACCTTGACCTTCGTGACCATCGACCGTTCCCCACGCGCGCACCGCGCCACTCTTTCGCAACTGCCAATAGAGCGCCGTCGGGCGCAACGCACACCCGCCTTGCCTCACCAGCGCCTTCACCACCCCCACGCAATTCATCAGCAGGTTCCCGAACGGCGAGATTTCCCGCCCCTGAGGCACCGACAGGATCTCCGCACCCTCGCCATGCCACCGATCGACCAGCCAGGACAGCCGCTCACCACCGATATGCAGCACTTCCAGCCCGGTCACATCGAACGAATAGACCTCCCAGCACCCCAGCGGCACATTGTAACGGAAACAGTTGCAATGCTTCCACTTGCCGACCGCCAGCCAGTTCCACCAATGCGCCACCCGCACCGGGAAAAACGCCACGAACCACTCCGCGCCCTCATCCAGCGCCGTCGAAACCGGCCATGTATGCTCAGCCGCGGGCAAACTTGCGCGCCCCGTTCATCGGAACCACGTTCCCGCGCCGATGCGGCGCCGTCTGGATCGGTTTCGGCATCTCACTCGACCCGCGCAGCAGGCCCCGGCCCTCGCCCAGACCGATCAGCCCGTACTGAAGCGCGTCCGCGACGTGCGAAAAGCGGTTTTTCTCCGGCGCAGCCTTCTCATTCTCCGACCCGCGCAGCTTCACATAGCGATATCCGCCCTGAAGCGCCCCTTTCAGCACCGGACACCGCTCGCCATCCACTACCATGCGCCCGACGCCGCGATTGACCCGCTCATTCAGCACCTTCACCACCGTATCAAGCCGGATTTCCAGATCATTCACGTTCCGGCCCGGCGTATTGGCCGGCCGGCAGATCAATCCATGCGGCCGCAGCACCGAAAACGGCGTCGCCTCGCTGGCCTGCCCCTTGTTGCCGCCCGACGGATCGCCCCATAGCGCCAATCCCGGCGCCCCAGGAAACCATTTCGCCAGAAATTCCTTCAAAATCGGCGCATAAATCTCCGTCGATATCCCGTTCCGCACCAGCTCGCGCAGCACGTAAATCCGCCCGTTATACGCCTGCATGAACACCGCCGCAGGGTCACGGCCAAAGTCCATACCGACGATGATCGGCTCATTCGGCATATAGGTCAGGTTCTCGCGCGACAGATGGGCGCCAGGCTCGAACATCGGCCACACCGCCGACCCGTTCATAACCGTCCCAACCTTGACGATCAGCCGGTTCCGCACCCACTCCAGCGACTTGCCCGGCAGCATGTCGCGATAATACGCCTCGCCCAGATACCTCAAATTCTCAGCCGGCTCGATCCCCTCGACCTGCCCGACATTGACCTCGAACCCCGCGTGCGTCTTGCCATCAGCCTCGAACCGCTCAATCACCGCCGGCGGCTGAATGTAAATCCCCCACCCCTCCGGCTTCACCAGCAGTTTCCGCTCCGCCTCGCTCATATGCTCCGGCGGCGGAACCATCCCGAGCGCAACCGCCGTCCAATGCCCCTCATCCGGCGCATTCATATCCGCCAGGACAAACTTCTGCCTCAACCCCTTCGGCACATCGGCCGGATACCGCCCGACGCGGCTCGTCGCCTCATCAAACAGATCCCGCGGAATGAACTGCAACTCGTTAAACGCCACACCCGACGGCTCCAGCGAGCGCAGTTTTTTCACATCGTCGACGCTATCGAGCGCCAGAAACCAGATTTCGCTATCAATGTCCCCGTGTTGCCACCGCAGCATCGGCGGCTTCTCCAGCTTGATCCGGCCATACTCTTCCTCCGGCCACCATTCCCGCCACTTCGCCATCGTCGTCGTGACCAGATCGGAATAGGTGTTGCGCACAATCACCCAGCGCGATCGGCGCTTGCCGTCGGGCGACAAGGGCGCGTCCTGCATCAGAATGTGAATCTTGTGCAGCAGCGCAATCGTCTTGGCCGACCCCAGAGGCCCGCACAAAATCTGCACCAGCTTCTGCGATTCCAGAAAATCAATGACCACATCGCCGTCAGGCTCATAAACCCGGATCTCGCGCGTCGACTTCGACCCGCGTAAGTCCTCTCCGACCTTAGGCGCCCGTGCCATCGCCTTCCCCCCGCTCAGCCTTCAGCCAACCGCGGATAAAGCCCACCCGCCTTTTATCCGCCTCAAACTCCGCAACCGGAACCGGCTTCACGCCCTCACGCTTCAGAAAATGCTTGATCGTATCCGCGTGAATCCCCGTCCGATCCGCAATCATCCACCGCGTCAGCCGCTCATCGCGCGCCAGGCGCAACACAAGCGCCTTCTCATCGTCCGTCAGGTACACATTCGTCCGGCACCGATCGAGCAAGCCCAGCTTTTTCAGCTTCAGCAGCACCCCCTGCCGCGGCCGCCGGCCCTCAAACCGGTCCATGATCTGCTTCGACGTCAGCCCGCGCTTCACACAGCGCTCCAGCTCCGAAACCTCCCGCGGCGTCCAATCCCGAATCCCCTGCGCAGCCCGCCCCTTGGCAACATTCAGCCGCATCGCAGCCGCATACCGAGCACGCTTCCGCTTGCCCCACTTCGCGCGCTGCTCAGCCGTCGCAGGCATCGCTCAACACCATAAGAAAATGGGCCGGACCCGAAAGCCCAGCCCAAGTCTGCCATGAAGGAGACACCACTGGCCGAACACCCGAAAGGCCAGAACCCCACAATGACAGAGTTCCGCCCACCGTCAACCCTCCGAATAAAACTCGGTCGACAAACTCCGGAAATCCGGCCGCTCCGTCGTCACCCCACCATCCAGAAACGCCAGATCCTCAATCAGCACCCGATTATTCGGCACAGCAGCCAGCTTCTCGTCGACGTCGCCCATCACTCATCCTCCAAACACGTGTCCAACCTCGCGCACGCACCCTCACCACCAGCCGCAAACAACATCAATCCCAGCACACTCACAACCATCAGGATCGACCAAAAACGCTCACGTACCCAGCCAAACGGATCAGGTGGCAAATTAAACACAGGGCTAATCCTCAGAACGTTTTGAGAGGGAATTTCCGGAGGGGGGGAGAGCATAGCTAGGCAGAGTCGACAGATTTTCCCTCCCCCCTACCTTCATCCCAGACAGCAGAGATAATTTCTCAGAGACAGCCCGGTCTAACCAAAGCAAGCAAGTGGATAATGATGGAAGCAGTTATCTCTAGCGCTCGCTGCGCTCGCGTCACTGGTCGTCAGGGTCAGCGTCGTCTAGCCCATCACCGAACGAGCCTGCATCAATGCCAGCCCTCACAGCAGCTCGCACAAGCGCCGGCGTCACCCTAGGCGTTTCAATCTCCACCGCCTCGCCCTCTATCACATCCGAGCCATCATCATCCGCGCCAGCGTCAGACACGCTTACCCGCGTGCGTCCCCTCCCCTGGCTCACATGCACGCTGAAGCTCTCAGCCTCGTTACCCACGTCAAGAACCGTGCCAACTTGCGTTCGATTGCGACGATTAAGTACCACGACCACACTTTTACCGCGCTGTGTGTCTGATAAGCCACGCTTTGAGGTCGCGCCATTATGCTCAGATTGAGTTAAATGCACTGCGGCACGAATAGCCGTCGGCAGACTTTCCGATTGATCTGCGAGTTCCTCAATTCGTTTCCATGCCCTGATCGCGCGCAGATTTCCTATGTGTGCCACACGTTTAGCCAGCTCGCGCTTAACAGCTTGGTTCCGCGTGTTATCGCGTAGCCAGGTCATCGGCCTGTCAATCAGCGCGGCGGCGTCTGTTAGGCGCACTCCTTCCGCCAGATCATCGAGAACCGCCCACACATCGGGATGGATCATGCCGGGTTCATATCCGACCAGAGGCGAAGTTGAGGCTGCTGGAAGAGGCTCGGCAAGTTGGTGTGTTTGAACGAGCGGAGCGGCGGCTTGACGCAGGGAGTGAGCCGGGGGGCTTGCCGCTGGCGTTTCAGCCATTGCGCCATCCGACGCCAGCGCTTGTGGGTCCGGCTGGGCGCTGTCGCCTTGCGGCTTGCTCATGCTGGCACCGCAGGCGAGCGCCGACCTTTCGGAGACAGGGTGCGCAGACCGAGGCGTGAGAGTTTGCGCGCGACGGCTTGACGAGAGATGCCGAAGCGCTTGCCGATGCTATCGCAGGTCTCGCCGGCACGGATCAGCGCCCGAAGGCGGGGCAGATCGTCATACCACGCAGGGAGATAGGCGACCAGCTCGCGAGAGCGGATGGTCTGTCCGAAGGCCTTGCGGCGGCGATAGACGGTTCGAACGACCGCCATCTGTGGATCGTCTGACATGACAGAGCCCTTGTTGCGCGCGAGAGGCTTAGCGAGACCCCTGTAACATTGTCAACCCCACCACATTTAGCTATTGTCAACCTCATGAAGCACAACCGCGCGCCCTTAGTGCCTGATATTGCTGCAATAAGGCGATCCTATGCCATCACCAGCGGCGACACCACGCGCGCCCGAGAGCGTGTCGAAAGTGTAGAACGCATGGCCGCTCAGGCAAAAAAACTTGTTGATAGAGCGGCGAAGCGCCCGAAGAAACCGCGACAGCCCGTCATAACGCCCGAGATCGTCTCAGCGCCGCCGAGCGGCTTTTATGCGTCCCCGGAATGGCGAGAACTGCGCTATCAAGCGCTTAAGCACTATGGCGCCCGCTGCCATTGCTGCGGCCGATCGCCACGAACGCACCCAGGAACCGTCATCCACGTCGACCACATCAAACCCCGCGCCATTCATCCGCGTCTCGCATTGACGTTCAGCAATCTTCAGATCCTTTGCGAAGCCTGCAACCTTGGCAAAAGCTACCAAGATTCGACCGACTGGCGACGACCGCCGGCAATCCCTCAGCCAGCCATAGAAGCAGCTCGCGAAGCACGACGAACCTTGCCGGCCGATACGCCGTTCGAAACCGTCGCGACCGCTATGTTTCTTGCCATGCTCGACGCCTTGCGCCGTCAGTGAATGTCAACACGTTGTGACCAATATCACAAACATAGACTAAACACCAGTTGACACCCTCCCCGCATCGTGTATTGTTGCATCACGCAACGAGACAGGACACCATATGACCAGCCAGACCATCGCACAGATCGCCGTCAGCCTCGCGATCCTTTCCTTTGTCGCCATGTTCATTTGGGCGCACGTGCCGCCTGGCACGATCCGCACTCGCAAGGTGGGCGGCCTGCGCTTCGTCTGGATCGGCCGCCTCGTTTTTAGCTTCTGCATCACCCGCCAGCGCACCACCCCCGCAGCCTAAGGAGCCGCACACCATGACCGCCGCCGACTTCCCCAACCTTGCCCGCACCGCTGCAGCCATCGAGGCTTATGACGCCTTCGCAGACCGCCATTTCAGCGCCGCAACCGTCGACGCCCTGAAAACCGACGCAGACGTTGACGCATGGATCGCAGCCGACCGCGCCGAAATGGACAAGGTGATTAACGCCTACGCCGACGACACCAGCGACCGGAACAGCCGAACGACCTTGCTGCAGGTTATGCCCATGAAATTCGCCCGCCAAATGGCGAACAAATGGACCGCGCAGCAGACCACCGCCTAACCCACCAGCCCGAAGGACACCCACCCATGACCTACACCAGCATCTATCAAGAACACGACGCCAAATTCTCAGGCATCACCGCCGCCGTCATTCTGCACAATGGCAAGCGCGTCGGAACCGTCACCATGACGCACAAAACCGCCGTCACTGCATACGTTCACTTTCACGGCCTGCAGATGCAGAAGGGCCGCGCCACTGGCGGCGGATATGACCGAGCCACAGCCGCCGCAGCGTCAGCCGCACGCAAGATCAAGCTCGACGGCGGCACCCACTGGGACCGCGCCCTAGAGAACGCAGGTTTCACCGTCTATCGCGCCGTCTAACCCCACCCCATAAGGACCGCCCGCCATGACCGTGGACCAGATCGAACGCGCCGTTGAACGCATGTTTGACGCGCTGGACGCAGAACCCATGAGCCAGGAGGAATACGACCGCCGGGCCGATGCAATCAGCGCTTGGGCAGACGCCCAGATCGCCCACCGCCGAGCGCTCGACGCGCGCCCGCATATTTGTGACGAGCCGGAATATAGCCGCTATCCGCTCATCCAGGCCTATTCCGCCTCAGTCCTACACGAACCCGACACGCTGGAGGCTTACCCGTGACCTTTTACAAAACCCCCGCAGCAGAACGCAGCTTTATCGCCTGCACATCGAAAGAGCATTTTGGCGCCGCATTCGCCGGGACCGGCTTTCTATGGGATTGGCACGACTTCCCCGACGCCGAGAGCGCCGGCCGCTTTGTCGAATACGCGCAGAGCATCGGCCTTGAAGCCCGCCCGCATAGCGGCAGGATTTACGGCACCGGACTCCCGATCCACCCGCACCGCATCTTGACGAGAGACGCAGCACAATGACCGCCCGCTATTACGCCGACGCCCCAAGCGGCGATTGCGCCCAGGTGCAGCCCCGCGCGATTGCCTACGACCCCGACAGCGCCCACCCCGGTATGTGGACCCGCACGCCGAGCGGCTTAGCCAAGGTCCGCCGCATCAACTACCGCGCCACCGGCCGCCCGCACGTCTGTGACACCGCCTGCCAGACCGCCACCCGCGCCCTTTGCGAGTGCGTATGTGGAGGCCGCAACCATGGCCGCTTCATGCGACCGAAACGCCGACCGACCGTCACCAGCTCAGCCCTTCCGCTTTTCCAGGAGATCCGCCCGTGAACTGCCCATTTTGCCGCTCAACGGCCTCGCTACACCACGACTGCGCCCGCTTCCGAGTCACCATGTGCGACAACGAGGAATGCAGCGCCGAAAACGTCATATCCAAAGGCACCGGCTCTTGGTGGTATCACGGATGGTGCGACCCTGACGGAAACTCAATCAACGCAGACGGCAAGCGCGACACCGGCCACCGATACGGCTTTTGGTTCGACATGCTGCACCCGATGATGAAGCAGGAGCTTTCACCATGACCCCCCTGCAGCAATCCATCATCGCCGGAATCGCCGTGATCATCCTATGGGTCATCCTTGGCGCCGCCGCATACTTCACCGCCGGCCGCGCCGAGCGTGACGCCGCCCGCCGCATCGCCCGCAGCCGGAAACGCTCGCGCGAGATCATCGAGAAGGGGTGGAAGCAGTGAGCCAGTTTAGCGAACAAGACGTTGAGGAACTGGCCACGCTGATGAAGCCGCCGCCCAGTGACCTAGATTCGTGCGCGTGCCTTGGCCGCCCGCTTGGCTCGACAAAATGCTATTGCCAGATCAGGGAAGAAAGCGCCGCAGCAAACCGCCGCCACGTTGCGCGGCTCATTCTCATGGCAGGGTATCGCAAAGAAATCACGCCCGCCGACGCCTTGGCATGGAACGCCCACAGCGGCCCGCGTTCGACCGGCTGGTATTACCACACAGGCCAGGCCAAACCCGTCGGCCCCTTCGCCACCCGCGCCGAGGCCGAGCAGCACGCGAAGGACAACGCGAAATGACCCCCGACCCGATCACCCCCGAGGACTTCCGCGCCATGAGAGCGGAGCTAGGCGTCAGCCAGGGACAACTGGCCGCCACCATGGGCTTCACGTCAAAGCAGGCAATCGCCAACTATGAAGGCGCGCGACAGGCGCACGGCCCGGTCGCCCTCGCAATGCGCCTCCTCACCGACCGGCACCGCGCCGCCCAGCTCGCGGCGATCACCTACCGGCACCAGCCCGAATCTGGGTAATTTTTGACCAAAAACGGGTAACGAAACGCCGGGGAAACCATCGCCCCGGCTTTCGCGCGCCCGCAATCCCGAATTTCTATGGCGGCCCTAGCGCGTAGAAATCCCGATCGCCGCCAAACTTTGCCGAACGTCAGCCAGTGCGTCAGGATGCAAGGCATAGGGCCGGATCTCAACGCGGCCGGCGTCCGGCTCGATCGCCAGGGGTAGCGGCAATTCGGCATAGCCCGTGCGCGGCCCTACATCGACCGCCACCAGACCGACACCCAGAGCCTGCATCAGATCGCTTAAGGCCGGCGCGACCAACTGGCGCCCGAAACGCTTGTGCGGCTGTTCGACCTTGCCCGCATACCCGTCCGGCCAGCCGACCCGAGCATCCAGCTCCAGATGCGTCCAACCGCGGCGTTGCCTCACAGACCGAAGCGTCGACACCAGATCAGCCCCGTCACGGATCACCGCCGGCGCCATCACCGGAGGCGCCCGATGCGCGTACCGGCTAGGCTCATCGGATGCCCGGATCGCATTCTCAAATCGCGCCCGCTCACCGTCGGCCCGGCGCTTCATCGCATCGCGCGCCGCTAGCTCGCGCTCCAGGTCCGCCACCCGCAACCGCAAAATTGCGATCTCGTCGTCCCGGTCGTCCATGCAATGCCCATGCCACAGTCTTGCTATGGCGGCAGATTGACAGAAAATCAGGGAACTTCGCAAGAGGCCGCAGCCCGCGCCCGGAGCATCGCCATCTTGGCCTCGACCTCAGCCTGCTCCGCCTCGCTCAGCGGCTCACGCGGCCGCTCAGGCGTCGCTTTCGCCAGCCGCCACAGCCCATGTCGGATCGCGGCGGCGCGCTTCCACCTTTCATCCGCTGCACATATCGCCAGCAGATCGCCAGGTGCAGGAAACCACCGCACAGATTTCGCCGGCAGCGGCCTAGACCTCACCGTCTTGCAAGCCGCCTGTAAAATGGCGGCCGGAACGTGACTCAAGTCCTCGTGAAACGCCGACCAGTAGAGGCCAATCAAAACCGCATCGCCAGACTTCAGCACATGGTCGCTTGCCACGACACAATGCTCCAACAAACTAACCAGCAGACCAGCGCGCTGCGTTTCAGTCGCGCCCGCCAGTGCATCGCAGGCCGCCGGCAACGCCGCGCGCGCTGCCTCAATGGCCTTTGGGCTTGCCGTCAGCTCCGTCGAATAACGTTCGCTCCCGCACCGCTCTGCCAGTTGCCTCAGCCATTCCGGCATAGACTGCATCGCGCTTGGCAGATCCGATGGACCCGCCGCTACCACTTCGCTTCCCATATCGCGCCTGCCTCAAAACATGATTTCGCCAACACGCGCACCAAGACCTCTTGCGCGCGCGCTGCCCAGCCTCTGCCATCCAGAACGAGTGAAACTCCAGCGCCATCGCATCGACCTCAGCATCGCTGAAGCCTTGCAGCAGCGCATAATGCCGATCGTCAGCCGAAGGCGTCCACAACTCGTCGATATACGTTCCGCGCTCACTCATAGCGCCGCCCTCGCCTCCACCTTAATCCGCTCGACCAGATCGCGCTCAGCCTTTTTGATGCCCAGATACACCGTCGAATGATCGCGGCCCATCTTGCGCGCCACCCAATTCCGCGAATGACGCGACGTCTCGCACGCAGCCAGCCACATCGCCCACCGCGCCCGCACCGTCACGGGGTCAACCGACCGATCCATCAGCGTCGCCTCAGGCACACCAGTGACCCGCACCGTGGCCGACACTATGTCCTTGATGGTCAGCGCCCGGCCTATCACAACGCCCGTCATGTCATGCCCCTCAGGCCGCGGATCGGACTCGACCCAGCCCATACCGTTGACGAAAACCTCATTCATCGGCGCCGCAAATTCCAACGCTCGACCCGCTTGACCGTCGCAGCGTCAGCCGCCACCCGGCCCGCATGATAGACACAGAAATTCTTACGGCCGGACAAATGCCCGCAATACTGGCCTGTGTCGCCCTCGCCCTCGATCCACTTGCACTCGCCCCTGTCCGGCACGTCATCGCCCACCATCGGCCCGACCAGATCAATCTCCGACGAAGGCACCACTGGCAGCGCAGCGCGTGCGCGGCTTGGCTTGAATAGGGGCGCGGCTTCATGGCTTCTCCAGATATCCCGTCATCGCCATGCCCTCATGACCGCGCTCCCAAACAAACCACGCGTAGCCGTCGACGAAATTAGACGTAAATTGCGGCCGATCAGCAACAGCCTCAAATGTGATGCGCGAGGCAATCACCCAAATGCGTGCCAGCCCGCTATTGAACAGCCAAGGCGTCCGCTCAGCGCCTTGCGCAAAGCCCAGCTTCAGCAGCAGCGCGCACTTATCGACGCCCAGATCCATCGCGTGCTGCGCAAACTCGCGCGCCAGCTTGAAAGGCGGATTAGTGACAACATTCGGCGCAAGACGCCGCTGCTCCATCAGGAAATCCACACCCGTCTCCGCTGGCACATAGCCGCGATCGACAAGATCGGTCGCTATCACTTCCCGTTCAGGCGACCATTGTTTGATCGTCTCGCAGATGCGGCCCGTTCCTGCCGCCGGCTCCCATATCGGCCCGGCAAAAGGCTCAGCCTTTAGCAGCGCCAAAGTCACCCAAGGCGGCGTCGCATAGAAATCATCTTTCTGGCGCGCGCCCAACTCATCGCCCGTCATGGGGATGCCCCGCGTCGCATCCTGCGACGCCTTGCGACTTTCACCCATGCGCTTGGCAAGCGGATTAGTCATTCCGGCACATACCGCGTCACGGTGACAACGCACCCGTTCACGTCCGGCCCGGCCCACTCAGCGACCAGCCGTGCAACCTGGCTATCGTTCACAAGCGCACCGCCCTTTTGCAGAGCGTCGCATATCGCCTTGAAGGCGTAGTTATCGAGATCAGCATTCGCCCGAGGACGGCGCACCCGCACGTCGACCGCCACCGGCCCCTCCATGCACTCGCCCCGCCGATGCGACTGGACGATCCAGCTCGCACTGTCCCGGAAATCGTAAAACGCCTTGGACTTGCCGATCGACGCCTTCGTCCCGAACCGATGCACTTCGTATGAGGCATTCAGGCTTGGCGGGATGAAAGGCAGAATGATTATCATCGAACAACCCCAACACGCGCTCAGCCCTCAGGCGTTGCAGAATATCCCGCTGGCGCTCCAGCAGCTCACGACGAGCATCACCACGACGCCCGCCGCGCACCAGTTCCTGATACCGTGTCGGCTCAGGTCTCGGACGAGGCATCGGCCGGCGCCATACCCAGCTTGGCATTCAGCCGCGCCGTGCGCTCAGCCGCGCCGTGCGCTCAGCCAGCTTCTCGCGAGCCTCCGCTTCCTGCGCCTGCAGCCGCTGCAGCGTCTTTTCAGCAGATGCGTCGATCAGTTGAATTTCCGCCTTGTCGGCATCGATACGCGCCAGCAGGAAACCCCGCCGCTTGGCCTGTGTCGCAGTCAGATTGCTCATCACCCGTTTCCTTCGATTGCCGATTCGTAAAGGTCGATCATCTCATCCAGCGTCGACCGCTCCGCTGGGCTCATCTTGCGGCGACGCAGAACCTGCCGCAGTATCTTCACGTCGAAGCCGTTGCCCTTGGCCTCAACGAACACTTCTTTGATGCCCGCAGCCAGCGCCGCTTTTTCTTCTTCGAGCCGGGTGATCCGGTCAGCGACCGACTTAAGTTGTTCGCGCGCGAAATTCGGTCTCGTCATTTCTTTCTCACCTTGAGAGATTTGAGCATGAAGCCAATCGCCAGCGGGACTGGCAGTGCGCCCGTCTCATACTTCCAGCTCGTGACGCGCGTAACCCCAAGCCTCGGGGAAAGCTCCGCATGGCTATCTTTCAGACGCCTGCGGTGTTTAGCGTATTCGTCTTTGGTCATGAAGCCATGTTGATAAACGAAACAAATATTTTGTCCAGCATGTTTTTTCAGTTGCGTTTCGCGTTTCCGATGATAACACTAGTTCAGCACCAACGAGGCACACATGAGAAACATGAAAGACGTAGAGACCGCCGTGGCGACCATCCTCGCCCAGCATTCGATTCCGATTAATCTCACCGCAGGCGCATGGGTCGGCCAGCAGATCGGAAAGCACCCGATCATCGCAATGGGCGCGGCGATCATCGTCATGCAGTCAGCCATCGACGCAATGGCGAGCAAAGCACCGATCCACGAGAGCGGCCTGTTTCGCGACGGCATCCGGCAGGTCATCACCAACTGCCTCAACAATCTGGACCGGACGCGCCAGATGGGCCTCACCATGCCGGCGGGGAGCGCATAATGGCCGACACCCCCAACTACGAAGAACACCCCGACCATCGCGACTTCGCGCGCTGCGCCGCCCCTTTCCGCAAGGCGCAGGCCAGCATCAGGACCATCATCGAGGACATGCGCCGCGTGCCGCATTCGTCGGGGCAGTTCCTGGCCGACTGCCTCACCGACCTGCTTGGCGACGTCGCGGCATTCGTGAAGATCGACCGCTATGACGCAGGCCCGAACGACGAGGCCGAAACCAAGGCGATCATCGACGAGCTATATTGGAAGGTGTCAGAGGAAACGCCACCCGACTTCTCCCGGCTGGAGGCGCTGAAAGCGCAGCGCCAACACTATACGCCCGAGACGGCAGGCAAGGCGCTCTTTGCCGGCATCCTCAACACATGGGCTGGACTGCCGAACAGGGGTAATATCTCGTGACAGGCCCCCTCATCCTAGACGAAGGCATCTGGCCGGATATTCCCGAGGCGATCTATCACGCCGACCCGTTGCCGCTGCCATCGCTCAGCAGCTCAGTCTGCAAGGAAATTGTTGACCGATCGCCAGCACATGCCAAGCAGATGCACGTCAGGCTCACCCCGCAAGAGCCGCCCAAACCTTCGCCCGACCGAGATCTGGGATCGGCTATCCATGCCCTGACATTTGGAGGCGCTGCCGTCTCGGTTTTTGAGGCAGACGACTGGCGCACTAAAGCCGCGCAGGAGCATCGCAAAGAGTGCTACGCGAGCGGAAGAATCCCCCTGCTTCCCGACCAGCTTGAGCGCGCGCAGGCCGTCGCCGCGATCGTGCGGCCGCGCATCAGCCGCCTTGTTGGCGATGACTATCTGCCCGAGGTCACGCTCGCTTGGCGGGATCGTGGCGCATGGTGCCGCACCCGCGTTGACGCCCTATCTCGCGACCTGGCGCATGTCGTCGACCTGAAAACATCAGGCGCTGGCACATCGCCCCAAGAGGTCACGCGCCGCTTCTTTAGTGAAAGTCACGATATTCAGTCAGGTTTTATCAGCCGCGGACTAGATGCCCTCGACAAACCCGGCACCGGCCGCCGCACGTTTCATTTTGTCTATGTCGAAAACGAAGCGCCGTTTGGCTGCACCGTTCTCGACATACCGGAATCCGTCATGTCTTTTGCGCGGCGCAAGGTCCGTGTCGGAATTGACCTGTGGCGCCGCAGCATGGCGAGCGACGATTGGCCTGGCTACCCGGCGGCGTCTGTGATTGCCGAAATGCCTGCTTGGGCTGAACAGTCATGGATGACGCGCGAGCAGAACGACAGCACAATCAAGGCCATTATTGCGGAGTTCGGAGCCGCAGTGAAATGAGCGCCACACCCCGCCGCTTTGAGGCCACCGAGGCCAAGCGCACCGCCGTCCCCGTGTCCGTCGGCCTCATCGGCCCGTCAGGTTCAGGCAAGACGGAATCCGCCCTCCGCATCGCGACCGGAATGCAGTCCGTCACGGGCGGCGACATTTACGGGATCGACACCGAAGCTGGCCGGATGCTGCACTATGCCGATCGCTACAAGTTCAAGCACGTCCCGTTCAACGCACCATTCGGCTCGCTCGACTATCTGGAGGCGATCAAGTTCTGCGTCTCACAGGGCGCCAAGAACATCATCATCGACTCGACCAGCCACGAACACGAGGGGCCGGGCGGATATTTGATGACGCACGCCGACGAGATTCAGCGCATGGCCGGCGACGACTGGAAGAAGGCCGAGCGCGTCAAGTTCTCCGCCTGGATCAAGCCCGCCGCCAACCGCCGTCTGCTCATCAATACGATTGTGCAGACCAATGCCAATTTCGTGTTCTGTTTCCGGTCGAAAGAGAAGCTAAAACTGGAGCGCGGCAAAGACCCGGAGCCGCTGGGCTGGATGCCGATCGCCGGCGACGAGTTCCTTTACGAGCTGACGACGTGCGCGCTGCTGCGCCCCGGAGCCAAAGGCGTTCCGACATGGGAGCCGGACGGCATTGGCGAGCGCCAGATGACCAAGACGGCCCACCAGTTCGCGCCCATCTACCGCAAAGATGGACCGCTTGACGAGGAAGTCGGTCGGATGCTGGCGACGTGGGGCGCTGGTGGCGAGATTGGAGCCAAGCCAAAACCCACCGTTGACCCCGCAGCGGCCGCCGAGACATGGGCCAATGCGCGGCTAGTCGACTTGAACGCCATCTTGGCCGACCCGACGCCCGCAGCCTACGACGACTTCATGGCGACGCACGGGCCGGCGCTTGGCAAGCTCACCCGCAACCACCCCGATCTCGCTTCGATCCTCAACGAGACGATCCAGCAGATCCGCGATAAGCTCTAGCGCCGCCGCCCCGCGCAACAGACAGGAGAGAGATGATGATCGAAACATGGGCTGAAGGCATCGCCGCCTTCTTTGCTTGGCTGCTGGCGAGCTTGGGTGCGTATGCGCTCTTTGGCTTCATCGTCGGCAACTGGAACCCGCTCGAATGGCATTGGGCTGGCCGCGTCGTTTTCGTGCTGATCCTGCTCGGCATTCTGGAATGGATTTTCAGCATCGTTGAGCGGACCAAGAACGGGCTGCTTCCGCACTCGCCCACGAAGGAGCCGACCCCATGACCACCACCGAACTATCCCGCGCGCCGGAGAGGGAGGCGGGCGATCTCGAATTGCTTAAGGAATTGCGGGACGCGCTTGAGCCGTTCGCGGAAAGCGGAAACGGCCTCGCTGTTTCAGATCGTGGAATTGGCCATCGCACTGCAAAGTTCGGTCACAAGGAAACGGTGCATGAGATCATTTTCCCGCCCGAGACCTTTCACATGTTTCTGACGGCCCGGCAGGCCTTCATTCGCCTTACACACACACTAAACCTTCGCATCGAGGCCACCCCATGACCGCCCCCGACCTGGAGATGGGCTTTCAGCAAGCAATTTTTCGCGTTTTGCGCGAAGGCGAATGGCAACTGCATTCGAATGCATGGACGATCATGGAGGCTTTTGCGCGCGATCTTGCAAAGGCCGGTCTAGTGGTCGCCACCGCGCGCCGCGTCGCGGAGATGGAGGGGGAGAACAACACCCTTCGCGGCCTAGTCGCCAACAGCGCGCTTGATTGCGTGTATTGCGGCCTGCCCGCTGCCGAGCAGAACAGGTGTGCAAGCGGTTTTCCGGGGTGCGCCCGCGCTGACGATCAAGCCCTCGCTCCGAGCGAACAGCGCAAGGAGGTGGGGTGATGGCTCTTACGAAAGACGAAGCTGACCAGATCCACAAAGAGGCGCTGACTGACGCCCCGGCCCCGAGCGCGGAGGTGGAGCGCGCGCTTTATCGTGCAAAATATGTTTCAGAGCGCCTTGCCGCAAACCCTGACGCCGAGTTCATGGCGGCAGACGATATTGGGCATGTAATTACACTCGCCCAAGCCCTCACCGCCGAGCGCGAGCGGGTGAAGGCGCTGGAAGCGGAAGTGAAGCGTTGGCGTGATCGCAATTGGGAGGCGACCGCTGAAATCCTGCGCCAAGAAGCCCGCGCCACCGCCGCAGAGGCCACGGTGCGGGAGATGCGGGAGGCGTTGGAGCGCTTTGAGAATGCTCCGCACATGGACGAGGCCGTATGGGTGTTCGTTGATAAGGCCCGATCTATCCTCGCCACGCATGAGGCCAAGGCATGACCGAAGCGCATCTCGTGATTTTCAGGCCTCACACGCCTCTCAGCATGGCTCGGTGTGAAAAGTGCGGATGGTTCATCGACCGAACCAACGCGCATAGCCCATGCCCCGGCCAGTTGCACACCGCTGAGGCGTCTCGCGAGACTTACGCGGAATGGAGCGCAAAGGATGCCAACACCCGCGACGCATTAAAGGTTGTGGCCGTGCTCGCCACCCTCGCCGGCGCCGCGACGAAGGCGGAGGGGTAGATGGGCAAATTCTACACGCAGTCGGCTTTGCTTTACGTCGGCGCTGACGAAAGCGGACAAGGCGGCCGCACGGTTCGCGTTCCTATGGGTGACCCCGTTCTCACAAACATTGCGCCGTTTCCTATCCCGGAACCGTGGTTCGCTTACCGCGACCCCGAAGGACTGACGGGTTGGGGCGCGACCGAAAAAGAGGCTGTTCAAGATTTACTTGACCAGGAACGCGCATGACCCCGCCCGCCCCCGGATTGAGCGCAGTTGAGAGAAACTGGAAATGCGTGTGCGCGTCAGACCCATGCGCTGGCCTTGACTGCGGCGTCTATCTGCCCGGTCACGCGCCTCGCAAGAAAGCCGCTCCCAAGACCGCTGCCGAGAACGCCGAAATTCGTGCGCGAGCATGGGCGACACGGCGGTTTGTCGCTGCGCTTCAATCTGTGAAACCGGAGGCCGCATGACTTTGACAGAAACCGTGGCGAGGGCGATTGAGCCGAGCGCCTTTTCTAACCACGACCCCGTAGCCAATACCTCACGCGACTTTCGTCAGGAGCATTATTTGGGCCGTGCGGACTTGATCCTTTCCGCGCTGGCCGCTGCTGGGCCTTCCGAAAAGATGGTCGAGGCAGGGGCGCGGGGCCTGTGTGCTGACCCGACCATCACCAAGATGCTCGATCAACTGGCGGGGGGACACAAGGCATGGGGTTGGCCTATCGCCAAAGACCTCGCCCGCGCGTGCCTCACCGCTGCGCTCGCCGCCGAGGGGGAGTGAGATGACGGAGATTGAGAAACTGGCGGAGAAGGTAAAGGCGTTGACCGGACCGATGGCGCTGCCTGTTTTCGACGCTGAATGGAAGGCGTGGGTAGAAGCGTGCTATGAGGCGTTCCCCGCGCACCCGCAAGGCGAACTTATCTTTCAGGCTTTGCAAGGCGACCTCAATTCCGCCGTCGCGTTCGTGGAGGCGGTGCTGCCGGGCTATCGTTGGACGCGCGATATCACAGGCATGATCGTTGTGTGGATGCCAGAGACGCACCCAAGCGATCCGCGCCAGACAGCATGGGAAGGTGTCGGACATTCGGGCGCCCCCACGCCCAGCCTCGCGCTCGTCCTAGCCGCCTTGCGCGCCCTCAACAGCGCGGCGGGAGAGGGGTAGCGGGGATGGACTTCCGCATCCTTCACGGTGACGCGCTCGCAATGCTCCGCACGCTGGAAAGCGAAAGCGTGGATTGTGTCGTGACCTCGCCGCCCTATTTCTGGCTGAGAGATTATGGCGTCGAAGGACAGATCGGCCATGAGCCTGACGTGCAATCGTTCGTGACCGCGCTTGGTGATGTGTTTGACGAAGTGCGCCGCGTCCTTAGGCCGGCCGGAACGCTCTGGCTTAATCTCGGTGACAGCTACTACAGCGGGAACGGCCAGCCGCACGGAAGTGACCCGCGCTCGTCGTCGCGCAATTTCAGCCGCACCAAACTGCGCCCGCTGGACGTTGGCGGGTGGGATATTCCGAAAAAGAGTTTGCTCGGCATTCCGTGGCTGGTCGCGCTGGAGCTTCAGCGACGGGGCTGGACGCTTCGCAGCGACATCATTTGGTGCCGCCCTACATCGCTTGCGGAGCCGTCCGTCACGGACAGGCCGGGGCGTCAGCACGAATACCTGTTCCTGCTGAGTAAGAGCCGTCGCTATCATTTCGACAGGACCGCGCTGGCAGAGGAAAGCGTCTGGCACATCGCGCACGAGCGCAACGCTGAGGGACACAGCGCCGCCTTCCCGGTCGCGCTCGTCAAGCAATGTATTCTTGCGGGCTGCCCCGCCGGCGGCGTTGTGCTGGACCCGTTTGGTGGCAGTGGGACAACCGGCCTTGTCGCCCGGCAGTTAGGGCGCTCGGCAGTCTTGATCGAATTGAACGCCGAATATGTCGAACTGGCGCGCTCGCGAATTGAACAGGACGCGCCATTGCTTTTCGGAGCCGTAGCATGACCCGCCGCGAGCGCACCGCCCTTCGCATGTGGGCCATAGCCGCGATCATCGCCGCCGTCGTGGCCGTCATTAGTTTCGTCAATCAGGTTTGGGAGTGGGTGAAAACATGGTGATGGAATTCGGAACAGGAGAAACCACCCCGACACACGCGCTCTGTCCCGAGACGGGGTTGTGGAACCGTTGCATTGGAGCGCCGCCCCTTGATTGGATATGCGGCACCTTTCCGGCAATGCTGCCCCTCCCTCCCCCGCCCTCGACCGGCGAGGCTGGGTGATGGGGGAGCAAACTGGAGTTATCACGTGGGACGATCTGCCAGAGACGCAGCGTGTGTCCATGAAGATTGTGCCAGAGCCCGGCCAGCTGATTTCTGCCGAGGCTGTCGGACAGCAGATCAAGACTTTCGCGCGCCTGATGCGGACGCTGCCAAATGCCTATGAAAGCCTCGATTGGATGGCCTTCGTCGGCAAGCTGCACATGGATGAGGCGGGAGAGATTGAGATCGGCCTTATCGTCGCGCCGCGCGCTTCAAAGTTGCCCACCCCATGACCCCCGACGCCGGGCAGGGGGTGCTTACCCACACCATCTTTCCAGAATGGATTGCGTTCAAGGACCGCCACCCCGCGCACGACGCGCATGTCTGGGTGACAGATGCTCGCGGGCTGCGGCATTCGGTCAAGCATGGCCGATGGTCAGAACGCACGAAGGAAATCTGGGACGAGAACGGCAACGACTGGAACGGCTGGACGCACTGGATACTGTTCGAAGAGCCAAAGTGGACCGGAGACCCGATCTCGTGACCATCCCCGCCGCAGCGCCCCGCTTATACCACCCTCATCCGCCCGCGTGAATCCCCCTCGCGCCAT
>ERZ869929.144-NODE-144-length-41955-cov-19.498043_pt1 | contig 41955 bp, 57 predicted proteins | sample MGYA00579312_ERZ869929 | MGnify/ENA primary metagenome ERZ869929 (study PRJEB32216, sample SAMN09231818) | wastewater metagenome | place: USA: Maryland | collected 2016-08-09 | study: EMG produced TPA metagenomics assembly of the PRJNA472060 data set (Reclaimed... | reverse complement strand
GTTCATAGTTGTTTGTATTAGGTTTGCTATCTCTTATTATATTAGTTATTTAGACTCTTCTTCTCTTACGATTCTTATATTCACATATCCCCCTTCTTTTTCCATTTTTTCAGGTATCAGCTCTATCATGTCTCCTATATTCTCTCTGCTCCAAGTAAGTTCTTTGCTGGCGTCTTGGCCAAAAGGAATGTATGAGGCGAATATCTTTTTTATTTTTTTCATACTTATTTAGCTTGTGGATTATGTTTCTTAGGATTACAGCTCCAGTAGAAGAACTTTGCGAAGTGTTTTGAGTAGTTACATTCCCCGTAGAACTGTCCGAGATTCTCTGTTTTTATGGGCGAGAGAAGGATGGCGATTCTTTTAGGATTTACAGGCTTGTATGGAGGCGTGACGTAGCTGTTGAGCGTGTCTACGAACTGTTTGACCCAATACTGCCTTTTATTGGTTATTTTCGTTGTAGGGGTATTTTTAGGCCTCTGAGTTATATGTGAAAATGAGATTTGTTTCATACTTTTTTAAGCCAAGGATGAATTTCTGCGTGACAAGGGTTACATAATACCCTGATATTCAAGTAGCTGTTATGTCCTCCGTTTTTCAGTGGAACTAAGTGATGTCTCACATCCGCTTTATCGTCACATACATAACATTTTATCCCGTCAACATGAGGCTTCCAATTAGCAGTCATCTTCTTCTCATTATACTCCTCTCTTAATTCTTGATTAGTCTTTCTTGTTGTAATCCATGTTTTCTTCGTTAGGTTTTGGTCGGCCATGAATCTCATTATTTCTAGCACTTCCTCTTTGGAAAACCCGTGCGGAAACTTTACTTTATCTTTCCTTAGGTTTTGCCAGAATAACCTTATTATTATTTGTCTAGCCACTCTTCCGTTTTCGTATCTTTTAACCACATCTCCCATTCTCTCAATTAAATCAGAAACGCCACTCAAAGGTTTTGTGAAATAGAGGTCTCTTACAGTCGTATGGTTTTTTCTTTTAGTCTCTTTTTTAATCTTCTTTTTCTCTTGTAGCTTCTCAAAGTTTTTATTGAAGAATGTACTATGGCAGTTGCTACACATCATACACTCAGTGAAAATATGTTCTTCTGGAAATACTCTGTGGAGTTTTAATGGAGCACCACATTTCTTACAGGGCTCTCCTTTTTTATAAATCTTCTTTGTTGCCATACGAATTTTGTATTAGGTCTTCTACCAATCTCATTAGTGATTTCCCTTGCTTTGGTTTCTGTTTTCTTAGTAACTTATAGGATTTCTCAGTGAGCCATATTGACTTGTACTTTTCTAACTCTTTTGGTCTGTATTCTGGTTTTTCCATATTGTTTGATTTTTTCTACCATATTCTACTATGTTCTACCATAACCCCTCCTGCGTTTCTCTCCCTCTCTCTATTCATATCCAGTCTCTTCTTGTCAGATGGTTCTTAATGGCGAGCCTCTTAAAAAGAAAAAGTCTTTTTTTGAACGTCGGTCGGTCGGTCAGCTTTCGGGGTTTATTGAATCCTTTTTAAGAAAAAGACTCTAAAAAAACAAAAACGACGGCTTCTGCGAGGAATGCCGCCATCTTTATTCACTAAGCCTCGCAGACCTTAATGAGATGTTTCAGATTGTATATCCTTTTATCAAAAATGATGCTCCTGATGAGGATACTTAGATACTAGCACCTATATGAAATCCTGTCAAGTATCGCTATATAAAGCCTTTATTGAAGTAAGAACCATCACCGTCATAACTTCCTTGAGCGTTTTCTTGAGCTATCAAAACTCTCTTATAATGCCAGTCTGTCTCGGTAGCGATTCCTTCAGCTATTCGTTTCTGAACTTCTTGGAGAGTCATTCCTTCTGGTGGGTAGGCTTGCGTAGCCTGGTCTACTTTATTAGCAGGGTACACTATCATCTGCCGTTTTTCAATATTCTTAGCTTCTGCTATAACACTCTCATCAAGATGCTGAACAAGACAATTATCAAAACAGTGTCCGCACATCATGTTGTCAACCATTTGTCTCAACTTGAGACAGCAGATGCACTTTGATTTCATATTAGTCCTCCAAGACCATAATTAGATTTCCCCACCCTCCATTTTTAGTCCAACCCCTCCATTCATAGATAACTGTACCGGTCACACTAGATTTGAATGCCATTCCTAGGTCAGAATTGCCACCTAGAAGGCCGTTTACGTCTACACCTGGGTGATAACCATATCCTACCCATTGGAGCCAGTCGTAGCCGAAATTACCAACATCCATCTTCCTACCAAACATCTTAGTAAAATCTACCTTTTTCTTCGGATTTGTGTAGTATTTCTGGACCTTCTTTTTGTCTTTGACATCATACCTGTAGAGTTCTTCAGGAGTGAGCCCCTCTGAAATGGAGAAATGAAGGTGAGCTGGGTATTGTCCGTTGCCAGTTCCAATTGAGCCAATCGGTGTTACATACTGAATGACTTTATCTCCTTTCTTAACATAATTCCTGTCCATGTGACCAAAGAGGTGTATTTTAGACATACTCATTTTTATTATAATTTGTGCTTGTTGTTATTTGTCTGATATTTCCTCTACAGGTCTTTATATTGCAGAGACCATTCTCATCAGCACCGAGGGAATGAGTGCAGAAAGTCATCATTGGCCGTTGACACTTCTCACACTTGTTATTTGCGATATTTTCGTGAGTACATTTTTTCATAAAGTATACGAGAGGAAGGGAAAGAGAGTAACCTTCCTCTCTAAAAAGATGTGGGTGAGTATGAGAAACCCACAATTATACTATACTACTTTCTTACGTTTTATCAAATTGGTTAGTAGTCCGAGGCCATTCTCTGACAGGGATAGGCTTACTTAGAGCGTGGGCGACATAAGCCAGAGTAATAAAGCCAATGTAAAGGGTGCAGCCGGTAATAGTAAGGGCCAATAACCTACTTTTGGTTCTTTGTACAAAGGCGACATTAAGTTTTATAGGCGAGAGTTACTTATTAGTTGCCCTTCCTCCAAAGGGTCTTACAGTCCTTTCACTGGTTTCGATAGTGTCTCCACCCCTCATCAGCCGTATGATGACCATGACTTTTTAGGCTATGTGGACGACCCCATTCCTGGTTTAGGAGATACAGTGGTCTCTGCCTATCGAACACGTTTTGCTACCAGTGAAAGAGATATAATACTAATTAAATTATACCACTCCTATCTGTATTGTAAATGGTGAGGGCTTTATTTTACAAGCCGCCCTCTGGACTTGAGATGTTGAGACCACCTCCCCTCTATACAACATCAATGCGTTGCTCTTTGACCTTTGGTTTGTGGAGTTCTAACCCACATTCGGGACAGGTGAGTTTCCCATTGTCTTCTTCCATCTCTGGTTCTCGACAATTAGGGCATGTCTGTTTCTTTTCCATCTCCTTCTCCTAGGTTGAAACGATAAGGGCTACTACGGCGAGAGAGCCGAGGTAGATGAGGATATATTTATATCTCATTTTACTTCTCCTTTATTTCTACAAGGTGGTGCGGGATGAAGACACTAATGATAACGCCACAGTGTACACATTCATTAGTAGTCCTGCAATTTCTAAGAGCCAGTTTTCCAAAATGCTCGACATCAAGCACTTGAACGCGAAAAATCTTTTCGCAACAACGAGGACATTCCATCCCATTTTCACCTCCTTCCTAATGAACTAACTCTAAGCGTTTGAGCCTAGAAGTCAGGCCACTACTTCTCTCCCCTTCCTTTTTCAAGAGGATAGATGAGGAACTCTCTTATTCTCGACAAGATGATTGATAGGGCATCAAATTCAGGTACCCTTTTCCCTGTTTTTATACTGTAGACATTACCAATTATCGAGTAAGCCTCCCCTATGGCGAGGATTGATATGGATGAAGAGACTATGAATGAGAGGTCATTTCCATTGACTTTAGCTACAAGGGAAACGGAGAGTGGTATCAAGAGTAGACAAAGCTTCGAGAGAACTCCAAATATGAGTTTTCGGGATGTTATTGACCTCCACCCACAGCAACTCGCAGAGGCTATTATTCCAGTAACAACATCCATGAACATAAGTGACGCAAAAGCGAAGGCCGCGTCATATTTTACTCCGAGCAGCCCAGCAATAATATACCCTATGTTTTTAATCCACGCAGGTATAATCATAACTTCAGGCGATTAGTAGATAGAAGCAAAGAACCAAACATCCGCCAATAATAATACCAAGAGCATACTGGTCTCTCTCGTATTTCCTGAGTCCTGGTTTGAGTTTACCTTTCATAACGATTGATTAAAAATAAATAAATTAAAACAAAAGGAATGGTTGCTATGAATAAGAGTATCTTAGAGTTGAAGGATATGTCTAGGGTTTTCATAGTTACAAGTTAGCTTGTGCGGCTGATTTAATTTGTTTTACCATCTTCCCTGCTGTTCCTGCTGTATTATATCCTGATAAGTCAGTAGTCCAAGGGTCTCCTGCGCTTCCTGCTCCGTTTAATTTGTTCCCCATAGTTCCTGAAGTGTTGTAGTCAGAAGCTAAAGCATTCCATATAGCGGCTACGAGTTCTTGAGTGGTAGCTGTGCCTGAGTTGACATAGATGTCAGCAGCCATACTTGCTGTACCCTTCAAGTCTCCTCCCAGTGTTCCAGAACCAGATAATTCAGAAGAGATACCAGCAATCAAACTTAAAGCACCTTCTAGGTCTCCAATTCCAGCTAAATCAGCGGCCATTTGAACAGTTCCTACCATTGAAGCGGTCAAGTCTCCAGCACCTTCAAGTGTTGCGGACAAAGCAGAGATAAGAGAAAGAGCAGAGGTAATAGACCCAGCACCAGAAAGGTCAGCGGTCAAGTTGATACCCATAGCCATTCCAGCGGTTACGCTTCCAGTTCCTGAGATACCAGTAGAGCTTGAAAGTTCCCCTCCTTTAAAAGCAAGAAGGAAAGAATACGGAGGCTGTGTTCCAGTAGGTAGTGAAGCCTTACTGTTCTGTGCAGCCCCGTCAGTGATATACATACTCGACAAACTACCAGCCTTGAAGTTCTGGTATAGGTTAGTGAACCCACCGATTGCTCGGCCCGGGTGACTGTTTAAGACTGAGTAGTTGTTGAGAAGCATTAGTTCCAAATAAAGTTCAAAGTACCTGAGAAAGCAGATGAAGCAGGAGTGGCAACACCAGAACCCCATATCCAGTAGAGAGCAGCTCCGTCATAGATTCGAGGTAGTGAAGGCATTTCTAGTACGAGGTTTCTTTCAGCAGCGAGTCCAAGAGTAGAGAGTGGAAGCTCTGTGATTTCTTTGATAAGAGCGACTGTGTATTCTCCTGAAACGTAAGAGACAGAGTTTTGAATCGTGTTTACTTCAGCGATACCAGCGTCTCCTGCCTGAAGTGGCATGGTGTAGTTATACTTCCCAGTTCCAGTAGCTCCTGTGTAGAGAATGATTGAGTTAGAAGCGGCAGTCTTTCCAATAGGAAGTACAGTAGGTGTGGCGCGTGAAGCAACCTGAGCAGAGTTCGTATACCCGAGAGAAAGGTTAGGAGTAGCAGCGCCAAGGGCGGTAGCGTTTGAGTTGAAGATGATAGCCTGAACACCTGCTCCGTTTGTATAGCGAGGAAGGAGACGAGACATGGTATGAGTACCTGTACCAGCGTCAGTGATGTTGATAGCCGTTCCAGCGATGGCGTTAGCATAAGAAGTCGCTAGTTTGAAAGTTGAATCAGTGACCTTGATAACGTAGTAGTCGGTTGCAAGGGCGAGACCAGCAGGAAGCGTTGTGGTGGTAGTAAGACGGACACGAGTACCAGTCAAGATGTTTGACGGGATATTCGTTGTAGAGGTCATTGTGATAATGTCCGTTCCAGCGTCAGCCGTGAAAGTGTCTCCAAAACCTAGGGTGTTGGTCGTAGCCTGTGCAGTAGTAGTAGTGACTGATGTAACACGATAGAATCCGATTACGTCAACCAGTTTAAGGATTCCAGGTACTACGGTAGCGGCTGCTGAGACTGCGGTTGCAGAGGCGAGATACTTATAGAATCCTGAAGCCTGTACTTCTCCTCCGTGTTGAATACACCCAGCACTGGTTGTGGTGTCTCGAATACCCTGAAACAAAAGGTTTGTCCCCGTGTTAAAAAGAGCGTCAGCTCCAGGGTTTCCTGCTCCACGAAAGAGAGTGTGAAACTCGTTAGCTACTGCTGCGGTTGTCGGATTAAAGTTTTTCCCCCATGTTTGCTTAAAGACCTGACCATTTGAGAGGGCGTTAATGATTTGGTCGTTGCTTGAGAATCCTGCCATATTATTATTGTTAGTTCCAAATTACTTTTAATTGTCCTTCTATGACTGCGCCGTTTACCGAACCATTCGGCAAGCAGAGATACCCTAAAAATGCGTCATCATAGATACGAGGCATTTCGTTTTTGTGTATGAGATAATCGGTTTCGGTTGGTGCGTCTATTCCACGAACGACTGTTTCAGCGAGAGGCTTTACGAGTACGAGAGTAAAAAACCCTGAGTCTATTCCGTTCATTTGTACTGATTCGATACTTCGGACTCCTTTGTCGTCTCCCTGAAGTGGGATAAAAGGACAAGCGGAAGTGTTGTTTGTTGGCGTTAAAACAGTAGTTGTAACCGTTCCGAGTACAGAAGAAGTATTCTGAGTCATTACTAAAGCGGTGCGTCCTGCTACTCCGTCTGAGTTTGTGTAGGTAACTGTAAAGGTCTGTCCGCCTGTTCTTGCACCTGTGGTGACCGCCATCATCTGTACCCCTACTCCATCTGTGTATCTTGGTAGAGTGATAGTGTTATCCATTGTCTGAAGCCCTGTTTCTGAGTCGTCTACTGTTGGGTAGTAAAGAAGGTAGTCACAGAGAATCATCTGCATTGGAAGTGGAGCGGCAGTAGGACACCAATTAAGAGTCTTTCGGAGGTGTTTCTGTGAAGGCGAGACATTCGGGCCATGGTAAATCCCCTTATCGGTAGATTGCTTTACTTGCGTAGCTGTTAGAGGCGCAGCGTCAAACCACTGTTTTGCAGGAGGCATACCAGAAGTGTTAGCAAGGTCAAACCAGATACCAGCAGTGGTAGCCTGTGAAGGAGTCTTTCTCCATTTGTAGTTTCTAACCCGACCTTCGGATTCTGAATCTACGACATCTTTAATTCCTCTAAATCCAGACATTATAGTTCCTTAGCAGTTAGTGTGAAGGTAAAAGTACGCTTCGAGTTTGTATCAGTGAGGGTCATTTCGTTAGCAAAGATTTCTTTCTTTCCGAGTTGGAAAAACTCTACGGAAGCGAGACCTACAAGCATGGCCTGTACATTAGAAAAAGAACTCTCTGAAAGGTTATGGAAGATTTCTTTTGTTTCCTTTATTCCCCCTTTACCTTCGAGGTTGCTTTCCATTCCACAAATAATGTTTCCTTCTTTACAGTCACAAGTACGGACATATCCGTCTTCGTTTAACTGAGCTTCTTTTTGACAAATACTGCACTGATACATACTCTTTTTTTAATTTAGTCTTCGGTTATAGTGAGTGCTCCGATTGCGAACTGAGGCTGAATACCAGAAGAGATTGAACGAGAAGCAGTCAATGCTCCTGAGTAAAGAATCTGTCCTGCACCAGAGGCAGTAGTTACAATTGAAACGTGAGTAATTGTTTCAGAGCCAGAGGTACATTCTGGAAACTGAAGAAGTCCAGTGTTAGCACTTGAGCCACCAGAACCAGCAGAGAATCCAGTAGCGGCGGTTACAGTAACTCGGGCGTATGAACCATAAGCGGCTTCAGAAGTAGTGGCTGAGCCACCTTCTCCTGGGTCTGCAGTATGGAGGGCGATATAGCGAGAAGCATTTGAACGCCATGAAGGGTCTTGCGCCCGAAGGATAGCGTCTAAAGTCTCATTTTCAGTTGTGTTTGCTTTTGACATAGTTATTTGATAGTTAATTTTGAATCCTTAATTATAATTGACTTCCCCTCAAACTCGACCCCTGCCTGAGAGAGTTTTTCCTTTAAGAGCCTAATTGCGGACTGCAACTTCTGCTCTTTTTCCTTTACTTCTGCGCTGACTTCTACTTCTTTCATAATTATGCGTATGTTACGTTAGTTAAATTACCACTTGAATACACGAGACTTTTTACAAGTTCTATACCTCCAGGAGTACTTCCAGAGAGGGTGATACTTGTAACATCTCCAGATGTGTATCCGAATGTTTTTGTTATTGTACCACTACCAGTATCATAGTCTATGGAATCTATATTGTCATCAACGTCATAGGTAATGACGTATGGATACGTTTTGAGGTTCTTAGAGACTGTTTCAAATTCTTCACCTATTATATCAGAAAGAAAAGCAAGCGTTCCATCACCGTCTTGTAGAGTAACTGTCCGACTAGCACCTAGTAAGGTGGTGTCAAATGTGAGTTGCTGACCAGAGAGAGGGTCGTGGAATTCTATGGCATTTGCTGACCAATCGAGGATAATCTCTCCATCTTGGTTGACTAACTGACGACCAGAAGTATCTATACTCCTGACATTACTTCCTATATGGTCATATAATCCGCTATTGAAGCTCTTTTTTCCTGAGATATGTTCATCTCCAGTAAGATGAACAACATCAGCATCAAGAGCATAATCAGCTAGTTCAGAACTAAGAACCAATGTACCATCAGCATCAGGAATTACAATTTCATGATTGGCGGTGCTATCGTTATTATTAAACGTAGTAGCATAAGTAGACTGAGTTTGCATTTTTATCTTTCCATACAAACCAGAGCCATTAGGCGTTCCACCTTTTAAGAGAACATCTGCACCAGCTTGGTCTGTAGCTCCAGCATCACCACCTTCTATAAGAGTCTCACCAGGGTTACCAGCATCACCACCAGGACCACTTTTCACTCTAGCAACTCCACCATTACCAGTACCAAATCCTTGCCCACCAATTACATTAGCTGGCCCACCATCACCGTTTAGTCCACCACTACTGTCAGCGGCCCCACCTTCTATCTGAATAGAACCACCGGTGTTACCATCACCTTTAGCTTGACCAGCTTGAAAAAGAAGTGCATCTCCTGGATTATCTACTAAAAGTGTCTGACCATAAAGACCAAAAGAACCTTGAGTTCTCCAAGTATTATTAGCAATTGTTTTAATACCAGCAATTGTTTCATTACCAGTTGTATGAACAAGTCCTGAGAGAAGTTCTCCAGAATCTTGAATAAGTTTACCTGTAGTTCCATCAAAAGTAGCAATTCGATTATCAACCGAAGAAGCGGGTCCAACTACATCACCAGAGCCACCACCACTACCTCCACTTCCACCAGAAACAGTTTCATTGACCCACTTTCCTGAAGCAGAGTCGTAAGTAAGGGATTGGTTGTCAGTCGGGCTTGTTAGTCTGACATCAGAAAGGTTAGATAAGCTTTTAACTGCTTTTCCAAACACTCCCGATATAGGAACATCTGGAATAGGAAGATTCTTAATAGCTGAAGCATCAAGACGCTTATCGCCTTTTAAGGACTCTAATTTCTCTACTATTTTAAGTGGAGTATCTGGTGAGCCGTCTAAGCCATCCACTCCGTCTTTACCATCTTTACCATCTTTTCCGTTAATTGGCTTGACGATGAGTGGCTTAATCAGTTTACTTAACTCTGACTTAGTAGGTGTTTTACCATCTTTCCCATCTTTTCCATTTGAACCATCAGCACCGTCAGAACCGTTTGACCCATCTTTACCATCAGCACCATCAAGTCCAGGGTCTCCTTTAGGGCCTTTTACTTCAAGAAGTAGTCCTTTGTCAGGAAACTCTTCTTCGATAAACTGTTTTAACTCTAATAATAACTTTTTCATACTAAAAGAATGTAAAGAAGTTAGAATTACTGAGTCCCCCAACAGTATATACAACCTCTAGCATAGGGGCTGAGTAAGCCTGACCGTCATAAGCCTCGAATGTCCTAACATTAGTAGATGCTGAGTTCATTATGAATGACATAGCGTTTCCGCTCGCCCACCCACCTCTATCTACTATTTCTTGAACTATTGCCGATATATCAGAAGTGGTGTAGATTACCCCAATTTGAGTTCCAACTACTGTCCAGGAAGAACTGGCTGTTGTAGACGCTCCAGTGTACCTTCCCGATAAGTCAGCGGCTCCAGTGGTAAAAATTCCAGAATTATCAACATCATGTCCTTTAATAGTTGTCACAGCATCAGTCCCACCAGTTTGCACCTCATCACCGACCAGTCTGAGAACAGCAGATACTATAGTGGCTCCACTAGGAATAGTCACATTAGTGAATCTAACTCCAACATAGCCTGCTGCACCATCATAACAAACTTCAAGGTCACTAGAGTTGATAGCGTTAGTAGTACCAGCGGTATTTTCCTCACTATCTCCACCTGATTCACTGACTTGATTGAAATGCACAGTCGGATAGGAGTATTCAGTAAGGGTCGGACCAGTCTCCCAGGTAGGAGTGTTATAGAGGTCTAAATCATCGCCAGCACTAGCATCATTATCTACAACAGTACCGCTACCTTCTGAAAAGTTACAGTTTACTTTTAGACTAGAATCTCCAAGAGTAGCGTAAGTGAGTGTTTTATCGTACTTGGCATATATCTCTGCTCCGTTGAGTTTTCTATTCCAGACTCTCAAATAACCACCAATAGAACCCTGGAAGTAAATATCGGGGGTATCTGACTCACTCCACCCACTTCTGAATTTCATACCAGTAGAACTCTGCAGAGTTGAAGTCCCTGTTTGCTGTAAGTCGTATCCATTATTTTCAACTCCGTTTATGAAAACTTGCGTCTTCTGTAGGGTAGCATCATGTACCATAGAGACATGTGTCCATGTACCTGTCGGGAGCTTCGCTCCAGATTCGAAACCATCAGCATCAGTCCCAGCGTAAATAGTCTTAAAGTTGAACCCAGTATTCCCAACCCCATTCTCGGTAGTGAATTTAGAGAAATCAGTCGTACCATCAGTGATACAAGAAATAAGCGAATAAGCTGCTGAAGACGCATGATTCTTAACATAAAACTCAATCGTGTAATCGGTTAAAGAATCTAACCCTGAGAAGTTGTCTATTTGTGCATATTGGTTGGAGCCGTTAAAGGCTATTGCGTTTGTTGCCATAGTTCTTTTTTAGCGATTTCAATAACCAAATCAACAAATTCTTTTCCTTCGTTTTCTTTCTTATTCTTTTCTGTCACCCACCAGGAAATTCCTCCAGTTTTGGACTTCCCTTCGTTCTGGTACTTATCATTCAAATCAATCATAATATCCGCGACAGTGGGGTTTCTTGAAAACCCTTTCGAACGTATTTCTATTAGCTTTTCTTCTGGAATCGAATCCATAGTTATACTTGTACACTTATTAAGTCTGATACTGCTACAGCAATAAGTTCATATTAACAGGTTGCTACACATTCCCATTTACTTGACGCTGCTCTCCATTCAAACCCTACCCTGAGGCATGTTGAAATGACAGTCGTAGTTGGAAGGGTGACAGTCGTAGAGGCGAATGATGACCCCCAAGTGATACCTCGTGCTGTCCCATCATCAAGAAATCTAAACTCTAATAAGTCTCCATCAACAGGTGTCCCTGAAAGGTTCGTAGTCATTGAAGTAATTGCAGTGTTAATCCCAGTGAAGTTCATCACATCTACGTTGTCACTATTCGTTGTTGGGGTTGCTCCTGGAGCATTTGTAGTGGTAAGTCGCCTGGTCACCCGTTTGTTTGTGAGAGTGTTTGTTGAAGAGATAGAGGGTATGACTACCCCTTCTACTGCTAGAACCCCAGCGGCTGAACGAGAAAGTGTAGTATCTGAGGCATTACCAAGTTCGATGTTTCCCGTCGTTTCTACGGATGTGAATTTCCCAGTTGAAGCTGTGGTATTACCGATTGCACCAGGAGCTGACATCTTAGCGGTGATATTGGCTGGTGTAGTTGCTCTAGCCGTGTCAGTTCCTGTGACGGTTTCTGCGTCGGTGGCGAGTTCTAGCTTTCCCTGTGACGTTGAAGTTCCTGCGGCAACAATATCAGTCACATCTGAATCCACAGAAACTACTCCTGTGTCAGCCCTGAGAACTCCTGTAAGTCCAACCGGTACAGTGACTGTTCCTGTGAAGGTTGGCGATGCCAGTGGAGCTTTCAAAGCGAGCGCATCAAACACAGCATCTTCGCTTGGTGCATTGGTAGTGACTCCATTAGTAATAGTCGCTACTATGTTTGCTGAAGTTAGGTAACTTCCACTCGCTTGTTTCCCGTTTAACTGTGTCTGAATATCTGAGGTCACTCCATCTACGTAATTCAACTCAGTGATAGAAGCTGTGACATCAGAAATATCAGCTAAAGTGAGGGTCTCAACTGAGACGATTGGGTTAGCTGGGTCTGTAGCATCAACGTCTATGTTGTTCCCTGCTACGATTGAGTCTACCGTCCCACTGCCTCCGCCACCAGTACCATTCACCCATTTTCCTGAAGCAGAATTGTACTTTAGAACGTCGTTATTGGCCGGTGAGCTTATTACTACATCTTGTAATTCTCTTAAAAACTTTACAGCTTTATTGAAAAGTGGAGTAAGAGTTTCTTTTGCTAAGTCTGGGACATTCTTTATAGCAGAGAAGTCTAAACGCTTATCTCCTTTCAAAGACTCTAACTTAGCTACAATGTCCTTAGGTTTGTCTGGAGAACCGTTAGCTCCATCAACACCATCTTTACCATTACTCCCATTCTCTCCATCTTTACCTTTCTTTCCATCTTTACCATTCTTGCCATCTTTGCCATCTTTGCCATTTGAACCATCAACTCCATCTTTGGGCTTTATAATGAGAGGCTCTATAATAGACTTGAAGTCTTCATCAGTTGGTAGAAGTGGCTTTATTGCTTCTTGCAGTTCTTCTTTACTAGGAGAATCGCCCTTTTCACCCTTTACAAACTCCATTTTGTTTAGGTACTCAGTATACTCTCTTGCCAGCTTCAGCTTTTCCACACGAGTAATTGACTTCTTTATATCTTCTCTAAGGAGCCTTAGTGTTTCTTCATTATCCTTCGAGAACTCCTCCTTTAGCTCATCTATACTAGAAGAGATAGTTTCAGATATTTCCCTTGAAGAACGGTTAAAAAATCCGCTAAAAGACGGCAGAATGGAATTGCTAACGAGAGCGTTTAGATACTGAGTAAACTTACTGAAATCCATGAGTTTATGCTAGGGGATTGAATGATTGAATGTCTAGGGGTTTATATTCACTACATCGTCTATTCTCTTGGTTTTTTCCTTATCTCTTACCTGCTTGTAAACAAACTTGTTCTTTTTATAGATTTCGGTTTTATATTCATCAGCTTTCTTCTCAAGGACACGTTTCTTTTCGTCATTGGAAAGGTTTCTAAATTTCTGGTCATCTCTCACAGTCGTCACATATTTGTGCATTTTCTTAGCGAACTCATCATTTTCTTTCTGAAATGTTTCTTTACCAACTTTTTCTTGAAAAGCCTTTAATTCAACACCCTTATTCACATCCCATTTAGGAGAATACGAGTAGGTGTTAGTCCCAAGTCCCAATCCGTCAGTGATAGTAAAGGCTAATAATTTAGGTCCAAAACCAAAGGTTTCAAGATTCTCTTTGAAGTTCTGTGCTGGTAGTGGAACAAACGTGTTTTTGAACGCTCTCCAAGTAACCTCAGTAGGATTGTTTTTCAAAGCCTCCATCGTGTATGGCTCCTTATCAAAGTCCTCACCTTGATAGATGTCAGCAATCAAACCGAAGAGTGGGGAGAGTTTATTCCCAGCAAATTCTCCTAAGTATTCAGTAGCTCCTTTACCACCAAAGTCTTTATCATTACCCATGACACCTGTCACAGAGGACTTGTAAGAGTCCTTACCCATTGGTATAGCAGCAATGCGGCTTGCTAGGGTCACATATCCAGCTAATCCTCCTGTTACATCTATACGAGTATCTCCTAACTTCAACTTTCCAATATCAGAACTTCTTGGGTCGGTTTCAATACTTACCTGCCCTGGAAAAGCTTTATTAGCAAGGTAAAGTATTCCCGCAATATGACCCACAATAAAAGCAATATCTTTAGCAGCTCGGAACCTTTCAGCTCCTTTGACTCTCTTGTCAAACATATGACCAGTGAGTATATCTATTCTTGACTGAGCAAACTTTGGAGAAAAGAAAAGGGCGTTCCCTGTTTCTCCTATTTTACCAAGCCACTTACTTCCTCTACCAGTAAGAGAGTTGATATAGACACCTAAACTTTCAGCCACTTCATCATCCATCTCCTGACCGATTTTCTTTTTCTGAGCTATGAGTTTATCAGCCAATTCAGCTCTTACATAAAAGGCTGTACCAGTAAAAGCCTCCTGAGAGGCCTTAAATAATCTCCCTAATCCCCATATTCTTTCAGGTAGTGATGTTGGGAAAGCCTCTTCACTAATACCTACATCAAGTTTCATCTTCTCGTAGTTGCCATTGATAGAGTTTTCTCTTCCGTATATCTCAGCTTTGACTCCATCAAGAACATTCTTACTGGTTCCTAAGGATTTAATGAGTATCTCGAATGACTTTGCAAGTCCTTTAGCCCATATTTTATAGTTACCAGAAAAAAGTACAGGGAGCAACTGCCTCAAGAGAATAGAGTTATCTATTGAAGATACAACTGATTTAGCAAATCCAGCGGTATTTTTAATAACCTTAGCGAAATTTTCTTCGTTTAAGAAAAGCCTGTCTCTTTTCCAAGGCTTCTCTGACTTTATCTTTATGTCACCTATGAGGTTATCAAGAGCAACTCTGGAAGCTCCATACTCGATATTACTCCTCCTTGATGCAACAATTGTGTCTACCAAATCGGAAACCTCTTTCTTTACAGCATCAGATGGGTTCTCTCCAGCAAGGTAATTTTTTATTCTTGATATAGACTTTCTGTTCAACTCTTTCACCATGGTGGTAGCCTCTATCTTATCAAGCGTCTCCATTAACTCCTCGCCATCAAAATACTTAGAAAGAAAATCTATTCTTTCGTTCTCTGACATCTTTTGAAGCTCACGAATAGAGGTACTCACCTTGCTCACCTTTTTAGCTTTGTTCTCTATGAATCTCTTTATAAGACCAACCTGCCTGTCTCGTTCCTTCTTACTGGTTACTTGAGAAAGTTTCTCGTTGAACTTAGAACTTATTTCTTTAACTTCTTTGTCAGAAAATATGGTGGAAAGAAAATCTATTCTTTCGTTCTCTGACATCTGACCTATTTTTGTGGCACTAACAATATCGGACTGTCTCTTAGTTGTTATTTTTCTGTTGATGAAGTCTTCAATACTTTGCTTCTGTCTCTTAGTATATGTTGAAGTAAAGATAGACTCGTCTTTCTCCTTCACTCTTTTGAGAACCTCATCTATTACAGCCGCTTCTTTATCTGACACCTTACCTTTTATTTCTTCTAGCTTTTTTCTGAGGCCAGCTTTAGTAAGCATTTTCTTACCGTCTTCAAGCTTCTTGGACATAGACAAAATAAGGTCAGACTCTTCTCTTGTGACAGCAATACCTAGAGAATCTTCAACATACTCTTCCAAGAACTTCTGTTCATCTTCTGGTGAGAATATCCTTTTCTTTCTTTCCTCTAGGGCCTTTTTAGCTTTAGCTAAGAGCTCAGCTCTCTGCTTGGTCGTTACTCCAGTCAGAGACTCAGCCCAACGAATGATTCCAGACTCTACATTTTTATTTGCTAGTTTCTTTTCCAAAAGAAGGTTGACATCTTTGGCTATATCCTTTGGTAAGAAGGTTTCAAAATACTTTCCAAGCTCTTTACTAGGTTTATTAGCAAGAACCTCTGGGTTTATTTCCCCAGATTTAATACGAGCCTTAAACTCATCTGCGTATTGTTTTATAAGACAAAATTCTTTCATACTAGCATTTTATAGCGTCAACGAATGAACTCCAAGTTTCTTTCTTTGAAAGAGTCTTTACTCTCTCTTTCTTTATGCTCTGCTTGATAGCTTTTACTGTGTCGCCAACAACCTTATCAGCCTTTTTTCCAGAAGCTCTTTCGATACCTTCCTTACGCAACTTCTTTATTTGGTTGATTACATTGAGAGGAGAATACTTGTTTCTACCTTGTAACATTGAAAGCCCCTGACCAGTTTCTGACACTATCGTAGCAAATCTTGATTTTCCAAGTTCCTCAAGTAATCTTCCATTCTTAGTGTTCAGCGCATGAAGCTCAACCGCTTTTGCAAACGATTGAGGAAGTGGCCCAACCAACTCGTCTTGTCCTCTCAAGATTCTTATAACTTTTTCTTCTCCTTCATCTATTACCTTAATTGAGGCTTCTGCTTCTTTCTTTAATGTCTTAGGAGTGTAAGTAGAAAGTTCCCCAAAAGCTTCAGATAACTTACTTTCTACAGCCTTAACTTCTAATGATTTAGCATAACCACTTTCCTTCCCCTGAGGCTGCTCTGAAGATGTCTTTGTGGTAGGAACTTCTCTGACCTCAGTCTTTCCTCCCTGTGCTTTATTGTAGAGGTCTGTGAGTTGGGATTTGGTTTTGAGAACATCTAGATTGAATATCTTTATTTCTGCTTCCTTAGCACTTGTCTTTCCGAGGGTACTAAAATCAACAGCGTCATATCCGTTTTCTTTAGCCCACCTTCCGATTATTGGTTCTGCATCTTCTGGATGAATAAGTGGGTCAGCTTCTTTATAGCGAGAAAAAACCTCTTCTGGAATATCGTTTTTTGTAGCTATTTTTGCATTCTTCGGAATAAAGTATTCATTTAGCGTATTTCTTTCTCCGTTTGTAGCACCGTAAGAGGGAATGCCCAATCTATCATAATTGTCCATCGCTTTGTTTGAGACCTCCATAAAACGCTCGGAAACGGCTCTATCTCTTGAGGTAGATATTCCTTTATCTGTGACTTTTGAAATATCAATTTTTGTTCCACTACGAAAAACTGGTGTGTGGTCATTCATAAACTCCTCTGCACTCTTATACTTCCTTGCTTCTTGGAGGAGAGGGTCTTCTGGTTTAGTTTTTTTAGTTACTTTCTCTGATTCTTCAAGAGCATCATCAATAGCCTTACTTTCGATAGGGCTTGTGTCTTTGATTTCGTCTGAAAGCGCCTTGGCTACGTCAACTTCTTCAGCGGTCAGCTTCTCCTTATTAAAAAGTTTCTTCACGAGCTTGATTCCATCTTCAGTCTTTCCTATTAACTTCAAGGCCAGAGGAAAAGCGACTACTAGCCCAGCTCCCATAGCAGCTCCAATACCAGCACTTTTGAGTATTTCTTGAGTATTCTTATTCTCCTGCATGGCTGTACCTGCTCCATAGCCAGCTCCAAGAGTAGAGCCAGTAGCTAATATCGTAGCTTTGTTATCAGCTATTTCATTAATCAAAAACTTAGCCACGCTTCCAGCTGGTTTTGCGCCTTTAATAAGCCCCTTAGTGACAACACTGCCAAGGCCAAGAGTACCTAAATCAATACCAACTTCTAAGGCCAGACCGGCCATCTGCTTGTTGGTCATGTTCTTTATCTCTCCACCAGTCTTTTCGGCGAGAGAAGTATTCTGTTGCATTATCTGACCGATATTGTTCTTGGCTACATCAGCCTTGCTTGGGTCTCTTTTAGCAATATCCCTCCAGAGAAGGATAGAGTTTGTATTGTCTTGAATGGCTTTCAGATTAGCTCTGTCTATTGTGTCTTGAAAACGAGCATCTGCTACTTTTTTAGTCCCAGCTGTAAAAAGATTATAAGCTCCTTGCACAGCTGCTACTGGAGCTTTCACAAAGACCTTATTTAGAGCATCTCCATAAGTAAGACCAGTTGGTATTTTATTGTAGACTCTATCAGCAAAGTTACCGACAGCGTTTATGACACCGCCAGCCTGTTGTTGATATACTTGAGCTTGAGCGTTTGCACTATCTACTTTTCCTTTTAAGATGTTTCTACGGCTGATAGAAGCGTTTACTTTATCTATCTCATTTGGGTCAACACCTCTATTTGTAAAGTATTTATCGCTCAGACTTCCAGTATACGACTTCTTCTTATAGTTATCGCTTAAAGCTCCCATTAGTTTTGAGAATCTGGTATTAGTCTATAAATTATACTTCCTTCGCCTGGGTATCGTCTTTCAATGGCTGCGGCTGCCGCTTCTCTAGTTTCATATCCAGCTGTTCCAGCACTTACTTTATCTGCAACATCTGCTGCATAAGAGTCAAATTCTTTCTGTAACTTATCAGCATCTGATTTACCTGTTCCTTTCCCTCTCTCAGCTATAATGCTCTTTGTATTAGCAATATCCATCTTCAAACCTTCTAGTTGAAGTTCTGACTGCTGACGAGCGAGTTTGAGAGCATTTTTGTTGGTCTTAGAAATAGCTTTTTCAAGAGCTTTGGTATTCTTACCTTTGGTTTTGATACCCATCTGAAGAGCCATTTGCTTGAGAGAGTCTTTGTAAGCAGCTTTCTTAGCTTCTACAGCGTAGGTCTGGAGCTTCTTAGAAGCGTTTTCCACTGTGTCGGTGTATTTAATTTTAGCACCAGGATTCTGAAGAATGAGATTGGTCATCATTTCACGCTGACTGTTGTAAATACCATAGCGGTCAGAGACTTCTTGCTGCTTGGCAAGGAGAAGGTCTTGAGCTGCTTGTGCCTCATCAACAAGGCTAGTGCGCTCCTGAGCTCTTAGACGAGCCTGATTCGCCTGTTGGCCTGTGATAACACCCTGCTTAATAGTCTGGCCTTCTAGGTAGTTTTGCTGAGCTAGAGATGTCTGGTCGTATTTACGGATGTTGTTTACAAGGTCTTGATAATTTGTACGAGCTCCTGTAAGCCCTGTTTCACTCTCAAGACGAGTCCTATATCCAAGAGGGTCGTTGTAGTCAGGAGGAGCGACTGGGGCGGTCATTGTTTGATTGATGTTGGTGGCAGAGTAAGGGTTAGCGTTATACGCCGAAACCAGCCGAGTAGCTTCTCCGGAAGTTAAACGGTCTCCTGCCCCTTGTGAAATTATTTGACTGCGTACATTAGGGTCTAGGCTTGCTAGTACCTTGTCCGCATCCGCACTCGTTTGTGTAGCCATGTTTTTAGATTACTTTTCAATTATAATGAATGTCAACGCTTAACCGAAGTCAGCAGCACCGATAATTCCACGACCCTTGCTGCCAGTTCCAGCGTTATTGAGTTGACCAGCTATATTAGAAGTAAGAGCAGTAGATGAAACCATATTGTTGTCACACGAGGCTGCTGCGATATTTATGCCATATCCAGTATTTGTATCACAAGTGACTCCATAGATACCATTCCTATCTGATGTGGCTGTTAACTTCATGCCATCACCACCGTTACGGTTTACTTTTCCACCAGTAAACTGGTTATCGTCTGACGTGGAGATAAGTTCAATACCATGACCAGTATTATCAGCAACAGTAAAAGAGACACAAGTAAGAGCATCACAGTTTGTGAGAGTTAGTCCGTTTCCACTACAGCCAACTATACCAAAGTCTAATAGAGTTGAATCTCCGGCGTTAGTCCACTGAATACCATCACCAGTAGTGTTCGCTATTAGGAATGTTCTGACTGAACACGAGTATGTTTCTGTAAAGACACATCCAATTCCAGAGTCAAAGACATTCATGTTATCGATGAAGCAAAATTCGACGTAGTTACAGTTGATTCCTATAGTTGAGTTGTAAATGTAAATCTCAAACAAGAGTGGAGAGTAGCAGTATGAAGCATCAATTCCTGCGGTATTTGAGTTTGTGATTATTAGCTTTCTAACAGTAGAGTAGTTGTTAACGTCAGCTACTACGAGAGTTAGGCCTGACTGGGTTGGGCCGGAATAGTCAGATTCAAGAGTAAGTGAAGTAGCGCTTTCCACACTTACTACATAGTTCCATGAGCCATCTATGAAAACGCCCAAGCCAATAAGGTCTCCGTCAAAGCTAGTAGTAGTACCGGTCACTGTCTTTGAACCATTTGTCACAGCTATAGTGCCAGTATAGGAGTGAGGTGTACCGGCTATGATGAACCCACTATCTGTATTCATAAAATCAACTGTTGTCTCAGAGGTCTCACCTTCAACAACTACATTCGGCAAGACATTTATATCAGAGGTTCTTTCGTGAGTACCAGAAAGCAACACTACCTTTCCTCCACCTATGTTATATACGGTATCAATAGCCTGCTGAATATCAGCTCCAGGTCTCAGTGAAATAACATTCTGGTTAAAGTAAGACTCTTTTGTTCCTGAGCGAAAGCCTTCTTTCTGAGCACCAACAGCAAAAGACCTTCTTCTTTCAAAGTTAGGTTTAGACTGAACTGGGTTTGGTACTTCTGGAATCATGCAGTTGGTTCATTACCAGATTCAACTTTAATACTTTTAAGAGTAGGAGAGTTTGCGCCAGATGGATTGATAGTAACTCTTACTTGACCATAGTTGACGTGACCGGCGTATGAGACTCCCCCTATCAAGACGTAACGGTTATTAGTCGTATCATCTACGAAGTTACTCTCAGTTACCCAGCCACTACCATTGATGTTTGTTTCTAATCCTAGCGTCCCTCCATTCATAGCCTCGTAATCAGCTTCTACATAGTCGAAGGTATTATCAGTAATAGGGGTGGTGATAGTAGCAGTAGCCCTGTCAGTGTCGTGTGTATACAGAAGAGAATTGGCAGAGACAAAGAGAACAGTTCCAATAGCCATGATTGACTGGATAGTGGCTGGAGCTGTGTATTCTGGTGTGATAGCAAAACCTCCACTACCAGACTTCTGATAGAGTGAGTAGACTGTATCTCCGATAGCGAAAAGAGCCTTGTCACCAAGCTGAGTAGTGGCTTGCATAGAAACGTCAGAAGTAACTCCTCTGAGTGGCTTCCATTTCACCGCCTTATTGCCGTCCCAGTTGTATATCATCCCTTCAGTACCAGCTTGAACGAAAGTGTAGTTGTCTACCTTTATGAAAAAGTTTATAGCCTGAACATCATCTTCCAAAGTCCATGATGATGAATAGGTGTCCCAGTAGAATATGCGAGCCTGATAGACAGTAGTTCCTACCTTTGAACCGTTAAGAAGGTAAGAGTTTTCGTTTAAGAGAGCCGTACAAACGTAATCTGGTGGCAGGTCTAAGGCACTGTCGTTTATTGCATCAAGAGCATTGATAGAAACAATGTCTTTACCATCACCAATATGGAGAATGGCGTTAACCTCTTCCATCGGATGATAATCAGCTGCATTTACAAATGTATGGAAAGAGTCTGTAAAGGTATCTGTTAAGACTTCAAGCTTTCCAATATTCCCAGTAGTAACGTAGTAGATGTTTCCATTGAAAAACTTCACATTAACATGAGCCCCATTGGTATTGGTATTGAGAAGCGTTACTATCCCAGTCCCTACGTCTCGTTTCCATGTTTTCCCAGAAGTAGAAGAGAATAAGTAAAGATTCCCGCTTTTGTCTTGAACCTGATACCCATTTTCAGTGATAGTAGCGTTGTCGGCTACTAAATCAAGTTGGGCTCGGACAGTTCCAAGAGAGCTTGAAGTGTCCACATTCGACATAGCATCAAATCCGTTTTCGTCGTGAGAATCTATGCCAAGGCCTTTGTAGAATCCTGAATAGTTGTTCATTAGACTGTTCTTTTGAAGAAGTATACGACAATATAAGGCTGAAGATTGTTATGTGCTCCTCCACCACCGGTGTTTTGATTTGTTGCAGTTGCAGCAGATGAGTCAACGTTATTACTACCAAACCCAGAACTTGTAAGTTCTCGATGAGTAGTACCAGAACCAGCCTCTTCAAAGGTAACTCCGTAAATTGTATGAGTATGTGAATTCTGCGTGTGGGTGTGCGAAGGCATTTCTCCAGAGGTAAGGGTGTGAGTTTTAGCTCCACCAGTTTCCTCTACTGTATCAAATTCAGTTTGTCCAGCATCTAATCCAACAAGACATCGGCCAGAGCCAAAGGCTACCCAGGTTCCAAAACCGAACAGAGTATTTGGGTTAGTAGATACAGTTGAGGTGTAGATACAACCAACAGGATACACATCTGATATAGCCAATCCAGAGCCAAGAGCAGCTACTAAGTCAGACCATTTGAGTTTTTTCAAGACATTGGAAGCGGCGGAATCTATGAGGGCAAATTCGTCATTATTGGCTGGTGTCACCTTAGCTGTGGCTGCATGAATTTTCGCAGCAGCGGTAGTAGCAAATGACCCGTTATAGCCTGAAGGGGTAACCACCCTTCCTGTGTCGGTACCTGTATCAACTTCAGCGGTAGTGGCTAACTCACTCTTCCCCTTCATGGTAGTCGTAGCATCAGGTACAAGATTATCGGGAGTGATGTATTTAGCTTCTGTAGGCGCTGAAGCATCAAGAATTACTACCTTATCACTGGCAGTGTCTACACTTGTTAATTCTGTTAGTGACACAATTTGTTTGTCTGCCATATTAAAATTCGTATGAAAAATCAAGAGTCATAGTGTCGTTGTTAGCCCAGGTGATTGGCACTGTTGCTGACATAGCGGTACCGTCAGAAGCCTGAGCTACGTTTACTACAGTAGCAGAAGCAACTACTGACGGGACAAGTCCTGCTGGGGCATTAGCTGTACCATTGTCTAAATATCCTCCCACACCTGAAGTTGATGTTGCAGCAGTTCCGCCAATTATAGAGGCACTAGCGGTGATTGGGAGCGACGGCATAGTTGTGAAGGTTATTGCCCCAGTGAAGGCGGCTTTAATACGGCAGAAACACTGTTTTCCACTTGTTCGAAAGCGCCCTGTCAGAGTCACATTTGTCGCTGATATTCCAGTAGGGGTGTAACTAAAGTAATCAGGAAAGAGCATAGGGTTTTCTTGATGAGAGACTGCTTGTGCTGAAATAGCCGCGTTAGCCACTGTATAATCCGTTCCAGCATAAACCGTAAGAAGAGTGTCAGCTACTGCCGTCACCACAAAGTATTTAGGAGTTGTCTGAGTAATCTTAATCTTGTCTCCTTTTTGGTAGAGAGAGGCAGCTCCAGTAGGTACAGTAATAGTATTGGCCGAAGCATAAGTCCATGAATCAGATACCTGGTTCCAGCCATCCCAGATACGAATAGTGGGAGTATTGATGACAGGAGCAGTAAGTGTTTTCTGAGTAAGAGTTTGGACATCAGTATCACCTACGATGGCCCCAGAAGGCGCTGTGACAGCCGATAAAACGCCAGAGGTAACTTTGGCTATCCCTGTGGCAGAAGCGCGTTTCAAGACCTTTCCTGAAGTAGAAGAGAAGAGAGCTACTTCAGAGTCTACAGAAGCTGCTGGGAAGTTAATATCAAGCAGGTCGTCTTGAGTAATCTTCTTTAATTCTCCACCAGCTGAGACATCATACACTAAAACCTCATCGCCAGAGGCAATGGAAGTGAGAGTAGTTAGTGATGTGAGTTGTTTATCAGCCATTAGATTGTTGGTTGTTCTACATCAGTCCAGACGGGAACATTTACTTGGTTAGCGGTGGCGATGATGAGTTTATCTCCAGAACCGTTAATCAGTAAATGGTCTCCTGAAGCGTTTATCAGTAGAAGATTGTTGATAGCTTTTACATCTGTCCATATAGGCATACTAGCGCATGTTCTCTAGCGTTGGTCGTATGACAAACGATTTCTTAAATCTTGTTTGGTAGAACTGAAGCATTCTTTCGCGCAGGTCGTTTATTTCACCTCGAAGTTCGTTTCTCTCAGAAATCTTATAGTCCTTCTTGAACTTACGCATAATCCGGAGAGCCCCTTTAAGAACGAGGAGTCTATGGTAGTTTGCTTCAAAGAGTGGAGTGTCAGAAGCTGTAAGAGCATCTTGACGCTTCTCATACCAGATATGAATACCACCAGTAACTGTCGTGTCTTCGTTAAGAGGGCGGACAAAAAATGAATCCCTTTCAAATCGGACAAATGGCATGGTCTCTGAGTAGTTCGGATATTCAACTGAAGAACCTACGTTACTTGCTCCAGCAGTTTCTGACTCACGCCAGTTATCAGCTAAGTCATAAAACTTGGCAGGTCGCCAGTTGGTACCATCGTATGATATTTCTACTCGTATAGGCTTTAAGAGGTCGGTAGGGAAGGGGTATTCACCGTTGTAACCGGTATCACCAGCCACAAGAGCTGATGAATCTAAGAAGTCTGTATAAGACTCCTCGGCTTGAAAATTGAAGTCAGTCTTCACTCGAAAAATATCCATGACGATTTCGCCATAATCGAGATTGACTCCACGAAGAAGATACGAATCAGTGACCTTGGTACTATTCGTGTTGCATTCGTCTCGGATTTCATCAAAGATTTCTGAGACTATCATAGCTATGAATAGATTACTGTGTATTTACCAGCTCCACTAACGATTCTGAGACCAGCTGCAAATGAGCAGTTGAAAGTATATGTCCCTGGAACTGCACTCAGTACCAGCTCGCCGAGGTTAGTAGTAGTGCCAGCTGTACCATCAATAATCTGAAGAGCAGTTGCAGTGGTAGTCCCAACTACAATAGCATGGAGAGTACCAGGGCCAGTTTTCACCTGAGTAGTTGTGGCTGAGCTGATGTATGCGAATTTGTTGTCTCGTGGTATGTGCATAGTTTTGTTATTAGCTTATCCCTCTCCCCGAAGAGTTCAGGAAGAGAAGAAGCTATTAAGCAGCTGCGAAGATACCAGATTGAGCCACCATGACCCAGTTTGTACCGTCAGCAACGAGAGTAATAGTATCACCAACGACTGCTGTTCCCTGAGTGTTCGTCAGAGTAGTACCACTGATAGCGGTACCGGCAGCATTTGTTTTAGCCTTGATGGTTCCACCAGTAACAGTGAATCCAGCAGTGGTGCTTGCTACTACGAAAGTGAACCAAAGACCAGCTACGTTTGTAGGAAGTGTCCAAGAAGGGCTTCCAGAAGTAGAGCGGTTAATGAGAACCTTTCCAGAGTCAGCTGCTGTTAATACAACAGTCGCTCCTACGAGTGCGCTTTGAGCTACTGCACGTTTAGAAGGGCCAGATATAAGACCTGTACTTGTAATCGTTCCAGTAGTCTCAAGGTTTGATTTCCAATGAGTTGTTCCCATGATATTTGAGATTAGAAGAGTGGGTTTATAATACCACCTTGGCTTGCCTCTAGGTTCTCAGGCCTAGGTCAACCCCACTCTTATGAATTACGATTCTATACTACACCACACTTATACGCTTCCGTCACTACCCACTATCCCCTCAAAATTCATGGCACCAACAACTTCTCGGTAACGTCCTTTGTACTTGTACACGTCGTTATCTGAGATTTTGAAGTCTACCAATGAAGTATTGACAGGCTCGCGAACCCAACGGGTTACACTGTGCTCATCTGAGAGAAGAAACCATGCTGTGTCTGAACCACCACCAGCAGTACCGAGGAATGGAGAGGTATATACCTTTACACCAAACTTAGAACTGTAGATGTTAGCGTCATTGTCAGCTGTTCCAGAACGGAGTACTGACTCTGTGATTTCTACAGCGGTCTTATAAAGAGCCATAGGAACCAAGAGAGTAGCTGGCATGAAACCATCGATTTCTCCATCCTGTCCTTTCATTTCACCGAGCATTTTTACTGCATCGTAGAGTGAGCTTTCTGAAAGAGTAGCGGTCAACTTGTTGTCAACAGTTGCTCCTGAGACAGTCACATGAGAGTCAGAGATGAGGGCTACACCATCTGCTGTGAGAGATGTAGTGAACGCATTGCGGTACACTGCAAAAGCGTTTTTGTTCATGGTTGTCATTGCTCGCTTAGCGAACTGACGAATCATACCTTCATATGAACCATGCTTGTTGTCATCGAAAAATTCCTTAGGAATTTGTACCATCTTGGCAAACTTCACGACTGAGAAGGTCTTGGTGTTAGTAATACGAGGATTACCTTCAGGAAGATTCTCTTCTTCAGCTGTTTGTTCCCAAGCACCAGAACCCCCGAAGAGTTCCATGATTACTGCTGAACTATCAGCGGTGTCCTGCTTGAACACAGCTTGAGTCTTTGCAGTAGCCAGTTCTGGGTGTGTATTCAGGTCACTGTCCTGAAAGAACACTGCGTCCAAAGCGGTCTTGACCACATTGGAGTTGAGACTGGAATTAAAGCTCATAAATCTTAAATGTTACGTTGATAATTATGCGATTGCGCCTTCTGTAGCTGCTGGACGGAACTTAAAGTAGACCTCGGTCGTATCAGGGTTTCCACCGACAATCACGATACCTTTTGTGTTTCCATCACCAGCTGCTGCGTCTACAGTATAAACGCCGCCAGTAAGGTCGAGAACTACGTTGTCACCACACAGTGCATTTATTTCTGTTTGTGTGTCAACAGTCGTTGATGTTTTTCCTTTAGCCTTCCAAATAACACCTGGGAGGTTTGCAGGGTATACCATTACGAACCCATCAGCTGAAGCGGTCTGAGTTGAATCAGAAGCTGCAACACCAATGACGGCAGTTGTAGTTCCGATAATAGGCTCAGTGTCAGCAACAGGGATAACGTATGGGCTACCAGCTGCCTTTAGTTTTACTGGTTCACCTGTGAGAATTGCAGTAGCGTTAGCTTCTGTTTGCCATCGTTCAGTTGGTAGGTTTAGGTAACCAGCTGCTTTGTGGACTTTGATATTGCCTTTTGCCATAGTATTTTCTCCTCATTCAAGAGAAGCAAATTATAAATTTAATCATCTTCCATCTTCACGTCTTTCGCTGTCTTTCCATGCCTTGCAAGCAATGCTCGCTCAGCATCGTTGAGTTTTGGTCCGGCACTTGAAGTGCCTCTTCCTCGACTCGGAGAGCTTGGGCTTTTAATTTTACCCTTGTTGTCTTCGTCTTCAGATTGCTCTTCGTACAAAGCTTTGGCTTCTGCTTTGAAGAATGAAAAGTCATCGTCTTCATAAACCTCGATAGGTTCACGTCCCATTTGACTGGACACCTTCTTCACTTTGTCCCATACAAGGGGTGCCTCTGGATGAGCGTCAAAGTACAACTTAGTGACAATCTTATCCATTGAGCTTGGAGCCTTTGGTTCGACTGTTTTCGGTTCTACTTGCTTATCCTCAGCTTTTTCCCGCCCCTTATTAGAGAAAGCTTTATCAGCTTCTTTAAGGCTTTTGGCCGCTGCTTGGATAGTTTTGAAGTCTTTGCCAGTAAGCTTATTGAGGTTAGAAAGCAACTCTGCTTCCTTGTCCTCCTTTGACTTACCGTCATCGCCGTCGTCACTATCTAAGAAACTAAGGTCTAGGTCCTCGCTTCCGTCTCCATCGTCTTGGTTTGAGTCATCTGCTGATGAGTCTCCTGACGTTGGTTTGAGTTCTTCGTCTTCCATAAGGAAAATTCTTAAAATGTTAAACCCCGCCTTGTGAAGCGGGGTCTTGTCTCATTGCTCACCACCACAGAAAGCATTAAGAACAAGGCCTCGATTCTCAAAACGTGTGGTGGTTACTTTGTAAAATTACTTGCGAAAAGGTTTTATAAACTCTTCAACTATATCTAACGCTATTCTTACATTATATGTCAACTTCTCCATCTCTTCAGAGCTGCCAGAAGGAAAATTTCTGATGTCAGCCATGTCATTCATCTTATCAATTACTGGTTTCAGTACGAAGTTTTGAAAGTCAGGACTCATTTTCAAACGATTGATGTACTTTTCTTTCGCCAGGATAAGAGCATCAGCCGCTTCACGCTTAGCATCCTCTTTTCTTCTCTTAGCTGGGTCTTTTTGTACTATTGTAGCCATTACGTTGTAGCACTTACCGGATTACTGGCATTTCCAAACTGTTGAGCTTCAGCGAGAGGCCCTGGTACATTGATTGGCTGGTTCTTAGCAGCTTCCATCTGAGCCATACGTTCAACTTCAGCGTCTTGTTCTTGCTTACTCTTGCGAAACTGTCGTCCTGATAGTCCGATAAGGTCGATTATAGCTTCGTCCAGTTTCTCGCGACTTCCAGTAAAGCTAGGATTGTTCATTAACTGAGTAAGGTTCTGAATCATCACAGCTTTATCGAAGCGTTCGTTGTTCACATAGAACTGGACACTGAATGGGAGGTCTTTAATAACATCAGCTTTAAGCTCAGCAAAGCGCATATCTCCAAAGCTTTCCTGAGACTGCATGATTTCATCTCTCCAACCATCAACCATTTCAGGGAGTGGGTAGAAGCCTTGTTGCATCTTGAACTCCTCAGCCATGTTATTGACGAGGTTTGCTGTGAATTTCTTATCAAGTTCACGGAGTTCTGATGGGTCTCCAACAATCTGGAACATCTCTTCTTCAGAGATTTCATCAATGATAGTGGCCATGTAGAAGTCCTCAAAGAGAGCTGTCAGGAAGTGGCTCATACGCTCAATAACATAGTCATAGGTAGTCTGCTGGGTCTTCTGGTTGAGGATTCCAACGGTAGCAGTAGTAGTAGAAGGCATATCCTGACCAACACCCTGAGCAGTGACACCTACCATCTGACGAGCCAATTCCATAATCTTCTCAGTAGAAGCAATGAACTCTCCAGTCTTCATGTCCATAATGAGACGCTCTAGGTCTTCCCCGTCTTCAAGGTCAACGAACGCTCCTGTCTCCATGTTATCGAGAAAGCGCTGTTCTAGTGAAGCGTTTACAGCTCCTTTCTTGTGTTTGAAAATACCACGAAGGTCAAGGAGGTCTTTCTTGCGAAAGAGGTGATATTTCTCGTTGTAGTACATCTGAAGACCCTTCACAATCTCAAGAACACCAAAGCCTAGCCAACGTCCAGGCACATCAATGAAGTTGACCTGCATATACGGATAAATCTCTTCGTACTCTCCATACTTCTTAATGAGAGCTTTTGAAGTACGGCGTTTCTTGTACGGAGTCTTAAAAGAATCAAGGAACACATACGGGTCCCATTCAACTGCGTTCTTACGAGCACGTTCTGGAGTCAGTAGGTCACAATCGAGATAGCGTTTACAACCCTTATGTACTTCTCCTTTAATCTTGAACTGATGCCAGTATTCATACACGACAAAGAGGTACTGTCCTTCTTTCTGCATTTTCTTCCAAATCTCACCAACGTAAAACTCAGCATACTCATCCATCTCTATCATCATCATCTCTTCGTAGGTATAGAAAGTACGCTCCAGAACACCGGACTCCTGAATATCTTCAATATGAGCTGGGCGGGTGATGTTCTTCAAATCAACGAGCTTTGGCTGTCCGTCTACTACCTTAGTAATAGCGGTTCCAAAGGCAATCATGTAGGCGCGAATGTCATCAATGGTTTTCCCAAAGTGAATACGGGAGAGATAGTTCTCCACAGCCATACGGAGCAGTGCCACAACAGGAACAGAACTATTGTTGGTAGCCCTCATCTGTAAGTCTTTCTGGTCAATGTCAGAACTGAAGAATACAGTACGATACAAAATCCAAGAGATGTTAAAGAAAATCTTCTCTAACCCTGTGTTGTCAGTCGCTTCTTGGAACTTAGAATTATAGAGACGGTAGTTTTCATCAATGACATCTTTGATGTTGTACGATACCTCGTCAGTTACTTCTACATTTCCATTCTCAAATTGAGATATGAAATCGGAGACCCTCATTGAGCCATCACTTTTTTCTTTTTTCTTTTTCGGGGTACTAGCGGAACGAGATTGGTTTGAATACATGAACTTTTTTATCAGTTTGTTCAAAAGGTTTTTTAGCCAAATCTTTTTGATAGGCTAATGCGTCAATAACATCATCATGCCTACCCTTAGGGAATGTCAATAGCTCTTCCTCCAACCCTTCACAATGCCCCTTAATGTGAACAATAGTAGAGGACTCATAGTACGGTATCAAACTTCGAATACGGCCCTCTTTATTCGTGTAGTGGTGTTGCAATTCAACAACATGAGGGAATTGATTACGCTTACGCATCTCTTCATCAAAGTAGGTCTTGATAGCCATCAGATAGATAGTCTTTTCCACTCCAATTTTCTCAATATGGTATTTTTCCCACATTTCAAAGATGAAATTCATCAACTCACCAGGGCTCATACGTTTCTTCCACGTCATAATGTACCACTTACCTTCCTTATCGACGAAGTTTAGAGTAATACCAGTAAAGTCAGCAGATGTTTTCTTAGAAATAGCGGTATCTATGGTCATAAAGCGTCTAGTGCTCATCTTTAAGACCTCATCAAGCTCAATGTACTGGAAAAAGGCTTCCTTGAACTCTTGGTTCTCGTCAGAAATTGGCATTCCTTGGTAGAGAGAGGAAAAATAGTAAGAACCAAGGACGGATTTCTTCTGCTCGACTTCTTCTTTAGTAAACAGAGCTGGTTCAATAGGCTCCCCCCTTTTTCTGGTGTGTTCTTTCCCTTTAATCATGTACGTCTCATCTTGCATAGCCAAAGCAGGGATGTTTATTACCTCCCACATATCTCCACCATATTTCTGTTGCTCCACTAAACGACCAGCCAGGTCATCAAGATGCCATCGGGTCATTACTAATACTACAGGAGCATTAGCATAGAGACGAGTATAGAGAGTAGAGGTATACCACGTCCACTGTCCTTCACGGAAGGTAAGGGACTCCGCTTCACTGTTATTTTTAATTGGGTCATCAATAATAATAACGTGACCCCCATGACCAGTTAGGGAACCATTAAAACCAACTGCCTTATACTGACTGCCATTAGAAAGATTCCATTTATCTTTCGCCTTGGAGTCGTCTCGAAGTTTCGTATCGAAGATAGCTCCATAGTTCTCACCTCTCACAAGGTCACGAGACTTAAATCCGAAAGCCTCAGCCAATTCTGCGGAGTAAGACACTACAATAGCTTCTTTTCCTGGGTTCTTTCCCAGAAACCACGTTGGGAATTTCTCAGTAATAAGGAAGGACTTCCCAGAACGAGGAGGGAGAGTGATAATGAGACGCTTAATATCCCCTCTTTCCACTGCTTCAAGCTTTTCAGCAATGAGACGATGATGCCAGTAGGGGATAAAGTTCTTATCCGTAGCAATAGAAAAAGCCAAAAGGTCTTCTTGGCATTTTTTCTTAATCTTTAGCTGTAACTCCTCTTGCTTGGTCATAGCAGTCTGCCAAGTTCTATCATAAAGTGATTATGAAGAGCAGGAGCATTAGCTCGACTCAATCTGATAGTATGTGGAAGGCCGTCTTTCCCCTTGAAAGTAGCTACTATAGCATGGCGGTTGCTTTTAGTCAGATAAGAACGAAATGATTCCATCTCCTGAAGCCAAAGAGGGTTTATATCAACCACTAAAGGACTCTCACATTCTCCTTCATGTTTTGCGGTACAGGCACAATCTTTCTTAGTAATCATCCCAAGATGGCAACCTCCATATTTCATCTGCACCTGCTTACCAAGCGTCTTCCAAAAGTTTCGTATAAAAAAAAGGTAATTAGGACTAGCATTATCTACTTGTATAGTAATCTTCCCGTGAGGGATAGGTATCTCTGTGAACTCACTCTGATTCCCTTCTAAAAGACAGCGCATACGTTTATTTGTTAATTTGTTTCTTAAATCTCTTTTTTTGTGAGGCTAGGTCTTTTTTGTCCTTATCCTTGTACTTAGCGAGGAGTTTCTTGTGAATGGCCACCTTCTCGAAGTTTTCTACGTTGATACCCATCTCATTACAGTCAAAGTGAATACTATCAACAATCACCTTCTTGTCCTTAACCACCGCCACTAAGAAATAAAAACCAGTATCATCAAGGGAAGCCCCATGAAGAGTCTTAAACCTTTCGATTTTCATTTTAATGATACTGAGAGCCTTTAAGATGTCCTTTTCTTTTTTCATAATTATATTATAAAACAAATAAAAAAAGATGCAACTAATCCTTCTTAGGCTTTTTAAGGAAGTTCTTCTCACCAGTCCTCTTCACCTGTTGAACAAATGCTACACATTCAGTACAACGAGCCATGTGCTTATCAAGATGCTCACAGTTAGCCTGGAGCTCAGCTATATCCTTTTCCTGTTCCTCTCTCGTCTGAAAACAACCACAGGTCTTTGAAGGACACCAATGACCCATAGAGAGGTCAAGGCATTCAGAACAGCAATTAGGAGAGCGTTTGCATTTCTTCTCATTCTGTGTCATAGCTGAATCCTGCGGAGTAGTTAAAAGAACTTCTTGATTCAAACTATGATACTCAGAAGAAACATCTTCAATAGACTTCATAGCACCTTCATCAACTTTACCTATATTACGAGAAGCTTTCTTTCTACAAGAGGCAGAACAGAACTTAGCATCACTACGGCTAGATACCATCTCCTTGTCACAGATAACACATTTCATACTTTTTTTATTAAAATTACTTATTAAGTGTGACATATCTTGTCACATTTGTCACGTTTAGGGGAGTTAGAATTTTATAGAAATTTTTTTTTGAAAAGAGAAAACGGAAAGACACTTTGATTTTGCTGAGATTTCATGAGGGGTCATACAAGGGGTAAACGCCACCATCGAACACCGCCCCCCACCCCCTCGCGTTGTCTTACTTTTGGCTAACATGAGCCAAAGAATACTATATATATAGATTATAGACTATACATGCCTTGCATGGGTATCACTATGAGGGCGAAAACAGTACCAAGGCGATGCGATAGTATATAGCCTATACATTGTGTACCCTTTGGCTATCTATGAGCGTACAGGCGATTATAACGCTTAGAAATGTAGTCGCACTTTATACATTATGCGACCTACTATACATTAAGGCTTAGACAAGCCCTAAAATGCGTTCACTTTGTTCTTCGGACATGTTCATGTTGATATTCATATGCTGGGTGGGCTTGTCTAGGCCTTGCCATTTTCCGGCTATCTCAATCTCTCTGGCTCTGTTTCCTACCTTAGTTTCAATATCTGTTTTTAAAGAATCAATCAAAAAATCCTTTGTTAAGCCTCTAGAATCCATTAATTCATTGACAGTCAATACAATAACAGGTTTTCTCAAGTTTTCATTTGCTAAGGTGTTTGCATTTTTATCTATTTCTTTATTTGTCATTATAGTCCCCTTTCTATGCTTTGTGCCTATCTTATAAACTATCTTTGCTACTTCTTTTGGTTCTTCTTCATTAAGAATACCTTGAGTAAATACAGCCTGCTTTGGAGTAAGTCTTTTTCCGTTTCTTTTTATACTTGCTCTTTGTATTCTTTCTAAAGGTATCTTTGCCATAAAGTGTTTTTTATTATTAGGCGGGGGAGTTGCTTTTATTGTATTTTATGGTCTGGTATAAGTCAATAGGGTATGTGGATAACTTTCTATTCTAAGCCCTTGACAAAGTTTTATTATAGGAGTATACTGGAGTTACAAAGGTTGAAACGGTGAAGGGTACTGGTTACCCACGAAAAGCCAAAATACCTTTAGCAACTACAATACACGCCATAAACGGTAAAGCGGTTGCAAGTAGAGAGAGAACAAGCCCCTCTACAATCTCATATCAGTATACCGTGCGAGTCGGGTTATGGTGTGAGGCTATAGAGGGGTTAGGGTGACGGTACTTGATACGCTATCAAGGTATAACGTCAATAATATGAGCGTAAAAACAAAAATAGCATGGGCAATAATTAAGAGAGATATGCGAGTTTTAGCAATCTGGTCTTTAGGAGTAGTCGCAGGGGCTTCTGGCATGTACTGGGTCAATACTATGCCAAAGCTTCAAGGAGATACCATTTTCGAGCAAAAAACGGTACTCATAGAGACAGTAGAAGCTAAAGAGACACCAAAAGACAATATAGAAGAGCTTATGACTCTTATATATCAAAATGAGTCTTCAAATGGCAAGAATAATTTTAGCAAGTGTGAAGAGCAGGGCAAAGTAAACGGGATAGGTTATGGCATACCAGGTAACGGGTCATTTGTATGCTTTGAGAGTCACCAAGATGAGATGATAGCTTTGAAGGGTTGGCTAGTAGCAAAGCGGGCAAGTGGTATGAGTGATGACGATATTCTATGCCTATATTCAGGAGATAATTATATAAACTGTAAAAAATAAGTATGAAAACATCACAAAAGAGCTTTGTTGGTACTGTTGGTGAGTTTAGAGAGTATTTAGGATTAGAGCCTACCTATCCATGCTTACTATGCGACAAAGTGACTAAAGAGCCGTCATGCGTTGAGTGTGACTTATTCGTCCAGACTATCAATGTACCAAAGTGGAATGGCGGTGTAGCCTCTTTACTATTTAAGAACTAATCAATCTTAATTATATTATTATGAAGCAGAGAGTGAACTTTTCGGACTTTTGCGACGCGTTTTGGGGCAATTATAAAGATAATTTTACCTATGAAGGCAAGCGGGCTCTGTTTGACTACCTTGAGGAATACGAGGAGTCAACAGGTGAGGAAATTGAGCTTGATATAGTCGCACTTTGTTGCGAGTATACCGAGTATGAGAGCGCTGTTGACTGTACTAAGGAGTACGGTGATGAGAAAAGGAGCGAAGAAAAGGCACTGGCCTGGTTGCGTGACAATACGCAGGTGATAGAGTTTGGCGGCGGTATAATTATCCAAGACTTTTAATAGTATGGCTATTAAAAACGTATAAAAAATAAATCTTACTCTTTAGAGTACCCCACGCATGGGATACTCTATAAGGGTTGGAAACTAAATATAACGCCCGCCCTTGCGTACGTTTCTAGTACGGCGCTCATTAACAACATGACAAAGCTAAAATTCTATACAGGAGTGTGGAAAGTGAGACGATTAGACGGAGCCTGGCGTGATGTTGAAATTAAGAATCAAGCACAGGCAAAGTTTTTAGAGAGTAACATGCAAGCATTTGGTATTAGTGAGTGGGAGTCTGGTCACTATGCTGAAAAGTACCCGCGCACAGTCGCTAACACTCCAAATCTATGAAACTATACGCAACAATTGAGAGCGAACGAGCGAGCAAAGGACAGGGTGGGAATGACTATATAAATATAGAGCTGCAAAGCGGAAGCGCAAAAAGTAGCTTTGTAGAATACGCCATAGAATATACCGCGGAAGGTATACGGGTAACTGATGGTGACGGTAGTATACTACTGGAGACAGGAGACAGAGAAAAAGGCGAAAGGCAAAAAGGCGAACTTTGTAATTGTGGGTATAACCCAGGCTTTCACGAAAAGCAAAACGATTGCAGATAGAAAGCCAAAAAGCGAAAGGCCGATACTAAAGACTATACTAGAAAAGTCTATACAGTATCGGTTTTTTTGTATTTATTTATAAAAAAGCTATACTCTAGTATATAAGAAAAAAGGCTTAGACAAGCCATAAAACGGCTTCATATAATGCGTTCTAAGCGTCTTAATTCTTAAAGTGATACCTATGCACCACTACAAAGCAAGGAAAAGACATCTACAAAAGCGTGAATCGTTTCAATACTAAAAAATGAGAGCGACGCGTGGCAACTCAAAAATAACATCGGGGCGTTAAAATAACTTTTCTGGTTTAAGAGGCGATTGCCTTATTTTTTTACTCAAAAATATCTATGATAGTGTCTATATCCCTGGCTACAATATAAATGCCCCCCGCTTTTTCTAACTCTTTTTGAAAGGCGATTTGTGAAGGCGAAAGTTTTCCTTTGATATCTTTTACCTCTATCCCAATATAGGTTCCTTTGACAACGGCGATAATATCTGGGCTTCCAGGATAGCCGTAACGAAGAAAACTGCCATGTTCTGTTTTAGTTGCACCTGAGTTGTTTCTATAGTGAAAAATCCTCTTAGCTTCTAGGTACTGCAGAATGGCTTTTTGTGTTTCTTTTTCTGTGCTCATGGTCGTAATTTATTAAAAGTTTCTTCATTTAATTCTCTATCTACCTCAGTCAAATTATGGCAGTGTATACACATACAAATCCACTGTCTGTAATCCGAGAGAAGTTCCACATCGCCATTGTAAAAGACACGCTTCCTTTTATGGGCTGGAGCAACGCCGAAAGTTCCCATGCACCCACTCAATCCAACTTCGCATGTATCAAGTCCTTTCTCTTCACATATCTGAGCAATAATGGCTCTGGCCTTTTGGTTGGCCCTGCCGATTTTTCCGATTTTGTTCATTCTATTGATAATTACGGCTTTCAACTTCTGCACGGCGAATTGAAGATTTGAGGTTGCTCATAAGTTTCTCTACAGTTTTCATAGTCTGAGCTACTCTCGTGTGTCTTTGTCCATCTTCTGTTATTTTCCAAAGAGAAGTCACAGATTTATCAGAAAGAGCTTTATCACCCGAGTTTTTAGTGTTTTGGTGAAAGACTGCTTCTTTGTATTCTAAGTCTATGTATTCTTCTGTATAAAAGCTATACCAACCCGAAAGGCGTGTATTTATGCCATCCAGTTTTTTCGGATTGTTTGAAGCGGCGAAAATTTCTCTGCCTATTTGTTTGAGGTCTACTTGTTCCATAAGTTTTCTATAATAACTTTTAACTCCTCTTGAGAGAAGACAGACTTGAGGCAATACGCTATCTCCTCTCCTGCTAGATTCCCCTTAGCTGTTCTGAATATCTCGATTATCCTCTCTTGGATAAAGGCGATAAATTCTGTCTCCTCTTCTGTTAGTTTTGGTTTTTCTGCGAGTGTCATACTATTGCAATTCTAGTTTCAAGTACCTTCCCTGACTTCCCTTCAGCGTCAATGCCTGCACGAAGTGATACTTCACATCATCGTACTCCTTTGTTTCGTGGAATACATGGTAGTCACCACCGAGGACGTGTTTGACGTTATCATGTTCCTTGATTATAGAGAGGAACTTCTCAAAGGTAGGTTTGGGTGTTTTCAAGTCTTTCTGAAAGGCTGGTTTTGAGGCGGCTACTACTACTTTCTTATCAGTATCAAGCTTCTCTTCAAACCATTTCAGTTGTGACTCACTAAACCCTCCCGTAGAGTCTCCCTCTTCACTGTTGAGGACAATAATACGCCAATCGTCTTTATCAATGACATAGTATTTTGAGCTAGAGAGGTACTTATAACCCTTGTCGCAGTCATGGTTCCCAAAACCGAAGTAGACTTGTTTCCCACTCTTTGCCACTGCTTTAGCGAGCTTCTTGTCGTATTTACTCGCGTCCTTGCAGGTGTTTGAGTTATCCCCTAATGCGAGGTAAATATCACCTGGTTGGTTGAGAAAGGACTTGAAAAATGCTTCTCCTTTCTTCGGATAGACTACGTTCCCTGAAGTGTACCTGCTATAATCTCTGGTTTTTTGTTTCCCAGCATGTATGTCTGACGTGACATTCAGGGTAAAGGCATCAGCGCTTGAAGCAAGACCAAAGGCGAATACAAATACCCATACTGCTATTAAGAACAAAGTTTTCATAGTGGTGGTTAGTTTAGATTAAAAGGGTACGTCTTCTATACGAATTTCTTCTTCGTCATCAAGATTTATGGTAGGGATTTCTTCTTCTCTTTTGAGAGTCTGAGAGACATTTGACTGGCCTATCTTAGTGATGACTGTGTAACCATCGGCATCATCTTTCTTTTCATAACCTTCTGGTACGAGGAAGAGGGCGATAACTGACTTACCAGCTACTTTCATCTTTTCCGTTTCAAGCACGAGGTAGTTATTCATCCATGACTTTGAGTCACTTCCGAAAGCATCAACCAAAGCATTGATAGTAGCTCGGTTGAGATTCATATTGAGAGGCTCATTCTTGCCTTCAAAAAGAACTTTACATACGTCCTGCATCTTAATTGAGCCATCCTTATTGGTGTACATACTTGGCGTTGGCTCTGTTTCGCTAACGATTTTGGCTCTAACACCACTTGTAAGCTCACTTGCTTTTACCCATGCTCCACTTACTCCTGAACTTTTTTGATACTCTGCCATATTTATATAGTTATTTTAATTGGTAACTCTACTTGTTTAGGTCCTTTGTCTTTGGTCTTTGCGTCTTTGATTTTCTTGACTGAGAGGAAAAGGTCAAAGCGTTCTTGAGTTTCAGTCATGCGATACCATTTTTTATTGACTGATTCATTAAGGAGGAGGACGGCCATCTTAGCATCTTTGTACTTATTCTTAGTCATCTCATTGACACAAGTCTTGTAGGCCGACAACTGCATCTCGTATTCCATGTAGACTGCCTTGCCTGTTTTGAAGTCTATCACCCAGATGTCATCACCTATTTTACAGAGGAGGTCTACTGTTCCTGCGATGTTATGTTTCTCTGAGTAGACAATGAACTCGTTTTTAATAATCTCAGGCTTGACTTCATTATACCAGTTTGAGAAGGCTAGTACAGACTGATATTCGTCTGGTGCGAGCTCTTCTAGTTGGTCTGTCTGAGTGTTTAAGAACTTATCTTCCATCTTTACTTCCTTGGTCAGAATCAGTTGGTCAATGGCGCTGTGTATCTTTGAGCCTCTTACTCCTGCTGCTTTCATTTCTGACTGGCTCTCATCATATCCTTTGTCGGCTATCCACTTCATCAGGTGACTGTCTTTTCCGAGGAATGAGCATATCCAGGTGATTGAGTCTCGGTAGGTATAGACAGGTAACTTGGTTACAGGGTCTTTGTCAGGGAAAGCGTAGAACCTTTCGTCTTGACTTGTGACCTGGAAGATTCCTGCCTTTTTATCTACGAGCGTGATGATTTTTTTCATAATCCCATTGCTTTCATGTAATTAGCTCTCTCTAATTCATCTCCCTCTAATTTTACAGGTTCTTCGACCTTGAACTTGTCTCTCCTTAGAAATAGCTGTGCTCGGTAGTCTTCCTTTGGCTGTTTGAAGTGATAATATTCGCCATACTCCATAAAAACTTCTTTGGTTGTAAAATATGTGACATCTTCTTCTAAGTCGTGGATTCTTATCTTTGTTCCGTCTCTTAGTTTATGAATTATACTGCTATCACAGCCCCACGCGTCTAAAACGCGGAATAGATGCTTCGACTTTAGAACCTCCTTGCTAAATATATCCCCATCTAAACTCCCCACTACCTTTCTCCCAATCTTAAATACTTTCATATGTTTTTCCTTTTTTAAGGTTTTCTGAAGCCCACAACGGTTGTAGGTTAGTATAATGACAGGCCTCTAAAAATTGTGCTCTATCTGATAAATTAAATGATGCAAGTGGCCTAATGTGGTCTATATGCCATCCTCCACGGTGTTTCCAGTTATCCCAACTCATTCCCTCTTTGAAACTTTTTTCTAAGTGAGTTTTTAACTCCTCTACGCTACACCCTAAATCCCTAACTGCTGAACCAACTTTCTGATTGTTTTTTAATGCCATCACCATTCTTACTCTAAGAGCCTGCGATAACTTAAACTGTAAACTGCTTTTCCTCTTCTTATTTATTCTTTCCTTATAAGGTTCTGACGTTCTATACTTCTTCATATAATTCTTTCGGACAGAACTTTGTCTATAAACCTTCATGTAGGCTCTTATTATCTTATTCTGACACTCTTTACATTTAGCACCTCTCCCACTCCTAATCGATTTCTTCTTAAAAAATTCACTAAGACTTTTCATTGAGAAACAAGAAGTACACACCTTACTCAAATTTTCGTCTTGAGAATCTCCTATTTTGAATATCATACGAATTGTATTTTACCATTTACTTCTTCAAGCTTGTCTCCTCTAGCGATTCTTTGGTATAGCCTTTGTCTCTTGATTCCGAGGTGCGTACAGAGGTCTTCTATTCTCCTGAAATGGAAGAGTGGGACTTTCCTATTCTTCCTATCAGTTACTTTGCTGTAATAATGTTCTTTCTTTACTATCTGTTCAGGAGTATATCCATCTTGTAGAAGCTTTACCACATTTGAGTAGGAATAGCCTGCTAATACTGAGAGTTCCCTGGCTGTATGTAGTTTTCCTCGGTACTTGTGTTTTTTATAATTTATCATGTTTCTAGTCTATCATACAAATTATTAGTTGTCAATAGTATTATTTACTTATGTCTCCTATGACATTCCTTGCAGTACATCCTTCCCCAACCATCGTTGTATTCTAGGTCAAAACTCTTGCAGAAACGACATCTTCCGAAAATCAATTCTCTTATCTTTTCTAGTATTTTTTTCATAGCTTTGCTGTTTCGTCTAGGATAAACTTTGTACATGAGCAGTGGTAGCAGTTGTATTTGTAAGAATATCCTGGGTTGTCTTTTCCTTTGTGATTTTCTTTAGGATGTCCGCAGTAGCATATCTCACTCGGAAGTTTCTTAGGGGTTTCCTTGATTTCAACACCAGATGACCAGTGCGGAGTTCCTTTATTTTCGATTTGAGTCACCCTTTCAGTCTCTTTCTCTTGATGACCCTCACCCTTAATGTACTCTTCCCATTTGATATTCTCTATAAGCTCTACCATTGGTGGATTTTCTCTTTCTAAGATGGTTCTCATTACTTTACATTTTTTCTTTGTACACTCTCCCCCCTCTTCTTTGAGAGGCTGACAACAAAACACACTTTTCTCTCCTATTGACTGAAGTTCAACACAATCCGCTGTATGTTCTGATGGTGTCTCTTCTCCAAGCACTTCATCTATACGTTTCTTCAATGCAGTAAGATGATTCTTTGAAAACCAGTACCAGTCTCCAAAAATCCTTACATCGTAACCATTTGATTCTTTATCGTCTAAAACCATTGGTACAGGTACTTCATAATTTTCTTTCTTCATAGTTTTGGTCTGGATTACTAATTACTTAGTTGCTTAGCCGAAGCTAAATGCCCATCCCAGGCTATTATTTTGATTAACTTGGCACTTACTATGTCCCTGTTCTCTATTGGTTTGATTGGTTAGAAAGGTAATTCTTCATACATTTTTTCATTTCTTTTTTCTAGCTCTTCCATATCCATACCTATTGTTTCTACATATCCTCTGCCTTCACATCTCTGGCACAAGATTTGCACTGGACAGGTATTGCATTCTCCGTCTGGACTGTGACTTTCTGGAGTATCATGGCCTTTTATAAAACCTGTGTCACAGTCTGGACAATCCATGTATTGTTCTTGATGAATTTGTGGGTCTTCCATACTCTAGGTTTGTTTATTGATTTATTTACAGGAAGCGTAGGTGTATAGTCCGTAGTCAAATGTATAGTATAGGGATGCTTTTTTCCCGTAGTCATTACAAAAGTCTACCTGATTGAGAGCGTTTCCTAGCATACCTTTTCCACTTGGTTGGTTTCTGAGTCGTATATCGTTACTTACGACTATAAAGGCATGAGATAGAAGTATTCCGATAATGACACCTATCGCTATTTTTTTCATTGTCTCTGGTGTAGTCATAGAATTAAGAGTTTATTTTTATCAACTTCCACCAGTAAAAAATGTCTGCTGACTGTCTATTCCTTCCGTCTAAACCAATTGTTGTGTATTTAACAAGGTATTTCTTGCCAAGTAACCCGTATAATACAGCCTCTATACTCCCTTCAAATGAGTTATAAAGAAATGTGTTCACCCATACGTTGTCTCCTTTTTTTAGTGTATCTTTCATAAGATTAGAGGTTTACTGGTTCTTCTTTACTATTTTTTCTATTGCTAGTATCATCTCTGCTCTCAAAGTTTGGTCTTGACGTATAGCATCTACTGCTCTTTCTACGGTTCCCTCAAGCTTACCAACCATAGATTTTGCTACTTTATGCTGAAATTCCTCTTTAACCATTTTTTCAAATACCTTATCTCCCTTAACAAAAGACAAACACTCCCTTACGAAAGATTTAAGTTTTTCTCTTGATTCATCTTCATCCATCACTTCCTTAATTACATCTTCAACAGCCTGATGAGTATACCTATTGGCTATCTTCTCTTTTAAGCCTTCTATTACCACTTCTTTAATCTCTTTTTCTGTTAATGTTATTTTGTTCATATTCACTTACTTAGATTGATTAATACCAAGCTCTACCATGTAAATTACCGCTGACATTACAAATAGAGAGAGGAAAAGGAGCTGGATGTATTCAAGAGGTGTCACTCCCATTCTCAGTGTGGGAAGGAAGATTAGAGCTAACATTACCTCTGATACTATGATTGCTTTATATTGTGGTTTCATACTTACTTAGATTGTTGATTAGAGAGATTCGATGAGTGCCTTTTTTACTGCTTCC
>ERZ869929.143-NODE-143-length-42005-cov-14.577807_pt1 | contig 42005 bp, 93 predicted proteins | sample MGYA00579312_ERZ869929 | MGnify/ENA primary metagenome ERZ869929 (study PRJEB32216, sample SAMN09231818) | wastewater metagenome | place: USA: Maryland | collected 2016-08-09 | study: EMG produced TPA metagenomics assembly of the PRJNA472060 data set (Reclaimed... | reverse complement strand
TTTGACTAATTTTCATATCAATATATATCCTTTTCTTTCGTTCGACGCGCGCATAATTTTATATAATGCACACCTGTAAGGAAATTTCCTTATAAAAGCGTTTTTAACTCTTTTAACCCACATAATTGTGAATACCCGGGGTATAAATCTTCATTCGTAGCCTTCAAAATCCTTGCTATAACCTCTGTAGAAATAGCATCATACTCATCAAATAAAAATTTGGTTTCAAATTCCCTGTTAATAACCAACAATAACAACTTTAACTTAGAATATTTAACGTCTTTTAATTCATTAATCTTATCAACGGCTTTATTATATTCAACATTATTTATGTAAATTATTTTTTCATTATAATTCGAATAATAATTCAATAAATTAGTATAATTCTTAGGAGTTTGATCATCACCACTTAGATCAACACAATTCACAATAGCGCGTTTTTCATCATGTATAGATAACCAAACGTGATTAAATTCAGTTCCTTCAAATAAAGAAACAAAACACCCTAAAAGCCATCTAAAAAAATTTTTATTTTTATAGTAGGGTATTATTGTATAATGTAAGATTATTTTATAATCTGTCATCTGCACTAGTACCTCTTGTGCCATAACAATGTAGTTGTTTCAACTTCAACTAAACCTGCCAAACCCGGCTCACCTTTATATTGATTAACAGATTTTAAAATTGTAGAAACACCCTGCGTACACGTAATACCCGGTAATTTTGCAACCCATTTTAATTTTAATACTCTAGCAAATGACAACATTAATAATTTTAAAACTGCGTATCTTCTTCCAATTAAAAGATTTGCTTCTTTTTCAAGAGTGCTCCACTCTTCTTGTGTAATTGGATACTCAGCACAATAATCTTCAACATAATATTTTTTTATTGCCGCAGGAAAAACTTGCTTCCATGGGCTAAACCAACCGCCGATATCCCAAGCTAAATTTCTTTTATCAGATTCAAGTTCTAACCAAACATGGTTAAACGCAGTTCCTTCAAAAATGTTTATTAATAAAGAAATAAACCAACCCCAAAAGTTACCTTTTGTGTAAGGGATTAACGCAAAATGAACTCTTAATATCATATATGTATATATTAGCGTGGTGCATTTCGGCGTCTGTTAAATACCAAGTACCTTGCGACGCCTCATGCAACCACAAAAATATTCAAATATATCAAAGTTACGGCAAATTACCCAAGTTAGGCAGATTCTGTATAACGGTTTATCCCTCAGACCCGCCTTCGCCCAGCAGCTCGTCCAATATATCTACTATCTGCTCCATACTCGTTGTCAACTGTTGAGCTGTCTGCACCAGGCCAGCCCCGCTACCGACTGTTGCACCCGCTCCCCAGCTCCACCGAAGCACCTCGCCGCTCCATTGAGCCGGATTATCGTATCTTATAACGAATTCATCAAAGTAATCGGCGGGAAAATCGGCTGCCCCTCTAGCATCTAGCTCTATGTAGTATCTACCAGCTTCTCTAGCTAGTTTAGGCTTTAGAGACTTCGTTATATCTCTCCATCTACCAGCTCTACTATATTTCGGATTATTAGTACCCTGTTTTAGTGTACTGGATACTAGGGCTGATATAGATATAAACTGGACTGTTGGGGGCGCAGCCCATTGTTCCTTTCCATTTAAGGTTAAAAATAATTTTATTCTTTTCTTAAGAGGAATTATCTTTTTTGTTCCACTAGCATATAGATTGACTGTGGGGTTGGCTAGAACCTGATTGAGAGCTGCTTGCGCGGTTTTGAAATTATTTAATGTAGTCTTTATAGTAGAGAGAGATACGCCTTCCTGATGAAGTCTATTAGATAACTCTTCTGTTCTAGCATCTAGTTGAGCTTCTATACCTGCTAGATCATTTCTTATTTCGTTAAAATCATTTGTAGATTCTGAAATATTACCAAGAACACCGTTTAATTGAGATTGTTTTGATGTTGGAAGTGTGGGATCTAAATCATTTTTAATTTCAAATAATTTATCTTTAAGAATATTTTTTGCAACATTTAAATCGTGTATGTTTATACTTGATAAATCTGAAAAATCTGTGGTTGAAATATAGTTGCTTACGCTCTCTTCTGTTAAATTTGCAGACACAAAATAATAAGTGTTAGTTAAATCAATGTTTGATGTATTATTATTATAAATGATCGTCATTCTAATCCTCTAGTTTTATTTCATCAATTGATATTGATGGTATAACAATTTCTGTTTCTAGATAAATTTTAAATGGTTCTAGATCTGTTGACTGTGTTTTTAATCTTATTTTATGATCTGGCTCTACTGAATTTACACACAAAGTGATTTCGTTAATGTCGTAATATTCCTTGTGTATCAGACCGGGTTGTTGAACCTTTTGTTTAAAAATTATTGTTTGTGACTTCCCTTTTTTAAACCAAATACATTCATCTATTAGAAAATATTTTTCTTCATCATTACTTTGTATTATCCAATTAGACCATTCTAAACCTGGGTGACAGAATATTTTAATATCAATTTTTCCCGCCTCTGAAAGTAGCATATCTTTGTTATGGACTATTGGTTTATTATCAGATAATGTTGATTCTTTATTAAAGATATTTATTTTTTGATCAGCGGCTGTGTAATCTAATGTTAATAATTTATTGATTGCGCTTTTTTTTGTTTCATCTTTAAATAAACTTTTATTTGATTCCAATAAATTTTCAAGAGATTGAATTTTAATTTCCATCTCTTGTTTTTTTATATTATCACCTTGAAATTTTGATATTACACTTTTATAATATTCTAATTTTGAAACAGATTTATTGGTTATTGTGTTTTCAATACTTAACGTATTTAAGTTTGGTGTACGAAGAGTTTCACTTAAATTTTGTAATGTTAAATCAAAATTTATTTTATTATATACGTCATCATATATAACATCAATTTTATCTGATATTATTATAACCCTATTTTTTATTGCATCTGCTTGCTGAAATTTTTCTTTAATATCAGCAAGCCTTTTAAATGCAGAAATTAAATTCATAAAAGACCTTTTATTAACTTTTGAGTTAAATCTAAAACATCTTTAGAATCTGTTTTTATTCTAACTTGACTTAATTTTTTGAGCCATTCTGAATAATGTGAAAGAATTAAAGCTAATTTTTCAATTTCTTCCCATCTTCCCGTTTTATCAATTTTGTTTATTATAGATAAAACAATCTCTCTAAGAAAAAATCCTTTGCTGTCAACGTCTATAAGACCCGCATCTTCAAGTTGTTTTACTAATTTTAATGTAGAAGAAATTGATTGATACATTTCTTTTACAGGTTCAAGAGCAGCACCGTTTGAAACTTTATTTGGGATCTGATTTTGAACTATGTCAAAAACAGTATTTACGTTTTCAACAATTGATTTTGAACGTTTATTTAGAACATCTAAAACATTTAAAATCGTTTCAATTTTCATGGTAGTATAATAAATAAAACAATGAATTAATTTCTAAGGAAATTAATTCATTATTTGTAAAATATTTTTATTAATTATTTTTTCAATTTCTCTGCAGCTTCTATCGCAGCTTGTGCTTGCTGTGCTGCGGCGGCGGCGGCAGCCAATGCTGCATCTGCTGCAGCTTTCTTTGCAAATGCTTCTTTTTCCGCCTGTTTAATAGCAGCATCACGTTCTGCTTGTCTAATAGCTTCTTCTTCTGCAGCAATTTGCATTAATATTTTGTTTCTACCTTCATTTAGGTGTTCAATCCAAACATTTAATGAACCCCATGTTTCATTAACATCAATATTTCCATTGGATTTTTTGACGATAACAGGAAAAGTAGAATAATCTTCAGTATTATCAATCATCCAGCAAAGTACATCATCTAACTGTGCAACATTTGCTCTAGGATCTTTAATCTTTAATAATTTTAAAGTTTCATCAACTGTACTGTTATTAGATTTATTATTTTTTAAATCAACTAACGTAGTTGAAATTACTTCATTTAAAGATGATTTTAATTCTGATAATTTTTCATCGAAATATTGTTTTGGATTTAATAAAAAACTAATTGACTCTAACATAATAGCTCACTTTTTAATAAAGCAAGAAAAATTTGCTTACATTCTTATTTATATAATACACTGTAATTTTAGTAAAAAAAAAGACACATACCTTGAAGTATGTGTCTTTTTAGTTATATTAATTATTTTAGATTATTTTTTTCCAAAAATACCAAGAATAATTTCTTTAATCCAACCAAAGATTTTTTCAACAAATCCTAACTGACTATTTAGTTTTGCTTCTAAGTCATTTAATTTTGTTTGAAGCGCATCAATTGATGATTTTAATTGTTTTATATATTCAGAATTTTCTATATCCTGAATTTGTCCCGATTCACCTTGTGGCCCTGGTTCGCCTCTATCACCTTTTTCGCCCTTTTCTCCTTGTAGCCCTTGTGGTCCTTGTAATCCTTGTGGACCTTGAATACCTGATTCTCCTCTATCACCTTTAGGACCTTGTTCACCTTGAATACCTTGTAAACCTTGAACGCCTTGTGGTCCTGGCTCTCCTCTATCACCTTTTTCTCCTTTTTCCCCTTGAGGTCCTTGTACACCTTGAGTTCCTTGTGGTCCTTCAGGACCTTGTAATCCTTGTTCACCACGTTCTCCCTTCTCACCTTGGATGCCTTGAGGTCCTTCAGGCCCAACTTTCCCACATGTTCCATTAATGCAGCAAGAACACATTGTTGTTGTGGCTGACGTATCATTATTATTATTTTCGTTTGAAACGTTGTTAGATTGTTCGTGATTATAATCAGGTTGTATTTCAGTTGTTATACCATTCAATCTCAAATACTCTTGAATAGGCCATAATGCTTCATTTGGTTGCAGTTTAATTATTTTAACTTGCGATCCTGTTATTGATCCATTTAAAATTTCTGTGATTAATGATTCAACTTCTTCTTGCTTAATGAATTCAAATTTTGAAAGAAGCGATGAGATTACTAATTCTGAATTAGCAATTTTTTCGCCTGTTAAAACAAGGTTATAAAAGCCTAATTGCGTAGTTGCTTTCTCAAATCCTGTTATCTTAAAAAATACTCTTAAATAAGTTGTACTTACAGAATTATATTCGCCGAACCTATTTATAAATTCATATCTTACATATTGAACATCTGGATATTTTTGTCCAATCATTATTTTAATTGGTTCAGATAGATTATCAATCTTATCCAGAATATTTTCGACAGAATCATTTAAAAGATCTGCTTTTTGATTTAAAATTTCTCTTGCAGCTTCTCTATTAAAATTTGCAGGTTTTTCAGATATCCATAAGTCATAACGAAGTGTATTTGGATCTGTTGGATCTAATTCCCCCATATTTTGATTTGTTTCAGGTTGAGTTGGTGGAATGTAAGGGGGTGCTGCTTTTATAGCATCTATTAAATTTTTAACGATATCAATCGTATAGTTTAAAACATAGATAAATGAATTATATTCTTTATCTAATGTTTCTTTTTTCATATCAACAGTCCAATTTGAGTAGACTTTAGAACAAACAAAACTTTTATCATATAAATTATCTGATCTATCAGAGATATATCCCATACTTTGCCAAGCATTAAATAAATCACTTTCTGCTTTAAACATAATATTTCTTATGTTTTGATCTTCTGGATTTATTTTTGACATTTCACGTTGTAAATCCATAACAAGAAAATAAAATTTTCCTTGAGGTTCTTCAAACTTCATATATTCATCGAATTTTTGTTCTACATTTGATTTCATTAAATCAATGTAATCTTGCGTTGCAAGTTCATCATTTTGTTGAACTGTTGGATCTATAATATTATTATCAATATCGCTCATTTTATTTTCCTTGAATAAAAATACATACCTATCTAGGCTATAGATAAGTATGCATAATATAAGGAAATTTCCTTATAATTATTAGATATTTGTAACTTTTTCAAGAACGAATATTGTTCCTGAAAAACCTTGAACTAAAACTTTACCATCTTTATCAGTAAAATCAAGTTGCTCTCCACCATCTATTCTTATTTCATCATCAACGTAAATTGATGTTAAAGTTCCTTGTATTCCAATTGGACCTTTTGGCGCTTTTCCACCAAAAGAAAATAACCATTTTTTTCCTGTTTCAACAAGATTCATAAAATCAATGATATTTCCACTTGGAAGAGTAAATAATCTTGATCCATTTTTTGTAAATTCAACTCTAACTGCAGGTAAATTATTTAATTGTTCGTATTTTCCTCTCAAACAGCCCGTAAGAGGAATAAACCCAAATGCCCAAATATCGCTCAAATTCCAATAAAAACCATTTTTAGAAACAACTTGAAAAATTCTATTTGGATCAAGTTTTAAAAATGAAGGAATAGGATAATCTTGATCTGTCCATAATTGCTTCCAGGCACCTTCAACTTTTTCAACAGGATATACTGTTTGAATTTCAGGATAGTTTGTTACTACTTTCAATTCATCAATTAAAGGTAATAATTGTGCTCTTGTTTTTGAATTTTCAGTGTTCGATAAACAAACACTCTTTATATCAGCAATGATTTCTTTTTTAGTTCTTGGCATATTATTATATATTACACAAATAATAAAAAATTTTTGTATACACCTGTTTACAAATTCGTTAAAGTAACTAACATGTTAAAGAATCAACCACCAACAATGGTTCCATCAACAAAAAAACCAAAATGGAGCAAATAATGGAATTTATTAATATCACCTCAATTCAATACGCTATACTTTATTGGACAACATGTATGTGCGTAGGAACGTTAAGTTATTTAATCTCAAGAAAACTAGCAAAATGCCTGAATTAATTGGTTTTGTAGCTTTTACAATACTAGGTTTATCAGTTTTAAATGATTTAAGAGGATGAAACACTTATTAAGAAAATTAATTAAAGAAACGATTAAAGAAATCAGCACTGAAAAGCCTGAGAAAAAAAACATTTATTATGTTGGCGTAATTTTAGACGAAAATTCACAAAATATTTTAAGAAATAATTTGCATAAACAAACTTTTAATGATGTTTGGTCTGATACGCAAATTGGATCTCATGGTCATGAACAATTAAATCATCATATGACGCTCGCCGCCAATTCAGCTGAAAAATCTGGAATTCAAAATTTAGGTGAAAAAATTAAGTTACAAATAACTGGATTTGGTATCGATGAAAATCTCGGTGTTGCGGCATGGCGAGTTGTTTCACCCATTCCAGTAAAATCAGGTGTTCCTCATATAACTGCATTATTAAAAGATGGCGTAAAACCTTTTCTAGCAGGAAAAATTAAAGAATGGAAAGATATAAATCCATTTATAATTGAAGGCACAATTTGTGAAGCTTTAGATAATGGCGAAACAAATCCACCAATTTTATAGCCATTTTTCTTTTATCAACATATAAATTGCAAATGGCCAAAATAAGGTTGCAAACGCAGTTTGTCCCCATAAACTATAAAAAGTAAGATCTACTTCGGGATTTTTTGTGTTTTTCTTTAAAGAAAAATGAAAAATTGCCCCAACAATTAATCCAACGGCAAAATAGATCGATAATCTAAATATCATAGAGCTTTTTTCCTTAACCAAGCCCAAACACCATATGAAGCGCCAACGCCTACAAGTGTAAGAAACATGATATAAATAAAATAAAAATTAGCCATAATTTATATATTATCAACTAAATCCCAATATCCCGCAAAACTATAATATATTGAATTACCGTAAAATATCTTTATAAGATCATATTTTTTGTCAATAAATTCAATAAAAATTGCAAAAACGGGAACTTTTTCAGAATGATATAAATCCATCATTATATATCTTGATGAATCAGAATCCCACTCCAATTGTTTCCAAATAGAGTTTAAAGGACTATTATTTCTAATTAAAGATCCCGTTTTCAATTCATCTATCTAACATTTGATATAATATTTTAATTACTTTTTTGGCAGTTTCTATATCGCCATCATTAACAAGTCTCATTATTTTACGACAATCATCCTCAACTCTTTTACGCATCGCTTTTTTACCATCATATTTTTCTTTTTCTTCTTCTTCAATTTTTTTATATTCTTCTTTGATAATATTTCTTAATTCACTAATTTTCATTTTATTCTCTTTCTGCGTAACAGCATCTCTTTGTATTTTAGTATCATCTGCAACAGTATCAGCTTCAAATTCTTTTTTATTATTTGGGTTAAGCCTTTTTATCGCACCCTGTAAATTTGCAGCAGCATTTTGAGCTTTTAATTTATTATCTTCTTCTTCCCAATCTTCAATATAATGACCCCATGGTGATTTCTTTGGGTCATCAATCTTCTTACTATTACCAATAATACCTGCAAGAGGATCACTCGAACCCATAGCACCCGTTTTCATCCCAGATCTTTTCATACTTTTTGCTGTCGATATATCAGGCGTCTCATCTGGTATTTCAACTCGTTTTGCAACACGCATAATAGGATCACGCGATAGGGGTGTATCATAATCTCTTTCACTTAGAATATCACGTATTAATTTTCTTAATTCATTAATTTTCATATTCCGCCTCGGCGTGTTCTCATCCTATCAGCCATGTGATTATCATAATATTCTTGTTCTGCTCTATTCTGTCTAATAGCAATCGCAAATTCATAAGCATCGCTATTATGAATCCGTCTCGCACCTGGCTCTGGCTTGATAAAATCTTCAGGATCTTGAACCTGAGTTTTCTTTCTTAAGTCGTATAGATTTCCTTCTTTGTAAGATTCCTGAACACCAACGTCACCATATTTTTTAAATGCTTTAATAATATCATTAGTAATAACATGCCCGTTCGGCATCTTACCACTTTTAATCAATTGATCTCTAAGTTTAGCAGGCTTTTGGCTTAATGACCAAATAGCTTCTGTACCATGCGCCCATTCATACCCCTCAGATGATCCAATACCCCTATATTCTTGAAACGCTTTTTCATCTATTTCAAAATCAAGATCATAATGTTTTTTAATATATTTTATTGTATACAAAGGATCTTGATACCCATTTTTAAGATTTGCTATAGAGGATTTCAAATCTCTAATCTTACTTTTAATTTCTGCAAGCTTTCTCTTTCCAACTGCACCCTTACCTGCTGCAACAGCAATCTTCATTTTTTCTTCAATCTGTGAAGCATTACTTTCAAGCTCGCTAATTCTTTCTGAAGCTAATGCATATATCTTTTCTAGCATAGCACTAAAAATTAAACGCTTCCTACGATAAAAATCTATCGCCTCACCAGTATACTCTGCAGCATGTTCCAGCGCTCTCTGCACCTCAGCTTTTGGAGGATCTTCGCCACTCTTTGGATCATAACCTTTTACAAGAATTGGACGATATCCACCATATATTCCCTGATAAATACGAAACGCAAACTCTTTAATCATATTTCTATATGATTCATCATCGGGCCCACGCTCAGGTCCTGGTTCTATAAAAATGGGTGGCAACCCACCCGCTCCCAATTTAATCTTGGAATCATCCCTACCCATAATATCATATTCGTTCAATAACTCACGAATATACGCTCTTAAAACCTTACCGCTCATCAAAGATATATATAACACATTAAACACATTTATATACCTCACACCCACCCAATAGCCAAAAAATAAAAATGCCCGGCTTCCGCCGGGCCCCGCGTTCGCGACGCGCATTTTTTCTCTCAATGACTCCCACCAAACATCTTGAAATACAATTCCGCGACTTGGTGCGCAAATTCATATGCATTTCCCTCCTCAGAGTGCGCTGCATTCTCTGCGAGTTTAGTCACCAACCCAATAGGATCACTACCCAAATCCTGCCCATATCCAGTATCACTCAACCACAACTCGAAATCCTCACCACGCCAATCACCAGCATCAGGCCCCTCAACTTCTTCCTCAGGACTCGGTAAACGTAAACGTGCATCAGCGCTACCAAACTTATCACCCTCAGTCAATAAACCTGACATACGCAACCAACGTTCGTTTATCTCACTACCTTTAGAAACTTTTTTACCCTTTACAATGCTTTTAAACTCTTCTTCAATCAAGTTACTCAATGTTTTTCTACTAATCTTCATATTACTATATATTCATTTCTACGGGAAATTACTCTCGTGATGCGCGAAGAACGGCTGCGGTTTTCAAAATTTCTCTGTCCCATTAAACAGTCCTCACAGTGCATCAGGAGGGCAACTGATTTAAATGTGAAAATTCCCGCGTTGTGTGGGTGGACTAGGGCGTCCGAGAGTGCTCAGGAACCCCCCATAAAAGGGGCCTAAAACCCCGGGGGGCCTACCGGCCAAAAATGGGGGGCCTTAACGGGGGGCTAAAACGGGGCCCCTAAAGCCATTTTTGATGGGGCGGTTACAGCGGCTGGTAATGGGGTGTAAAGGGTAGGCTGTTGCGGGCTGGTAGTGAAAGCCTAGGGGCTGTGGGTATTGAGAAAATATTTCCTATTTATAGTATACAATACGTCTGAGCCGAATACATATTGTATATATCCCCGAGAGTGTATATTAAGGGATCTATGCATGAGTAGGGGGGCACAGGGGATTTCGGTCCCTTGTGTTTTTACTTAGATTCTTTGATTCGTTTTGCTAGAAGATATAGTTCGAAGTTGATGTAGGCTGGAAGTGTGACCATGCCGCATATGAAGCCGAGACCGAAGTCTATCCAATTCATGTTAGTGTTAGCTTTCTATAGCGTTTGCGATTGCTGCTATGAGGTTGGGTATAATAAGGGAAGCTAAGCCAAGGAAGATAAGTTTAAGCAATTACTTTCCGTGCTTCCCGGGCTTTTGGCAGGATGGGCAGATTTCGATGACGACTTCGCCGTGGTGGGTGAGTTGCTTTCCGAAGCGCTTTCGGTTGCAGAGGTCGCAGCGGATGATTTGGAGATTGCCGTGGGTCTTGTACATGATGTCTCCTGATATATTGACTATAACAAATGAGGGTGGGATTGCAGGAGATTATTGGATATCGTCGAGTTTTGCTTTTTGGAGACCGATGAGGGCAGATTCGAGGGTGTTGTAGGTGTTGTAGAGTTCGTTGCCTGTGGGTTCGTAGGTGTTGGATTTCCAGTAGGTGGTGATGTAGTAGTAGTCGATTTTGCAACCCGTGAGGGAGTGGTGTTGTTCCGGGGTGGTGAGTTCGCTCCAACGTTTCATGATGCCTCCTGATATATTGACTATATCAAACCGGGGTATGATTGCATGACTTTGTAGTGTCTGTGTAGGTAAGTTTTGGTGTATGTTCCTGTGACTGGTGGTTGTAGTTTGTGAGCCCACAAGACTGTGTAGTACTTTCCTGGGCTTTCTGAGATGATAATGCCGGGTGGGAGATATGATCTGTTGAAGCGGGATATGAGTAGGTCACCTGCTTTCATTTTATCTTCTCCAGATATTTGCTGTTGAAGACGAAGGGTAGACCTGTTTCTAGGATTATGCCTTTGTAGTCAACGCCACCGTGATGGGTTATAGAGTCTGTGATTTGTACGATGACTCTCTTTCTGGAAGAGAAAGCTCCCATGTTGTAGATTGCAGTGAAAGAAATGGGTTCCCAGAGAGTCATAACTTTTTGACACCCCACGTTCCTAGTGTTCTGATCGTGCCGTCTGGGAATATGAACTGTCCTTCGAAGCCTCCCCAGTGTGTGAACTTGATGAAGATGAGTGCGAGATTTGTTTCGTGTTGTATGACGAGGTCACCGGGTTTCATGTTCCCTCCCTGACTTTGCAGAGTGAGTTGAGGAGCATGCGGAGGACGCCGTCTTTTGGGTGAAGAACGAGTGCTAGTGTTTGTCTGTGTAGCGTGTCTAGGATAAGAACGATTGTGCCGTCTGAGGTGCAGGCTAGATCTCCGGGATAGATGCTAGTTCTCCATGGAGATATCATTCCCGTCGCCATGTGCTTTTCTATGAATGGTTGAGGGTGAGGAATGGGTATCATTCTATATACCTAAGTTGTGAAACGTCTATGTAGCCAACACCCCAGCGACCTACGACCTGAACGAGTTGCCAGTCTTCTGCGATCTTCCAGACACGTTCAGATGAGATGAAGCAAAGATCTTTGTCAAGGAACTTATCGATTCTTCTTTCGTTATATTCTTTGAGGGGATCTTCGGGATTAAGCCAGACGGGTGGGTCCCAGGTGATATGTGTTGCTTTCATGACTGAAGCATTGAGTTTGGGGACGAGTATCACTGGAGATCACCGTTCCAGTAGATGATATCGTTGTAGATATAGATGATGCCGTGTTGGGAGTCTACGTCGTGGCGTTCGTGGTATGAGTAGATGGATTTGATTTTGCTTGGCCACGAAGCCAGGAGATCAGGATTATCTTTTGTGGAGACGTGTGGGTCTGATGTTTGGAAGTAGTCGAAGATTCTGCTGCGCTTCTTGTTCCAGACGTAGATAACTTGGGGTGGAGTGATGGGATTGATTCCCAACTTTGAAGCCCATACGTGGCCTAGGGTGTTGTAAGAGTTAGGCCATTCGAGTTGATCGTGATGTAGATCTATGACTTTCATGTGCTCCTGAGTTCAATATAACACGAAAAGGGAGGGTTTACACCCTCCCAGATCATTGTGTTTATTCGAGGCGAAAAGACGCCATTTCGACTGCGCGGTTCCAATCGGATAGCGAGTAACCGTATTTGGGTTCGCTGCGTCCGTTTTGTCGTTCAGCGTCAGCGATTGCAAGTGCGAATGATTGAATCCTATCGAAGTTTTGATTGGGATAGGATTGCCATTTGTTGTTGTCCATGTCTTTACTATATCCAATCAGGGTGACTTTGCATATCAGCTGACAATAAGTTTATCACGTTCCAGGCTTCGGATGACGTCCGTCAGAATACCAGGCATTACAGCGTTGAGGATGATGGTACCATCAACATTGAGGGTATACTGATAGATATACTTGCCCAGCATGTTGTCAAGTGCAGCGCGGAGTTGTGGGAGTTTATCCTTGGCGGGAATAACTTTTGCGGTTGCCATGGATTTACTTTATCAAATCGGTGTGACTTTGCACAGGGTTAGGCGTAGAAACGACCGTTATGGGTGGGTTTTTCTGGATCGTAACCTGCATCGAGCATTGCTTGGGTTTCGTGTTGGAGTATGCCGTCGACCTCTTCACGAATGTCCTTGAGCATTGCAAGTTCCCAGAGCGCCGCGTTGAGGTTCTGATTCATTTCCAGGGTGAGCTCATCAGAGTGTGCGAGATCAGCGATTTGGCTGATGAGGAGTGCGATTTGCTTGGCGTCCATATCTCTACCTTATCAAACCCGGTTAGGATTGCATCGTAAGATTGACGAGTGTGGAGGCGTAGCGTCGATTTGCGATCTTCCATTGGAAGTCAGTTGCATTGCGACAGGAGTTGATATAGGTATCGCGAGCAATATCACCGATGAGACGAGAGAGAATGTAGCGAGCTTCCTTCGGGTCCATGTTGCCTCCTGATAAATCTAATATAACAAACCTGCGTTGGTTTGCATCACCCAAAGATTTTTATGATGATGCAGAAAAGTTGGAGTCCGATGCTGAGGGTCATGATACCGATGGCGGGACGATAGAGAACGTCGGCGAGTCGAATGGAACGCATGTTGTCTCCTTGTTTATCCAGTATACCAAACGGGGGTGGGTTTGCACCCACCCCCATCATTATTCATACGCCGGCTGCGATTAGTGCATCCTTTGCGATTGCATAATAGGTGTCGCATTCATGCTTGGGCCAATCACAATCTTCATTTACCTGTGCAAATTTCGATTCGAGCAGGAAATCTGCCATTGCATCAGGGGTGCGCTCGTGATAGTGCCCCTTATCGATATCAGCATCATAATAGCGAAGGTATTCGAGGGCTTCACATTCAATTTCGATTTTGCTCATGATTCGCATGATTGGTGCTCCTTACTTTTTTAATATATCACACCGCCCATTGAATGCATAAGAAAGTGGGCAGTTTATACACTTACCCAGGTGTAAGAATCAGTAAGGCATTCTTTCGAGTACACGGAGAACTTTTTCCTGGAGCATGACGATTGACGAGTATTCATCGCATCCCATGAGATTCTGTTCCCCATCATCCAGGAGTTCTTGTCGACGTTCTTCACGAACGCGGTGAAGGCCATCAAGGATCATTTTGAGTTCGGAACGGGTGAGGTTGTCCATATCTCTACTATACCCTTTCTGTGCGACATTGCACGGAATTAATCACACATCAGTTGGTTGACACGATCCTGGCATTCCAGGCGAGTATCATAGAAACCGTAGTACAATCCCTTCATGTTGAAGACCCACTTACCGAGATCCTCTTCCTTGAGGCAATATTGATTCTTCTTGAGGACCTTGGAGGTGATCTGGATGATTTCGAGGGTGTCGCCCTGTTCACGGTAGGTGCTGCTCATGAACTCAATATATCATACATTCTCATGATTGCACAGGTCGAGTGTCATTTGTTGTGAGGAAAGCATGATCCTGCCTTCGAGGAATTTGACTTTCCTGTACTGATCAGAGCATACGATGTAAGTGCTGTCTCCGTTTTGTATAACGAAGTTGAACTGATCGAAGATGCCGTAGCCTTTGTTGGGCTGTGATTCTAGAAATTTGTTGATTCTGTGTGTTATAGCGATTCTGAAGTAGTCTCTGTAGAGAGAAGCGATTTTGTTTAGCTTGTTGCCACGTGTGAGGAGTCTACCTATATATTCACCGCCATCTTGGAATGATATGACTTGGTAGTATCCGTATGTTTCTGGGTCGAGTTTGAGTCTTTTGATTGCCCATTCCAGATTTTCTATTGTGTATCCTCTTCCGGGAGAGTAGATGAGAATTTTTTCAGGTGACACGCATATCAGTGACTGTACGTTTGGTTTGCCTACTTTTTCCCTATGAATCTGTTCAAGTGCTGACCAGAAGAGTCTGTCGACTGTGAAGTACTTCTTTTCGTGTTCTTTGTACCTGCGCTCCAGTTCACGCCAGTTGAGAATCTTTTTTGGATCTACACCTATGAGAGCTCTTGTGGTTGAAGCCCAGTCTATCTGACGCTTTACCCATGACATCTTTCTGTGAGCAAGTTTGTCACGCTTTGTTGGATTCTTCTTGAGTGACACAGGTGGGTTGTAGTCTGGTATGTAGGAATCTATATCGAATGGTGTTACGTCTGTGTAGCTTTGTATCATAAGTTAAAGATCCTTTACTAAGCTTGTGTGTTAAGAAAGAGTTGTTTATTATCCCTCGCGGGCAAGCATGACACACAGTCTACTTGTCAAATCCAGGGAAGTCCTGTGGTGTCAGGATTGGCTTATTAAAGGCTTCCATCATGTAGGTTAAGTCACCCATTAGTTCTGGGATTGAATCACCTGTAGGGCTTATAGCGTTCTCGGTGTAGGAGCTGGGTTTGCCACCTGAAGTATAGTAGACCTCGTGGATTTCGAAGGTCTTCCCACCGTCAAGTGTCATGATCCTGTAATTCCAACTCATGGGTTCAAATATAATACAGGATATGAACTTTACAAATAAAAAATGGGTAGTTTATACTTTACCTTTTACTTCAGAAGGTAAAACATACCATCGATTATCGATGATGATATGTTGTATATAACGTCCAGAATCTGACTCATTAAATCCCGTCACCATTCCAACGCACCCTTCCTGATGGAAACTTTCGTTCCACATTCTGGGCTTTGTGAATTGAACGAGATCGCCTTCTTTGTAAAGATCTTTAGGTGACATCTTTACCTCACCATTCCCGGTTTTTTGGGTTATTGGAGCGCTTTTCACGCTTGTCCTTGTGGGGACCACCCTTGCGACCAAGGATCATCTCGACCACGTCCATGTTGCGAACCTTGATTTGCTTCCGTGCCTTGCTCATGATCTTATCCTATCAAATCAGTGGGTGATTGCATCAGTTTAGAAAGACGTATCCATTTGCGACACGAGCATTCTTGAGGTTTTGATACGTTTTGCGAAGGAAACGCTGGTACCTAAAGTCGTCCTCATCCTCATCATTCCCCCGCTTAATGAACCCATATTCCTGGGTTCCAATTTCGAGGTCAGAGAAGAGCATTTCGATTTTGCTTGGCATGAACCCAATATATCAAATCCACACGACTTTACACACGGTTGAAGATTTTTTGCGCTGCACGTAGGACTGTGATATCACGTTCTATAGAACCTGTGTTGCTACCCGTTCTCATGGCGGACTCTGCTTCATCCCAGGTGAACCATCTCACCTCTTCAGTTTCTTCGTCAGTGACACCATCACCCGACACCCACTGCATCACGTAGTACTTGTTCATTGTGGTTGAGCCCGAGAACCAACCGGGAATCTCGGCGACAATGATTGCTTGCACACCCATCTCTTCCTCAACCTCACGCAGTGCTGCTTCTTCGGGTGACTGTCCGTCGAGCCCTCCTTTGGCGTGAGTCCATTGCAGATCATCGTATCCGGGATTTTGGGTGGGTTTGCGGAGAAGAACCTTATCACCATCGGGATGAATCACCACGCCTCCTGCAGAGCGTCTCATGCCTTCCATCAGGATTTCCCTTATGAGAGTTCTTAACATATGAATATGTATTCTGAAACGACGAAAGGGACCGAAGTCCCTCTCAATTAAACCAGGCGTTCAAGATTTGAAGTATACACCCAGGTTCCGTTTGCATTGCGATCCTGCCAGACCGCCTCATCCTTGATGAGGACAGAACCCTCACCAATGTATGCAATGACACCAATCGTGCCCAGTGGAACCTTACGACCACGGGTGACCACAACCTTATCACCCTTGATGAATTGGTAACGCTCCTTGTCGAGGCGCTCACAGGTCAGACGAGCATCAATGTGTGCCTCAGTGAGGTGACCATAGGCCTTCTTAAAGACCTCACCAAAAGGGTTCTTGGTGCCCTGGAGACCATCGTACTTGGTGTATACAGGATGAAGACCCGACTTCTTGCGGGTTTCCTCAGTGCACTCCACGTTGGGGCATGCACCGTACTCAGCGCAGGACCCGTCCATCATGTCCATGGTGTCCCAAACGACAACCCAACCACGACCACGACACTTCTCACACCCACCGGCGAGTTTGAAGTTGTTGGTGAGGTGTTCCATGACCTGGGCGTACATGGCGTTGAACTCGACCGCGATGGCATCATACTTGACCTTCGCTTCCTCGTAGACATTGGTCATGTGACGGGGAAACTCGATCTTCTTGACTTCAGCCTTGATCTTCTTAGCCATGTGATTGCCTCCTGATATAGTTAGTATATCAAACCCGACGAGGAATGCACGAGTTTTTGCTTACCTGTCGCACTTGTTCGTTCGAAAGGTAGTAGAAAACGGGACCCGAATATGGGTTACCATTGAGCTTACGCTCACCCTGCCAGGACCTGAAGACCTGTTCGTCCACGGTATGCCACGACTTCTTGATTTTGATCTCGTAGTTATCCATGTTTCTACCTTATCAAATCAGCGCGACTTTGCAAGTCGAAAGTGACTGGGGAATACGTATTTTGGAGGTTGGGGATTATGTAGTGGGTAGGCGTAGAGGACTTCCTTTTCCTCACCCGTAAGTTCACCGTACTTGTCACGAACGGGAGCGATTTTGCTTTCGAGGACGATCCATTCCTCGTAGAGTGGGTATTTCTTGGTGGGATACCTGTGCCTCACGATAATGTCGCCGGTCTTGAACATGATCTTAATATATTAAACAGGGGAGGGTTTGCACCCTCCCCCAAAATATGATTAACTGTGTGTCTTGTGACGAGTCAACATATCCTCAAGTTCCTCACGACTTTCAGCGAACCCCATGATACATCCATTCATGATGTATACCCACTTTCCGAGATCCTCAGGGTCAAGGGTGCTAGAGCGATCAATATCTTCCTGTGCGATTTGAAAAATATTCATAGTTACTCCTCGTACTTCAGTATATAATACTCGGGTGGGATTACAGGAGTTCGCCCTTCCAGAATTATCATTCCCAGGTGAAGACCTCGTGGGCTTGCGAAGGTTCTATCATCGAGTTTAAAAATTGAACCCTTGGGAATGGTGATTAGCTTTTGAATATCTGTCCAGTCGTATAGGAATTCAGCAATCACTTATAAACACTCGACTTGATGGTTGTGGTTTCCTCTGTCTCAATCTTGAAGTGATTATTAGGGACCGTCACGTGATCACCGTGACCAATCACGATGACAATTCCATCCTTGCTGCGTTGGTAACCACCACGACCGAGCTTAAGGCGTCGACCCTCTTCGAGGATCTGCTTCTCATTGTATGACCGATACGTGAACGGCGTCGTGATGACAGCGTATTGGCGGGTGACCTTTTTGATTTCCATGCTCTCAATATATCAAATGGGGGAGGGTTTGCACCCTCCCCCATTCATTCATTCAAATTCTTCCATTGCATCAATAACATCATTTTGATTGAAAGAAAAACCATCACCATGAAGTGAATGGTCAATTTCCGCAAATTGCATCAATTCATTTTGGGTGCCATAAAATGTAAATGCGATGCCTTCATCATCATTGGACGTTTCATCAATGTCAAGGAAAAGTCCTTTGGCTTTACACACATCCTTAAATTCATTAAAGGAATCATCATCATTAAAGGTGATTTGAAGTGCATATTCCTTGGTGTTTTCCATTGTGGCCTCCATGTATTTAATATATCAAACCCTATGATGTTTACATAGGTGACATAAAAAAATGGGGACAAAAATGTCCCCGGAGATTACTCGCAGAAAAACTTATCCACGATGTTATTTAGGTCAACCCCGTGATCATCCTCGGTTTCCTCATGGTCACCATTGAGATCATTCAGGAGATCATCCAGGTCATTAATGAGACCGTCGTAACTATAACCCAATGGAATAACACCATCTTCCATTTCACTATAGATTTCACCATTGATTTCCTTCAAACCATGGTTACTTTCGTGACATTCGATGCAATCACTGTATTGATCCCAGAGGAATTCGAGGACCTTATCACATTCCTCCTTACTCCACCTTCCATTCTTATTCAGTTCCTTACCAATCCACTTCTTGTTTTCGTCCGAGAAAAATTGGTTTTCGGTGAGAGTTTCGTAGAACGTAATTGGCATTGGTTCCTCCTGATAAATCTAATATAACAAACGGGGGTGGGATTACACCCACCCCCCCATTTTTTTACTCAGCTAGGATTGGAAAACGCAGAATCTCAATGTAATCGCATCCTTTGCACCAGGTACCACTACCTTCATCATACTTAAGATGCAATTCCTTTGCATAATTCTCAGCATATACTTTGGCAGCAACGTCATTGTCAAAGACAGCTTTGACAAGATAACCTTCGGATTCTTCACCAAAAACGACAGTGTGGACAAATTTAGAAATCATATTGCCTCCTGATAAATCTAATATATCAAACCTACGTAGGATTACACACCCATCACTTTTTATTTTTTTCCAAGCAATCCAACGCACCTTCGTAAAATGCATCGGGGTCATCAAACTCATACGATGCGCCGTTTGCATCACTTTTAATTTGACCAGGGGAAAAATCGTGGATGCGATCAGAACACCATGCCCACCCAGCGTCGTAACAATCGTTGTTTTCCATGATTCCTCCTGATAAATCTAATATAACAAACGGGGGTGGGATTACACCCACCCCACATTTTTTTACTCAGTAAACCTTAAAATCAATGGGTTCGTAATTCCACGCTTCGTAACCCTCTTCTTCTTCACACTCAAATTCTTTATTCAAACGTTCGACAGTTTTCCGTGCATTCTCTTCACCTTTAACCAAAAATCGACGTTGAGTGTATTGACCCTCTTCATACCAAACGAGGTAAAGGTTTTCGTCATTGGTGGGGGAGGTGTTGTTGTCCATATCTCTATCCTATCAAATGGTATGAGGTTTACACGAAAAAATCAACGCTTTTTCAATGTGTAATCACGACCAGGCCACATATCATTGACACGAGAAACAGCATCGGAATGGGATGGTGCTTGAAAAACAAATTCAATTATTATCCCCCCCGACTTAACGTATGCAATCCATTCCATAGAATGGATCATATCAGGTTGTGTTAGGATTGCAGGAGTTTTTCAGTTTTATTCCTGTAGTTGACCCTCAAACCGTGAATAGTGTCCTGGATTTCCAGGAGATCACCATTGATTTCGTCAAGTCTTTCTGTGATTCTCTTAAAAAAGTTATGGATATACACATTCAGACCAATCATGCCTGCAAGCGTAATACCAAGTGTTATAATTTGAATTTCCATATTTTCTCCTATATTGTTTTACAAAAAAAGAAAGCGGGAACCATTCCTACTTTCTTTCTGTTTTCCTTTAGATCAGGCCCTTATGGTTAAGGGTTCCTTTGATGAGATTGTAAACTCTTTCAAAGAGTTCCAACTCTTCCTGATCTTCAAATCTTCGGCCCATGTGTTGTTCATACACTTTGAGGTGTGCCTTTGTGAGATCTCCGATGCAAGCTTCCTGCTTATCCATATAATATTTAACCCTTGCGCTATTAAGATCGAGACTCATTCTACCTCCGCAACAACTTGACCATCATCAACTGCATCACCTTCTTTGGTGTGAAGTGCTTTGACTACACCGTCACAGGGTGACTCCACCGGGATTTCCATCTTCATGGATTCGAGGATCATGAGTTCCTGACCCTTGGTAACTGTATCACCAACTGATACAACAATCTTCCAGACGTTTGCAGCGATCTCTGTCTTTACTTGCATGACATTAATATACACAATCAGATGATTGATTACAACTTGAAAACACCACGTTGGAATGCTTTGATGACATATGCTGGAACGTTTCTGTCAATAGAGAAGCAATCCCAGTCTGTTCCACATACACTGTCGTTAAAATCTGAATCTATGGCATCAACAAGATTAAATATTGCTTGCCCATATCTTAGACCTGGGAATAAATCCCTGTATTCTCCCAGGATTTCAAGAAATTGTTCAAAAGAGAATGGATAATCCGCATCCTCTTTGATAAGTTCAAAGATTGGATTGATAGATGCAGGGTGTTTTATACCTGCGGACACGTGTGTCACACTTTATTATAGTAACGGAGTTCAACAGTCGCCCCTGTTGCCTGGATAGCGTTTGCTATTTCAATTGCGTTTGCTTTTGGAAGACCTATAAAGATTGCAACTGGAATTCTTGATAGGTAGTAGCTGATTTCACTTGGTGGGTGTCCTGTCATTGTACAGAGAACATGTGATAGATATGCTACATTGCTCCCCGCGGCGCGAAGTATGACATCGGCTGAGTCACAATCAGGCGTTTGATCCTGATGGTGTGGAAATATCTTGTTCCAAAACTCCTGCATCCACGTCATTTGTTGCTCCAACTCCATTAAGTATACTCTTTAAAGGGTTGATTACATACTTAAATAGAGGATCAACAATATATTTCATTATGAGCAGAAGTAAAGCTAAACCGGGCCAAAAAGAGAAAACAAGTATTCCGTTGATGATACCTTTTAAGAATAACATACTATAAAGTATAAGGGAACCCTTTCGAGTTCCCTCATGTTTTTAAAATTCTTCGTATCCAGTTACCCGCACTGCAACTCAGAATTTATTATAATTATTTGGCTTCTGTTAAAACTTCTTGACCACCAGTTAAGTTATTTAAATCAGTATTTTGTAATAGCTGATCAATTAACTGAAGACCATTTTCAAGAATGCTTTGTAAGCCTTCTGTTTTGACCTTATCAAACATTACGTCTACATTTGCTGGTAGCTCAATGTCAAGAATTGATTGTTGAATGAAGGTTTTCTTAACGAATCTTGCGACTGTCTTAAGAAGACCTGTTTCCTGTCCTGCAACAGGTAAAACATTAACAATTGCCCAATCTATAACCGTACCTAATTTATTTGCCATTTTAAATTTCCTTTCCCGTTCTATGACGGAGATGTAAGTAAGTATATTACCTCTTGGTAACTATGTAAATTAAATTTACTTTTTGAGACTCTTGATCCATTCAAGAATCTTCTTGACAATGTCAAGACCTTGAATAGTGACCATTGCCCATTTAAGAATGTCAGTTATGATTGTAATAATTTTAGCCATTTGTATCTCCTTTTGGGAAGAAGAGTGAAATTGGATAAACAACAATCATAATTGGGATCGCTAAAATTAATGCGAGTATAAGCTTTAAATACTCACCATTGGTTGATGAGGTCTTTAATGAATTTACCCATTTCTCCCAAACTACTTTAACTGTTTCCATTTTACTTGCCTTTCTCAGGCATCCGCCTGTAAAGATAAGTATCAAGTAGAAGGAAATTTCCTTATATTTATTAACTGATATGCAACTATTTGGAATGGTATGATTACAGCATACAAGGGTGCAACTACAAATGCAAGGTGAAGTGAAGATTTCATTTTATACGATGAAGTGAAGCAGACTTCTTACTAACTTCTTTTATCTCTAACTCAAGAATTCTGGCACGTAAATCGTATATCTCATTACTTTGAGATGTAGCATAAATGCCAAGAATGAATATAGAAATCGTATTTAACGCAAGAAAGACAGACATAAGGATCATCGCTCACCCTCCATCAACAAAATATCATTATCATCTACCCATCCAATTACACCGTTAGATGCCATAATCTTATATTTATAACCCGTCTTTACTACGGTATCACCATGCTTACAATTCGTTTCCCAAAACTCAATAACAACACCAGATTGACCCTTTAACCACCAACCTGCATTGTCTTTCCAATGCCTTCTAAGTGGGTGACCCCAAATTGGCACCTGTGAAGAACCACGAGGACCTTTCCCACAATCTGGTTGCACCAACTCACCAGGCTTCAAAATTCGGGATCCTTCCATAAAATATAAGTATACATATCTTTAAGTTCCAAGTACAATATATCACTTTTGCGCACGGATTACATAATAAAAGGGTCTGAAATTAATCAGACCCAGTAGGCATCCCTTTCGAGATCAAATCATAGAAACACCAACCAATACTAGGAATGATAAGCAGAATCCACGAAGTCCCAATCTAATTATACACCTTCCTGTACTAACGTATAAATTTTTTCAAAGTCCCATACTGGAGTGACTGGCTCTTCACTATTAGAAACCAAGATTATCCAACGATCCTGATACTTCTTCCTGTCAAGAACATAGTACAAACGACCTGTAGATTTTCTCTGTACAAGATCTCCAGGTCTGAGTCTTTTTAACAAACTTAACACATTCTAATTTTAACTATCACAACTTTTAAAGTTTAATAATATATAAGATTATGACAAGAGAAGAAGAGCTCATTAGACTTCTAGTGAGAGAGTCAATTAAGGATCAGTTAGAAGAAGGACTTGGGGACACACTTAAAAATGCTGTTTCAAAAGCGAAAGATGTTGTTTCAAAAGCAACTACAACAACCCATGGCATAGGTGATAAAAATCAAAAGCCTACACCTCAAGAAACTGCAGGTGCTAAGAGTAAATTAGCACAGTTACAATCAACAAGAGATTTAGATTCTTATAACTCGAAGATTTATATAGACATCTTAAGAAAAGCTGGTGATATGCAAGCTGTAAATTACTGGACACAAAAAGCTCAAGAGTCTGAAAAAACAATCAAACTTGCAAATAACAATTATCCTCAAAAAGGATCACAATTCACAACCAATCGTTCACAATACAATTCAGACATAGCAAGCGCTCGTGCTGAAGGTTGGTATGAAAGTAAAAAACGCCGCAAAGCGACGTTAAGTTAAGGTTAAGTTAAGTTTTTCTATATCAGGAAGTTACAACATTGTTGTAGTGAGTTGCAAGGAGCCTGTATAGCGCTCGTGCATCACGACCTGATAGTGCAATCTGATTTCCATCACGATTGACAACGAGTACAGAAGCGCCCTTGCTCGTTGTCTCAATAAATGCATTTAGGTTGTCACTGTCATATGATGTAAAACCACCAACTACTGCGTTATCGTTCTGTTCTGAAATAATTCGGCTCATGTTTACCTTCTTTCTATAATCTAACACATCAGTACTTACTTTACACATTTAATTCTATACGCCAGTTATCAGAGAGTAATGTGAAATCTGCGTTCAACCATGCGAACTCACTCCAATGCATCTTTCGTTTCTTCTCCAGAGGAATGACTGTGTAGCGTAAAGTCACATATTCACTTGATAAGGACTCTATACAACCCCTATAGACATTAGAGACTTCATTTGAAGTCAGCCTATGGGTATTTTCAGTGAGATTCACATAGGGTTCGATTTTTCTTTTTTCTTCCCTCGATAATGATGAATAGCTCGCAGGAAAACCTGCTGTCGCTAAGTCACCAACATTAAACTTTCTCATACTAACAAGATTACCTGTATCGTATTTGTACAGTTCAATAGATTTACAGGGAACGAGCATACACGTGTATTTTATCGTTCTTGGGTGTCCCGTTGATTCCCTGTAAATAATTTCACTCATGGTATATGTTCACTCACTTTCATTAAGCTTATGATCGAACGATCAAGATTTCCTGCGATAGACTCGAGCTCATTCATGGCAGCATCCTTCTTAGTTGGATCAATCTGGGCACTACGAACCCATCTCTCAATCTCAAGAATCATGTGAAGGTTACCCTGGATTTGTGTGTAGAGTGCCTCGATCTTGTCATCAATCATCACTGGTGATTGCCCTTGCGTTCATTGCGTGCTGTGCTGCCTTGAGAATATGATCGTGACAACTTTCAAGTTCATCAGCGATCTCACCCTTTTCTTTGCACTTCCTCTGTGCTGCCAGGAAAGCATCAAGTGCTATCTTTAACTTTTCTTCTGCTTCGGTGATTAACTTATTTAACTTCATAGCATTCCCGGTTTTAGTTGTGAGTATGCCCAGGTTGGGATTTCTGCGGTGAAAGATTGATCAGCAGTTACAGTGATCTCCTCACCATTACTCAGGGTGATTATACTATACTTCATTCCCTTCACCTTTACACCATTTATGTAAAGTCTCTCGGGCCACACAATTTGTTCACCTGCCGGTCCAAGGAAGTGTAACTTCGTCCAACCAAGAGAGTTCTTCCGAGGTATCACGATGATTGGCATGAGCTCTTCTGGTGGTGTCCAATCTGGTTTAATCGCAGTGACTTCAAGGGCATTTCCGGGTGACCGATAAAAGTTCCCCTGCTTGTCTTTAAGGAAGTATGTCCTACCATACGTACCATCCTTATAACCCGTGATAATACCAACAACACCTTTCTCAGGGCTTCCTTTGGCCCTTGATTTACGGGTTACGGTTACCTCATGGCCTGGAAGAAGTTGATCCCAAAGGGCATATTCATTTGCTGCATCAGCAAGTTGTGCCTGAAAAATGTACCAATCTGTATTATATGAGGTAAATCCAGCCTGTCGCTTCCTAAGCTCGTCAAGAATCTTCTTATGTTCTTCCCGGGTCATATCGTCAGTATACACATTCCGGACGAAGTTTGCACAAAAAAAGGGGCCAGCAAATGCTGGCCCTTTTTTAATGTAAAGGTTAATCCAACCAGATACAATCCCCTTCCGAATCCCAAGTTTTGAGGCTACCTTTACGAATGGTTTTGCCATTGGGACCAATGATTGACCAACGAAAAGTTTGACAAGGGTCGTCATTTTCCGGGTAATCATCGTCGTCTTGTGAGTCCCAAACCATGTTGGCCCATTCAGACTCATCTGCGTCCGATTGCATGTTTTCTTGGCCGTAAACTTGAAGCCAGTGAGGATCGTTAAGGCTGATTACTTGAACAACATTATCATTTGCGTCGAATTTAACGACATTGTAACGACCCGGAATGATGATGCTATCGTTGTATTCCATTTTGACCTTTCGTTGCCGGTTATCGTTGCCGGCCATATAGATAATATAACTAATCAGGGCTTGGTTTGCACGGGGTTTGGGCGTGGTAGGTCTTTTCTTACATCATACTCAACTGGACCTCGGTTCAAAACATCATTGTCAAACCCAAAATTTTCAATTGACTTACATGCATAGTTATGACAAATTTCGCCTGAAGCCACATCACATTCATAGCCACATTCACCGCAATTATTGTTATCCCACCTGAGATTTACACATACAATGTTTCCACAAGCTTCCATTGGAAACACACAAACTAACCGAGGTGGTGGATTTGAATTATAACCTTGTTCAACTTGGCCAAATCCATTGTCCTTTTCGGGACTTGCTCCACATCCTATTAATGAAGCGAATACGAAGATAATTCCTAAGAGCCTCATGTTGCACCTTAAATAAATATCTGATCATTTATTTAGTGCTCCAAAAAAAGGGGCCGAAACCCCTTTATTCATCCTCATGCATGTCGTGGTCGTTGTTATCGTCGTATTCAAGCATCCAGTCAATCTTTTCACCGGAACGCTTGGTCCGACGGTCCTTAAAGACAGTCTGAGTCTTACCATAACGCTTCATCATTGCGACCTGCACGTAATTACGCTGACCCATTGGTTCCTCCTGATAGAATCAATATATCAAACTTTACGTAGATTGCATGAATAAAAAAAAGATTGGGGGAGTGTAATCTCCCCCAATCTTTGATATAATTAATCGTCGCTATACATCATACTTTCAGGGTCGAATTGGACAAGCCTTGCGCCGAATGGTGATGGAGGCATATGCCATGCAATGTATTGATTGTCATTATAGGTGATGGAGAATGTAGGGGTATAAAATTCTTCATTATTTTCGATGTATTCCTCCGTATTATCGTCAACCCAGGAATTAAGGGTTTGATTAAATGGGGTAAGAATAATTTCCATGTTAGGGCCAAAGCCAAAATATGGATCATTGAAATAAGGAATGAGTTGAGGGTGATTAGAAACCTTGGATTTGATGATTTCCATGTTATTGCCTCCTGATAGAAACAATATAACATACCACGCAAGGTTTACATGGAAGAAAACACCCTGTGAACATTTTTTGAGAATGCTGGATCACACCATGCCGAGGTTCCTGGAAGCACCACGAAGCCCTTGGAGATGAATTCCTGCTCGGCCATGGTTCTATCCTCAGGCGTCTCGTAAAAGATCTCCATGAACCCGAGATGATTCTGAAGCCATCCCGCTCGATACTTCCTTGCTATATCCCATATCATGTTATTCATAGCGCTCCCGGCAGGATTCGAACCTGCGTGAATCCTGCTAACCTTTCAACGGTTTAGGAAACCGAGGGTATACGAGAGCATCATTCAACGATTACTACCCTTCTTCTGACTTTGCACCTGATACTGTGCATCACGACGCTTCTGCTTCTTTTGTTGATTCTTACTCATTTGCTGAGGTTGAGATTGCACCTGTGCAGCCTTCCTTGCATCCATATCCTTAAACAGATTAGTACCAGACTTTGCGATAGTGTTTAGAAGCATATCTTGGTGCGAATGAATACCCTTCTTGTCAAGAATCTTATTCAATGAATCAAGTCCACCCCTACAATTCCTCTCAGCTTCCTCATAAGAAATACCTTGAATCCTTGCAACATTTGCGACGATTTCTTCAATAGATTTAGGTTGATTGTTCGTTACAACTCGCTGAGGATTATTTTGTTGAAATTGTCTCGCTTCATTTGCTTCACGAATTGCTCGATCTTCAGGATGCTCCCCTAAAATCCAGAATGTAAGAGCAGGGATTCCAATCATAAAGGGAAGGAAAAGTGGAAGACTCCAATCATCAAATTTAAAAAGGAACATTGGAAGAACAGTTCCACCCACAATCGAACCAGGAAGGAAAAAAAAGATTCTTAGTGCTATACGTGCGTGCCGACTGTTCTGATATGCAATGGGAGCTGCCGCAACAAAAAGATCAGTCTTACTGGGAGTAAAAATTTCCTTCATCGTAATTCTCCAATCAACTCGGCTTCAATGCAAAAAATACAAGGGGAACGCCAAGCATCCACATTGAAGTTTCTCCAAAATCACCACCATTAAGTAGACCAATAAAAAGTCCAATCAGGATGAATCCTGGAATGAACACGAAAATATCCATGAAGTTCTCAAAAACCTTGGAACTTACATAAAGAACTGCGATACCTCCTACAATAATACTAAACATTTCCTTATCCCCAACTTTTATTTAATATATCAATTCAACGTATAGATTACATCACTTCTTGATGAGATTTGGACGAGAAAACTCAACATCCTCAAACTTGTTAATCAACTCTGAAATGCTATCATAGTTACACACAAGCATATAATCATTGCCAGTCAGTGAATCACGATCCACATTGCGAAGCTTATTGACACGCTCCTTATGAGTATCAAGGTAAAACTTGAGAGCCACATAAAGGGTATCAGCCTCATCAACAGTCATTTTAAAATTGTACTCCATGATTCCTCCGATAGACATAATATCAAACAGGGGAAGGTTTACACCCACCCCCGTCATTTCATCCAAGAACAGTTTCCTGGATCATCCAGAATTGATGACCATCATCGATGAAACACGAATTCAAATCGGGCCCACCGTAATTGTCGTCATCAAGGTCGTTCATTGACTTATATTCACCATTTCGAAAATCATATGCATCCTTCTCCTTGGTAAACACACCAACGACCTCAACAGCCTCAGGAGACTCCTCAAGAGATCCAACCATAACAACCCAAGCCTTCTTGATCGCCTTTGCCATGTTCCTTCTCCTTACTTTTCTAATATATCAAACAGGTGTATGATTGCTTAACACCAATTGACAAAATAAATTGCGTAACACCTGGAACCGACTTCGAGGTATGCATGGCTATTGCTCATCTCAACGTCATCCGCATGCTTCTTCATTTTGTTAAGGATACGGGTGAGGGTCTTCTCATCAATGTCCTCATCGTCCTTATTAATCTCATAACCCAGCGCCTTGCTGAGTTTATCCAGGTGACGAGGGCTGTAAAAGAAATTTCCATTACAACCACACATACACCCAGGCTTGCCACGATAAGCCTGAACAACATCGCTTGCAGTGATATCGGTGATCTTCATTGTAGCCTCCTGATAAATCTAATATAACAAACCTACGTTGGTTTACACAACAATATTGTCCAACATATCCTGTAGGATTAAGGATGCACGGGCACAGGCTTCCTTAAAATTTCCTTGTTTAACAAACGTATAAAATTCCTCATCAACGAGCAATTCCTGCTCAAGCTCATGAGAAATTTCCTGTGCACCATCAGCGTCAATGTTGATTGCCATGTTCCTTCTCCTTACTCTGACAATATATCAAACGGGGGAGGGTTTACACCCTCCCCCACATTTTTTACTCAGCCCTCGAGGGCATCCTCATCATTGACAAGTGTGCTATTGGTAAAAGCCCCAATGAGCCCTTCCACCTTGGTATCCGGGACATTACAAAGGCTAACCAGGGTGAATTTAAGGTCCCCCGTATCCTCCCACTCACCCCTCTTGCAGGACTCATGAGCCTCCCAAAAGACATCCACCACACCACTGTGAGCGTATCCGAGGTGTGCCTCAACCGTATCCTTGATGTGCTTCAAAAGTTGCTTGCTCATATCATTTCCTCCTTGCACTTTCAATATATCAAATCGAGGTGACTTTACACATCGCTTCGGACATATTCATCACGAATCGTATCATCATCATTCAGGTATGAATTCGTATGAATGATGAGTTCATTGTCATCATCAAGTTGGATTTCTGCGTAGGGAAAAATGTTTTTAATAAGTTTCGAAACTTCGCTGTAGGTGAGGTGTGCCTTGTCCATACTTTTACTTTATCAAACGCTATGAGGTTTGCATGAACAAAAAAAATAAAAAAAAGTGCAGCTTACATGTATACAATTGTGTATTGTGCAATATAGTTAGCTACATGATGAAAACAGTCAACACAGTAATGGGCTTAACTCTTTTTGTAGTACTCGGGGGACTTTCTCTCGCTGCCTGCAAAAACAAACCTGTCGAAGAAACAGTAGCACCTTCCTGCTGCGATGCAGGAAATGAATGCTGCGATGCAGGTTCAGTTGAACAGCAACAACCAGCTTCCTCAACCTCAGCTGCTCAACCAACCGATTCAGACGCAGGCACAACAGAAACACCAACACCCTCAGCTCCCGTGGCTAAGTGATCTGAGTTAAGCCCGGCTCGGTAGGGAAACCTACCGAGCTTTTTTTTCTTTATCTTTGTTGTCAAGAGCTCGTGTCAGAGCCTTATTCACAAAGTCACTAAATGTTTTCTCGTTTGGTGGTTCTCCAAACATCTCAGTCCAGGCCTCAACAGCATCATCTGAAATATCAAATTCCAGCTTCGTAGCATCATCAGCCGAGATACACTTTAAACCTTTAATAATTCTTTCAAGTAAATTATGCATGTTTCGTGGCCTCATATATTTATGTATATGCTAACACATAGTCTTGGCAATCTTATAGAAAAAGAATTCCTGAATCTATCTGTAACACAACCTTGCAGACATTACTTGATTTCTTTGTTTTCACTGCCTGAAGGGCCCACACCTGTTAAGGGCAGCATCCTATTGGAATGGAGTGACATAAGGTCTTCTGGGTCATTCTCGACATACCAACGATTGGGTGATTGGATCTGCTGGCGAGCAGGTATGTCACACATTCCACTTGACTTCGAAGAACTCCACCTGCAGGTAGCAAGCATGTCATACAAACACTGTTATCACTTATTGACTGGACAGTGGGGTCTATACGGCGAACTCTCCGATAACCTACCTGAGATCATCAGAGAGATAAGGGGTATCTTCAAATCATTGTCTCAACCTCATCAGATGGTAACCATCCCGAAGTACCAGTTCTCATGAGAACCATACACCACTGAACGCCCGCGCTTGTCTCCCTGGTCATAACCACAGTGCCGATTTCACCAACCTTGGACTTCATATCCTGTGTTCGTGCTCCTGACTCTGATGGGTACAGAGCAAAGTGAACATAGTCAACAGGTGTTCCATCCTCTTTCGGTGGGAGATTCTTAATTGTTACAAGAGTTCCAACATCCATTTTTTTATCCTACACTTTCAGTCTAAGGTTTGCACAAGTTCATAAGAACTCAGAATGTAATCTTCTGAAGACCAGTGAGAGAAACCATCATTCCAAAGAACAAGAAATCCTTTCTCGAACGGGTCATCAATCTTAGGTTTGATTCTGCTAATGATAATCCCCGCTATGTCTCTTAGCTTAGGTACTTCATCAGCATTTTTGTTTATGATAAGATCTCCGTTCTTCATCTGTACGCCTGCTGGGATTCGAACCCGCACCGTTCCGTCACAAGACGGACCAACCTGCCCTTAGTCTAAGGCATATTCCACACCTTATCTTCACTGTGAGTGATGGCCACTTCTCACAGATGTTTTCTGGTTTGGCGGTGTCTTGCACACCCTTTGTAGAACCGGTCTGATTTGAACAGACGACATCACGTGTATCAGACGTGCACTCTAACCAACTGAGTTACGATTCTATAAATATATTATAACACTTCTTCAGAGTTTACATATTCTTTTTTCAGTTTCCTGTACAAATCTTTTCTTGTCTTCTGTGTAAACCAAACAGGTATCATATCATTTTCTTTACAAAAGTCTTCAAGTAATTTTTTCTTTACCTGAGATTCATTATGATACCTTATCCATGTTTCGTTAAATCCGAACTGCTCAGATTTACATTCTACACAATATCTAACGCCATTGCACATGACAATATCAAAATCTGGATTGTATGTTCGTTGATTTCCTTTATCATCTACGTAAGGAATCTTTTGTTTTGAACGCTTGGCAGAAACTATCTGCCCACCATACTTCTCAAAAAAATCTTCTAACGCACACCATTCAATCAGTGAATCACAGTGTATGTCTTGCCCATAATTCGTATACTTTATCCTACGACCAAAAGATTGAAAAAAGTTTCCATTTACATTTCTCTGAATCATTTTTTCAGACATGTGTTTTATGTAACATTCTTTAGAACAAGATCTTACATGTCTTTTATCCCAACTAACTTCAAAGAGGTTTGAACAACCATTACATATATTTTTCCTACCACCAGATTCCCATATAACCCTTTTTGGATGCATAGGATAAATTTTGTCTTTTAAAGTTTTTCTTGTTTTTTCAGAAATTTGCTTTCTAGCATGTGATGTTGAAAAACTACAAGCACACTTCTTAGAACAGAATCTACCAGTAGAATATTTCTTTTCAGGTGTTATTCCACAAGTTTCACAGGATGTTATTGGTTTCTCTTCTTTAACACCATATCTACTGATATTGAATAATTTTCTTGAACAAACTTTTCCACAACACTTAGTATATTTTGACTTTGCTTGAAACACACATAAACAAATGATGCAGGTTTTTTCGATTATTTTAGACATGTCTATAATTATATCGAACCTGCATCATTTGTTTATTTATCGCACCACTGGTTGGATTCGAACCAACGTAAAAACGCTTTAGAAGAGCGTCGCCTGATTCCGCTAGACTACAGTGGCATTTTGGGAGCTTCCGTGGTAGAACCTTATATTTAGACTCTACCACGGAAGCTAAAGGTTTACATAAACTTTTTGAGATATTTTGCCATTTCGTGGTCGCCCTGGATGGCGAAGGATTCCACGACCCACTTTCGATCCTCACGATCAACCGTGGTGGGATTCTTGACCATCGTGCAGATAAGCTCGATGTCTTCGGGGTCAAAACCAGCAAGAAAGGCACGCTTTTGAATTTCAGAGATTTCCATGACTATGTATTTGTTTTGTTTGTTATTGTTGTTTAGTTGATTGTTCCGGGGTTGATATCTAGACTATACACTAAGCTAAGTTGGATTACATAAGATTTTTCAGTTAAGATCTCTTCCGTCGATCACTCCCCACTCATTCTGGGCGATGGTATAGAAGATCTTCTTCGGGGACTTCCGGGTGAGAGCTGCCATACAGGTGGGACACGGACGGGACATGGCATATTGTCCATTGGCGAGAAGTCGAACCACATATACAGTGCTTCCATGAGGAAGGGCACGGGCCAACTTGAACTCTGCGTGGGACTGGGGAATCGGTCGGAAATAGTTTTCCGAGACGATTAGTGGGAGATTCTTGGCGTGAAAGATGCGGCCGTCAGGAGCAACCCCCACTGCGCCAAGACGGAAACCCCTACGCTCGAGATCACCAGGACCCCGAGCGTAGTGGGCAGCCATTTCAAATGCTTCACGGAGCCTCATTGGTCATACTCGTCAAACACTGTTCAATACTGTTGATACGATTCTTATAACTCAGACAGAGCTTCTTTGCATTGTTTAAATCTTCACTATCGTCAGTGATATTGAACAATGCTTCCAGACGTTCGATTGCTTCTTCAAAGTTTTCTTTTTCGGTGAGGAGATAGTTGTAGGTGTAGTTGTTTTTCATTTCAGTTTACCGTCTTAGAGTAGATACGATTGATGAGAGCGTAGGTATCATCAAGAACCGTGACCAGATTATCAAGCCCGTCCTTGGTTTGCACAGAAAGATTCAGACTCGGGTGACAAAGAAGCATTGCCTGAAGAATGGCATCGTCAATTTCTTGCATCGACTTGAAGAGTCGACTAGATTCCGGCATCTTCTGCTCGGAGATTTCCACGGTGACCTCATTCGCCGTGGACAGAATCTTGTTGAAGTAACCTTCGAAATCAAAGACAGTGATCATGTTATCCGACATTGTAGCCTCCTGATAGAATTAGTATATAAAACGGGGGTGGGATTACACAGGTTAAAGAGACCAACCTTCCCAAATGGGAGGATTCTTACCACGAAGATCAGCCTCAAGTTGCTTGACCTTTTCGCGGAGCTCATCACGCTCCTTACACAAGTCGACGTAATTCTGCACAATCCAAGCCGAAGCCTCACCCACTTCATTGTCGAGCTTGCACTGGATAATCCACTCACCATCAACCTTACGAGCCTTGATAATTTCAAACTCACCCATGATATCCTCCATTAATGTCTCTAATATATAAAACAGGTGTGGGATTACATCAGCGATCGTCAAAATCGCGATGGGCCAGTTCTTCCTGGTCCTCGTAAAAGTAGTGCCCATAATAGCGCTCATCACCCGTCATGGTGTTAGAACGCCAGGTCGCCCAAGGGGTAACCTCATTGTCGAGCTTGCACAGGATAACCCACTCCCCGCCAACCTTACGAGCCTTGATAACTTCAAACTCACCCATGATATCCTCCGTTGATAGATTGACTATAACAAATCAGTGTGACTTTACACCACAGGATTTTCGATCACATCTTTTGCGTTTGGTTCATCGTCAAGATATTTTTGAACCTTGAGTTCAAGATTTTTAAGAAAAATCAAATGACAATAACTTTCTTCATCAGTTGGATCCCACTTTGTATTCTTAAGTTCATTTTGCAGTGAACCCCAGAGTACACTTGCCTCATCCTCATGAATAATCAAAACTTTTTCAGCCATGATTTCCTCCGTTGATAGATTGACTATAACAAATCAGTGTGACTTTACTCCAAATTTAATACCCAGTTAGTGGATTCCCACTTGGAATCAAGCTTATGGGTAATGGCATGAATTTCTTTGATCTCGTTTGGATCACTGAAGTTACTTTGAACTTTTTTACCAAACTCCTCAAGTGCATCAAGGATGAGATTAAGTTCATCACCGCGAAGACAAAGTTCGATTGACCAATTCTTTGGATCATTTGGATTATTCATGATTCCTTCTCATTACTTTTCTATCCTATCAAACATAACATAGAATGCATAAAAAAGTCATCGGTTAGAAGAAAGTAGCTACTCAATCTCCTAACCGACTATCCGAATGTCCTCGCTAACCTTGAACTTGCGCGCCTATCGGCAGACTCTGGAGGCTGTGACTTTCACACAACATTCTGGGCCCTCCAGCACCCTCCACTTTATCTTCGATCGCTCGGAGATGTAGTACCCGTGGAACAGGTTCCTGCGGGAGTTTAACCCCTTCTTCGCCCCAGGATGGACTAGCCGTGAACAACCTCGGCGCGGATTTTTAATGCTCGCGGGCAAGCATGACACACTTTAAATATATTGCATCGTTTCAGCATTTTCATTAGCAATCTTCTCAGCATCGTAATCCCAATTACGCCAGGAAAAACGATCCCAAGGCAAACGAGTACAGGTTTCTGAGTACTTCTTCTGGATGGTTGCACCCTTCGCAGTGATCTGCTTGATAGGACCACAGTACTTCAGGTTATAAGAATCGTATTCAGCATAGTCACCGATGTTGAAAACAATCACACCCTTAAGCTCCTTGGTACGGGAGTCAAAGGTATGCAGTTCGACCCGTTCACCCGGGGTCACAAAGCACCGGTGAATCTGCCAACCACTCGAGCTTTCGACGACAACGATATCCTTCTTTGCCATGTTCTTATCCTACCAAATCGACAGTGTTTTGCACAGGCTTATCAGAAGCCAACGTAAAATTCATCAGCTTATTGTAGCTAACAATCCATCCCGAGTTGAGATGGTCGGTCAAGAGCCAAACATACTTATCAGGACAGGTTACGGTACCCCTGTGACCATTGCAGGTGTACGTACCCGAGGTCAATTGAGCCATTTCGACAAAAATGCCCTTAACGACAGCGGGATGAACTCGGTTCTTGTAGGTGATCTCGAAAGTTACCATACTCTTATCCTATCAAATCAGGGTGACTTTACACGGAATTATCACGGACAAACTTTACATGTTCCAGCACCTGTGGGAATAGATCATCACTCAGGTCCTTATATGAGGCTCCGAACTTCTCCTTGATAGCATGCCAAATATGAGCGTACGGGTTTCTCTCAAGCTTCTCTGGGGTAGGTTGAAGCTTGTCCTTGAGATAAGTTCCAGCCTCACCAACAGCTTCCATCACAAGTTTTCGATTCTCTGTATTCATCTCGCCACCTCTACGACCAGTATAAACAGAGATGGGCAGGATTACACCCGCCCACCCACTAATTTTGAAGTTGGTTAGAAGCCTTCTTCTTTGACTTTTTCTTTGTACCCGCCTCGAGGATGTAATCAGCTGCCTCGTCAAGATTTCCACAGTGACCGCGAAGATCATCAATGATATCCTGAGCCTCATGAAGAAGTTCATAAAGCTTGTTAGCCTGTGTATCAAGCTGTTCACAGACAGCACGCCGGGAGACACCATCATCAAGGTCGTCAGTGATACACGTGATATCACCCGCCTCAGCAAGCTCACCTAGAATCTCACTCAGACTCTCGAGTGAAGCATTAAAGTGATTGCCCGAATCTTCAAGGTCTTCAACAATCTTAGCGCGAGTATGCTTGTATGTCTTCTTTGCCATGTTCTTATCCTATCCTATCAGCTACGCTTTACATCGACAAAATTATCGATACAAATACCAAAATCCTCTGCAAGGTCACTGGACTGCTCACTGAGTGTACGAAGCAGATGATAAACCTGCTCGAGCTCCTTTACAACCTTCTTACGTGAATCACCACGCTCGAGATCATCCATGCAATTTTCAGCACCTGCAATTGCATTCTCAAATTGCGTATAAAGTTCATGAATCTGAGCAATCGTCTTCTCAAATTCCTTCACAGACTTCTTACGGGTGTTACTATAAACAACAGTCTTCTTCTTGGACTTAACCATGTTCCTTCTCCTTACTTGCTCGACTCTACCTCATCAGAACGATTTTGCACAAGCTCTTGCATTACTTCCTCATATTCTCGAAACTTTCGAAGCATAGCCTGTGCAAACTGAAACTCTCGATTAGAAAGCTTCTCACCATATTCAACTTCATTCATAAGAAGATTGATACAACGATCAAGATCATTGCTGGTGTTTTCAAAAGCCACATAACTCATATTCGCCATAACATCCTCCGTTGATAGATTGACTATATCAAATCAGGGTGACTTTACATCACTTCATGTGTCAATAGGTTTATCCTCTTCAACCAACCATTTCCAATCCACAGTATCGCCTCGATCTTTCAATGCATTAAAAGTTTCGAGCTCTTCCAACTCATGTGGACTCAAAGAAATTCTTATGTCAGTAGGGTCTTTAAGGTCAATCTCATGCTCCTCTTTAATGGTTTCCTGACCATCATACTCATCTATGATGTACTTACTGGTGACCTCAGCGATTCGGAGTTGAGAAAAATCACCACTCGCCTTATCACCCATGATCTCAACAATTGCAACGAGCTCTGGGTGATGTCTGGGAATCTTTGCACACCAAGGATCCCGTGGGAGACCCCTCTGAACAAGCAACTCCACCGCGACATCCGACAGTTTGAACCCACCAAAGCTCTTGTTATATACAACTTTCCAGCTCATTCCTCAATCCCCAGATCACCCTTGGTGAAGCTGAACACCTCACAGATGTTTCCCATAACCGCCTCAGCGATAGCATCACGAAGGGCATTCTCGTCAGGCTTGTCAACGTACTTATGAGCACGGTTCCAACCCCTCTCAACACCTTCATCTATCGCACGTTGCAGAATGACATATGACTTCGGCTGCATGATTAAACTCCATCAAGAAACGCAAACATCTTCTTTTTCATATCTTTGTGAATCTGAAGATAAAACTGACGCTCATCGCCATCCAAATCAGGACGATCCCAATTGTATTGCTCAAGAGCCTCGAGAAGGTAGTTAACCTCAATCTCATCGAATTCCAACATATCCTTAGCCATGTTCTTATCCTATCAAATCAGTGTGACTTTACATCACGGGTTGCAAAAAAGTCTCACTCACCTTATGTTCCTTACCCTTAGAATCAAGGACAACATAAGACTTCATAAAATCAAGAAAAGGATGCCGAATCTCTCGAAGAACCATACACATCTCCGGACCATCAGGATACACATTAACAAACTTGCACATATCACCAGGCTTCACGTTACCTTACCTCCATTCATGATCATATCAATTTGACGCAACTTTACATCATCATCCAACGGAACAATGTAATCTGGATGGAATGTACGAATATTTCCCTCATACTCCGGATCAAACACCTGAATCATCCTATTCCCATGCTCAGACCACACATAATCAATCACAACCACAAACCTACGTGGTCTAACAAATGCACACCACGCAAGTGCTCCCGGTGGTAAATCTCTAACCATTTAATCAATTATAACAAAACACGGGATGGTTTACACCATCCCGTGTTATTATTTGTGTTATCGAGGTTCGTAGGGGTAATGACCGGTATTACGATACCTTCGCCATGTGTCACCTTTAATCCTATATATACCACACAGATCGTCACAATACAAAAAAAGTGCAGAGTCATGTCACCACGACCCCACACCCTTCATCAATTACTCAGTTCACTCAGACACTGCAGGTGCTTCGACAGTATCCTCAAAAGGAAATACATTGCTCAGGAAGAAGTAACCGTGGCGGCCATCATCAAGCTTCACGATACAACGAATCCGTGACACCTTCTGCACAACACCTGAACACCCGTTGAATCGCACAAGCTCGCAATTCTTAACAGTAATTCGATCACCAACCTCAGGCTTCCACTGCACCTCGACAGCACCTTCGAGAGTCTTACGGCGCATCTCATAATCTGCATAAGCCCTGACAGCCTCAAGATCATCAAGGGTTAGCTGCTCAAGCGCCTTAACAAGCGGGGCGACACTCTCACTCGCCTCGGGAAGCTTCGCAGCCTTGCTCTGGAGCTTGTTCTTGAATTGTGGCTTCTTTGATTCTACATTCTTTGATTCAGTTGACATGTTATTCTAATCTCCTTACATAAGACCGGGGGTTCATCCGGTATGTCTTCTTTATACAACACCGTTTCACCCTTTGCACGAAAAAAGTGCAGGTTGCAAAAATAAAAACTGCCCGGCATTTCTACCAGGCAATTTCCTATTTGTGGAATGCGAGGGAATTGAACCCACAACTTCACGAGTTAAAAGCTCGGTACTCTACCAATTGAGTTAGCATTCCATTGTGCTCCCTCCCGGACTTGAACCGGGACGCCTTTCGGCATCGCGTTTTGAGCGCGACGTGCCTGCCAATTACACCAAGAGAGCATGTTATACTTTTACTATACTACACCACATTCAACTTTACACAACTTTTTCGCCCCGCAGGCACAAGCATGTCACATAATCCCTAATGCCTTTAATTCAGCTTTCATAAGCACAGTCAATTTCTTATCAGGATTCTGTTCAAGAACCAACACCATCTTGCGTTTATCATCAAGACCTCGAGATTCATCTTTCCACATAAATCCTTTGATCTCTATGTATTCATCAGTTTCTGGTAAGTAAAAATCTGGATAGTATATCCGGGTTATTCCTTGATCATCAGTCCAATTAAACTTTATAGTTCTTGTTTTTGTCCAAGGAATTTGTTTTTCATTAAGCCATTCAGCATATTTCTTTTCCCAAGTTCCTTGTACGGTTACGGTATCACCTACATATGGTGAGTACACAGGATATGTCTTGGTTTTAATTAAACCATTAAAATTACTTGATTCTTTGTGACCCTTAGAAATTGCTTCTTTATGTTCTTTTGTTAATTTTCTACCAAGAAAAGAAGGTTTAAATTTGCCTGTTTTTAACCCTTTTACAAAACTTTCTGAAGATTTCTTTATAGAAGAATGTGTTTCTTTTGTCTGACCTTTACTCCATCCTTGACCTTTAAAATGAGAAGTATCTATTCCTAAATCTCTAACCCATTTTTTAATAGCAAAATCTCTAGATCCACTATTAGCAATACCATAAATTTTTATTAAAAGATCTCTAAAAGAAGTTGAAATTTTTACAATTTCTTCTAATTCTTCTTTTGTCATATTTTTAAATGACTTACCATATTTACCATTCTTTTTATTATAAGTCATTCCAATATGCTTTTCAGCAGCTTTTTTTATGCTTTCATTATTTTCTTTTGTTTGACCTTTTGACCAATTTTTACCCATAAAAATAAATATACACGGATAGTGTGCCGTGTATACTCATTTCATCATTTTGTGCTCAGAGGGGGAATCGAACCCCCACGGCCTTTCAGCCGACTGATTTTCTTACCACCCTGGTTCACACCAAGCGAATTTCTTCGTTGTGGTCTGGACTATACCTTAACCATAGCTTTCGCATTAGGTTCTGCCCGTCTAGTCTCTACACCTTCCAGTTTCCTGGCTTGGCTCGGTATTGTCTGCTATTAACAGAGTTTCACCGAATTTGAGCAGTTCTACTCTCCCAGTTTCCCGGGAGGCACTCAATTTAACGTAAGTCAGTTATGTCTACCTGTTCCATCATCTGAGCGTAATTAATAAATTATCTATTCTATTTTCAAAAAGGGTGAACCTGGATTGGTTACCAGGACTGTAGCGTTTTACAAATCGCTGTCTCTAATTGGACTACTCACCCAGTCCGAAGGGTGGGAGTTGAACCCACCAACAGTACTTTATAAGAATACCTACGGCAACCGGCCGAATCCTTCGGGTTTGTTACTTACTTTTATACTATACTCTACTCTCCACTTGTTTACACAGGATTTTTATTTTTGCTTGGTGACCTATGTGGGTGCTGCCCCCACTTCTCCTGATTGAAAGTCAGGTATTTCGAGCTGCGAAACTGATAGGCCAACTCGTAAATTTAATCTACACTCTTTTCAAGAACTTTACATGAATTTTTTCTTGAATGTGCATTTTCTAAAAGATCAGGTACCCATTTTTTCATCCATCCTCTGAGCTTTTGTGCTGGCATGTCAAGTTTAGAAGCTAATTCGCATACCCATCCAAATTTAGTAAAATCAAAATCTTTTGTAAGTTCTCTAATTTTCTTTATTCTAGGCTCATGTATCTCTACGTAAGCCTTATTTCTCTCGTCTTGATGATATTCAGGTCTTGATCTAAGAACCTTTTTTTTCTTTTTTGAAAGATTAAATCTGTCAAGATTAAATTCTGACTCATTTATTCTTAATTTTTCTGGTATTGTTTGCAATGTCTCAAGAAATCTTTTTTTTCCTTCTTCATTACATTCATCAAACCTTATTCTATAAACTGACCATCCCTGCGAAATTAAATTATCGTTTTTCTTTTTATCATGTTGAATTCTATCTTCACCTAAAAAGTGATGTGGACCATCTAATTCAACTGCGAGTTTTAACTCATGAAAAGCAAAATCTATAAAATATGGGAATACAGGATAATCATAAGATATATGAAATTTTTCATTCATATTTTCTTTTATTATAACTTCATCATAAAACCATTCTTCTAACGTGCTCATCTCTCTTGCTTGTCTTCTTTCCCAAGGAGTCTTACCAGATCTTTTTGAAAGAAATTCAAATCTTTTTTGTCTGAGATGATTTTTCATCTCTTCTGTATGTTTTTGTTTAATAATTTTTTTCTTTAAATTATTTTTTCTTATTACAAATTTGACTTTTTCTTTTGATAGTCTTGTTTCTCTACAAATCTGAATAAGACTTATTCCTTTTATAGTATATAAATCTTTTATTTTTTCAATTGCATCATTATGTATAATACAATCTCTTTTGTGAAATTCTTTTCCTAAGAATGTAGGTAATTCTTTATCACAATTTTCACACTTAAACATATGAATAATTATACACTCGAACCTAAATTTGTATAAGTTCGAGTGTATTTTTTTGTTCCCGAGGTACGATTTGAACGTACACATTCTTGAATCAAAGTCAAGGCTCCTGCCAATTAGAGTACTCGGGAGTGAGTTTCGCTGATCGGGCAGGATTCGAACCTGCGCATCTTGAAATTAACAGTTTCACGCCGTACCACTTGGCTACCGATCAATATTTGATCTATACTTTATATCAAAGATTTGATTTGTATACACAGAAAATTCAGGGAACGAGATTGGATACTCGCATCTCCGGCCGACCATGACCGGGTCTTAGGATTAGACTACCCCTGAGAGCGGAGGACGGGATTCGAACCCGCAACAGTCAGTTTGGAAAACTGAAGATCTACCGTTGATCTACCCCCGCAGGGTGTCAATCTTCATCGTCATCTTTTTTCTTCTTGCCTGCGTCTTTTTC
>ERZ869929.142-NODE-142-length-42007-cov-6.374642_pt1 | contig 42007 bp, 66 predicted proteins | sample MGYA00579312_ERZ869929 | MGnify/ENA primary metagenome ERZ869929 (study PRJEB32216, sample SAMN09231818) | wastewater metagenome | place: USA: Maryland | collected 2016-08-09 | study: EMG produced TPA metagenomics assembly of the PRJNA472060 data set (Reclaimed... | reverse complement strand
TCAGTAGAAAGGAAGCCCCCCCCTCGTCAGTATCTTGATGTGTGCGGCGCCCGTCACGTCTGGCGGGCAATGCGGGGAGAGCAGTGCGAGGCTGCCGTCAATGCGGTTCAAGTCCGTTTCTCCCCAGCCAACCCGTATCAACACAGCGCGCCCGCGTCAGCTGAACCCTGACCGGGCGCATGGCCCCCAAACGTGAAAGGAATGGGAGCACCGATGAGTATACCACCCGATCCCACCGTCCGTGAGTGGAACGACGCGCGCGCCAGCCGCCGGGCCGTGCCCACGCTCCCCCGCCCCACCAGCGACCCGCTGCGCCTGTTCGTGCGGGTGGTCCTGCTCTTTGTCCTGCTGCTCGTGCTGGCGCTGCTGGTGAGCCCAGCGGGCGCGGCCGAGCGGCGCAGCGCCGTGGTGATTGCGGAGGTGCGCGGCGACGCCGGGTTCTACGTGGTCAAACTGGAGAGCGGGGCTATCTTCGTGGTGACCCCGCCGCGTAGGGCGCCCCAGCTCGTCACGGGCGCCGCGTTGATGGATAGCGGTGCGCTGTGGCAGGGCGGGTGGAGATACGCGATTAATCGAAGGGCGGTGAAGCGGTGAGTGAGACAGAAAACGACGAGATCGCCCGCCTGATGGCGCTGAGTGATGAGGAGATTCTCGCCGAGGCGCGCGCCGAGGGCATCGACACCGACAATCTCGCGTATGAGATGGCAGAGCAGTTCAAGGTGATAGCGAAGCTCGTTCGGGAGCGCGAGAAGGCGCGCGAGCTGCTGGGGCGCGCGTGGACACGCAACGCGCAGTGGTCGCGGGAGCTTCACGCGGTGCGCGGCGCGCTTGGGGCGTCCGATGATAGCGACCTTGCATCGCTTGCCACAACTATCGTGGCGTGGGTTGGGCAACTTGAGACAACACTGTGGAAGGCCCGCGAGGCGCTGAACACACACGCGACGAACCACCCGCTCGTTGACGAGATTGACGCGCTGTTGGAGGTCGATGATGGTGACTGAGCAAACCATCGGCCCATGCCCAGCCTGTGGTATCGGTGAGTTCTATGAGCACACCGATCACCGCTGGTGCAACGCGTGCGGGTTTATGGCGCTGCCTGCGGTGTGGGATCGCCTCAGCGGCCAGGCCGCCCGCATCGCTGAGCTTGAGGAGATGCTGCTACGTGTGTGCGACAAGTTTGCATCATTCGCATATTGGGAGGTCGGCTACGACGAGCCCGACATCGTGACCGAGGCGCGACGGGTGCTAGAGGAGCCCACACCATGACGACTGAGCAGACCTACGCGGGCTACAGCGCCGACGAACTGCGCCGGATGATTCAGCGCGGTATCCCACCAACCGACGTACCGATGACGGGTGAGATGTGGCAGGACTACATTGCAATGTATGATGCCGCAACGGCGATCCCCGCCCTGCTCGATCGCATCGCCGCGCTGGAGGCCGAGGCCGCCCCGCTGCGCGAACTGTGGGCGGCGGTGGAGGGGTTGGAGCACCGCATGCGCACCGACAAAGAGGATGTGTTTCACGTCAGGGTGGCACTCAGCCACAAGCAGCCCGGCCAGATCAGCGCAGCGCTGGTCGGGCGCGTTGGGGAGGGAAAGAAGCACATGGGCGCGATCGATGAAGTGCGCGAGCCAACCCTCGCGGCGGCGCTCATCGCCCTGGGGGAGCCCGCCCCATGATCGTCGCCCCCACCATTCTCCTGATCGCCCTGGCGGCCGTGCTGTGCGTCGTGGAGGTCGACCATGCAAACTGACGTAATCCGCCCGACGTTCTGGGAGGTCGTGCTCCTAGAGCCGATCGACCTGATCAAAGCGCAGCCACACCAAGCGCTCATCTCGACCGCCTCAGTTGCGCTGATGGGGTCGTTTGCGGCGTCGGGCAAGATCCTCGATCCGTTCGTCGCCTACGTGCTCGCAATTGGTATCGAGTGGGCCTATCTGCGCGGGCTGGCGTCCGACGCCAAGGCGACGACGGCATGGGGCGCGTGGCTCAACTGGAGCGCCTTTGCGATCGTGGTGCTGTGGGGGTCGCTGTGGTGCCTGAAGGCGTTCGGCGTTATCCCAGAGGCCCCGCAGGGCTGGCTAGCTGGCTTCCTGGCGATTGCGCACGTCGTCCCGATCGCGTGGCTGTCGCTCTGCTCGGCGATGACGCACCGTGCATCCGCCCAGCTCGCCGAGCGCCGGAAGCGTGAGCGAGACGAGGCCGAGCAGCGGCGCGCCGACCGTGAGCACGAGGCGCGCAACGCTTTACACCTGGAGATTGAGCGCGAGCAGGCGAAGCTGGCTGTCTGGAAGGATGCACAGCTGTTCAAGGCCGACCTGACCGCAACCCCACACAACCAACCGCGAAGGGTTGCGCAACCCTTCACACCGGGTCAGGTGGGTTGCAAACACTGCGGGTTGCTCGTAGGGTTCAGCACCCCGTCTGAAAAGGGCGTGCTCGTCCGACTGGGCTGCGCCGACTGCCGCGCCAAGCGTAAGGAGAATCGCTGATGGACCCTGCCGCCGTTGCCTATGTCGCGCTCGGCGCGGGCCTGGTCGTCGCCGTGCTCTACCCGGTTGTGCTGCAGCAGTTGGAAGATCAGGCCCGTGAAGATGCGTTCTGGGACACGCTAGAGGAGAAACAGGATGAGCGTGAAACAGCAGCCGCTGATTAATGGCGAGGTTGCGAGTTCGAATCGGCCCGGCGCCGTGTTCCGCCGCGCGCAGATCCGGCAAGCGCGCGGATGGTTTGAGCGACTATCAGCAATCGCGGTACTGCTCCTCTCGCTGCTCGGGTCGGTGCTGGCATGGGCGGGCGGCTTTGTCAAGTTCGCCGCCGCACCGATGAACCCGATCGCATGGGGACTTGGGCTACTCAGCCAGGCGATATTAACGTTTCTGCAGTGGATGTACCGCGCGCAAGGCTTCGCGCACCCGGTCTATCTTGTCAGCCTGGGCATTGATGTCGCGCTTACAGTGCTTGGCTTTGGCCCGATCGTCGCACCATGGCTCACTGCGCGGATGGTTGAGGCGCGCTGGTTTGCTGCGGAGGGGGCGGCCATTACGGCATGGGGAGTGGTTGCTGTCTCCGCATTTGCGATGGCATGGTATCCTGAAGATCGCTTGATTGACTAGGGAAGGGGGCCGACGATGACTGATGTGCAGGAAAGCGCCGCAACCCTGGTGCTGTGGATGATCATCGTCGGCCTGGTGGTGTTTGGTGTCATCGGGTCGCTGGTAATGCGGTGGATGGAGGGATCGGGCGATAGTTCTGTCAAGCAGTCGGCGACGGTTCCCGCCCCACGCCCAAACCCCCGCGAACTGCGGTCTGACGCCGTAGAACCACCCACAGAACTACCAGAACTGCGCGGTTCGGAGCCACTCGATATCGGTTCGGAACCGGTCTATGTGACCAAAGAGGAGCTGGCGCGCAGCCTCGCGCTTGTGGTGATTATCGACGACGACGGCCGCCGCCTGAGCCAAGATATCATCAGTCGGGCGGCCGGCATGAGCAAGGAGCGCGCGGGCCAGCTGGTGCGCGAGATGCGCGGACAGCCCGACCCCGACCCGCCGCTCGTCAACCCGCTGCGCGTGCGCGACCAGGCGGGGGAGCGGCTGATACCGCGCTAAGTGAACCGTGGTTTACACGCGCGCCCTGGCTTCGGTCGGGGCGCTCTACTTTTCCACCATCGGCAGCACCAGCCGCCATGTCGGCGCCCGCGCGAGCGCTCGACCCAGATCAGCCTGCGCCCTGAGCTCGATGCGCAGGTAGCGCTGAGGGGCGTAGGCTTGGTCGACGCCGCCCGACTTCAGCAGCACGCTCCCTGACGCGCTGCATGGGATATCCGCAAGCAGCTGATCGGGCGGGCCGCCACTCAGCACCAGGCAGCCGGGCTCAGGCGCGCCCCAGACGACCTGCAGCCCATCTGCCTGCCAGCTCGCTGACAATGTCGCCGGCGTCTGCCCCCCGGCCAGCTCTGGCCAGAGCAGACAGAGCACAGCCCCGATCAAGCAGCCAACCAGAAACCCTATGATGCGTCGGCGTATGCTCATCCGGTTGCTCGCAGCCAGTCAGAGAGCAGGATGCCCGGCCCCCCGCTATTGTTGTGAAAGTAGTAGCCGATCTTGGCGGCCGTGATAGAGAAGGTCGTCGCCTGCGCCTTGCGCCACACGAGCCCATCATGGGAGTAGAAGAAGCCGATCGCGGTGCCCACGCGCGTGATGCGCAGGTAGAAGACCTGCTGCGGAATTGCAGCGGTGACCGCGCTGCCGATAAGTGAGAAGCCACCGCTATAGGTGTAGCACTCCAGCGAGACGCTGCCGCTATTGTTGCGGATGAGGATGCCCACGCGCACGCTATCATCGCTGTTATTGACGAGCAGCCCGGTGTAGAAGTCGGCCGATGTCGCACTATCCTGAAAGCCGATCGAGATCTTCGTGCGGGCGTCCCAATCGCCAGCTGGCGCGTAGGCCGCCATGCCGATCCGCGCCGACGTGTCTGTCTCCGTCACGTACAGGTGACTTGGCACCGTCCCATCGCTCGACTCGGTATCCGGCGCGGCGCTCCAGGTGAGCCCTGAGGTGCCGGTGTCGTACTCTTGGGCAAACCCCGTGCCCCCAATACCTGCGCGGTCCGCAGCACCAGCCAGGCCCGGCACAACCACCTCAGCCGAGAGCCCCCCATCACTGGCCGTCGTGACATACTCCGCAGTCGTGACGCCGCCCCCGCCCCCGGTGATCTCGACGGTCACCTGCCCGCCGCCATCATCCGTGACGGTCGCACCGTCGAAGATAATCGTATCGACTGATGTGACGGGCGTGCCGCCATCGCCGACCGTCAGCGATCCGCCGCCCCCTGAGGCCGCGATCGTGATGTCGACCTCCTCATTGCCCGAGTCGTCAGCGACCGTCAGCGTCACATTGCTGCCCTCGATCAGGTTCAGGCGCCGCCGCTCAAACACTGAGCCCGTGCTATTCTTTCGCACGCCGACTCGCGCATTGTTATCAAGGTCTTGGTCGCTCGTGATGCCGCCGCGATCGCTCGCGCCTGGCGCCGGGATCGTCGAACCTGGCAATTGGCCACTAATCGCCGCGCCAGGAATGCCGGACCGCAGCCACTGCTGAAACGCCGCCTCAATCATGCGGGCGACCTCTTGCCCCAGGCTCATACGCCCCTCACAATCACCTCGACGAAGTCGCGCGCGATCTCACCAGTCAGCCCTGCAGGCCCGGCGACGACGGTCCAGGTCACCCCATCGGATGAGGTCACCACATCAATGTTGCCTTTGCGCGCCGCAACGACCGTGCGCGTCTGACGGTCGCTGCGGACAAAGGCGGTCACACTGCTATACACCTCCGTCGCATCGAAGGCAAAGAAATCAGGGATGCGCAGGATCCCGGTGCCACCGGTGCGCGCCGAGATGTAGACCCCGTGGGTTGCGGCCGCGATATAGGTGCCGACGTCGGCCGCGTCGACCGTCTGACTCTCCATCTCGCCTACGCGGTAGTCGAGCGAGCCGCGCCCATCCGTGCCGCGCACAATCCGTCGCGACGCCCCCGCGAGGCGATCAATAAAGCCGTTGTTATCGCCGGTGGCCTGCACAATCGTGAGTGCGCTCGCGCTGAGCGGCAGGTAGGCCATGCCAACATTCGACCCAGCCAAGACGAGCTCGCCCTGCAGCCCAACCGCCATATGCAGCTCGCCCGCTCCGCTGATCAGCTCCGGTGTGCCGCCCGTATTTCCGCTCCCAACCCAGAAGATCCCGGCTGTCGTGCCATACCCGTAGACAAACCAGCGCCCATCGACCTGCTCGTCAAACTCGACCTGGTCGATGGTGAACGCGCCGATCGAGCCGCCCTTCGGCAGCGCCACGGCATTCCACGTGACGCCGGCATCGGTCGTGCGGTAGAGTGGGCTATTCGTCGTGCCGTAGCTCTCGATGTTGACGGTGCCGGTATCGACGTTGAAATCACCACTCGTCGAGTCCGATCCCAGCAGCAGCCACTCATCAGGGTCGAGCGGGTTTGCGGCAATCCAGAACCAAATCCAGCTGGCCTGCGGCGGCGTGCGGCCAACCCAGTTGCCCGATCGGTCACGATACCAGATGTAGTCGGCCGCGCCCGTCGCATTCGCGGGCGGCAGCAGGAGCAACTCCGTCGCAACCGCCACACTCGACACAGCCAGCCCAACCATGTGCGCTTGGCGGCCGGTTGCCCCTTCACGAAACAGCGCCAGCCAGTCTGCATCTGGAAAGTACTTGTACACCGCGCCCGTGCCAGATGCGACGGAGTCGAACGCCGCCATGTAGACGACGGGGGCCTGCTGACTGGCGACCGCATGCTGCACAATCGACCCGGCCGGGAACGCCTCCCCTGACGCGGTCACACTCCCGCCCGTCAGCCCATCGATCAGCCAGATGCGCGCCTCCTGGTCGATGGCAATCAGGCGCGGCGCGGCCGGGTCGAGCGCATCCATGAGTGCGATCGCGCGGATCTCGTCAACCGTTGGCGAGACAACCGGGAACGTCACCGAGATGGGGCCCTCGACCCGCTGCAGCGGCGAGCCGGTAAACGTGCCGGTGTAACAGATCCATGTGACCGTGCCGGATTCACTCCGCTGCAGCCAGCGCGCGACGGCGCCAGTCGGCCCGGCGTAGAACAGAGTCCATGCCCCCGCGCTTGGGTTGGTCGACTGGTACATGTTGGCACCAGCCAGGCAGAAGACACTATTGTCGAGCGCCGGATCCTCGATGATGTCGAGCACATCATTGCCAGCCAGCGGCGTGCCCCATGCGGTGAACGTATCGCCCCCATCGGTCGAGCGATACACCACAGCGCCCACAGCAATCCAAACCCGGCTGGCGCTGCGGGCATTCACACTGAGCGCGGTGATACCCCCACCTGCGGTGTAGGGGTTGGTTGGGGCGGTTGCAAGGTAGTCGAGCGTCTGCCGCAGCGCGGTGCTGCCGCTGGCGAGCAGCCCGTAGCTGCCAGCATCCGTCACCGGCGCGGTTGCCCATGTGGATGGGCCGATCGGCGGGACACGGGTTGTCGTCGCGATCGCTTCGTTCCATGTCTCGCCGCCATTCGCGGTCACCTCCCAGGCCGCCCCAAACGCGACGCTCAGCCCATCCTTCACAACCGGCGCGGTGCCATCGGCGCCCGTCAGGTCGAGCACCAGATCAACGACGTCGGTCTTGCTGGTTGTATCCGTGACCGTCAGGGTGATGGTGACTGGCGACGCGGCGGCCGGGTAGATAAAGGTTGCCTTGACCGCGCTGCTGCTCGTTGGCGTGCCGCTCGTGACGCCCGATGTTGCCCAGGCGTAGCTGACGATCTCGCCGCCTGACAGGCTGTAGCTGGCGCTCGCATCGACCTGCACAATCACCGTATCTACCCCGTCGAGCGTCTCAGCCTCAAGCGCAGCGACGGTGATGACCGCAACCGGCGCGGGGATGGTCGAGAATCCAGCGTCGCCCGTACCACCGTCAAGGGTGAGCTGCTGATCAAAGCGGCCCGATACGACCTCGAAGGCGGTATTAAGCCGAAAGATAAAGAAGGTGCGCGCCGTACTGTAGCCGATCGCGCTATCCACGATGCCCACAGTTGTGCCAACGGAGAGCCGCGGATCGGCCTTGATGCGCGCCTCGATCGTGTTGGGCACGCGATTCCACACGCCGGCGATGCGCTGCGCGACGGCCGTCACATCGGCGATGTATTCGAGGAGAAAGGTCTGATACTCTAGGCTATTCATGACGCCCGACAGCAGCGCATGCGGCGCCTCGTACGTGTCATACAGCTGTGCGCCCTCGACGCCCGTATTCGCACCCCTGACGGTGATCCGGTTGCGGACCTGGTCAGCGGGCTGGCGTCGGACTGGCGCGCCATTCACCAGCAGATCAACGCCGCGTTGAAAGGTGCGGAACGGGCTATCTGAGGGGGCGCGCTCGAGCAGCAGGGCGCGCACCGTGCCGCCCGCGTCCGCAAACAGCCAGTAGCCGGCCGTCTGCGCGATCTCCTGGCAGGCCGCGAGCGCGGTTGTGTCGCTTGTCCAGGCGATCGGGGTGAGATCACCCAGCTCCCAATCCGTGCCCGAGTCAGATGGGCGCTTGATGTCAGGGAGCGAGACGCGCGTGATACCGGCATAGGTCGCAAGAATATACTCGATCGCCGCCCGGGCGGTGACATTGTTGAGTGGCGAGACGGCGATCGGCTGACTCTCGCGCTGCGCTGGCCAGAGCGCATCTGAGCACTGGAGCGTCCAGCGGTTGGGGTAGGAGGCTCGCTCAGGATTCACGATATAGCCCGTGAAGCCAGCGACCTCAAAGCCGTCATAGCCCCAGCGCCAGCGGATCGGCATGCCGGGCGTTGGGGTGACGGGCGGGTTACGCCCTACCACCGTGCCGCTGCCGATCCCTTGCCCATACTCCTGGCTGGCTGAGGCGGAGAGCACATCAGGCCAGCGCTTGCCATTCAACCACACCGTCATGGTTGGGCGGCGCGTGCGACTCGCGATCTGATCAGCAAGGCTCATGATCCGGTTGGCCTCCGCACAAACACCAGCTCGATCCAAAACTCGGCAGAGTTGCCCGACGCGATCGGCTTGGCGCTCACGAGCGTCGCATCTTGGCTATAGCTCAGGCTATTGCCCAGCACCGCGGTTGTGCCGATCTTGCTCTGCAGCGTGTTGCGGTTGGCGCGCGAGAAGACGATCGCCGTAATCGTCAGATCCTCATAGGTCGTTGCGCCAATGTCGAGGTAGTCTTCGGTGCTCTCAAGCACGCTGTCGCGCGTGTACTCGACCTTGCTCCCAAACCACGGCTGCCAGCCATCGTCAACCTTGCGGTAGAAGCTGCTGCCATCAAAGGTGTAGATCACGGCTCCGGTTGGTGGTGTCATGGCCGTGGCCCCGCAAGCGGGTTCGGGGCGCTCTGCGGCGCGCTCGATACCTGCACTTGAATGATGCCGTTCACGAACTTCTCTTCGACCGTGGGGAAGATCAGATCGCCCACCTTCTGCCCATCAAGGTTGACCGATCCGGTGAGCTGCACGATGATCGTTTGCCCGCCCGCCCCAACCGGCTGCGGGTTGCCCAGTGGCACGATATCGCCAACGCCGGCCGCCCCGACGCCTGGCACAGCAACGCCGCGGATCGCGGCGCGGTCCTGAATGCGGCTGGTATCGATGCCCGCATCGGCCTGCTCGCGCGCACGCCGCAGCTGCTCATCTTGGCGGGCTCTCGCCTGCTGTCGCGTGAAATCCTCCTGCTCGCGGGCCTGCGTGCGCTCAAACTCCTCTTTGAGCTGCTGCGCCTCGAAGATCTTGCCCTCAGCCAGCAGCCGTCTTCGCTGGCGCTGGTAGTCTTCGGTGCTGCGGCTGCGGCGCGTGTCGAAATCTTCTTGCGACCGGGCCGCGCGCAGCTGGTAATCCTCCTGCAGCTGCAGCTGCTTGCGGTAGCTATCCTCAAGCCGGTTCTCAATCTGATCCTGCGCGGTTGCGCTGGCCTTGGCGCGCGAGTCGGCGCCCTTGTTGAGGCTCTTGGCGAGCGCATCCTCAGCCTGCTCAAGCTCAGCCTGCTTGTTGAGGATCTCTGACTGCGCCGCGCCGCGCCGTCGCAGCTCGTTGACCTCTTGGCGTAGCAGCTTGACCCGCTCAGCCTGTGTCGCCCGCTGAAAGCGCAGGTTGCGCTCAGCTTCGGCCTGCGCCTTCTCCTCTTCAGCAGCCTCCTGCTTGTTGCGCTCGATCTGCGCCACAACCGCATCAACGTCGTCCGTGCCGCGCCGGCCAGGGCTATCGAAGCCGATCGCGCCTGACTGATCCGTTGCGCCCTTGGCGAGCCGCTGCCCCTCGATCCGCTGCCTGCCCAGAGCGGCAGCGGCGGCATCGGCTGCCCCGGCAAGCTTAAGCTGCTGATCGATGAGCCCGGGGATCGCATCTGCCATCGCCGGGAATAGGCGCGTGAGGCGTGCGACCTCATCAGCCTCACTGCTCTGCCCTGACGCCGCGCGCAGCGCCGCCGCCGCAAGCTGATCGGAGACCTCGCGTTGCTGCTGATCCACGATCTGCTGCTGCTGCTTGGCTTGAATATTCTTGATGAGCGCCGCCGTCGCCGCATCCTCAGCAGCCAGCAGCGCCTCTGAGCGCTTTGCGGCCTCCCGTACCGCAACCGAGTAGATATCGGTTGCAGTGGTGGCCTCTTTCGTTGTGCGCCCATAATTGACGTTGCCCTCGACGAGCACCTGCTGCGCGCGAATTGTGGCGATGGCAACCGACTCGCCGCGCTGGATTGAGTCATTGAAGGCACGATTTGCGGCCGCCGCGAGCTCCAACCCATCCGCAAACGCGCCAATGTTGATGCGCTGATCGCCGATCTTGATGCCCTGCGTCAGAAGCACCGCCCCAGCTGCCTGCGCCTTGCTGATAATCTCCCCAAAGGCGATCGTCGCGCGCTCGAGCTGCTGGTTTTGCTCGTTGAGGGCGATCGTCTCTTTCGGGATTGATTCCGCCACTACCCCTGACGTTATGCCGATATTGTTGAGGTACTGATCGAGAATCTGCAGCTTCTGCGCCCCAGTGGTCGACTCATCGCGCAGGGCGCGCAGCGCGGCCCGCGGGATCTCATACCGGCGCGCCAGGCTCGTCGGATCGCCGGAAAGCGCCTCGTTGAGCGCGATGCGCGCGCCGGCGATGCCCTGTGAGGGATCCTTGATACTGAGCCGCTGCGCCAGGTCGATCAGGGCGTTGAGCTCGACGCCAGAGGAGCGCGAGACGGTCACCAGCCCAGTGATCCCGTCAATATTCGACGCCAGCGACCCGCCAAACAGGCGCTGCTGCTCGCGCGCCGCCGCAAGCGCCTCGCCATAGAACTCCGTCGAGCCTGCTAGGGCCCTGAGGCTGTTCTGCGCCTTCGTCGTCTCACGATTGAGCTCGCCAGCGGCCAGGGTGAACTGCGTTACCTGCTGAATGCCAACCGTGATGCCAAGCCCGCCCGCAAGCTGCGCCAGCCCCTGCCCTGTGACCCCTGCAAAGGTGCGCGGCAGTGCAGCACTCTGGGCTGCCGATGACTGCGCGGCCTGCCGGCTGAGCGTCGCCTGACGCGCGAGCAGGTTATTGTAGCGCTCCGTGTTAGGGCTGGCGCGGCGCAGCTCCTGGTCGACCAAGCTCAGCGCGCGGGTATAGTCGCGCTGCGCGGTCGCTGCGCGCACGGCGCTATCGATCAGGCGCTGGTTGGCGCGGATCGTCTGATCGGGGCTCGCGGTGCGCGGCTGAGGGAGCGCGCGCGTCTGTGCGCCAAACGTCGCTGCATCTTGCTTGAGGCCAGCAAAAATCGAGCGCAGCTGGGCAGCTTTGCGCTCGGCATCTGAGATATCAAGCAGGTAGCGGCCCTGCGCTGCGCCGGCGTCATAGCTTGGCATGGGTCAGACCTCAATCGGCTTGGGCGGCGCGTCGGGCTTGGGCGCGTTCTGCGCCCCCCAGAGAATAGCCGTGTCGAAGAGCAGCGCCTGCAACCCCGTCAGCCCATAGTAGCTACTCGGCGGCTGGTGATACGTCTCCGCGAGGGTGTGCAGACGGCGTACCAGATTCAGGCTGCGCACTCTCGGCAGCGGATACGTCTGCTGGAGGGCCGAAACGAAAAAAGTTATAGGCGGCGGTCAGATCCAGCCAGGCGATCTGGCGTGGTGACAACTCGCCCGGTTTGCGCTCCTCATCGTCAAGCTGCAGCACCGGATGGACCATGACGATCGCCATGAGCGCGTACAGCCCGCGCAGCTTCTGGCGGCTGAACTCCAACTGCTGCAGCTCGTTGCCCCACAGGCCCGTGCCGTAGATCAGCTCATACACATCGGCCTGCGCGCGGTTGGGGATCTCGAAACTGCCATCGGCGAACTTGAGCATGTCGGGCATCTCGAAGCGGGCATCAAGCCCGCAGCCGAGTCGCCATTCCTGGGAGAGCGGCTGAGCGCCGCTCTCCGGTGTGGTTCGTGCCATAGTGCCTACTTATCCATGTAGATGACTGGCGAGTTCAGGACCGGCAGCGCGACGCCCATCACGTCAACAGTTGGGCTCATCTCGGTCGTGTTGAACGTGTACTGCCACGCGCCTGGCTTGTCGCTCGTTGTCAGCTCAAGCGCCTTGGTCGGGGTGATGGTGCCCAGCGGGTACCACACGCGCACGGTCTTGGTCGACTGCACGCCGGCGCTGCTGAAGCTCGTGGCGGTGCCCTCACCCCAGAAGCCACACGTCACACCGGTGCGCTCTGCGGCCGTGAGCAGGCCGTAGGCGCTGGTGTAGCTATCTGGCAGATTGCTCGTCACCTCAGACGTGCCAAACAGCAGCGCGTGCGCGGCGACCGGGAACGAATCCGCATCAAACGTGAAGCCAACACTCTGCATGTTGGTGAGCTTGATGATGATGTTGTCGCCCTCGTAGTTGGTATCCTTCTTGTCGCTCGTCGAGGTGATCTTGTTGGCCAGCCGCAGCCGCAGCTCGAACATCTTCGCCAGCGTCGCGCTGCCGTTATTCGTCAGCGTGAGCGCCGTGCCGCCCGGCGTGTCCGAGAGGGTGAAGGTATCCGCCGATGGGACCGTCTTGACGTAGTACTTGGTGTACGTCGTGTATCCGGTCGTCGTCGTGATTGAGGAGGCGACAATCACATCATTGAGACTGAAGCCGTGCGCGGTGACCGTGAATACGCCCGTGGCGGCAACGACGGTCGCGCTCTTGTCGGCGCCCTTGAACTGCACAGCGGCTTTCGCAAAGCCAAACGGCAGCTTGTAGGCGGTTTCCTGTGGTGTCATGCGTTTAGCTCCTTGTGAACGCCGTGAAGGTCAATGAGCGACAGGGCATCTGGAAGATCGCCGCGTCAGGCCGCTCGTCTGACGCGCCATTGAACACCGTGTAGCAATCCGACAGCGCATCCTCATCCGGATAGGCCGCGATCAGGAGCGGGATGAGCGCATTGATCCGGCTGTAGCCATAGCGCGCATCGTCGTAAATCCACCAGCGAAATTGGGCGCGGATCCCGTCGCGCCGGTTGCCCGACTGACTGCCGCCCCGGTAGGCGATGAACGGCCGCGCTGGCAGCGCCTGGGCATCGGTGAACGTCCTGAGCTTATCGGCCGGGATAATCGACGCGGCACTGCCCAGCGCCGCCCTGACGGCCGCGCCCTCACTCGCCGTCGCTAATTGCGCATAGGTTGTGGCGGCGATCGTCACCCCTCGACCTCGCTCTTGATAAATCCCGCGATCAGCTGGGTTGCTGGCAGCGCCGTCTCGGCAATCGTCGGGCCGATGTGCGCCTTCTCGCCGGCCGCGTCGCGCTCCAGGTTCTCAGCATAGTCGGTGAAGTTGGTCAGCATGACGCCCTTCTCATGCGGCCCGAGCGTCACACCGCTCTCCTCACTGAGCGGCTTGCCATCGTGCCCAGAGAAGCCGGTGAGCAGGCTCGCGGCGACGTTGAATGCGCTGGCAGCCTTGCTGGCATAGTTCGCGTCGAGCGGCGCGGCAAGCGTCGAGGCGCGCGTGGCGCCCGACTGGCCACGGTAGGCGTCAGTCTGGGTATCCGTCGTCTCAATCAGGTCTGAGACCTCGACAAGCCCGGCGTCTGCGCCCTCGTTGATGCGCGCGAGCAGCCCAGCCAGGCCCTGAGTCAATTTGGTATCGTCGAGCGTCATCATGGCAGCACCGCCGCAACCACCGTTGCGATCTCGGTATAGCCCGCAGTCGTCATATGGATTTTGTCGGCGTTGAAGTAGGTCGTATTGTCCTGATCGCCGTCCTGGCCAATGTTGGCGTTCTGATCGAGCCGCGCAACGGCGGTATACAGGCTCGTGTCTGACAGAATGAGCGTGTTCAGGGCGTTGCGATAGTCGTTGTAGGGGTTGGTCGAGCCGGTCGGATTTCCCGCTGGCAGCGTGCACGCAACTACCTGAAAGCCCGTCGCGCGACACAGTGCCCAGTAGGTCTGCAGTCGGCTATAGGCTGTCGCCACACTCTCATTCTGAATATCGTTACTCCCGCCCAGCAGCACAACCGTCGACTTCTTGAAGCTCTGCGGGCGGTACAGCGGTGCAACTTGCGTTGGGTAGTCGGTAATCATGTCGCTGATCTTGTGGCCCGATGTGGCCACCGTGCGCGCGGCCGACTCGTTACTCAGCGCGCGGATGAGCGTCTTGGGGTAGGGCACAGCGCTAAGCTGCCCCCCAACGGTCAAGCTGTCACCCTCGAAGACAAGCAGCTGATCGCGCATAATCGGGGTGATAAGCGCCTGCACCTCACTGGCGCTCAGCGGGGTGCTCCACAGCCCGGCATAGGCGTAGGTCGAGTTGGGGCAGTAGGGGTTGCCCGCGATAATGGGGATCGCGAGCGTGCCCGAAATTGTCGACAGCGTGGTCACTGACCCAGCTAGCTCGCCATTCAGGTACAGGCGCATCACGTCGCCGGTCTTGCTCCATGTCAGGCAGACGTGCAACCAGCCGGTGCCACAGTACTGCGAAACATTCGACACCGTAATGCTTTTCGTGGTCCCGCCGCCGATATAGGACGCCTGGAACGTATCCGCGCCGCTGCTCTTCTGAATGAAGATGCGGTTTGAGCTATCGATCTGCCAGAGCAGGGGGCGCCGCGCCGTGCCATCATCCCATGTGGTGAGTGCGGCGCGCATCCAGAACGCGATCGAGCCCTCATTCCAGTTCGTGAGGCTGGCCAGCGCTGCGGCCGGAAAGAGGATGTCGCCGGTTGCCGGAAAGAGGCCGGGCGCAACAAATTGCGCCTGCCCCGCTGCGGTTGGCCAGCTGGTGCCGGGCGCGACGCTCGCGCGGTAGCTCGCGTTGAGGGCGCTGCTCTTCAGCGCGGCGGCCGTCGTGCCACTCGTCTCGCTGAGTGGCCAGATATCGACCAGGTTCGCAGGCGCAACCTGACGAAGGCGCGCCGTATAGGTGCGCCGCGCGAGCTCACGCCGATGGAACAGCGTTAGCAGCGGGTGCCTAGACATTGCGGCACACCAGGCGCACGGTCTGCGCGCCGCTCTCGTTGCCGCCGCCGACGAGCTTGAGGTAGCGCAGCCCCGCAAACACGTCGACCTGCACCGGCACAAAGCGCGACGCCCCAACCGTGATGCCGTAGGCGCTACCGCCGTCGACATTGTAGACCGGCACGAACGTACCGCCCGAATTGGGCGCGGTCGTGAAGGTCATCGCGGTGTTGTCGACGCCTGCCCCAAACAGCAGCCCGATCAGCGTGCGGCCGTTGCTCAGATCGGCCTCAGCGCTCGTTGCGGCGCCGTCCGCAATCACCACATCCACATAGCTAATCTCGGCATGGTTCATGGCTATACCACCTGATGAATATCGCGCCATGCGTCGGCGCCGGTTGCGGTTGCGAGGATGGCGAGCGCGCCGGTCGTGTTGGTCTCCAGGGCGGTCAAGGCCAGCTTATAGAAGCCGTTGCTGATCTCGACCGGTGTGTTTGTCGCTGCTGCGAATGCCCCGCCTGCCTTGCTCAGCGTGACGGTTGGCGTTGCCCCGGTGACGGCCGTCTTATCGTCGGTGCTCGACACGAGCAGAATCAAGATTGTCGGGGTTGTGCCGCTGGTGATCTGCATCACATTCCTATCCTTGCACCGATGCGCAGCCCCTGCGCCAGGCGCGAGCGCGGCGCCGTGTCGATGGTGGGCGCGGTCGTCGGCTCAACGATGCCCGTCAGGTAGCCCTGATCTGAGGTCAATGGCCCGACGACAAAAGCAAGCGCCGTATCCGCCATGCTGACGAGGATCGCGCCCGTGGCGATATCCTGCGCCGCGTCGGCGATCAGCCGCCACTTGTCGACCCCTACGGGCTGCGGCGGCTGCGGCTGGCCATAGGTGATGACCCGCTCGCGCACAATGTAGGCTTGTCGACTGCTATCGCTTGCAACCGTCGCCTGGGTCAAGATGTTATCCGCGGTGCTCGCCGGCACGCACAGCCAGGAGGCGCCGCCGATGCCAAAGCGCCGGCCGATGGTGAACGCCGCTTGGCGCAGCCTGGCAGTCAGCACCGTCATGTCGTCAGCCACCCGAGTCGGTTATATTGCAGCTGCCGCGCGCACTCCCAGGCCTGCGTGCTGCCAGCGCCGCTGATGCTGTAGCCCAGCCCGCTGACGCTGCCGCCCGTGTCCTGTGCGCTCGCGATCCTGACGAGCTCGATCAGCACCTGCGTGCGCAGGGCGGTCTGATCCTGCGGCGTGTACGTCACCGTGACGACGGCGCCCCACACCCGGCCGGTGTTGATCCGCTGCAGCCGCCCCTGCTCACTCCAGATGTAGTAGTCGGTTGCTGCCAGGGTCTGCGGGTTGGCATCGCCCAGATAGAGACTTTCGACGACGCTCGTCACCGTCTCGACCGGCCGGCTGAGATAGAGACTGGGCAGCCCACCGCGCACGATTTCGGCACGGCTGCCGGTGTGCGCTCCGAAGCGCCGTATCAGCTCCGTCTCTTCGCGATCGATGAGCGCCTGCAGGGCGCTGTCAGACAGCCCCCCATCGGCGTTCAGGGCGCGCACGTCGGCTGGCGTGATCAGGCTCACTTCTTGGGCTTCTCCGCTTTCTTGGGCTCGTCATCGGACGGCGTTGCGGCCGCAGCCAGGTCCTGCGCGAGATCGCCGGGCGGCACAGGAACCGGCTGCCCTTCGTCATCAAGCAAGACGGCCTCGGGCGCGACATACGCAATCGCCGCGCCCTCAGCGACAATCTCGCTGCCGCGATCGAGATCGACGATCGCGCCAGCTGGGTAGAACTCCTCGCGCGTCGCCGCGCTGCGAAAATCGCGGGTGAACTGAATTATCATGCGCTAAGCACCTCGTACTCAATCTCAACATACGCCTGCCCAGCAGCCGTCGCGGCCACGCCGGTATGGCGCACGCTGATCATGGTGTTCGCAGCGACGTAGTTGCCCGCCGCCTTGACGGTCATCGCAGTGACGCTCCCAACGGTTGCGCCGTCGCCATAGGCCGTCGCGGCCACGATCTCATTACCGCCCACGGTCGTGCCGATCTTGGCGTTGCCCGCTGCAACCGTGCCGGCCGTCGCATCGACATAGACGATCCGCGCGGCCTTGATGCTGATGGGCTGGCTGAGATACAGCAGGATGTCGTCGATCGTCGTGCCGTTGCCGTTGTCGAGGTTAAACCAGACTGACTTGGCAATCTGCCGTTTGCCCGTGCCACGCGGGATGTAGGTATCGCTCATGGGTTATTCTCCAGAGCGGGGGAGGGGTGAGCCTCCCCCGGTGTCGAGCATCAGGGCGCCTAGATCGCGACGTTGTACGAAATCGCCGACGCCTCAGTATCGCGATAGGCCAGGCCCACGCGCATCGTCGCCACGATCTGCTGGCTATCGGCGTTCGGAATGTCCTGAATCTTCAGGGTCAGCCGACGCTTGTAGCCAAACAGCCACTGATCCCAGCGCACGGCGAGGATCGCGCCCGTGGTGTTATTCGCGCCGCTCGACGACTGATCGACCTTGCCGGCCGTGTTGACTTTGCGCGGGCTCGTGGCGATGCCGTAGGCGGCGTGCATGAACGGCGCCGCGAGCACCGGGTAGCCCCAGATGCCGGTCAACATGCCGTTCTCAATGGTCGCGTTCGTGAAGACATCGCGGGTCTTCACGCTCGTGATCTGCATGATCTTCCAGTTCAGGTTGGCATCAACCAGGAACGTCACACGCGCCCGATCGGCGGCATTGAGACCCGCCACGCCCATCAGCTTCAGCGTCTCCAGGAAGTCGGTATCAACCAGCGCGCCCGATGCGCTGCGGCTGTTGGCCGTGTTGGTCACCAGCGCGAGCTTGCGCAGCCCGTTCAGAACGATGTAGTTCTCGGTGCCGCCCGGCGTGCCGGCGATGTGGTTGATGTTGGTCGTCGCGCTCGTATCGGTATCGCCATCAATCACAACGGCGTCGAGGTTCTCAGAGCCTGAGCGCTCCAGCTGCGCGCGCAGCTGGCTGATCCAGGGGATGAGGCTATCCTCGTTCATCTCCTCGGCGAAGGAGACGCGGGCGCCCATCTTATCGACCGTGAGCAGCTTGCGATCCGTCGCCAGCTTTGAGCCGGTGATGGTCGAGTCGGGGATGCCGGTTGTCGCGTTGGTCCCGGTCGTCTGTGCGACGCGGTACCAGGCCGGATCGGCGGCCTCCAGGGGCACATACACCGACTCTGCGCTCTGTGGCACCTCGATGAACGGGATCTTGCTCGTCACCGGGGCGTTGAAGCGGATGCGCTCCCACAGGCGGCGCGAGTACTCGACGCCCACCCACTCATCGCCATACCCGGCCTGGGTCGAGTAGTCGAGCTCGTTGGCCTTCGCAGCGTTGACCACATCGGCTGGGTCGATGTTGGCGATCGCCTTCATGTCGCGCCGCGCCTCATCGCCCTGTGGCCCCTTGTCCTCAGCGATCCGAATGGCGAGCGCCTTGAATGCGCTCTCGCTCGCGCCGGTCGACGACTTGCCGTCACGATGCGCCTGCTCAGTCACCCCAACGAGAAACGACAGGTCATTCACGTCGAGGTGATCAAAGCGGCGGGTATCCGCATAGACAGCCTGCACGGGCGCCTGATTCTGCGGGTTGGCCGGGCGGCGATCCGACAGGCGATTGCTGGACTTCAGCCACTCGCGCTGCGCCGTGGCGACGGCTGCCTTCACGGCACTCTCGATCTCGGCCGCCTTGTCAGCTGCGGCCTTGGCCTCAGCCTCCAGGCGATTGCGCTCCTCAGTCAGCGCGGCCTGCATGCTCTCGCGAGCCATCTGGGCGATCTCTTCTGGTGTCATTTGTTTGTACCTCGGAGTGAGAGCAGTCCGGCGCGCACTTCAGCGGCGAGAATCTGCTTGACGGCTTCGGGATCTATCGGCTCCGTGCTCGCCGCATCACCTGCGGCCTCTGACGGTGCGTCCAATGAGGAAGGGATGGGGATACCAGCCTCAAGGTAGTGCGCCTTGAGGACGGCGACGGCAACGGTGTGCGAGTAGGCCTGCTTGCGGCCGCCTGCGCGGTCCCAGGCGCTCATCTCAGCCAGTGGCCAGTAGGTCAGCTCGCCATCCGCCTCGCGGCGTCCGAGATACCCAACCGTGCCAGGGGAGGCGGGGATCGCGCCCTTGCAGGCGTCATCCCACACCATGTCCGCCCATCGGTTGCTCTTGAGCTGGTAGAGCAGGTGATGCCCGTCTGCAGCGTCCCAGCGCTTGAGCATCTTGCCGATCGAGACCGGCTTTTTCATGCTTCGGTTGGTGCGCTGATCGGCGCCGTGGTAGTACATCAGGGGCGGCGTGGGGAAGTCCTCGACCGCAAAATCGGTGCGCGGGCTGAAGTACTCGCCGTGCGCGTCTTTCGACTTCGACGAGCCAAAGGCCACGAGCACCTCAAGCTGCCGATCGCCGGCCGCCTTCATCGTGGCAACTGGGGCGCGCTGATTGTCGTCGAGGTCGAGCTGGCCAGCCTTGGCGTTTGTCTCGACCGGTACCCAGCGCTCTTCGACCTGCACCCATGTGTCGCGAGCTGCCAGGGTGATTGCGCCGCTCTCCGCCTGGCTGTAGTCGGCGCGCCAGTGGCTGCTGCCGTTCTGCACGGAGAGCTCGATAATCACGTGGCCGTCGTAGACCTCTTCGACAAAGCAGTACCCGTCCGCATCATCGATCCGGTACACGGCACGGGCAACCGCCTCGATCTGATCTTGGAGCGGCATATCCGCCGCCTTACCGATCGGAGTGGTATCTGCAGCGGGCGGCCGTGCGCCCATCGCATAGGCGCGATCGGCGATGTCCTGGATGCGCTGTCGGTTCGTGCGGTTGAGTTTGGCTCCGGCCATAGATTTGGCTCCGAGAATCAAAAAACCGGCGCTTTCGCGTCGGGTTGGCTTCTCGCCACTCCGCTCGGAAAGCGCCGGTTACATCACAAGGATGGACTCGACTGGTATGCAGTTATGTGATCATTATCACATGGGCGTCAAGACAAAGCTACGGGCGCACCACGTACAGCACGCCATCATGCAGCGCACCGCTCAGTCGCTCGCCGTGGTACATCAGCCGGCGTAGGTCAAGCGTGACAATCCCATCAACCGGGATCATCAATCGCTGGATAGGGTGCTGCGCCTGATACTCGACAATCTCTGTATACCCCGGCTGCTCAAACGCGCGGCGGCGATGGATGCGGCGGTAACCGAGATCGTCATCTTCCTGCTCATCGCGGGTGGTGTAGTGCGCCCACAGCACTTCATGCTGAATCGCGGCGGTCAGCTGGTGCTCTAGCTCAGCGGCGAGCATCTGGAGAATCATCGGCTCGCCGCGCAGCTCGTAGGATACGCTGCTCTCTGCATATACACTTGGTTCAAGCCAGTAGATCGCCGGATCGTGGAGTATTGGCTTTGGGCGCTCAAACACTGACATCATCGGTCGCCTGCCTTTCTCGCCAGCCCATATCGTCGCTCAATCCAGGCTACGATCATCAGTAGCGCCTGCCGGATGATCAACATGAACTCGCGCAGCTCGTCGGGTCCGGTTGTGGGGGGCGTGGTCATCGGCGCTCCCACATCCGTTTCTCAACAGCGCGGATGGTCGCATCGTCGAGCACAATCAGGCTGTCCTCTGGGAGTGTGCCGGTATCATCGATGATGACTGGAAAGCCGTAGAGCGTCGGCGGCCCATCAGGCGCAGGCGTGGCGGTGTGCCGGATCGTCGCCTTGCTCCACTGCTGCGGCGGCGCGTCGGGGTTGCCGTGCCACACCAGAGCATCAAGCGTACCACCTGGGCGCCCGGCCAGAATGGCGCGAGCAAAGACGGTTGGCGTCGGCACGGGCGGAACGTTGCGGCCCTTGGTCATCTACCCCTCCCCCTTGAACACGCCCGCCACGTCCTCAGCGGTCCTGGCCCGCTTCAGCGCCGCCCGGATCGTCATGGCCTCATCATCAGTCAGATAGGCGGGCTCGAAGGGCACATCAGGCAGGCGGTCGTTGAGGATCGCCTTGAGCGCCTTCGCCTTCCACCAGCGCCGGTCGAGCGCCTTGCCGGCCTGCGCGATCTGCTCCTCACCTGCTGGCGGCGCCTGCGGGGCGGGCGGCACTGGCCCCTGTGCAAGCGTCCGCGCGCCCTCAGGGAGCGGCCCATCACCGTAGTACTTCTTGCGCACCTCGTTGATATCGTGCGACCGCTCATAGGCCTCCTGCTGCTTCAGCTCGACCTCGGTATCAACCCGCCTGACATCTTCAAAGGCACAGTCGAGGTCATCACCCGCGTAGCGCGGCAGCAGCTGGCTGCGGATTGTCTCAGCGATCGCGCGGTGCTGCGGGTAGACCGCCATGCTCTGGAATGTATCCTTGCCTGCGGTCGAGTTGGCCTCGGTCGCATTGATGGCCAGCACGGATGAGAGGCCGGGCGCGAAGATCTCAAAGATCTCCTCTTTGGTGAACCGGCGCTGCTCGAGATACTGCATGTCGCGCTGTGAAAGTTGCGTCGTAATCCACTGCACGCCGCCCGGGCCCGCGTTGCGCAGCATCAGGATGCGCTTATTCTTGGTGCCGCCATGCTTCTCGCCAACATCGGCCTGCATGCGCTCCCATGGCCCATCGTCGATATTGTCGGCAAACGCGAGCACGCCGCCCATCTTGGCGTTATCCTTGCCATAGAAGCCCGCCGTGAACCTCTGCCCCAGAATATCGGCCTGCCCATCGATGTTGATCGCCTGAATCGCGCTCAGCCCGACATAGCGGCTCGCGGGGTTCCATGTCTTGAAGTGCAGGACCTCCCAGGCCTCAAGGAACTCGCGCTGCCCATCGCCGGGGTCGTAGCTGTAGCCTGCCACGCCCATATTGCCATCGGGGATCGGCTCGATCTGGTTGGCGGGGATGATAAACGCCTCAGCCGGCTCGCTGGCCTCGTCCATGGTGTTCAGCCACCAGTAGGCGTTGCCGGTGACCGCGCGCCATGCAAACGTGGCCTCCCAGAACTCAAACCCGCTCTGGGTCGGGTTGGGCTTCATCAGCAGCTGCTCGAGCGGGTGCCGTCTGATCGGCTTCTCGTTTCGCGTTACCTGAAACGGGGTTGCCGCGCAGGTGCGGGCCGTGATGCCGGTCGCAATCTGAATCCAGCTGAGCTGCGCATAGAGCCCAACCTGCTTGTCGACCGTCTCAGCAGTCGGGATCTGGTAGCGCTCAGCGCTGGCGGATGCGCGCAGCCGGCCGGGCGTCGGGCCGTCAGCCTTGCGCGTTTGGCGGATGCGGTCAAGCAGGTTCATGGGAGCTTTCCTCCACACTCAATGCAGTAGATCGCGCCCTCTGGCTGCCAGGGCGCAGGGCAGTGGGGGCATGCGAGCCGCTGCGTTGGCCCCGTGGCTTCAGGGCGAACCCGACGAGTCGGCGGATCGCCATCGGGGCGAACGCCCTGCATTACTCGACGCGGGGGCGGAACTGGAAGCGGAACAGGGCGAATCCCCATAGTATTCTCCTCAGGAACAAGGCGAAACTCGCCCGGCTCACCCCACTCAACCCGTATACCAAACAGCGACAGCGGCCCATCGGTTGCTCGATAGATTTCCCGCTCGCTCATCGTCTGCTTGACGATCTCATGGCGCACATCACTCCCTATGCGCCACACATAGCCGCCCAAGAGCGCCTTGGGAACTTGCATCAGTTCGGCATGCGCTTCATCACGGTAGTTGCGCGGCGCAGGGCCTCCATAGAATGGCATCAGGTCGGCTCCTCATCATCTCCATAGCCAGTCTGCCACCCAAGCTGCACCGCCTTGGCGCTCATCTGCACCAGGCGCGCGTAGGCACCGACGATCGCGCCAAGCGCAAACCAGGGATGCAGCCAGAGGTTGAGGAGCCATCGTTTCATACGGATGCCACCAGATCGGCGCCGCGCGCCCCGCCCAGCGCCAGCATATTGAACGCGCCCGACGCGCTATCGGCCTGGTCATCGTGATCAACGTAGGGGAAGGCCGTCAGCTCATCAAGCCAGGTGGTATTCCACGCCCCTGCGAGCAGCTTCACATTGCCCGCCTCGGCCTGCGCAGCCAGGGGCTCAGCGCGGGTCACCTTGTCGCGACTCACCTTGTCGGCGTGGGCACTGTAGCCCGCGAGCAGGCGGATGACGGTATCCGTCGCCTCTTTGGCTAGGCCGGGCGCCTGCTCGATGTAGGTCGTCACCTCGCCGCGCTGGCGATCGAGGGCCGCGGTCTGCACAATCAGTTGGTTGCGTGGATGGGCGCTCAGCTGCGCGCGGATCACGTCCTCAATCCAGTAGTTTCCATCGGGGCTGCGCGCCATCAGCGTGCCCACGGTGTAGTCCCCGCTGCCCTGTGCGGCGCCAGCGAGATCCCAGTAGCGCACGCGCCTGACGCCGACGGGGAGGGCCTTTGCAATCTCAAACCAACGGCGCTTGAACATGGCCCCTTCGGGCGGGGCGGGCTTCTGCTGATAGAGCGCCTGCCAGCCGCGCGGCCCAAGCGTACGCTTGATGTCGAGCAGCGCCGGCGCATCGTAGCGCTCGGGGCAGAGCGCCTCGCCGAGCGCGCGGCCGAGTGGGTCACCCTCCTGCGCCAAGGCAGGCAGCTCGACGACGGTCCACTGTGCGGCCTGATCCGATGCCAGGATCCGCCCCGCGAGATCGTCCTCATGCCAGCGAGTCATGATCAAAATAATGGCCGCGTTCGGCTCAAGCCGCGTGTAGAGATCATCGGTGTACCAGTCCCATACCCGATCGCGATACGTCGGGCTGTCGGCCTCCTCGCGACTCTTGACCGGGTCGTCGATAATGACGAGATCGCCGCCCTGCCCGGTGATGCCGCCGCCCACGCCCACCGCTCGACAGCCGCCGCCGCCTGCGGTCATCCAGTCGGCCGCGGCCTGGCGCTCGGGGTCAAGCGCAACGCGCTGCCGCGCGATGGCGCGCACGCGCCGGCTGAACTTCTCAGCCAGGGTCGCATTGTAGGCGGCGATAACGACGCGCTGCGCGGGGTCGCGCTCCAAGCGATAGGCCGGGTAGTGGATGGTCGCAAGCTCCGACTTGCCATGGCGCGGCGGCACAAACAGCATGAGGCGGCGCAGCCCGTCGTGTGTCACGCGGTCGAGCGCCGCGCGCATATAGGCCGTGTGCGTCCAGTCCCACCTGAGCTGCGGGGCAACGGCCGGCAGCCACTGCTCAAGCGTCTGACTCGCGCTCAGGCTGCTGGCCACGCCCGGCCAGTCGGTCGCCGATAGCGAAGGCAGTGGTATCGAGCCACTCACCCAGGGCTGCCAGCTCACTGGCGGCTTGCTGCTTGAGCCAAGCCGGGTCACTGGCGGCTTTTGCGATGGCCTTCGACGCTTCAAGTTTTGCTGCGAGTAGGTCAAGGACCAATGCTCCTATCTCGGCCTGCTGGCGCTCAATGGTCGGGCGTGTCACCGGCGGTGACACGGTGACACGATCGGTGACAGCCTCGGTGACATAGCGCTGCTTCCACTGTTTGACGGTGTCGCGGTTCAGGGTATACCGCTCGGCGACGACGGCGGGCTGTTCGCCGGCCTGGAGATCGGCAATTGCCTGTGCCCGAATCTTGGTGGGTATCCGCTTCACCCCCATGGCCAGAGCCCAATCACCAGGCCGATAAGAAAGCCCGCGCTGAACAGGATGAGCCCGGCGAGCACCAGGCCCGTCAGAATGCACCCGTCAGGCGCGCCGCGGTTGGAATTGAAGGTCGGCGGGTAGGGCGCGCTCACATCGCCACCCCAAGCTCGCGCAGCCGCTCGCGCAGCCGGTGATTCTCCTCTTCGAGGATACGCGCCTTGGCCTCGCTAACCAGCGCCTGGTTGCGGGTCGCAGCCATCTCCTCAACCGTAACCCGCAGCCGCTCGCGCAGCTCGGCGATCTCAGCCTGCTGCCCGGTCATCTGGTTGCGCAGCTCGGCAATCAGTCGAGATTGGTGCTGCTTGTCGTCGAGCGCCTGGCGCTGCTGCTCCTGAAGCGTTGAGACGAGACTGCCCTGCTCCTGAAGCATTCGATCTTGGTTCTTGGTGACATTATTGAGCATCTCGGCGTAGCCCTTGGCTTCCGCCGTCTCGCGCCGGGCGGTGCCAAGCTCCACACGAGTCTCGCTCAGCTGGGCATGGAGCCCCTCGCGCGCGGTGCGCTCGGTGGCCAACGCCGTCTGCATCTCGCGCCGCAATGCCTCGATCGCGCCGGTATCTGGCGGGCGCGGGTCGGGCCGCCTCGGCAGCCAGTCAAAGAAATCGAAGGTGATTGCGTGCATTACGGTTGGCCTTCCTCCATGAGTGCTTTCACCTGCGCCTCAAGGGCGATGATCCGCGCCTCCATCTCATCACGGCTCGTCATCAGATCGCCCTGCACGGTGCGCAGATCGGAGAGTCGGCCCTTGATGCGCTCGATCTCCTGCATATTGAGCACCTGCTGACTAGCAAACGGTGCAACGTTCTCAGCGCCGATCTGGGTAAACAGGCCAAACATATCAGCCAGCGCATCGCCGAGTGGCGCAAGCTGCGCACGGGGCGTGCCTGGCACAAACCCATGGATCGCGTCAACCAGGCGACTGGCGACAGCATGCACATCGGCGGCCGTGATGGCGGTTGGTCGCTCGGTCATAGGGCGGCGATCCGGTTGGCGCGCTGCGCGAGCTGCTCAGCGTAGAAGCTCTCCGTCGTCGGGTCACTATCGGTTGCCCATGTATCCTCAAGGCCCTGCAGCGTCGGCGCAGCGCCCCTGAGGCTGGGCGGCAGCGGGCGCACCGTGAGCGCGGCATCAATTGCGGCGCGCTGCAGCGCGTTCCCAGCGCCCGCTGGCAGCGCATAGGCGAGCAGGCGCCCGACATGCGCAGGCACACTCTTCAGTGCCCAGCTGGTGAATGAGAGGCCGTAGCGCCAGAGCTTGGCAGGCGCATCATAGGCCCAGAGCTCTGGCGTCAGGGGCGGTTCACTCCTGGTGTGCCCAGTGACGCCGATGCCGGCCGGGTTGCGGCGCGGGCGCGCGGCCCACCAGCTGGTGAGGTTGCCGGTCTCGTGCAGCATCTGCGCGACGGCGATCGCCGCATCAACGCCCAGCGCCGTGCAGGTTGTGGCATAGGCGGTCATGATCTCGACGATCGCCGCCTTGGCATACTGGTCGCCTGGCGCGACGCTCCTGAGCAGCTGCGCGAGGGTTGCGCCGCTGGGCGCGAGCAGCGAGCTGTCGGGCGTGTAGCGCGGGCTGAGGGCCGCAGCCAGGCTGCGCTGAATGGCTGGCTTCTGGGCATAGGCCGCGTCGCCGGGGCAGGTGCGCGGGTCGCAGTCGCGATGGGCGTTGATATCGGCCGGCAGGCGGGCGTAGCGATGCAGGGCGGCCGTCACGCTGACGAGCAGGTCGAGCTGGGCAGCGCTCATCGGGGTTGCCTGAAAGTCGCCAACGACCTCGATCCCGTAGCGGCCGGGTTTCTTGGTCGAGCCATTGCAGGAGGGTGAGTGAATGCCAGGGAGCTGCGGCGGCGTCATGACGAAGATGCCATCAGCGCGCGTGCCGTGTGCGAGGTAGACATGGGGGCCGCGATCCCAGCCAAGCTTCTCATAGCCTGCCTGCATGCTTTTCATGGAGGCGTGGCCAGCCCACTGATCGGCGTTGGGTTTCCACGTATTGTGATAGGTCGAGCCAACCGGCTTCCAGGCCGGGCGCGGCTGGGTTGCCAGCCACTGGGCCAGCTCGTGCGCGGTGTCAAAGTGGAGGTTGAGGTTTGCGAACAAAACGCCTCCCGCCCGGTTGGAACCGGCTCAGGAGGCTTGGCATACTTATCTTACAGCATGTGTCAACGGAATACTAGAAAACAGGTATGGGGTATGGTAGCATGGGGAAGTAAGACCCCGCGCGGCTCAGGCAGGCTTGGCAGCACCCGAGTCCAGTGCGGGGTCTTCGGCGTATCTAGGGGCAGCGCTCCAGGCCCAGATCGATCAGGGCGTCAAGGCTGGCCCCGGGGGTGAGTAGCGGATCAATCGGCGTGATGCCCTGGCCGCGCGCTGGCGCATTGAGCGCGTAGGTCTTCGCATCGCGGGTGGTCAATGTGACAGCCTTTGCTCGGCCGCACTTCAGCAGCCCGTCGTCGACCGTGAGTGGCCAGCTGGCGACGGTCGCCCGTGAGACGTAGCCGAGCATGGACTCGAAGGGGACGGTGGGCGGCGCCTCGCTCGAGCGCTGCACCCAGGGCTGTGCGATGAGCAGATACCCGCCGACGATTGCCAGCGCGATTCCGGTCATGAGCATCGTGTAGAAGCGGCGGCGGTCCACATTTGCGCCCGTACTCATATGCTACACTACCGCCTAACACTTTCTGACAGCACGATGACAGATCGCTGTGAGTGTCTTGCGATCTAGAACGATCGTGCTACTATGATCTGACCGTCATTGGTCACACAGTAGGAGGGGTTTATGAGTCGGGCGATCTATCGGATGATCGATCGGATTCTTCGCCGGGCCGGCTGGCTTCCCGCCGCGCCTGCAGCACCTGAAGATACAGCAGCACGCCAGTCCGATCCGCCGCTGGGACCTGCTCCAGCAGCGTTGCGATCTCCTGCAGCTCGGGAGTTGAAGCCAAAACCTGAGCGATCCGATCCGCGCCAGCGGTAGGTGTAACCCCAGACTCAAACCCAGCCATCTCCACCACGCGCCACAGCGGGGTATCGAAGACCCGCGCAAGCGCGGCGAGCGTGTCGAGTTCCGGCATGGCGGCAGGCTTGGTAAAGACGTTGTCGAGTGTCCCGCGCGAGATGTCGGCTTCCGATGCGAGTCCGCGACGGCTCCAGCCGCGCGCGGTCATTTCGCGTTCGATCCATTCCCGCAGGTTCACCGGTGTTTCTCCCTACTAACCACCTGTTTACGAGACTATACCACGGAAACCGATCATTGACAATATAGCAGCTATATTGTAGAATGGTGACATACAACAAACCACTCGACACAAGGACATGTCAATGAGCGAGACAACTGACCAGGTGCAAGTACAGGTTCTTATCTGGATGCCTGCCGATCTGCGCGACGAGATCGACGCACTGGCCGGGCGCCTCGACATGAACCGCTCGCAGCTGATCCGCCGCGCGTGTCGCGAGCTGCTCATTGGTTTGCCGTCGCGGCTTATCGATGTGTCAGACGACACAACCCCTGTGGAGGTCGCATCGTGAACTACGCCGCACTCGCCAGCGCTGCCTCTGTCAACCTCAATCTTGACCTGATTCGCCAGAACAATCTGCGCTACCTGGAAGAGCAGGTCACCGATCTGGCGGTCGCTTACCTGACCGCAACCCAGGCAGGGGACGAGGAGACCGCAGCGCTCCTCAAGGCGCGCGGCACGGAGATGCGGCTACGGCTGCGACGGGCGCAGCAGCGCGATCGACTGGGATAAACGACGAACCGCCGAGCGGATCAGGCTCGGCGGTTCAGAAACAACAAAAGGATAGGCCCCCATGCTAGCAGAAACGATGACCCCCGTCAACTATCCCCAGGACCGCTATGAGATTGAATACGAGCCCGCTTCGGGGCTGTTCGTCTGCCGCTACGGCGGTGAGGCGTTCGACCGCGCGACGTGCTACGACGACGGACACTTGCAGTGCGGCTACCACTGGGTTGCGCAGCAGGCGCTTGAGTCCGCTGGCTTCCAGGAGGCGCCCCATGGCTAGCTGGTCGACCAACCCCGACGACGAGACCGAGGCCGACGTGATCGATCAGGTCGTTGAGGCCGTGATCGTGGTGCTCATCGCCGTGCTCTGTATCGGCGCGCTGGCGTGGGTGAGGTTCTGATGAGCACCGACCAGCTCACCCACTACCTCGCACTCGTCGCCCAGATGAGCGACCTGCTCACCCAGCGCGCCCACGTCACCGCCGAGATCCGCCGCCTGCATGCCGAGGTGCGGCCGCTGCACCAGGCACTACTGAGGACCATGACGATCGCCGAGCTCAACGCCGCCTATGACGCGCGGTGTCGGGCAATGACCAAGCAGGGCTAGGCGTCCCTTCCGCCTGCCAGTCCGATGCGACTGCATCGGCTCACTCAACCTAGAGGAGCTACCTGTATGACCAGCACACCAGCAACCCCGGTCGACTCGATGGACGACATGGTCGCGACGCCCTACCAGCCCAAGCCCCAGGAGAGCGCGTTCTTTGGTCAGGTGGTCGTGATTGACCGATCGGATTGGAAGCTCGTCAAGGGCACCGGCCGCGTCCCCTTCGACGCCGTCTACGACGACCAGGCCGACCGCGTGCGCGGAATCACCATTCAGATCGAGTGTGAGAAGCGCGACGGCGGCAAGTTCACGATCGACACCGGGCGCAACGCGCTGCTTGAGATCGACAAGGCCTGGCACGGCTTTACGCTCAAGTCACTCCAGAAGCTCGGGGTTCCCCTGTCCCAGTTGCGCACGGCCTTCGTCCAGGTCAAGCGCGTCGAGACTGGCGAGACGTATACCGCGCAGGACGGCACGGCGAAGCCGCGCACGGCGCTGGTGTTCGTCGCGGTCTACCCGGACTGGCACGCCATGCATGCGGCGCGCGAGCAGCTGTTTGGGCGCGGGAACGGGAGCACCTCAGCAGGCAGCCCACCCGCTGCCGCGCCGGCGCCAATCCCGACGGTCGACCGCAGCGCGCTCGAGAAGCTGCTGCCCGCGCTCTGGCAGGCGGCCGGTCGCGATCAGGCCGTGTTCACCACGATGTTCCAGGGCAACCCCGCGCTGGTCGCTAGTTTCACGCTCGACGAGGCGATCGACGCGGCATCGCTGCCGTTCTGAGGAGCGAGACGATGACGACGACCACAGCTTCTGCCCTGCTCAGCGTCCTCATCGACGCCAAGCAGCCCGACGTACTCAATCACCTGCCGTTCGATGGGATCACCCCGCTGCGCGTGCCGCTGGCTGCCGGGAGCCTGAACCTGATCGCCCACGACGGTGCGCTGCTCGGGATCGAGCGGCTGCCGGTCGAGAGCCTGCCCATGGCGATCCGGCGTGGCACACTCGCCGATCGGGCTGCTGCGCTCAAGGCCCTCACGCCCTGGGCGTACCTGGTCATCGTCGGCGAGCTGGCGCCGCTGCGCAATGGCAAGGCGGTCATTGCCGGCCAGCCGTCGGGCTGGGACTGGCGCAGCGTGCAGGGCGCCCTCGCGAGCGTGCAGGAGTTGGGGGTTGTAGTGCTTGAGGCCGGGACCGATCAGCAGTTCGGTGAGCTGCTGGTCAGCCTAGCCAAGCGGGAGCGGGGGGCCGTGCGCGTGTCTCCGCTGCGTGAGGTCCTGTTCACCACGCCCGCCGAGCAGCTGCTCTGCAGTATCCCGGGCATCGGCGAGGACACGGCCGAGACGCTGATCCAGTCGTGTGGCTCGGCCGCCTTTGCGCTCGTTGCACTCACGAACCCGGCCCACGCGCCCAAGGGCATCGGCCCAAAGACCATCGCCAGCGCCCGCGCGGCGCTGGGGCTGACCGATCAGCAATCCCTGTCTGTTGATAGCCAACCATCTTGAGGAGCTTCCTGATGACACCTGAGAAAACGAACGAACTCATGACCCTTCCGGCCATTGGCGCGCCACTCGCGCGCACCAACGCGCTCGACGTGCAGACGCTGGGGCTGATCCAGCTCTTGGCCCCATCGTTTCACACCTGTCGCTGGTACGGGCTTACTAGCCCCGAGCAGGCGATCGTCGTCATGCTCAAGGCGGTCGAGCTCGGCATTCCCGCGACGGCGGCCTTCGACTTCTTCGACGTGATCGAAAATCGGCCGACGCTCAAGCCGGTCGGCGCCCTGGCGCTCATTCACCGATCGCCCTTGGTCGAGGTCGTCGAGATCGACAGCAAGTCCGACCGCTGCTCGGTCACGATGCGCCGGCGCGACAGCGGCTTCACGCATACGGCGGTCTTCACGCTGCAGGACGCCCAGAACGCCGGGCTCATCAAGGCCGACAAAGACGGCAGCGCCTGGAAGCGCTGGGCGCCCGACATGCTCCGGAACCGCGCGATCGGTCGCTGTGCCCGGATCGTGGCGCCCGACGTGCTGGCCGGGCTGTACCTGACCAGTGACCTGCAAGAGACCGGACCGGCCGAGCCGATCACGGTCAACGTCGTGACCGGCGAGATCGTCGAGGCGCAGCCATGAGCATGGCCCTGACGAGAGCGGGTGCGCTCAGTCTCACGGCGTCGGGGGAGGGGCTGCGCCTCAGCAGCCCCTACGACCAGGCGTTTGTCGCGGCGTTCAAGCTGGCCATTCCGGCCGGTGCTCGCCGCTGGGACGGCCAGCACAAGCAGTGGCTGATCGACCCAAGCCATGGGCCGGAGCTCGTGCGCCTCGTCGCGACGTTCTACGGCGTGACGATTGAATTGCCCAAGGCGCAGGCCGCGGCTCCCGTCGTACTCACCGAGATTATCCAGCTCGCCTATCTGGGCGGCTGCCGTGAGCGGGAAGATCGTACGGTCTCGGCATCGGGCTACACGCTTGGCAACCGGAACGCCAAAGCGCCGGATCTGGTGTTTCCCGAGACGGCGCTCAAGGCCTGGTTTGATGGCGAGGGAGAGCGAGGGGCGACGGCTGCCCCTGCTTCCCCGCCCGCGTCGCTCTACCGCGTGTTGTGCGTGAACCAGGAGGCCGATCCGGCAGCCCTGAAATCGGCCTACCGACGCATGGCGCGCCAGACCCACCCCGACGTGAACAAAGAGCCCGATGCAGCGGAGCAGTTCCGGCGCGTGCAGGCGGCCTACGATGTGCTCAGCGATAGCCTGAAGCGCCGCAAGTATGACGCCGGCCTGGCGCTCGCGGCGCGGACCAAAGACGAGCAAGAGCACCTCAAGGGCGGCTTCGTGCGGGGCATTGGCCCGTTTGCACCGGTCTTCGCCGACTCGCACTTCCGCGCCCCACTCCGCTGCGGCCTGCTGCTCGTGACCGGCGTGCGGCGGCTCGGCCGGGTGCACGTTGAGAAGATTCTGAGCTGGCAGGACCTGACCCGCGAGGGCCGCGTGCTGGTGAGCAGCTGGCCACAAGATGCGCAGGTATGGAGAGAGGACTGGGTTCAGCCATGAACAATATGCATGCACTTCGCCAAACCGTCCCCGGTTCGCTGCAGGCGCAGGCGCAGGCCAGCGGCACAAGTCTGGCCGAAACGTTTCTGAGCTGCGACCTGATCGTCTTGGTCGACGTGTCGGGATCCATGCAGGCGACGGATGCGCCCGGCGGCGCCACGCGCTATGACGCCGCCTGTCGCGAGCTGGCCCAACTTCAGGCCAGCCACCCCGGCAAGCTCGGCGTGATCGCCTTCTCGACCAGTCCGGTCTTTTGCCCGGGCGGCCAGCCGCCGATGCTGGGCAGTGGGACCGATCTCGCGGCCGCACTCGACTATGCGCACCTGGTCGATGGGCTGTGCGAGCTGGTCGTCATCTCCGACGGCGAGCCGAATAGCCAGAGCGACGCGCTGGCCGCTGCCGCGCGCTACCGGGAGAGCGCGATTAGCTGCGTCTTTGTCGGCCCCGAGGGCGGGCCGGGGGCTGACTTCCTGCGCAAGCTCGCTGCTGCATCGCGCGGCCAGTCGACGACCGCCACGAACACCGCCAATCTCGCCAAGCAGGTCAGTCGGTTGCTGCTCGCCGCCGGATAGGTTCTTGAGGAGGCCCAGCGTGATTCAGGCTATCGAGACCCGCTACAAAGGCTATCGCTTCCGCTCGCGGCTTGAGGCGCGCTGGGCTGTGTTCTTCGATGCGCTCGGGGTGAAATGGGAGTACGAGGCGCAGGGGTATGACCTGGGGCCGGTTGGGCCGTACCTGCCAGATTTTCAAATGTTCAATGATGTCTGGATTGAAATCAAGGGGCTGCAGCCATCGCCCCAAGAGATTGCACGGGGGCGTGCGCTGGCCAGCGCCGGAAATGGCGCGGTCTTCATCGTGTCGGGGACGCCCGGTGACGAGACCGCGCTCTGGTGTGTGCCGTCGGGTGACGTACGGCCGATTACGCATCGTGCGCTTGAGACAACTTGGTGCAATTTGTTCAACATTTGTACGCCGAACTGTAGCCCGCGCAGCGTGTGTCGCCCCTATTTCCAGGCTGTGACCGCTGCGCGATCGGCTCGCTTTGAACATGGGGAGCGCCCCTGATGACTTCACCATTCCCGGGCCTCTCTGATGCCCACTACGACCATCTGAAGACCAGCGCGATCGACGACGTGATAATCACGGCGCGCGGCTACGTCTCCGTCGGCGGCCTGGGCGTGTGGCAGGCGCTGGGCGCACCGCCGCTCAGCCGTGGGGCCAAGACCGACGGGATCGGCTTCCCGATCTTCCGGCTCGGCAAGGCACCGCCGCACAGCTGGATTATGCGTCCCGATCGCCCGCGTGCCCCCAAGGGCAAGCTGATCAAGTATGAGTGCGCGCCGACCATCCCCAACTGCTTCGACGTGCTGCCGCAGTACCAGGCCGCACTGGCCGATCCGACGATCCCGATCTGGATCACCGAGGGCGCCAAGAAAGCCGATGCGCTGGCGAGCGCCTACGGGGGCGCAATTGTTCCGATCAACGAGAATGGCGTGTGGGGCTTCCGGTCGACCAACCCGCTGGGCGGTAAGGCGATCATTCCCGACTTCGATGAGATTGCCTGGAACGGGCGCCGTGTGGTGCTGGCCTTTGATAGCGACGTGGTGCGCAAGCCACAGGTGATGACGGCGCTGCGCCGGCTGGGCGCAATCCTGTATGTGCGCGGGGCCGCTGAGATTCTGGCGCTGCTGCTGCCGCAAGTCGGATCGGACAAGATCGGCGTCGACGACTATCTCGCCGCCGGCAAGACGACCGCCGATATTGACGCGTGCCTGTTCCCGCTCAGCCAGGTCGCGGGCCATGTGCAGCAGACGCTCGGGTCGCACCCCCAGACGGGCAAAGAGATCGTCCTGCCGATCGGGTACACGGCGCACCCCCAGACGGGCGCGATCAGCGCACTCGACGACCGTGGCAAAGTCGTGCCGGTCTACCCCGATATGCTGACAATTACGTCACTCGGGAAAGACCTCGTGACCGGCGTTGAGACGATGACGGTCGGGTTTGGCCTGAACGGCCATCGGTCGAATGTGACGGCTGCGAAGGCCGAGCTGGCGAATGCGACGACCACGATCGGGCATCTCGCTGGCGCGGGGGCTGCGGTGCATAGCCGCAATGCGGGCGCCGTGTGTGAGTACCTGGCACTGTTTGCGCACGCCAATGGGGAGGCGCTTCCACGCCACACCCAGGCCGCTCGGCTGGGGATTGTCAGGAACGGCCTCGTCACCCCCGTGGGCGGGATCGGCTTCCCAGAGCCCGTCTCCTACATTGGTCGCTACACGCTGCGGCTCGGGGCCGATCCGACCGCCTACCCGACGATGATCCGCACGGCCTTGGGATGGGACGGTGCATGGGCACTGTGGCTGGCGCTCGCGCTCAGTCTGGGCAGCCCCGCGATTCGCCGCCTGCGCCCGCGCCGCAACCCCGGCGCCTATATCGCCGGCGAGCCATCGACCGGGAAGACGACGGTCTCGCAGTGGGCGATCGGGGCCTGGGCCGATCCGACTGTCGCGCCACTGCGACTCGATGCGATCCGGCTCACGCGGCCGGGCCTCTTCCAGACGTTTGAGCACTTGCATGGCTTGCCCCTGCTGATCGACGAGGCGCACCTCGCCGATGATCCCAAGCAACTAGAAGCCTGGACCTATCAGTTTGCGAATGGCGAAAGCTATGTGCGCGGCGGCCGCGATGGGCAGGCGATCGGCGGCGATGAGAACGGCGGCGCGATGCTGCTTGCCGGGGAGGCGCGGCCGGAGTTTCGGCACGGCGGCGCGGCCAACCGACTGCTCTTCGTTGATGGGCAGCGCTGGCCGCCGCTGGGCGACGGGACGATCGGAGACGCGGGGAGTCTGGAGCGCGCCCTGGGGGCCGATCGTGCCGAGCTGCTGGAGCGCTGTTGGGCCGCCGGCGCGGGTCACTTTGGGCACGCGGTTGCGGATGTGATCTGGGGTGACTGGCCGCAGTTCGTGGCCGATACGCAGGCGATGGGAAGTGACCCGGCGCTCGCGCCGCTCGGTCCATGGCGTGATGCACTGGCGGCCGGGATCGCAGCGTTGAACATCGGATTTCGTGTGGCGGGGACGGGGCCAGCCAACCCCGACCAATGGATCGCCTCACTGATCGACTCGTGGGCGGCCATGCTCGGCAAGGGGCGCGACGATATCGATCCGGCAACCAGCGCATGGGAGGCCTTGGTTGCCCTACTCGCCCAATGTACCGAGCGCGATCAGCCCCAGGGCGCAGCCGGCTGGGTCACCCTGGAGGATCGCGGACAGTTGATCGCCTGTCATGGCATTCACGACGACGCCTGGCGGGTGCTCACAGGAACGCCCCAGTTCCAGGAGCGGGTTGGGAAGGCGGCCGCGCAACTGCACGGGCAAGTCTGGATCCGGCGTGGCTGGTTGACGCCGGGGAGTGCTGGGGTGACTGAGGTGCGCGCGCTCCCTGGTCGGAAGCAGGCGCGCACGCTCCTGATCCCGTTTGACCAGCTGGAGAACTGGAAACCGTAGGACAAGGCGACAACCAGGGCGGCTTTGGGATCAGGTGATTACACCTGATTACACCTGATTACACCTTGGATTACACCTTAAAAATCGGGGTTTGGCGCAGTGGGACGAGCGAAACCGGTTCGGATTACAGGATTACACCCTGGGACGAGAGACCTACATGCGCGCGAGCGCGTCACGGTTAAGACGCGTCAACCATAAGCAGCCTCGCGCACATGAGAAAGAACGATCTAAGGGTGTAAGGTGTAATCATAGATAGATATAAAGCGTCCTAATGCGGCAAAACCCGATTACACCCTTGATTACACCTGATTACACCTTTGCTAAGGGTGTAATCACAGAAACGAGGAAACCAGAATGACCCAAACCGATGCATTCCAGGCATACACCGACGGTGATCTTGAGCCAAGCAAAGCGATCCGCGCCCTGTGGAGCGACCTGCGCGAGACCGAGAGCGAGCTCGCGCCGCTTGAGGCGCAGCGGGCCCAGCTGCGCGATCAGATCGGCCAGATCGTCGCCCGCCACGGCAACGTGACGATCACGGGGCTCGGCAGCGCGGCGATCACGAGTCCCTCAGTAGTCACCTCCTACGACAAGGCCAAAATCGAGCGCCTGCTGACCGAGCTGGCAGCGACGCACCCCGACGTTGCGGCGGCGCTTCTGGCCTGCCGCGTCGAGACCAGTCGCGCCGGAAGCCTGCGCCTGACGAGTGAGAAGACGAAGTGACCACCGAGACCCGCCGCCGCCCGGTCCAGCTCTGCCTGCGCCTGGTCGCGCTGCCCGGGCTTGACTGGGCCGAGACCGAGCCGAGGGATAGCTATGGCGAAGCGCAAGAGCACAACACAGTCAATCGACCCCCACGCCAGCGACCCGCGCGATCGGCGCTACACGCCGGGCTATGCGCTCGATCCGCTGCTGCAGTATCTTCCTGCTGGGGTCATCTGGGAACCCGCAGCGGGCGACGGGCATCTAGTGCGGGCGCTTGAGGCGGCAGGGCGCGCGGTTGTTGCGAGCGAGATCACGCGGGGTGAGAACTTCTTTACGCACGCCCCCGCGGCGCCATGGGCCGTGCAGGTGACGAACCCGCCCTACTCCAGCAAGTACCACTGGATCGAGCGCAGCTACGCGCTGGGGCAGCCGTGGGCGCTCCTGATGCCGCTCGAAACACTAGGAGCCTGGTCAGCCCAGAAGCATTTTCGCAAGCACGGCGTCGAGGTGCTGCTGCTGAACAAGCGGGTCAACTTCTATATGCCGAACATGGGGTTATCGGGGGGCGGTGCGAACTTCCCCGTCGCCTGGTTCTGTTGGAGGGTGTTACCCGCGCCGCTGGTGTACGGTTCGATTGTGCCGCGCCCCGATGCGCAGCTGCAGATGGAATTGAGGGCCGCATGACCTCTTCGTGTGACGGCCGCCCGCGCAGCTGCCCGATGCAGATTATGGTTGGGGGGAGCGTGTGGCGGTACCAAACAGGGCTCACGACGGGCAACCCCATCTATGCATTGGAGTGTGGCACGGCCGCGATGCTGGCACGATTGGAGGCTGAGCAGTGACCGCCCCGATCGTTGAAGCATTCCAGGCCTATCACGCTGAGCTTGTGGGCTACTGCGCCAAGCAGCTCGGCGATGTGATGACGGCTGAGGATATCGCGCAGCAGGTGTGGCTAGAGCTGCTGCTGCGCCCTGACTATGAGGAGCGCGGCACATTGCGCGGGTATGTGTATCAGATCGCGCGCTCGCGCATGATCGATCTGATCCGCGTACGGGTGCGCCGCCCTGAGCAGCCGATCCCAGAGCCGAATACCGCGCAGCACCCACGTGTGTACCTGGATGATGATGCCATTATCGACCGCATTGATGTGGCGCTTGCACAGCATGTCGCGACGCTCCCACCGCGCTACCGACAGGTGCTCTCGCTTCGCTTCCTGCAGGATCGCTCGCTGGATGAGACCGACGCCGCGATGGGGCTGAGCCGTGGCGCCACCAAAGCCCTCCAGCATCGGGCGATCGCCGCCCTGCGAGAAAGGATGAACCCATGATCGCTGAGCAGCCCGTTGATACCGCCTATCGATCGGTCTGGATGCTGGCCTGGAGCAACCCCAACCGGCCGCGGCCTGAGGGGTTCCCTGAGGTCATACTGCGGATCGCGACGCCGATCGCCAAGGGGCAGGGCGCCGGCCAGTGCCCCACCGAGATGTTTGAGGCGTGGCAAGAGATGAGCCCCTACGGCTATGCCGTGTGTTGGCACCATGAGACGCCGCCGCCGCGCCAGCTGCCGCTGGTGAGCAAGCAGCGCATCCGCCGGCGCAACCTGTGGAAGCGCCTGCTCGCCAAGTCGCCAATGTTTCTGGAGGTGTTCTACGCCGAGCAGGTGCAGGCACGGCCGGAATACTACGGCGCGTTCCTGGCTGGCGAGTGGGCTGATGTGACCTTCGCACGTACCACGATGGGCAGCTTGAAGATGAGAGCGAGCGCACGATGACCACCACACCCGCAACCGACCGAACCCGCGAGCTGCTGGCCCGCGCCCGCGCCGCTGAGGACGAGCGTGACGAAGCCAAGCGACAGCGTGACGCCCTCCAGCGCAAGCTGGACCGGAGAGAGCCGAGCGAAAACGACCGGGCGGCCAACGCCCTACTGACGCGACAACTCCAGGCCGAGCTTGCCGCCGCCCGTGAGGAGCTGGGGATGCTCACCCGCCAACTGAAGCGCACCGCATTGGTTGAGCCCGATCCTGAGATCGCGCGCCTCCGTGAGGCGAATGCGCTGCTGACCCGAGCCAACCCCCAGATCGGCCCACTCCGTGAGCAGGTCGCCCAGCTGCAGCGCGAGTTGCAGACGGCGAGGAAGACGATGGCCGCGCTCAGCGCCGCTGAGGACCCCGAAACCGTCCGCCTGCGCGCCGCGAACGAGGCGCTGACGGAGCAGGTACGGGTGCTACAGCAGTGCAATGCGACGCTGGCCAACCAAGAGAGGAGCGCGTAATGCCCTACACCTATCCGCTTACCCCATCACACCGCGAGCGCGACGAACTGATCGACACCTGGCTGCGCGCGTCCACCTGGCGCGACCTGCGCGAGTTCTGGTATGGCGGTCTGTACCACTGCGAGGCGCGGATCTATCCCGAGATGAACAACGCGGTCACGATCATTGGGACCGGATCGGGCGACACGCCCCACGCCGCGCGCACCGGAGCCTGGCTGAAGATTGTCGCGTATGAGGCGGCGGAAGCGAGGAAGATGTGAGACGAGCCGCCAAGAAAGACACGAATCACAACGTCATTGCGCAGGCGCTGCGCGATGTGGGGTATCGGGTCGCCGAGACACACCAGCTGGGATCGGGCTTCCCCGATCTGGTGATCGCGGGGATCGACCGCAAGACCGGGATACGACAGCGCTGGCTAATCGAAGTGAAGGGCGCAAAGGAGAAGCTCACGCCCGATGAGGAGCTGTTCCACACGCTGTGGGCGGGCGATGTGGTGATTGTGCGCACGGTCGACGAGGCGTACCGGCTCGTGGGGGTGCTATGAGCACGAAACGCCCGCGCCCCAAAGTCGCCAGCCTTGCGGACGCTGCCATCCGCGAGCTTGTCACGGCGCACCCGGAGACGTGGTTCACGCCGGGGCAGGTCGTGCGCGAGCTTGAGCGCAACATCCGCCCGCTCTATCTCACCAATGGCCGCGCGCGGCAGACGCTCAAGGCACTTGAGGCGGCTGGGGTGGTGGAGAGCACCGCGACCGGCTTCGAACACTACACGCAGCCGAAGCGCAAGTATCGCCTGGGCCGCACGCCCGCCACGCCAGCCGCCGCAAGCGATGGGGGCCGTGTGATGGGGCGGGGGATCGGCACAAGCCCGCACAGCGAGGCAGGGGAGGGGATATGACCGACGCGACGATCAACCGACTGGTTGCGGAGCGGGTGATGGGGTGGGTGTACGAGCCGGGCGATCCGACGTTCGGGCGCGATTGGATTACGCACGATGGCGATCGCTCGCGGCTTCGTGATTGGTGCACCGACCCCGCCGCGTGGGCGGGGCTGCTTACCCACCTTGCACCATACTGGCCGCGCCTGGTGTGCCACGCGGCAAACGGTACGCACTGGGCTGTGTATCTCTATGACGCCACATCGCGCGTTGTCGGCTATGCGGATGCCGATTCGCCCGGCCGCGCGCTCGCGTTGGCCGCGCTGCGGGCGTATGGGGTGGAGGGATGACGATAAACCTAACCCTTGAGGGGCTGATGGCGGCGATCGATTCCATCACCACAACGCAGTGGTATGCGACCGAGGACACCGTACCGCTTGATAAAGTGTTCGTCATCGCCGCGCACGATGGATGGCCGGAACTGTGGATTGTTCACTCAAGCATGCTCCCGAGCCTTGCCCATCAGGCTGGGCCGCATGTGCGGCTGCGCCACATCCGCGACTGGCAGCCAAAGCCGGGAGATTTCCCGATGCCGATTATTGAGTACACGCCCGATCCGCCGCAGCCAATGTTTATGCTACGTCGCTACTGGGGAGGTATCAAGCGATGACCACCCGCAGCCCACCCGCACCCCACACGCCGCCGCCTACGCGCTCACGTTCGCTCTGGGCTGCCTGCTCGGCTGCTGCGCCGGCGCGGTGCTGCGGCCCTGGGTCGAGCAGTGGGCGGCGGTGGTACTTGGGACGGGAATGATTGACAAGCGTATAGCACAGTGATATACTTGCACCCATGGCAACAAAGCACCCCGCGACAACCATCCGATTGACGGATGGGGATAAACAGCTTGTCGCTGAGCTGAAAGATCGGCTCGGTGTTCGGAGCACAACGGAGCTGATTCGGATCGCTTTGCGGGTGCTCTCGGCACAAAGCGGCGCACAAAGCGGCGCAAGAGGAGGAACACGCCATGAAGATCGAAACCGTGAACGATGATGCCATCTCGACAATTGTGCGCGTGACGCCGTGGCCTGAACATCCATTCGGCGCTGATGTAACGGTGCTCCACCAGAAGACGGATCTAGAGATGCTTGGGCATTGGCCGCGCCGGGCCGGTGACACGGCAGTGCGGTATGGGCAGAACTGGATGAAGGTTGACGACGCGCGCACGTTTGCCGAGGCGATTCTGAAGGCGTGCGAGATTGCGGATACGCTGCCTCGGCTGCCCGCCGACGACGAGCCATCGCCAAAAGAGCGGGCGGCTATGTTGGCAGCCCTGGAGGCAACCCGCCCGCGCACAGCCGAGCCGCATAGCGATGGTGATTTCAGCTATCTCTGTGGCAATCCCTACTGTCGGTGCTGTTCCTAGCCCGCCCGCCTGAGCAGGTTCAGGCCCAAGGGCTCGTGTGAGCCCTCAGCGCAATCGAGAGCGGGGAGGTGTGTGTAGGGTAAGAACCAGACTGAGAAGCGCGCCCGCCGTGCTCAATGCTCTGGGTGCGGCGGGCAACGAAGACAGGGGGAGGTAATATGGTTTCAGACGCATGGGACTTCAAACCGATGAGTGATGAGCAGCACCGCGCGCTGTACCTCATCATCGCCGAGCGCGCCCGCCAAGATGCAAAGTGGGGCGAGCAGAACAACGATCCGTTTACCTACCTTACGGTGCTGACCGAGGAAGTTGGCGAGTTGGCACAAGCGGCGCTGCATACGCGCTTCGGCGGGCCTGCCGCTGATGGGCTTGTGCTTGAGGCGGTGCACGTTGCCGCCGTCTCGCTCGCTATTCTTGAGTGCCTGTTTCGTGAGAAGTGGGCATGGCCGGGGCTACCCACCGACGCCACCTAACGCACCGCAACGTGACTGCGGACCAGGGGTGCGGCGGCGCCTCGTCCGAACCGCCGACCGCGCCCCACAAGCGCAACGTCAACTAACCCTACTCTGGTTGCCTCGCGAGCGACTGGAGGCCCGTACAGACCGACCAGAGGGGGATGCGCGGCGTCGTTGACCCTACAGTCAAGGAAAGACCGAGCGGGTGCAAGGCCCGCGCCCAACCAATCAACAGAGGAGACAAGACAATGACCGCAAAGCAGATCGCCACACGCATCGCCGTGTTACGCAACAAACTGGAGCGCGCCACCACGAAGCCCGACCCAACCGGGCGCATCTGCGAGGCGCTGCGCACCGAGATCGCGGAACTGGAATCGCGCAGACAGGACGCAGCCCGATGACAACCGATCCGCACGACCTCATCAAGCACATCACGGCAGCCGCGCCACTCCCCCATACTGCTGCCGCCCACGAAAGCGCAGGGCGCTCCGTCATCGTCGCCAGTAACGGGCGCGTGCTCGGCTGGGTCGCAACGCGCAGCGGCAACTGGAGAACTATCGCAGACCTGTGGACATCCGCAGTTGAGACGCTCGACATCCTGATCGCCGCGCGTGCGGTGGCAACGCGCTTAGACCAGGAGAACGCCCTGATGCGCGCCAAGATTGCCGACTGGGTTAGTGATGTGCGCGTCGATCCGGTCGCGGGTCCGGCCGTCGAACGTCCGCACGTGGACCGTCCCGCCCCACTCCGGCACCGTAACCTCGCGCAC